>OGYO01002053.1_pt1 | contig 10874 bp, 9 predicted proteins | sample 1576561 | NCBI WGS metagenome assembly OGYO01 (sample SAMEA3541507, study PRJEB24748) | human gut metagenome | biome: human gut; feature: human-associated habitat; material: faeces | place: China | collected 2012 | reverse complement strand
ACGGAAATCGAAACTGTCCGGGGCGATAAAGTCTTTGGTGGAAAGCCCGGTTTTGCTGTGTTGCCGTGTTCACGAAACGTTTTTTCATGGGGACACGGGCGATGTAGAAGTTCTCGTCTTCGGAAAGGGGGACTCCCGGTTCCCAAGATTCAAAATAGTCATAAAAATCGAGATAGACTGTTTTTTTATCACCTCCGGCGATAGAAATTTCTTTGGTCGGTAAGAGTTCTACATAGGGAGCGTGGGTAGGAATGTTTTGTGCATAGTTTCCCACAACTACCGAACAAGCCAATACCGATAATACTAATTTCGGTGTTTTCATGTTTTTTGTTTTTAAGTTAATAATAGGATCTCAAAAAAGTTGTTTTTTATTTTAGGGGAGAGAGTGTACGTTTCTATACGCTCTCTCCGATTAAATTTTTAGTTAGAAACTTCGGTTTCCCAACGACGATTGTCGCCCAATCCGGCAGGGTCTTCTACGTCCCACCAAAGGGTAGTACGCATCAGGTTACTTCCTCCGAGGGCCGTTCTCGCCGTCGGGGGCGGTGTATTTGCGCTTGTAGCGGAAGTCCATCAGGGTGGACAGGTTATCGTCCGCCACAAAGATGATGTCGCCGCCGCGGCCGCCGTCACCGCCGTCCGGGCCACCCGCCGCCACGAATTTTTCGCGGTGGAAGGTCACCGCGCCGTCGCCGCCCTTGCCGGCGTGCAGCCAGATCGTGGCGGTATCAATAAAATTACTGGTTGCCATTGTGTACCTCTCTGATAACTACAAAAAACGAGCGAGCCGCGAAGGCCCGCCCGTACCGGTTTTTTTACTGCTTGACCGTGCAGCGCTTGCGGTCACGGCCCATGCGCTCGAAGTGAACGCGGCCATCGACCAGAGCGAACAGGGTGTCATCGCTGCCGATGCCAACGCCCTCACCCGGATGGATGTGGGTGCCGCGCTGACGGACCAGGATGTTGCCGGCCAGAACGAACTGACCGTCGCCGCGCTTGACGCCGAGGCGCTTGGACTCGGAATCACGGCCGTTCTTGGTAGAACCTACGCCTTTTTTATGTGCCATTGTGATTTACCTCCTTAGCCGTTGATCGCGGTGATTTCCACCTTGGTGTAGGGCTGACGATGGCCCTTGCGAACCATGCTGCCCTTCTTGGGACGATAGGTGATGATGTTGAGCTTCTTGCCCTTGCCGTTCTTGATGACCTTGCCGACAACGGTAGCGCCTTCAACAACGGGAGCGCCAACCTTAACAGCGCCCTCCTCGCCAACGGCCAGGACTTTTTCGAAGGTGACTTCGCTGTCAGCCTCAGCGTTCAGCTTCTCAACAAAAATGCTGTCGCCAACTTTGACGCTGTACTGCTTGCCACCGGTCAGAATAACTGCGTACATGTGATAACCTCTTTCAATAAGTCTCGCTGGATGCGGGGCGGCGTGCAAATGCACACACTTGCAGAGCCCATGCCATGCGGCCTAATTATCATACCACATGCGCCCGGTTCCGTCAAGATACTTTTTGAAATAATTTCAAATAGCAACGCCATTTTGCATGGCGGCAGCCTGGGTGGTGTTCTTCATCAGCATGGCACGGGTCATGGGGCCAACGCCGCCGGGCACCGGGGTGATGTAACCCGCCACGGCGCTTGCTTCCTCAAAGTTCACATCGCCGTGCAGCTTGCCGTCCGCACCGCGGTTGATGCCGACATCGATCACCACGGCGCCGGGCTTGACCATATCGCCAGTCACAAAACCAGCGCGGCCAACGGCTGCAACCAGAATATCCGCGTTGGCGCAGATTTCTTTCAGGTTGGCCGTGTGGGAATGGCAGACCGTAACGGTTGCATTTTTAGCCAGCAGCAACAGGGCTGCGGGCTTGCCCACAATGTTGGAACGGCCGATGACCACGGCGTTTTTGCCGTCAATTTTGGTGCCGGTAGATTCGATCATGCGGATGCAGCCCGCCGGGGTGCAGGGCAAAAAACAGGGCTGGCCGGTCTGCATACGGCCCACGTTGACAGGGGAAAAACCGTCCACGTCCTTTTCCGGCGGGATGGCGTCAATCACGGCGCGCTCATCGATCTGCTTGGGCAGCGGCAGCTGAACCAGAATGCCGTTTACGGTTTTGTCGGCTGCCAGCTCTGCAATTTTGGCCAGCAGTTCTTCCTGGGTGGTGGTTTCCGGCATGCGCAGTTCCAGGCTCTTGATGCCGCATTCGCCGCAGTCCTTTACCTTGCCGCGCACATACACCTGGCTGGCGGGGTTTTCGCCCACCAGAATCACAGCCAGGCAGGGCTCAATCCCCTGGACTTTCAGGGCTGCTGCTTCGGCGGCTGCTTCGGCTTTGGTTGCGGCCGCAAGGGCCTTTCCGTCAATGATCTGTGCACTCATCTTTGCATTCCCTCCTGTGGTTTTCAGGTGCAGGATACACCTAAACGTTACTCCCCTGCTTCGTCCTCCGAGGCCGGGGTTTCCGGCGCTTCGGCGGGCTGCTGGGGTTCGGCTACCACATTCCCCTCTTCTATCGCTTCACCATTGTCATTATTATCTTCTACTTTTTCCGCTTCGTCAAGGTCAAATTCCTCCAGGCGGCGGTTCATGGCGGCAGTGGCCTGAACAAATTCGCGATGGGACGCACTTGCGGGCAGTTCATCCACCACAAAATAAGTTCCGGCGGCATCCAGTTTTTTCAGGTTGCTCACCTGCAGCGGCACCATCAGCTGCGCGCCCTTAAATCGCTGCAACCCGGCCACCAGCAGCACCACCGCCGTGGCCACAGACACCAGTGCCACCAGCTGGCTGGTGCGCAGGGTGGAAGTGACCATCAGCGCATCGGTGCGCAGACCCTCGATCCAGTAGCGGCCCAGGCCGTACCAGATGATGTAGAGCAGAAACAGTTCGCCGTTAAAGCGGCGCTTTTTGATATGGCTTGCCAGCAGCACAACCCCCACCAGGCACCAGATGCTCTCGTACAGGAAGGTCGGGTGTACCGGCTGGGTGGGGTCCACAGTAACGCCCTCAGCGGCCAGGGTGGCCTGTACGCTGAGCAGGTAGTTATAGGTACCCTCGCTGTACATGCCCCAGGGCAGCGTGGTGTTGCTGCCGAAAGCTTCCTGGTTGACAAAGTTGCCCCAGCGGCCCACGCCCTGACCAATCAGGAAGCATATCCCAACCAGATCAAAGAGCGGCAGGATGGGAATGCGGCGGATCTTGGCCATCAGGCCGCCAAATACAAATGCGCCGATGACCGCACCGTAAATGGCAATACCGCCCTGGCGGATATCGATCATCTGCCAGATGCTTTCATACTTGAACGGCGCAAACACAATATAATAAATGCGCGCGCAGACGATTGCCATGACCGCGCCCACCAGGATCACATCGATCAGGCGGTCGGAGTTGATGCCGAAATCATCCGCATTGCGGAAAGCAAACATCATGGCAAGCACCATGCCCACGGCGATGATCACACCGTACCAGTAAATGTTGAAACCGCCAATGCTGAGCGCAACGCGGTTGATGGTGAATTCCAGCCCAAGGCCGGGAAACTGAACATCAAAAGACATCTGCCATTACACCTCATTCCTTCGGGTCGATCTGGATATAGGCGCTGTTTTCTTCCAGCAGCATGGTTTGCAGTGCCTTGTTCACATCGTCAACGGTCAAAGCGGCCAGCGCTTCAATTTCATCTGCCAGGGTGCGGCCTTTCAGGAAGGCCATGCCCATCTCCTCGGCGGCATCGTCCACGTTCTCCACATCAGCCAGCATTTCGCCGTACATCTGGTTTTTGACCAGGGTAAACAGCTCCGGGTCTACGCCGTTTTGGCGCAGGCGGGCAATTTCATCCCGCACCATCTGGGCAACCTCACGCGGGGTCTCACTTTCACCGGTAAAAGCGATGATGCAGGCTCCCTCGGTGGAAAGATAATCGCCGCTGAACTCCGGGTTGACCAGCGATTCATCATACAGCTTGCGGTACAAATTCGTCAGCCCGCCGCAGATCAGGTCCGGCAGCAGGTCTGCGATGACCTCCATGCGGGTATCGCCGCGGTTGATGGCGGCTTCCTTGTAGCCAAGGGCAAAGCAGGGCTTGTTGACCGGCATGGTAAAGGTGGTTTCTTTGTGCTGCACCGTATCGGCTTCCTGCGGGAAGATGGTTTCCACCTGCGGGGGTTCCACTGCGTCATACACACCGTTGCGGCGGCAGGCTTCCACAGCCTGATCCAGCGTGATGTTGCCCGCAACGGAAAGCACCATGTTGCCGGGGCGGTAGAACGCATCGGTGCAGGCGTACAGCAGTTCGGGCGTCAGCTCGGCAATGCTCTGGGTGGTGCCGGCGATATCGTCCCGGATGGGATGGCTTTTATACAGGCAGCGGAACAGTGCGGTCAGCAGCCGCCAATCCGGGCTGTCGTCATACATTTTGATTTCCTGCCCGATGATGCCCTGCTCCTTGGCGATGGTCTCCTTGGTAAACCAGGGATGACCGACCATGTTGAGCAGAATATCCAGGTTTTCATCCGTCATGCCGGTTGCGGTAAAAATATAGCAGGTGCGGTCATAGCTGGTAAAAGCGTTTGCCGCAGCGCCAGTTTTGGCATACAGGTCGAACGCATCGCCCTGCTCGGATTCAAACATTTTGTGTTCCAGAAAGTGCGCGGTACCGGCGGGCAGCTGGATCCGTTTGCCGTTAAGGGTAAATTCCCGCACAACGGAGCCAAAGTTGGTGGCGTACATGGCGTGTACCGAGCTGTAGCCCGGCATAGTGCGGCACAAAACCGTCAAGCCGCTGGGCAGGGTCACGCTCTGGCAGTTGACCGCCCCCGCGGCTTTTTCCCGGATGGCAGCCGGGCTGTGTTCTGCGTGTTCCATCATGCGTTTTCCCCCTCCCCTTTTGCCGTCAGCGTGTAGCCAACAGAGTAATGGTAACTCTGCAGCACTTCGCGCACTTCGTCCGCCGTAACGGCGTTGGTCAACACCTTGCCGTATTCCGGCGGGGCCAGCGCTTCGTCACGCAGGATCTGGCCATAGTACCAGCTTTCCAGTCCTCCGAGGGAATCCCCCAGCGAATCCAGGCTGGAAAGCAGGCTGCGGCGGCAGTCGTCCATTTCCTGTTCGGTGATAGGGCCGGTGCACAGGTCGTTCAATTCTTTCAGGATCGCAGCTTCGGCTTGGGCTTCGCGGCCCGGCTCCACGCCGGAATCCACCATCATCACACCGGTGGCGCGCAGAGCGCTGGAACCGCAGTAATAGCAAAGGCTCTGTTTTTCGCGCACATTGCGGAACAGGCGGCTGGTGGTGGAGCCGCCAAACACGCTCATTGCCATCCGCATCACGGTAATGCTGGGCAGGTCCTCCGGCGTGCCGCGGGTAAACAGCATACACAGCTTGGCCTGGGTCAGGCCGGGGATTTCCTCGCTGAAGTGCTGGGTTTCAATAATGGGCATGGCCAGCGGCATGGCAAAGCGCTGGGGGCTGCGGGCAGCGCCAGCCAGCTTTTGCAGCAGCAGCTCTTCCACCAGGGCGGGATCCGCCCCCTGCACCATCACATCAATGGATGCCAGCGAAAGGATGCGGTCATACTCGGCTTTCAGAGTCTGGGGCGTTACGTTGGGCAGGTCACTTTTGTAGCCGCCCAGCTCAATGCCTGCCGGGGAATCGCCGTAAAATTTGCGGCGGGCCTGGCGCACACAGTACAGGCGCTTATTGTTGAACTCGGCATCTAGGCGGCGGGCCAGGGATTCTTTTTCAATGCGCACAGCCTCCGGGTCAAACACACCATCAATCAGGTACGGCTCAAAGATGGTACCAAAGGCGATATCGGCATATTCACGGGTCAGATTCTCACCGTCAAGGGCAAAGCGATCCTTGATGCCGCAGATGTCCACCGTCAGCACGCGGTCAATTCCGGCGCTGCTCTGGTCCACGCCAAGGTCGGCACCGTACAGCCGCGCCAATTTGCGGGAAAGCTCCGTCATATCCGGGCAGCCCGCATAGCCGCGTTCCAGCACCAGCGGCAGCACAGCGGCATCCGTTGCGCTGCGGCGCAATGCCGGGTAGCGCAGATGGATGGTAATGCGGCAGCGGTTAAATTTTTCGGCATCCAATGTGGTGATAAATACACCGGGAGCCAGTTTTTTACGTTCCAAATCAGTATCCTCCGAATTTCTTCCGAATTCCTCGGATGATGGGTTCTGCTCTTAAAACGATGTGCGGCGTTTGCCGGTCATGGCGGCAACGTCCAGGGCCAAAACCGTGGTGTGTTCCACCATTTCCGGCTCAAAGGGCAGGTCCGGGCAGTGGTAATGCTGCATCAGCGCCTGCAGGGCGGTCAGCTTTTCCCCGCCTTCCACAAAGCGGACGGTCCCGCGGCCAATGACGCTCTGGTAGTTCATGCCATAAGTGCAGGAGGTTGCCCCGCCGCTTACGGTGCCGGGGCAGTCAGCTTCAAAGCTCACATTGGGGTCGGCGCGCAGCAGATCCAGCTTGGTGCCAACGGGGGCACAGTGGAAATACAGCGTCAGGCTTTGCGGCCCGGCGACCATACCAAAGTTCAGCGGAACAAGATACGGCACGCCGGATGCCGGGTCGTTGATGGCAACGCGGCAGACGGGGCACTGTTCCAAAATGGCAAGTTGGCCCTCCAGGTCCGCCACTTCACGATCCTTACGGCGCATTACGCTTCCTCCTTTGCGGCAAAATAGGCAATGCTTTGCTGGGCAGCGGTTTCGATCAGGTCTGCCAGCTCCTGCAATGTACCAAACTTGCGCACAGCGCACAGGTAGTGGTGGAATTCCAGCACCGGCGTCTGGCCATAGGTATCGCCATGGTAGCCCGGCACATAGGTTTCGCAGGTAACAGGGGCGTTGGCGGCATCCACGGTGGGGCGGCGGCCAATACCGGTTGCGGATGGCCACCAGCGGCCATCCAGCCAGATGCGGGTCAGGTACACGCCGGTGCAGGGCTGCAAAGCGTCTGCGGGATAGTTCTGGTTGATGGTGGGTTTGCCCAGCTTGGAGGTGCCGATGCCCTTGCCGTGGCGCACCGGCCAGTCAATGCAGTAGGGCGCCCCCAGCATGGCGTTGGCATCCTCGATGCGGCCTTCCTCCAGCGCGGCACGGATGCGAGTGGAGGAAACCGTCTGCCCGCCGTATTGTGCCATGTCCACAATGGTCACGGCGATGCCCAGCGGGGCGCACAGCTCCTTCAGGCGGTCCACATTCCCGGCGGCATATGCGCCAAAGGTAAAGTTATCGCCGCAGAACACCGCCTTGGCGGCAAAGCATTCCACCAGAATTTTGTTGACGAAATCTTCCGGGCTTAAGCTGCGGAAGGATTCAAACGGGGGTTCCATATAGGCGGTAATGCCCAAAGCGGCAACGCGGGCATGCTTTTGCCCAGCGGACAAGATACGCCCGCCCTTGAGCGACTGCCCGCCCGGCAGGCTGAAGGTAAAAGCCGCGGGGGTCAGGCCGTGGGCCGCGGCGTATTCCACCGCTGCCCCCAGCACACGGCGGTGCCCAAGGTGAACACCGTCAAAATAGCCCAAGGCCACGGCGCTACCATTGGGTGCGCCCACCGGGGCCAGTGTATTCAAAATATTCATGGTAGTTGGCATACTTCCTGTTGTTGAGCGGACAGCGGTTCTGCCCGTTGCGGTTTGGGTGCAGGCGTTCACGCCCGCTCGCAGAAGATCTTTTCCACCTGCAGCACACCCTGCGTCACGTTGGCAAGCCCCAAAAAGGTACCTGCGGCATCATACACGCGGTATTTGCCGTCCTGTGCGCGGTAGTGGCTGGTGGGGCAGCCGTTGAAGAGGTGCTTTTTCACTGCATCGTCCACCTGCAGGGCAGGCAACGAGGCAAACACGTGTTCCACCGGCAGCAGCCAGCCGCTTTGCTGCAGGGTACCAGCTTCGGCAGCGGCCAGGATTTCCGGCAGGGTGTGGCATTCCTCAATCTTGAACGCCCCGGCGCGGGTGCGGCGCAGTGCCGCCAATGTGGCGGGCACGCCCAAAGCTGTACCGATATCCTCCGCCAGAACGCGGATGTAGGTGCCCTTGGAGCAGCTGACTCGGATGGTATAATCCCCCGGTGCCGGGCTGCCCAGGTAGGTAATCTCATAAATCGTGATGGGGCGCGGGGTGCGCTCCACCGTCTGGCCTTTGCGGGCCGCCTTGTACAGCGGCTGGCCGTTGATCTTGACCGCTGAATACATCGGCGGCAGCTGCATCTGCCGGCCCATAAACTGCGGCAAAACGGCTTTCAGCTCTGCTTCACCCACCGTAACAGGAGCGGTTTCCAGCGCAGTGCCGGTCACATCGCCGGTATCGGTGCGCAGGCCAAGGCGAATGGTAGCTTCATAGGTTTTATCATGGTCAGGCTGGCGATCCGCCGCGGCGGTGGCATTGCCGATAAACACGGCGAGCACACCAGTCGCCATAGGATCCAGTGTGCCCGCGTGCCCCAGCCTGCGCGTTCCCAGCGCACCGCGCAGCTTGGCCAGCACATCAAAGCTGGTCCAGCCCGCAGGTTTATCAACTGGGAGAATGGCACAAGTATTCATTGGGGTTTTCCTTTTCAGTTTATTGTGCTGCATTCGGCAGCAGCACCCAGCTGCGGTGCCAGCCTTGCGGCGGCAAGCAGACGGTGCCATCTTGCAGGTTTACAGGCGTGTGCCGCATCCCCGTGTGCTGCGCGTTGTGGTGCAGCTGGCCTTCAACCAGCGTCCTGATCCAGCAAGCCGCAGCGCTGCAACTCCTTGCGGACTTCCTCCAGCACGGCATGCTTGGCGTTATCCAGGTTGCCGCTGATCTCGCACCCGGCTGCGCGGGCATGGCCGCCGCCGCCCAGGCGGCGCGCAATGTTGCAGGCATCAATGTTGCCCGATGTACGCACGCTGATGCGGAAGCTGCCATCCCGCTGCTGGCGGTAGGTCAGGCCAACCTCCACGCCTTCAATGGAGCGCGGCAGGCTGGTCAGGTCCTCCAGCTCGGCACCCGCCACGCCGGAAGATTCGATCTGGTCCCAGGTCAGGCAGATCACGGCGCACAGGTCGTTGAAATAATATTCCAGGCTTTCCATCGCCATGCGTTCCGCAGTTATGCGGGCATGGGAGCGGGATTCAAACAGGCGGGCATTCAGTTTTTCCACATCGGCACCGGCTTCCATCACGCGGGCCGCCGCCATATGGGTGCGGGGCGTGGTACTGGCAAACTTAAAGCAGCCGGTATCGGTTGCAATGCCGGTATACAGGCAGTTGGCGATCTGCGGCGTAATGGTCACGCCCATATCCACGATCACATCAAGCAAAAACTCGCAGGCCGCGGCGGCGCCGGGATCCAGCAGGGTTTCATAGGCATAGCCGCTGTTGCTGGCATGGTGGTCAATGCAAAGGTTGGTATGGGCGGCATACTGCGGCACATTGTTATTTTCGCCAAAAAGCTGGATGCTGGCAACATCCACCGCCACCACAAATGCAGGGTTAAAGCTGCCGTCAAACCAGCGCAGCTCCATATAATCATACATTTTGGGGATGGGGTCGCTGCATAAAATCGCGGCGTTTTTGCCCAGCGCCTTGAGCGCAAGATACAGTGCACCGGCGCAGCCGATGGTATCGCCATCGGGGTTTTTGTGGCAAAGGATCAGGATATCGTCCGCGCCGCGCAGACGCAGCACGGCTGTGGGCTGCTGGCGGTGTGGTGCATTTATCTCGTGCGCCTTGGCGGGCTTTACTGCCGCCTGGAAAGCGTGATGGGAAAGGCTGGGAAACTCCTTCTGGCAGTGATGCATCTGTGTTATCTGCTTTTTCTCGGCGGAACACTGCTTCGCAGAATGGCGGAGCTTGCCGCCGCGTATCTGACAGCGGGTGTACCGCAGGAGCTCTGCGGACTGTTTCTGCTCGCGGCGGCCGGGTTTGGTGTCGGCAGTGAAGTACAGAAAAGAGGACGGCTGGCGGAAGCACTCTATCCGTGGATTGTGGGCGGGATTTTGATTCTGCTTCTGCTGACGGTTCCGCAGATGCATTTTTCCTCGTTTGAGGATGCCTGGAAGACAGCAAAGTCTGTTGAAATTGTGGATAACGGAATACTTTTTGGGTGGAATGTGTGGAGAACACTGGAAAATGGAACACCGATTGCGCTGCTGCCGTTTTTACTGGGGCATGTGCAGAAAGAGCACAGGAGTGTCATTCTTCCGGTGACGCAGAGTATCTGGAAAACGGGGCTTCTTGTAATTGCAGGAAGCATGGCGCTGCTCGGCGTTTTCGGCCGGCGCGGCACGGCTGCGGCGCAGGACCCGCTCTTACTGTTAATGGCAGGAACGAGCCTGCCGGGTGGATTTCTGGAGCGGTTTGATATTCTGTGGATGGCATTTCTTTTGATGGGACTGCTGTTCACACTGGGAAGTCTGCTGTTTTACGTATCGCTGATCGGAGAGAAGACGGGACTGTGGAAACCGCAGAATCTCTATGTACGGATCGGTACAGTGTTTTTTATATGGCTGCTGTCATGCGCGGAAAGCGGCTGGTCGGTCCGATACGGTTACTTTCCGTTTTTCCTTGCCATCACGGTGCTGCTCGGCTTCTGCCAGAAGCATATGAAAAAACTGCGGCTTGTGTGTCTGGCGCTGGGCAGTATGATTTTCCTGTCATCCTGCGGGGCAGTAGAGCCGGAAAAGCGGCTGTATCCACTGGCGGTTGCCTTTGATTATGTGTCGGAAGAGGCGACTGCGCCGGAAAACAGTGAAACTGGGGAAGAAACCGGGACGGCGGTCAGTGAGAGCGGCGGAGAAAAGGAGACGGCTGGCGGTAAATGGCGCGTCTGGTATGCGCAACCTCAAAAGAAAAAACCGACGATGTAAATAATATTAAATGGAAT
>OGYO01002048.1_pt1 | contig 10889 bp, 10 predicted proteins | sample 1576561 | NCBI WGS metagenome assembly OGYO01 (sample SAMEA3541507, study PRJEB24748) | human gut metagenome | biome: human gut; feature: human-associated habitat; material: faeces | place: China | collected 2012 | reverse complement strand
CATACTCTTCCAGAATCTGAAGTTTTACAGAAGATGTTCCAAAGAGCAAGATGGCAATAAAATTTGGTATTACGTCCAAGTTTTAAGCTGTGCCAGCGGAAGCAAGAATAATATTAATGGTAAATATGGCTATATCCATTCCTCTCTAATCAGTGGCTTCAATGCAAACCAACTTGATCACCCCCAAAATAAAGACGCTGCTTTTAGTGGTAAGGTTCTCCAAAACGGTTCATCTGGCTCTGAAGTTCGAAATGTTCAATTTGTACTCTATGCCGAGGGGCTGCTACGTGATACTGACGTTGATGGTCTTTACGGTTCTGGCACTAAAGCTGCTGTTGAAGCCTATCAGGAAAGATATTTTGGTCATGGTGCAGAGGGAGAACCAGATCCGGTAGATGGCCTTGTCGGAGATAAGACTAAGACGCATATGTGGAACAAATATCAAACTAGTCTCATGAAATATGGGTATAAATACTAAAAATTGTGTGTTCGACACAAATTGCACCATGAGAAAGTAAGATGATTTTTCCCTTTCAAGTAAACTCGCCAGCTTACTTGAAAGGGAATTTCGACAATTATATTTCCTTTATTTGATTTTAACTATGACACTTTTGTTAGGGTTTGGTATAGGACTTTCAGAATCATAAATAGTCAGTTCAGCTGAAAGAATGCTTCCATCATTAGCATTGAGAGAAACAAGCAAAATATAATCATGAAAAGATAGTTGTACTAACCATTGTGGAGAAAGTTCAATTCTTCTTTCTTCCAACGCTGTATCAGCCATGGAGAAGGAGGCCCACGTATATGTGTTTTCTTCAGATAATTCTTCCTCTGGGAGAATTTCAGAAAAAAGGGCGACGGCTTTAGTCACTGCCTCTTTTAGCGACAGCTGCTCTGGTTGCGGAAGTGCGTTGATAAAGCTGCAACGTGTAATCATATCATAATATTGCCAGGACAATATTTCACCAGTAGTTCCGTGAATGACCGCGCGCGGCCATATATGGCTTCGATTCCGTAAATCCAAGTCCCAGCAGTCTTCCTGCGTATCCACTCCGTATTGGTATCCAGGGCCAAATACCGCTTCTGCCCCTGATACTTCTTCTTCTTTTTCAAGGTGATAAATATCTGTTAATTCGACTCCACAAAGTTTATAAAAAAATTCACAAGCTATTTTTTCTGCTTCTTTCTGTTGCAATTGATTCTCGGTCGGAAAATGTTCAATATCCATGTCGGCATGGGCGAGCGGAATTCCCAAAAAGCTCATGATGAAAAAGAATACAATTACTTTTTTCCACATAATGGACTCCTCCAAATAGTTTTTTCATTTTTCTCCTTCAATAACGCTATCAGCTCCGCCTTAAAAAGAAGCATTAAGGCAACGCTGGTAGTTGATTGTTTGCTTGTGATATACTTCATCTAAAGTAAGGGATGTAGCTGCTTTTTCAGAGAGTGCAGGCATTCTCTATCTTGAACAAAAAGGCAATAGACAAAGTAATAATGCTCAGTATCAAGACTGCTTTTTGTTTTTAACATAATTTTTCCTCCAACATTACAAACCACTTTTTTAAAATACGTGCAGCATTAATTCAACATAGATATAGATTAGAGTCTCCAGTCAAGTACTGGTGTTTCAATATCTATGACATAAGCGTGATTGATTTCTCCTGTGTTTGCATTGATCTCCACCCGGAATCTTAATAGATTTCCATCTTTTAATCGCAGATCTTTGCTAACGTTGGCTTCATAAATAATGATTTTCCAACTCGGATGAGAAGCATCAGTAACATCGAACAAATACTCTATAGAACGGGAAGAATATGACCCCTTGCGGGCTCCCAATGCAAATGCAGCGTTTTTTGCGGCTTCCAATGCGGCATCAAGTTGCACATTATCTTGATCAGGCATGCCATATCGATGACGCGTAAATGCATAGAGAATTGGATAACGTGTAGAAAAGTAAGGATCCTCAATCTCTAAAGATTGAACAATAGGAATCCATTTTTCTGACAACGTGGCTTTTTCAGAAAGCGATCCGTACCAAAAATCGGATATATCAAAATCGTTCGCAACCCCGTCCCAAAATCCTTTTCGGATTGTATTTGTAAACTCCTGGTCGCATGTTGCAATATCTATGAGGTTTCCATCAAATGCGCTTACAGCCTTGCCAATCTGTTTATTACCTTGAAAAATTTCCGAATACCACACGGGTTCTCGCCCGTAACAAAATCTTTCATGGTAGATGAAATGCGTTTTGATGAGTAGAGCCGGAATATCAAGCTCTGAGAATCCTCCCAACTCATACATACAGCTACGCAGTTCGGCAATTACTTGCTCCTCCGTTGCATCCACCCGTGTGTGCGCAGCGGGTCTGGCCTCGGCCAAAATATCTTCATTTCCGTAATATGGTAAAGTGGTAGGTGCTTTGTACATCAGCACATTCCCATCGCCGCTCATTTCAACCATAAAAGGTGCTGTACCTGTTTCCTGCTTTCGCAGTTCCACGCGCCATATTTCATCACAATTATATTCAGAATATTCTGGTGGAATCACGTAGAAACCGCATTCGATTTCACTGTCATTAAAATACATATCCGCGTATCCGAATTTATTAACCAGAGTTCGCTTAGCAATATCAATAGCTTCGTTTTCCGTAATATCATTTTCATCAGGAGTGCTCAAATGAGGCATGTCATCCGCAGGCTCCCAGGCTTCCGCTTCGCTCTGATTACCACCAGAAGCGAACGCTTTCTTTGAATTGCAAACAAAAAACAAGGTCATCACATTAGAAAAGAGTAGCAGTAATAACAACGTTGAACCAATCGTTTTCTTCATCGACTTTTCACGCTCCATCACAAATTTGCAGCCCCTTTCCATAATATAACGATGCAAGCCGGAAAAAGATTGCATCTTTTTTCCATTTTGCAGTCAAAAAGATGGTTGGCTCAGATGGCTCATCGTCCAAAGAAATAGAGTAATGTTGTTTTTAATGATCTACCGGTGCCGAATCGTCAAAGTTGTTCCACTCGAATGGTTTTTACCGCTCAAATCTTCGCAGTTTCTTCGTAAACACTTCAATTTTCAAAAGCAATAAACTACTGTACACTTTAAACATGCCGGTTGGCAACACGCCCCGGTAAATACAGTTCGAGAGGAGATGATACCAATGGGCTAATAGAAGGACAGATAAATTGCCAGCAGAAAAGCTTGGCCGCTGCCATTCTCTACCGGATGGATGTTCTGCAAGAGCATAATATCTGTCTATAAACAAAGGAACATCACTTTCCTTAATAAACTCCAGATTCGTTCTCAATTCAACTACCGTAAATAGAAAGGAATTTTATAATGATGAAACGCTTTCTTTGTTTGGTTTTGGCTATTATGGCTCTGGCATGCGTTATGCTTACCTCTGCCAGCGCAAATGGCAGAATTCCTACCACCTGTCGAGTAAACAATTGCGGTGCAAAAATCAAGGTTGTACGGGATGGTTCGGATTATACCGTTTGCCATCAGGAGACCTCTGGAAATGCTGTTTACCTGGTGTGTGAAACCAGACATTCGTACAGCACGGTTTGTGTAAAAAATCATGGTTACGACGGTTCTTATCTTGTTAAAGTCACCAGGGAACTGATGGGTTATCTTAATTAAAAACGAATTGGGGAGTGCTGCATCCATGCAGCACTCCCAGACATATCGAGCCCCGTGTTGACCGTCAATACCAGCAAACAGCGCCTTGTGAACCGCCAGGAGCTTCGGCGGCGAGCTTCGTGCTGCGGTAACCCGCCTGTCTATTTTCTCCTTCGGTATTTTGCTTGAAAAATGTTTCTGAGCAAGGTTTATGGACTCCGCTCATAGAAACCCGACAGAAGGCATCGCCCAGCGTATTTAATAAAACTTCAACTGAGGCGCGATATTCTGCCGATAATCCTGAAGCCCTTCTTCGGTGACCTGCCATACATACGGATATTCTTTTACCGCTTTCAGACGCGCCGCCAAAGCTTCTTCATCCGTCTTAATTCCTGCTTCCGCATCCATGGCCCGCTGATCCGCTTCTATGTCTTTCAGCCATTCCTGCATTTCCGGATGCAGGGCGGGCGCTGCGGCTTCCGGCTTCAAAAAGGCGATTTCTTCTCCGGAACGCTCTTGGATCCTCAAAGCCAGATAATCCAGCGCCATTTCTTGGTGAGGACTGGAAGGATTCAGCAGATAAACCGATACTTTGGCTTTCATCTGCTTTGCCTCGTCCGCCATGGTGCTGCCGTCCAGCTGGTAGCCGGGGATGACCATGCCGGAAGGAAGCGCATAGAGCACCCCCTCGTATCGAATCGCATCCAGAAGAGAAGGCAAGAGGGCTGAGCAGTCTTCCATGATTTGGGGCGAGCCTGAAAGCGCGGCCACCGATTGGTTTTTCATCAGTTGGAAGGTATCCGCGTCCAGATACAAGTGAAAAAGATCAATGTCCGTTCCTGCTTCCAGCAGGTCTTGAACCTCTTTCGTGTGAAGATCCGCTCGTTTTTGACGAACGATTCGCATTTCGGGATGATACTGCTGGTATAGAGTGTCGGTATCGCTTACATCGGGCAGACCGCAGATCGTCAGAATCGGGAATTCCTGATGGATTTCAAAGGGCTGGTACTGAATGCTGTTGTTCCCAACGGTTACATAGCCGTCATCCATGACTGCGCAAAAGCTGATATGCTGCTGAAGCGTGTAAGGCTGCACCGAGCGCCACTCCGTTCCGTTCCAATAAGACAGCTGCCCCTTCACCACCGCATAGATGGTCTGCGTCTCCGGATCCGTCGTCAGCCCCTCTATGCTAAGGATGGGAGCGGCATCCAATTCGGCAAACGCATTGCCGGTTTTGGCCGACAAAACCAGAAGACGGTCGCGCCGTTGCTGCTCATCCCGCTGCAAAGCCAGAAGCTTATCCTCCCCATAGGGAACGAGCTCTGCAATGTCTTTAGGCCAACACATCTGCGCGGTTCCCGCCTCCAAATCAACCGATACCAGTTCCGCTCTTTCCGTTTCATCCGTCTGGCTGCCATACAGCCACAAAGAACCGTTTTGAATAAAGGGATTGCCCGAATACGATTTTTCCAGTCCGCTCTTGGCCAAATCCCATTTCAACGAAAAATCGTCATTCTCCCAAGCCCATATTTTCTGGCTGTCCCAGTCCAGCAGCAGAAGCTCGCTTGCATTGCGGAACAACCGGGCGTTCGTTGAAATGCCTTTCGCTTCCAGCTTTTCTTTTCCAATGAAAATATTTTGTTCCGAGGTCTTTTCGGGAGACCATAAACAAATTCCCTGATAGGAGAGATAATACAGTTGATCTTCTAAGATGGTGCTGCTGATCGGCGTTCCGATCTGATGCTGGTCTGAAAAAATGATCCCGGATACAATCGAAACCGCCAGAGCGGTTGCGGCCAAAAAGATCAGCACCATCGCCATCACAAACGCAAGAGATACTTTTTTTGCCACTTTGGGTTCTTCCCTCCGTTTTTCTTCCACCTTGGCTTGAACCGTCGATTGGAAATTCATATCCGAAAAATACGCATCAATCGCAGTATGAAGGTCTGGAACATTATTTTTCACCCATCTCTCCTCCTTTCAGGGCAAAATGCAGTTGATTTTTTGCCTGCTTTAATCGTTTGGAAACGGCTGCGCCGGAAATGCCCAACGCCTTAGCGATTTCTTTTCCCGTCAGGCCATGATAGTAATACAAAAGAATGACTTCGCGCTGTTTGGGCGGCAATTTCATTATTTCCTGTGTTAGTTCTATTGCTTCTTCATCAGCATTCGGAGCCGGAAGCGGCAGCGTCTCCCAGGAAACGCTTTGTCTGGTTATTTTGAACCATGGCCTTCTCATCATCGTTTTGCAGCTGTTGACAGCAATGCAGATCAGCCAGGTTTTTTCGGAGCAATCTCCCCGAAATTTAGGAAGCCCACGATAAGCTTTCAGAAAGGTTTCCTGCACCGCATCCTCTGCCAGAGCGCGATCTCGCAGAAGTACACAGCACATACGCAGCAGTTCGTTTCCGTATTGGCGCATCAGGCTGGTTAATTGGTCTTCGAAATGACTTTGGACTTTGGCGTCTTCCATTTTTTCACCTCCCTTTATTTAGACACACTGACTGTGTGGAAATTAACTTCAGAATAGCTTGTTTTTTCGTTTTTTCTTCGCAAACACTTCAATTTTCAAAAGTGCCATTTCATTATACACTTTCATCAAGCCAGAACAAACAAAAACTGGCGAAAACCAAAAGACAGGAGGGTGATTCCCATGGGCTAAATCGGGCGTGAATGATGCAGGCAGACGAGCTTGGCCGCTGCCATCCTCTAAGGGATGGATGTTCTGTAAGGCTTCATTGCACGTAACAGAGCGTTGAAATACACTTTCAAGATTCATAAATAGCTTGCACAACCAAATCAAACAAGAAAAACGAAGTTGCACTTCGCTGTATTAAGTGCGTTCAAAATGAAAATGAGCATATTAAAATGAAAAATATAAGGAAGCTTATTACCCTAATTTTGGCGGTCGTTTCTGTTTTGGCCGTAGCTACGACGGCATTGGCGGCCTATTCTACTATGTATGTAAACTGTCCTCTTGGTGAAACCGTGCGACTGCGCAAAACAGCAAGTTCAAGTGGTGTTATCCTGGCAAATATTTCCAGAGGTACTGCCGTGCAAGCTGAACCTTATAACAGCAATTGGCATAAGGTGAAATATAATAACCAAACCGGGTATATGATGTCATCTTTTCTTTCTAGCAGTCGCCCAACAAGCAGTACTCCTTGGCTGGATCGCTACGGAGTGACTACGCTAAGCAGCAGCAGTGGATCCACAAAATACATTAAGACTCTTCAATGTGATTTGATGGCCCTTGGATATAACTTGACTCCATATTATGATGATGGTTATTATGGCCCTACCACAGAAGGAGCGGTGTTTAGTTTTCAAATGAGCCACGGCCTGGAAGCCGATGGAATTTGCGGAAACAAAACGAAGGAAGCTCTTTACAAGGCGCTCTTTGGCGACTAAGCGTTCTCTATTGCACCAAGCGGGAAGGCCGAACGGCCTTTCCGCTTCTGTGTCCCAGTACGTTTCTTTCGTTATTCGCCATACCAAAACGCATTGATATCGTTTTGCTCCTGGATATCCAGCACCTGCGAAGTAAAGGGATCGATACGAACAACGATGCAGAACGGAATTTTACCCGCATAAAAATCAGCATAGGCATCCGGTTTGCTCTGCGGAGGGATACGATAGGCCAGCCGCCATTCGTCTGCGTTCGCATACGCCCGATAGGACAGTGTGTATACATAATTTCGCTCAAGCCAGGCTGCATCCTTACCGTATTGGGTCAGAATCGCCTGACTTCCGATGCGGCAGGCTTCTTCCTGAGAAATGGCAGAAGCATCCGGAAAGGCATATGGAATCTGCGCAAAATACGCAGGCCATTTTTCAATTTCCAAGCCGTCAGCGATCGCCTTTCTGAGCTTGGGCGCTAGTTCCCTTGCGAAGGAGGCCAGTCCGTTGACCGTAAAAAAGTCATCCGCGTGATACCGAAGCAGTTCGTAGAATTCCTCGTTCAGCGCTGCGGCATCGGTCGGTGAAAGCTCCTGGTCGCCATAACCGCAATCCAACAACGTGCCGTCGCTGTTGATGTACACATAGTACAGTAATTCATCGCCGTCGTTTGCAAAAAAGTTGAAATACCACACGCGCAGGGCGCTTTCTTCGTCCTCTTGGAAATAGCTGGTGCAGCGCAAAGCGGCTATCTCCTCCGGCGACAGCTTGAGTATTTCCGTCAGGCAATCGGCGGCAAAACGCAGCGCTTCCTCCTGCGTCCATTCGCCCTCCTGCGGAAGCACGTTCCGGGTGCCTTTTGCCTGCTTGTGCCCGTATTTTTCCAATGTCTCGGAGTACCAAGCCCGAAGCTCCAGCGGCCACTGCTCATAGGCTCCGTATTCCTTGGCAATGATGTCCATCGTCGTTACAAAACTATCCCTTGCCGGATAAAAATCTGTGATGATGCTCATCGCCAGCGCATCCTGCTGTTCTTCGGACAAGGTGCGGCTTTGTAATTGCTTTGTTTGCTCTGTCTCCGGCAGAAGGCCTGCCTCGACCATCCGATTCACGAACGCCGCCTTTTCAGAAGCCGACCAATGGGATATCTCCCCGCTTTGGCTCTCCTGCTCGATGGCCTTTTCAAAAAAGGAACGCAGGCTGATGGCCGCAAACGCCGTCGTGGCCGCCAGCAATAAAATCAAAACAATCACAAATCCAACAGAGCGTTTTCTTTTTCTTTTTGGCTCGCTTTTCGCTTGCGCCAGCACGCGCTGTGCAAGCCAAGGATCCCCCTGCAAACCGGAAAGGCGGGTCTCGACTGCGTGATGCAGCTGATTCCTCAACGTTTGATCATCCATGATAGGGCCTCCTTTCCAAAGCGATGCGCAGCTTCTTTTTGGCGCGGTCAAGCCGCACAGAAACGGCAGACGACGATAGCCCAAGGGATTCCGCAATCTCTTTCACGCACATGTCCTGATAGAAATAAAGCAATACCGTTTCTCGGAGCTTGACGGGCAGTGCCATCACAGCCAGAAGCAATTCTTCATCCGCTTCCTCAAAGGGGTGGAACGCCGTCGGCAGCATATCGGGCGTGACCCGACGGTCTATATGGCGGAACCAGGCAGAACGCCGCATATCCCGACAAGTGTTGATGGCGATCCGCATAAGCCATGTCTTTTCCGCACACTCTCCGCGAAAGCCGTCCAGCGCGCGGTAGGCTTTCAGATAGGTCTCCTGTACCGCGTCTTTTGCCAGTTCGGCATCGCGCAGATAAAGGCAGCACATGCGAAGCAGTTCCGCCTGATATTGTTCTGCGAAACGGTTGAGTGTCTGCGCATGGCTGAAGTCCGAACTCGTGCCTGCTTCCATCCGCCGTTCACCTCCTACAAAAGATTAGACGAGACAGCCTTCCTAAAATCAACATTTTTGGAAAACTTTTTTCGAGGATTCTTCGTATACACACCATTGCTGCGCTGAGAGAATATCATTTTACGATATTTTACTCAAACAGTCAGCGCGCAAGAAAAAGGAAGAGCGATTCGTTTCCTTATTGTGGAAACTCTTTTTAGGAATGGAGGTAGATTTCCTTGAAAAAAACGTTTGCTATCGCTCTTGTTATGATGCTTCTGGCAGCCTCTTTTTCTTTTGCGGAAAATTTTGAAAAAGAGAACGCTTTGCCAGCCATTCCTTCAGAGCCAACCAATGAAGGCCTTTCTCAAGACGAAGCCGTTGGGATAGTCAAACAGAAAATGGCCGACGCCTATCAAAGGTCCCTTTCTGATTTTGATTGCCATAAGGTAAAGGCAAATTTTGTTGCGCTGGAAAACGGTGAAGATGCATGGGTTGTGATGGTGGATCACAACAATGAAAACTATGATGTGGGAGCGGCCGCAATCATTGATCCCCAAGATGGGACGATCCTCAACTATGTATCCAATGAGGAAAAAGAGCTCAATCTCGTGCTTCTGGAGCAATGGAAAAAGCAAAAAGGCGATCTGCGCACATGGACAGCCGAAGAGCAAGCTTTGTTCGACTGGCTGTATGGGACGGCAGAAACCTATGTGTATCCATCTGAAAATCAGATTGACAAAGAGCAGGCAGCAGAAATTGCTTTGGCTGCTGTTCCAGAGGATTTCCAAAGGCCAGAGTTTTTTTATTCTTTTAAGGTGTTCCCTGACACGGACAGAAAACAGTCTCAATATGCTTGGTTGATTACGATCTGCGAAGACGGCAAAGAAAAATATGCGGTTTATGTTTCAGCGGCTGACGGCGCAGTTATAAATGTCATCGTCATAAGCACGGAAGGTTAGTGGTTTTGCTTTCTTTCGGTTTGATTTTTATACTGAAGTTTTCGGCTTGTAAGAAAGATTCCCTATTCCGCATCCTGCTTTTCCGTGTTTTCAAAACACAGAGTTACTTTACCAGCTGAATTGAAAGGCAACGATCATATTGCAGCAAAATTTTTGTTAAATGTAAGCACAAAGCGACGTCGAACAAAGCAGATACGCCAAAAAACGAAACATGCCTGGGGCAAGCAATGCCGTGTGGTACCCTTTCGGCAAACCGAACGATTTTCTCTCTAGAGAAAATCGTCCGGTTTCTGCTTGTTGGGGAGAACCCCAAATCCCCCATAACGCACCGTTGGTGCAGCTGCGCATCCTGCGGACGCTTTCATTTTGTGATTATCGTTCCTGCAAATTTTCCCTTTTGACTTCTTCCGGTCCAACTCCAAGAATCAACAGCACCGAATACTGCATTCTGCTGGCTTACAGGCGAGAGCATAGCGACCTGAATGTTTCCTGCTGGAAGGAAAAGCATACGCACAAGTGCGGAATGTCCTATGGCGCTATGGAGAAATTCATTGGTCTCTATTCCGATAGTGAAGAACGTCTAAAACAGTTTGCGGCAATGCGGAAATGCTTTGCCAAGCAGGATAGAAGCTATTTCCGTATGAAGGAATGGTTCAAAGAGAACTATCCCGATTATGAGGAACAGAATCACCAAATGGACGAAGATGGCTTTCTTGTGGCGAAAGAAACCGCCGATGTGGGAGCGTGAAGCCCAATGATACTTTGCTTGGCGAGAGAGAAAAAATCTCTTTCGCCTTTTTGTTTTGGGGATGAAACCACAACTTTTTGGGTTTCGTTGACAAAATTTCAACTTCCAAATAACTTTCCTCACACTCCTATTTTCTCCCGCTACCTCCTACCCGAAAAAGGAAGGAAAAACCATCCTCCCCATTTTATATAGGCGCTTGCCCTGTAAAAAGCAAAAAAGGGAACCCCTTGTTCGCTGACGCTCACAGGGGTTCCCAAAAAAGAAAA
>OGYO01002046.1_pt1 | contig 10893 bp, 9 predicted proteins | sample 1576561 | NCBI WGS metagenome assembly OGYO01 (sample SAMEA3541507, study PRJEB24748) | human gut metagenome | biome: human gut; feature: human-associated habitat; material: faeces | place: China | collected 2012 | reverse complement strand
CTTTATCTATAGTATACCATATTTTTGAAGAAACGGAACCGGAAATGACCGGCACGTCCACGACTTCCTTGACGGCCTGAACCAGCTCGACCTTCTCCTCCATGTGGGTGGTCGGAGATTCGCCGGTGGTGCCGTTGACCACAAGACCGTCGGCACCATCCGCCACGAGCTGCCTCGCCAGCTGTTGCGCGGCTTCGAAATCTACGGCTCCGTCGGCCTTCATGGGGGTGACCATGGCCGGAAGGATACGTCCGAAGGGAGCAGGATCGAGCAGATGCATTGTACCGTCGTCAGTCTTAGGGCTTGTCATACGGCTAACGGTACTTCCCTCTGCGGACGCTTTCGATTTCGCGAGATGCGAAAAGTCACATTTTGGAAGGCCTGCCGACGATGACCGCGACGACGCACTGCAGGAAAGCGACGAACGTGAACACCATCAGCGGCACATGGTGGCCGCCGGTGGCCTGGACCAGCACGCCGAACATAAGCGGGCCGAGCGACGCGATCAGATAGCCGAACGACTGCGCAACGCCCGACAGCACCACGGTTTCGGCGCTGTCACGGCCGCGCAACGCGATCAATGCGAGCGCCACCACCAGGGACGCGCCTTGCGCGCAGCCGCCGACGAACGCCCATACCGGCATGAGATGCGGCAGCAGCAGCATGCCGAGGCCGGCGATGAACATGGGGGCGCTTGCGGTAAGCGCCGCGCAGACCTGGTTGCCGCGCACGTTCATGAGTTTCGGAATGAGCAGGCCGGAGAAAATGCCGATGCCTTGGAAGATGAACAGATGCACGCCGGCGGTGGAGGCGTCGTAGCCGATGGACGCCGAGATGGACGGCATCCAGTTGGACATGGTGTAGAAGGCGGACGATTGCAGTCCCATGAAGGCCGTCACATACCACGTCATCGGACGGCGCAGCACGCGGGTGAACACGCCATGCGACGATTGCGTGGAACATGCCGGTCGCTGTGCGGAATGCGGGTTTTGTGCGTTGGCCGTCGTGCTGCGATCGCCAATATCATCGATATCGCCAGTATCGCTGGTTTCGATGGTGCCGCCGGCGGAAGCGATAACGACTTTGCGATTGTGCAGGATACGCAACGCCCACAGCACGGCGACGACCAGCGGCGGCACACTCCAGAAGGCGAGTGACGCGCGCCAACCGCCCCACATCTGCGCAAGCGGCGCGGACAGCAAACCTGCGGTGGCGCTGCCGGCGGTGATGCAACCGGAATAGACGCCGGTCGCCATCGCGACATGGCCGGCATAGTCACGTTTCGCGATCACCGGCACAAGAACGTTGCCGACGGCGATGGCGGAGGCGAACACCACCGTGCCCAGCCAGATGCCAACGCCGCCGCCGAACGAGCGGATGGCGTCGCCCGCCGCGATGCACAGCAGGGCCAGCAGAATCGACATGTCGATGCCGATGCGGCGTGCAAGGAACGTGACCAGCGGGCTGACCGCGGCGAAGGCGAGTAGGGGAATCGCGGTCAGCACGCCCTGCACTCCCTCGGCCCAATGAAGGCCAGTACCTATTTGCGAGAGCACCGGACCGACCGCCGCGATGGAGGGACGCAGATTCAGCGATACGAGGAAGACCAAGGCAGCCCACGGTCCAGTGGAAGGAAGGTCGTACGCCAACGCTCCGTTTATCTTGTTCACAATGCCTCCATTCCCGTTTTCGCCTCCATGGTTCCGGCCGACCGCCGCTATACCGTCAATCACCAAGCTCGCCAAGCGTTTCGAAACAATCGTTGATGTCCTCAATGCGCTTCCGCACGTCGACGTCATCGCTTCCGAGACGTTCCCCCACCTCGTCCGCGAAGAGGGCAACCAAAGCGAACGCCGCAGTGAAGCTTGAAAGCATATGCGAGTTCAACGCCACGTTGAAGAAGACGACGTTGCGTCCGATAAGGGCATTGCGTGCCGCGACGTCGCCTATTACCACCACGGTGACCCCACGTTCGAGTAACACGTCGACAAGTCGGGCGAAAAAAGGAGGACGCCGACCCACGCCGACGATGACGGCCACATCGTCCGATGAGTAGTCAGTCAATTCCTCTGCGATAGATTGCCCCGGATGCGGGAGAATATCGATGTTTCCACGCAGCTGCAGCAATTGTTCACGCAAATGAAGCGCCACGGGATATCCATTGCGGTAACCGACCACCGCGACATGCGGAGCCATGGCCATGTCCCGGCATGCGGAATCCAATTGCGCGCGGTCGATGTCCTCAAACGTATGTTTCAGGCTTTCCGAATCCCTGAGCAAATGGTCGGCAAGCAAATCATCGCAGCGAACATTTCGCACGGTTTCCGGAGCGCCTGGACGGTGGATACGGCGCACGTCGCGTCTGAATTCACCCGCATTCGAATAACCGAGCTTGCGGTACAGGCGGCTGAGCGTCGGCTGCGAGATGCCGCTCAACTGCGACAATTCCACGGAATTGCAGACCAGCACGTCGGTTAGATGACCCAGAATGAACTGCGCGGCCTCACGTTCCGTCGCAGTCAGCGAATCGAAGGATTCCCGGATGCGCGCCACCAAGCCGAGGTCCGCGGCAGCATTGCCTTCCTCGTCCATGGCGTCCTTCGAAGCCCCCATATTGTCTGAAAGCATAATTCCAGAAGTCACGCTCATCGCCCTTCCCTGCAGTACATTCTCACGCGGCGCATCCGCTCTCCTGACGATGCTACCCCTTGCTTTCCGGGTTTCACCAGGTTTGGCCACCGACAACTGTTACGACGAATGAAGAATTTCAGATGCCGTAAGCACTGAAATGCATCCATCACAGGCAATGGCGGCGCCTCTTGGCAACGCGACCCACCATCAGGAGATGACCGACCATGGCAAAAACGGCTTACCCCACACAATCAACATCGCATATCGGGCGGATTCGGCATAGAAGAAACGGTGCCAAACCAGCGAAATGGGCGACTAACGCGGCAACAAAATCCCCGACTGTTGCGAACACTGTTGAACGCGGCATCGCGCCCGGCCGAATGCGAGGCGAACGCGGTGCGCAAGATCGTACGGCTGGTGGCACGCACCGGCTGCCGCACGCATATTCTGCACGTGTCCAGCGGTCTGAGCGTGGACGTGCTGCGGCGGGCGAAGGCCGAAGGACTGCCGGTCAGCGCGGAGACCTGTCCGCATTACCTCACGTTGGATTGCGACCATATTCCCGACAACGCCACCGCGGTCAAATGCTGTCCGCCGATTCGTGATCTGCATGAGCAGGACGCGCTATGGGCGGGGCTTGCCGACGGCACGTTGGATGGTGTCGTCACCGATCATTCCCCGGCCAGCGCGGATATGAAAGCCGGCACGCTCGCCACCGCGTGGGGTGGCGTTTCCAGTCTGCAGGTCGGATTCCGCGCGGTGTTGACGGGTGCGATGCGGCGCGGCTTGAGTTTGGCCGACGTCGTGCGGTGGATGTCGTGCAACACCGCACGGCTTGTGGGACTTGACGATCGTGGCGATATAACGCCGGTATTGCGGGCCGATTTGGCGATTATTCGCCCGTACGAACGGTTTGTTGTGGATGCTACCGCTTTGGAAAGCCGCAATCCGATCTGCGCCTGCGATGGCATGACGCTTAACGGCGTCGTCACGCGCACGTTTGTAGCGGGGCGGGACGCGCTCTCCGGAGTGCGGGAGGGGAATCTTATCGTTCGTCCGTGAATCGGAATCCGTAAATCAACCATTCAACAAAAATCCCCAACCCGCCGACGGCCGGATGTCATTCGATGTCGGCAGATTGGGGACGGACGAGAATCAGGTCTCAGCCCAGGTAGGCGGCCGGGTTCTGGGCGAACTTGTCGGCGCAACCGGGGTTGCAGAAGTAGTAGGTGACGCCGCCGTATTCGCGGGTCGCGGCCGCGGTGGCCGGATCGACGCTCATGCCGCAAACCGGATCCTTCGCAACGTTCGCCGCGGAATCGCCCATATTCGAAGCCATGCCGTGGCCGTCATGACCGCCGCAGCAGTGTCCGGCGCCCATCGCGCCCATGTTCTCGGCTTCCTTCTTGGCCTTGTGATCGCTGAACAGTCCCATGATCGTTCCTTTCCGACTGTGCTGGTTGCCATTATTTTTGCTCGGATCGGGCTTGCGTACCCGATACGTCTTGTTTTTCGCCGCCTCCGCGTCCGGATCGAACAGGCGCAGCCGGCTTGCGTTCGTCACCACGCACAACGATGAGAACGCCATCGCGGCGCCGGCGATCATCGGATTCAGCAGCATTCCGGTGAACGGATACAGCACGCCGGCCGCGATCGCGATGCCGATGCTGTTGTAGCCGAGCGCGAATCCGAGGTTCTGCGCGATGTTGCGCATGGCGGCATGCGTCAGGTCGAGCGCGTGCACGAGCCCCATCAGCGATCCGCCCATCAGTGTCACGTCGGCGGATTGGATGGCCACGTCGGTGCCGGTGCCGATGGCGAAACCGACGTCGGCTCGGGCGAGGGCGGGCGCGTCGTTGATGCCGTCGCCGACCATCGCCACCGTATAGCCTTGCGATTGGAGTTTTGCGATTTCGTCGGCCTTGCGTTCCGGCCGCACGCCGGCGATCACATGACGTTCGTCGATACCGACCTGGCTTGCGATGGCGCGTGCGGTGGTCGGATTGTCTCCCGTGAGCATGACGGCTTCGACGCCACGTTTGCGGAGCAGTTCGATGGCTTGGCGCGAGTCGGCTTTCGGCACGTCGGCGACGGCGACGATGCCGGCGAGATGGCCGTCGATGGCCGCTAGGATCGGCGTTTTGCCTTGCTGCGACAGGAGTTCCATGTCGGCGATGATGGCGTCGAGGTTCGTATCGTGGATGGTCTCGGAGGCAATTTCGGAGGTATCGGACGTAATGTCGGGCATGTCGACGTCAAGGTCGTCGATCAGGTCGGTGTTGCCGACGGCGACGGTGTGCGGCAGACCGCGGAAGGTGACGCGCGCGGTGACGCCACGGCCGGCAATCGCCTGAAAATCGGTGGTTTGCGCGAGTTCCGCAACGTCCGCGACGTCGGCTTTTTCCGCAGCTGCGGCAACGATCGCAGCAGCGAGCGGATGCTCGGAATCACGTTCGGCGGCGGCGACAATCGTCAGCAAATCATCGGGACGCCGATGCCACACGCCCAACGGCAGCACATCGGTAAGGGTGGGTTTGCCGGCGGTGATCGTGCCGGTCTTATCCAATACGACGGCATTGACTTTGCCGCATGTTTCCAACGCTTCGGCGGAACGGACCAGCACCCCCATGCGAGCCGCGCGGCCAGTCGAGACCGTCACCGACAACGGAGTCGCCAGTCCGAGCGCGCACGGGCAGGCGATCAGCAGCACCGATACCGCGGCGACCAGCGCGTGCGTGACACGCGGTTCGGGGCCGAACGCGAACCACAGCGCGCACGACCATACGGCGATGAGTACCACGGCCGGCACGAAAACGCCGGAGATACGGTCCGCCAATCGTTGCACGGGGGCTTTCGAGCTTTGTGCGGCGGCCACCATGCCGATGATCTGCGCGAGCACGGTGTCCTTGCCGACTTTCGTGGCGCGGTACCGCAGCGAGCCACCACCGTTGATGGTGACGCCCGTCACTTCGCTGCCCTCGGTTTTGGCGACCGGCATGGCTTCGCCGGTGATCATCGATTCGTCCACGGTGGAGCTGCCGGATATGACGATGCCGTCGACCGGCAGCTGCTCGCCGGGGCGGATGGCGATGATGTCGCCGACGCGCACGTCATCGATGGCGATGCTGGTTTCCTTGCCGTCTCGCACCACGCGGGCGGTTTTCGGTTGCAGACCCGCCAATGCGCGCATGGCTTCACCGGTGCCTTTGCGGGCGCGCGCTTCGAGCAGCTGGCCGACAAGCATAAGCGTGACGACCACACCGACCGCTTCGAAATACGGTTCGCGCGCGTTCTCGGGCAGGATGCCCGGCGCGAAGGTGACCACGCAGGAGTAGGCGAATGCGGCCAGCGCGCCGAGGCTGACGAGCGCGTTCATCTCCGGCGAGCGGTGGGCGATCGCGGCGAAACCGCTGCGGAAAATCGGCAATGCCGCATAGCCGACGATTGGCAGCATCAGCAGGAACTGCAGCCAGTTCGGCATCGGATACAGCATGAGCATGGTGGAGCCGAATACCGGAATCGTGCAGACGGCCGCCACGATAAGACGGGTGATGAGGGCGCGAATTCCCGATTCCGATCCGCGCGATTTGCCCGAATCACCCGAACCGGACGTTTGGACGGCGCCTTTTTGCGCGCATTGCACGCCTGTTTCCGCGGAACCGGCGGCGGCACCGACACTTGCATGCTTTCCCGGCAGTATGCGCAACGTGCCGTGCAGCATGTTCATACCGCATGCGAAGGGATACTCGCCCGGCTGGTCGGGATGAAGCGTCAGCGTGGTCGTGCGGAAGGCGGGCAACGCAAGATCGACCCCGAAATCGGAGAACACGACATGCGACGAGCATTCGCCGTCTTCCTTGCGATCGAAGATCAGCCGCAACGGCATGCCCGCTTCGGCTTCGATGACGGCTGGGTTATACCCGCCTTTGACTTCGACGACCGCTTCCTGCACGCCGTCGCGCAACGGCGCACGATATGCTTTGCGCGGTGCGAAGAAGAACCACAGCACGCCCGCCGTGACGAGCAGCGCCATAATAAGCGCGATTGCGATGTGCATATTCCAGCCGCCTTCCGTCCGTAATTGGCTTTCGATTTCGGCAAACACCATCACAATATACCCCTATAGGGTATATTGGCAAGAGGGACGAGCAAACTTCAGCCGTAGATAAAATTTTCAGCGCAGCGAAGAGGACGATATGAACGCCACACAACATGGGTACGCAAGCGACCAGAAGAGGATCATCGCACGATTGAATCGCATCGAAGGGCAGGTGCGCGGCATTCGGCAGATGACGGAAAACGGCGAATACTGCATCGACATTCTGACACAGATTTCCGCAGCGGACAGCGCGCTGAAGTCGGTGGCGCTACTGCTGCTCGACGACCATCTGCACCATTGCGTCGCCAAAGCCGCGGCGGAGGGCGGTACCGTCGCCGACGAAAAGCTGGCGGAAGTCAGCGCCGCCATCGCACGCCTTGCCAAATAATCGGAACAGATCCGCCATAAAAAAACTGCCGACGGGAGACACATGCACCCGTCGGCAGTTTGAAAAAAATACGATTACAGGTCGAGGAAGTGGTCGAGGCCGACGGTCAGACCCGGGTAGGTTCCGGTGGAGACCTTGCGCACGGCCAGCAGCACGCCCGGCATGAAGGAGATGCGGTCGAAGCTGTCGGCGCGGATGGTCAGCTGTTCGCCGGAGTTGCCAAACAGCACCTCCTCATGGGCGTTGAGGCCACGCAGACGCACGGCGTGAACGTGGATGCCGTCCACCACCTGGCCGCGGGAACCGCCATCGGTTTCGGTGGCGTCCGGAACCGGACCCAAGCCGGCCGCCTTGCGCGCTTCGGCGATGCCCTGCGCGGTATGGAAAGCGGTGCCGGACGGAGCGTCCACCTTGGTCGGGTGGTGCAGTTCGATGACTTCCGCGGATTCGAAATACGGCGCCGCGACCTTTGCGAAATGGTCGGCGAGCACCGCGGAAATGGCGAAGTTCGGCGCGATGAACACGCTCTGGCCCTCACGCGGAGCTGCTGCGAGCGCGGCACGCACCTGGTCGAGCTTCTCTTCGGTCCAGCCGGTGGTGCCCACCACCACGTCGACGCCCTGCTTGACGAGCGCGAGCACATTGCCCAGCGACACGCTCGGCACGGTGAACTCCACCACGACGTCGGTGTTTTCGGGGGTGATGGCGGCCAGGTCGTCGCCTGCGTCGAGCGCGAGCGCGAGTTCGGTGTCGGCGGCGGCATTGACGGCGTCGACCACGTGCGAACCCATGCGGCCTTTGGCACCGACTACGGAAACCTTGATCATTGCAGCTCCTTGATGTTTTCGCGGACGCGCATGTTGCGCATGTCGTACGTTTGCCGTGCGCATGTGTTCGAAATCGCGTGTCCGCGTCCATAACGTGTTCCACTTATGAATCTAAAGAGACGCTTCGACGCGGAGGCAGGCGGCTATGACGCTTGACGATCGAACGTCGGTCAGCCGCGGCGGCGTACCAGCAGCCAGCCGATCAGCGCGAACGGAATCGAACAGCCCACGAACACGGCGGGCAGGCTCAATCCCACGCCCGGATCGAAATGGTCGAGCACGATGCCGGTGATCATGGAGCCGAACGACGCGCCCATCGTGCCGGCGGTGCTCACCCAGGACAGGCCTTCGGTGAGCGATTCCTCGGGCACGGTCTCCTTGACGACGAGGTTGCCGGAGGCGAACACCGGCGAAATGGTCAGGCCGGTGAGGATCTCCACCAGTCCCATCACGATCAGGTTGCCCTGGCACAGGTGGATCACCACGAAGCCGACGGTCATCAACGCGAGGAACATGATCATGTGACGCCAACGGGAGCCTTTGAGCTCGCGCGAGCCGAAGACCAGCGCGCCCATGCAGGAGCCGACGGCCAGCATGGCCAGCTGCACGCCCAGCACGGAGTCGAGGTGCAGCGATTTCATGACGGCGGTCATGGACGTGTCGAACGCGGTGAACGCCATGTTGAACACGATGAACACGGCGAGGAGCGGCAGCACGCCCGCATAGGTGAGCACATTGCGCTTGTTGCGGTCGCGGCCGTCCGTCTTGAGCCGGTCGAGGTCGAAACGATTCGCGGAAGCAGCGGTACCAGCAGTACCGTCCGCAGCGGCACCAGCGGCCGCCAATCGCACGTCAGCATCGTCCGTATCGGCCGCGACGACCGTGATTTCGCGCAATACCGGCGGTTGAGTGTCACGCAATGCGAAGAACACGGCACCGCCGAACGCGCAGGCGAGGGTCGGCACGAACAGCTGTGATACGGGATGCACGGACGCGGCCAGGAAAGCCGCCAGAATCGGCCCGAAGATGAACACGATCTCGTCGATGGCGGATTCGAGCGCATACGCGGTGTTGAGCAGGTCCTCCTTGTCGGCGCGGTCGAGCACGTACGCCCAACGGGTGCGCACAAGCGCGCCGAACGAGAACTGCGTCATGCCCATGACCACGGCAAGCACGAACAGCAGCGGAATCGGCACGCGCATCAGCGCGGCGAACGCGAAGCCCAGCATGACGATGATCTGCACCGTCAGGATCACCGGACCGACCTTGCGCTGGCCGAACCGGTCGAACAGGCGCGCGTACAGCGGCGTGACCGCGGCGGTGGCGAGCACGTACGCGGCGCTCATCACGCCGGCGATCGTCCAATTGTCGTACATGTGGTTGAGCGCGAGCACGATACCGAGGCCCATCATGGACATCGGCAGTCGCGCGATGGCTCCGGACACGCAGAACGCCTTCGTGCCGGGAATGCGGAAAAGCTGCGCGTATGGCGATTGCGTTTTCTGCGATTCGTGCGGTTCGTGCGATTGCGATTGCGGTTTCGCGCCCGTCACGCCGTCACCTTTCCCCGGTAGATGAACATGTCGTCGAACAGTGGCGGCACTTCGCCGTCGGCACTGCCGCCGAGCCGGGCGACCGTCTCGCTTGCCGTGCGGTGCGCGATGCAGTCCAACCCCTTGTGGTCGTAGAAGCTCACGTCGCAGTCGGAATCGGTGTGCAGGTAGAACGCGGGCACGTCCCATGCGGCGAAATGCTCCTGCATGCGTCTCCAAAGCCGCCCGCCCACACCGTGGCCGCGCACGTCGGGGTTGACGATAAACAGTTCCAGCTCGCCCATGGTGGTTTCGTTGGCGCGCCCTTCGCGTTCCAGATCGAGTTCCACCGAGAAGCCGGATTTCAGCGCCGCCATATGCTTGGCGGCCTCCGGATCGGCGTCGATGCGGCGTTCCAAGGCCTTCATTTCCTCGCCGACTTCGATTTCGTCGAGCTGCGGCGCCTCGCCGGCGACGCGGATGAACGTGACGCCCGCGAGTGTGCCGTCGGCGGCGAACGCGCCGTTGGCGAACGTGGTCGGCAGCAGGTAGTGCAGCACGAAATATCGGGAGATCAGCCGCGACATGTCCGCGCCGACCTTGTCCACATCCTGCGGCCAGGTACGGTCGAACAGGTCGACCACCGCGTCCAGATCGCCCCAGCCGATGGGACGGAAGACGATTGCCGATGCGTTGTTTGTTCCGGCACCCATGCCGGCGTTCGGGATTGCGGTTGCGCTGTTCGCAGCCATATCAAACACTCCTTAACTGTCGTTGCGTCCGGCATGTGCGCCCGCCCACACATGCTGCATCAGCAGGTCTCCGTCAATCCGGTAAGAATCCACCCGGTCGAGTTCTTTGATGAATTTGTCTTCCTGAGCCTGATTCGCACACATGGCGCGCGTCGAAGCGACCGATTCGATTTTGATTTTGCCGTTGTCGGACAGCGTGTAATTGCCCATGATCGAATTGCAGTCGCCGCGTCCGCCGAAACGGCCTTTTTCTTTGCTGAATACCAACGTATAGTTGTTGTCGGCTTTGAACGGCTGTCCTTCCCATTCGACCATCGCCCAGGTGGTTTCGGTCAGGGGTTTGGCATTCTTTTTTCCTTTGCGACAGGAGCAGCAGGCCGTAACCGAAACGGCGAGAGCGATTGCGAGAATCAAACGTGCAGTTTTCATAATAAGTTGATTTTATTTGTAATTGTTAAAAATATCCTCCGAAAAAACGGCAAGCAAAGCTAATAATAATTTCCGAGAACCCGTCCGGATTCCGGATGATGTTTTAAATTTGCACGACAGTATAACCGATAAATTACAGAGCCATGAAAAAAGTTATTGCAACCGCGGCGGCCCCGCAGGCCAGTCATAGGCTTCCGCATACTCCCGCTGGAAGCTCATGGTTTTTGCCATGGGC
>OGYO01002043.1_pt1 | contig 10895 bp, 9 predicted proteins | sample 1576561 | NCBI WGS metagenome assembly OGYO01 (sample SAMEA3541507, study PRJEB24748) | human gut metagenome | biome: human gut; feature: human-associated habitat; material: faeces | place: China | collected 2012 | reverse complement strand
GCAGCCGCCGAAGCGGTGCTTAAGCCGCTAGGCGGGAATTGTGCGGTGTTGCCCTAAAATGCAGTGGATGTGGTTTGGCATAATGACATAAGCATCCAGCGCAGTGGAAGTGAAATGCACAGGAACTTCCAACAGCATTTTCTCGGCAGTCTTTCCAAGTGAGGATAATTCCATGGCGGCGGAACGGTCAAGACCGTTCCCTACAATCTGCCCAAACAGACGGGCGCGATTTTTGGTGCAGATGGTCACAAAGTAATACTTCGCGGAAGAATAATCGAAACTTTGCAGCCGCAGATTTTTACGTTGTTTCAGCTCCATGGAATCACCTGAACAGGTATTTTCAAGGGGAGGCATTACCCCTGCACCAACTTTTCTGCCTCTTCCAGCCCCACAAACACCTTTTCTTCCGCGGCGGTAAAGCCGCGCAGGACCCAGCTTTGCACGGTGACGGCGCGCTGGAATTTGAAGGGCAGGCAGAAATTGAGAACCTCGCTTGGCATGGTGCGGGGCAGGATAACAGCAGTAGGGAACAGCTTGGAATAATCCGTGGTATCCCGCGGGTGGGTTTTGATAAACAGCGGTTCTGTGCAGTATTTCTTGGCAACAGCCGCAAACATGGCGTCCTGGGTGGGCTGATCCATCAGGCCGTCCAGCACAAAACTGCGGGGCAAAAGCAGGCAGGCACCCTGCACATGCTCCGGCAGGGGAACGGCCAAAAACACCCGGCGGATGATGGCTTTTTCTTCCTCCATCAGGCTTTCCAGTAGCTGCGCTTTGGATACCGTTACCAGCTTGTCTACGCCAAAAATGCTGCACCGCGCGGCGTCTTCGCTTTCCACCGTGCGGCAGCAGGGGCTGTCGCCCCAGTAGCGGTAGGGGCCGTGGGGATTGGTGCGTTGCTCGTCCAGCAGGTGCTGGTCGGGATCCAACGTGCCGCCAAAGGTATCTTCGCACAGGGTATAAACCCGGCGCTCCCGCTGCAGGTAGCGCCCTAAAGCGCTCCAGTCATTGCTGATGTACACATGCCCCTTGGGCAGCGTAAAATACGGTTTGCGAAACGGGTGGCGCAGGCGGTAAAAGTCGCTTTCGCTGTTCTGTGCGTCCAGCTTTTCCTCGTCCACGATCAAAACAGCGTCCCACAGATCCGGCGCGGTGTCCAGCAATTTAGCGCGCAGGGTTTCGGCTTCCGGCACACAGGTGCTCAGCACAAGGGTGGACTTGCCGGGGCGGCTGCGCAGCGCGCGCACCAGCGCGATTAACACATGATACAGCGTGTGGCAGATGAAAATATCACCCATCGTATCCATTCTCCAACACTTTGACCGGCGGGAAGTGGATGCGGCCCCAGCCCGGTGCCCATTCCGGCATGGTCAAATCGCCGGAGGTTACCTCAAACGCAAACTCGGTCACTGGCTTGTCCAGGCAGACAGCCTGGGTCAGCACGCCGTCAAACACATCCACATAGAAGAAATACTGGCCTTCACCCAGCAGGCTGGGGTCAAACTCAAACTCGGTGGTATACAGCTTGCCGGGCACGGCGGCGCCCAGGTTGACCGGGTGGGTAATGCCCACGGGGGTCGAATCCCGGAAATGTAGGTTCAGCTTTAAGTGTACCCCGGCAAACGGCTCCGAAACACGCCAGGTAATGCGCACCCGAATTTTTTCGGTGTCCGCAAACACACTGGATTCCTTGCCCACAAAGTCCAGCGTTTCCAGCCGCATCCGTTTGCCTGCGCTGGCGTTCATGCGGGAAACATCCATCAGGTCATAGTGGACAACGTTTACATCGGTGGTTTCCATGTAAACCGCAATGGCCTGCTCTACATCGCCGTCAAAAATCACGCGGCCCTGGTCCAGCACCACGCAGCGGGTACACAGCTGGCGGATGGTGCTCATGTTGTGGCTGACATACAAAACCGTGCGGCCTTCCTGCCCGGCAACATCGCTCATTTTGCCAAGGCATTTCTGCTGGAACTTCATATCACCCACGGCCAGAACTTCATCCATTACCATGATCTCGCTGTCCAGATGGGCAGCTACGGCAAAGGCCAGCTTGACAAACATACCGCTGGAATAGCGCTTGACGGGGGTATCAATAAAATCACCGCACTCGGAAAATTCAATGATCTGGTCAATTTTGGAATCGACCTCGGCGCGGGTCATGCCAAGGATGGCACCGTTCATGTAAATGTTTTCGCGGCCGGTCATTTCGTTGTTGAAGCCGGTGCCGACTTCCAGCATGGAAGCCACACGCCCGCGCAGGCGGATCTCGCCTTCGGTAGGGGCGGTAATGCGGGACAGAATTTTGAGCAGGGTAGATTTGCCTGCACCGTTGCGGCCGATAATGCCAAGGGCTTCGCCTTTGTAAACGGTCAGGTCAACACCGTTCAGCGCCATAAAAGTCTTGCCAAACAGGCGGGCATCGGTGCCAATCACGGTGTTGGGGTCCTCTTTGCCGCGTACACGGGCCCACCAGCTTTGCAGGTCATGCGTCAGGGTGCCGCCGCCGATCTGACCAAGCTTGTACTGCTTTTTTAACCCGGATACCTGAATAACGGGTACGCGCTGGTTTTGTGCATGTGTCTGGTTTTCCATCTGCGCCCCTCCTTACACGGTATCCATAAAGGTTTTTTCAATGCGGCTGAACAGCACAACGCCCAGCACAAGGGCGGCGGCTGTAAAAAGCAGGCTGTAAATCAGATTGCCCACTTCCACCGTTCCAGTGCCAAGGGTTCCCATGCGGAACACCTCAATCGGGGCTGTCATGGGGTTCAGGCGCATCAGCATCTGCAAACGGGGAGAATTGTCCAGACTGGACAGCGGATATACAACAGGGGAGATATACATCCACAGCTGCACGCCAAAGCTCACAGCAATGGCAAGGTCACGGTACTTGGTGGTCAGGGCAGAAACGATAATACCCACACCCAGGCCCAGCAGCATAACTTCCAGCACCACCAGCGGCACGGCAAACGCCCAGGCCGTCAGGTGTACACCGGACCCGGTCACGGCAAAGTAGACCCAGAACAGAATGTACATGACGAACTGGATAAAGAAGTTGATCAGGCTGGTCAATACCTGGCTGATGGGGGTGGTAAGCCGTGGGAAATACACCTTGCCGAACACCTGGCTGTTGGCCACAAAGGTGTTGGCCGTGCCGTTGATGCAGGAGGCAAAAAAGGTCCACACCGTATTGCCTGCCATGTAGAACAAAAAGCTCGGCGTACCGTCCGTAGAAAGCCCGGCAATGCCGCCGAACACCACGTTGAACAGCACCGTGGTGATAAGCGGGTTCAGGATGATCCACAGCGGCCCCAGGATGGTCTGCTTGTACATGACGGTAAAGTTGCGCTTGACGAACATGACGATCAGGTCACGGTAGCGCCACAGTTCTTCCAGGTCCACATCAAACCAGCCGGTGCGCGGCCGAATAACGGTGGTCCATTGCGTATTATCCCCGGCAGGGGTCTGGTTGCGTTGCTCTGCCATAAAAAGCCCTTTCAAAAATAGATATTTTATGGGAATCCCCGATACATACTTATAGACAATTCATTGTACCATAATCCGCGGTAAAAAACAATGTTTGCACTGTGCAGAAAGCGCTGCCAAAACAAAAACCGCCCTGCAAGCCCGGAACAGGGGATGCAGAACGGTTCAAAGAGTTTATTTTGCGGTCAGCCTGCGCCAGCCGGTGCGCAGCAATGTCCAGCAGCCAAGCAGCAGCAGGGAAAACAGGATATCCCATGCAAGGCGGCAGGGTAGTGTGAACAGCAGGCGGTCTTTTTGCCAGATGGCACTGGTGAACACATCCATATGGTGCACAAAGAACAGCCACAGGCTGTGCCGCCCCAAAAAGCTGAGCGCCGGGCGCAAAGTGTTATTGGCGTTCAGTTCACGGCACAGATGGCAGAAGATCCAGATGCCGCATACACTGATGGAAGCGCACAAAATGTAATTGGAGTATGTGCGGGAAGCAAGTTCAATATAAATGCCCTGCTGGCAGCACCATGCCCAGGGGATCAGCATGGCAAGGAAAAGCGGGACCCGGTAACGGTCCAACAGTGCCTGATGCTGGCGGAACAGCTGCCCCAATGTGAGGTACATGACAACGACCATTGCAACATCCAGACATTGGGGAAGATACTGTACCTGCCCGATGTATGCCCCGAACAGCATGACAATGAAACTGACGGCAAAATCCCCTTTGGGGAACAAAAGCCCCAGCAACTCCCAGATCAGCTTGCCCCAGAACAGTGCAAACAAAAACCATGGCATGCCGCAGCTGGGAATGCCGTCGGCAGGGTTACCGCTGGCCCAGAACAGGGTGATGGCATTGTAGCGGGCAATATCCCACAGGTTGGTCAGGCTTCTGTCATCAGAAAGGAAAAAGTTCAACAAAACGTTGAACACCTGCACCACACCCAGCACGGGAACGATCAGTGCAACAAAGTCCTTCCTGACCCGGCGGGCAAAACCCTGCCAGGTATCCGGGCGGCGGGCCGTATAGCCGGTCAGAAAGAAAAAGGCCGGCATGTGGAACGAAAAAATGAAATTGCGCATCAGGTTGCCGTAGGGCAGGGTGTGCCCCACAATCACCAGAATCATGCACAGACCTTTGGCGGTATCAATCCAGTCAATGCGCTGGCGCACAGCAGGGTGCGGAGCGGCGGATTGTTGAACAGCAGTCATACGGCGGTCTCCTTCGGTCTGGACATCACTGCTGCTTGGGCGGGTTCTTTTTCTGTTTGTCATTGCAGTGTTCCTGGCAGCTGGCGCAGTTGCCGGTGCAGCCGCCGTGCCAGCCCTTTTCGCTGTTGGCAATAAAACCGATGGCAACGCCGAGCAGAACAAAAATAATAACCAGAACAAGGATACTTTGAAGTGACATGGAAAAAACCTCCCTATGGGTTAAGCGAAAACAAAGTGACAGGTGAATACGCTGCCCTTATGCCAACCCCAGCAAAACCCCTACACAGTGCACGGCAAACGCCACAACCCAGGCAATGCCGCACTGCATCAGTACCACACCCAGTGCAGCCCGGCCACCGCCCAGTTCCCGCTTGACAGCGGCAATAGCTGCAACACAGGGGGTATACAACAGCGTAAAGATCAGGAAAACCAGCGCAGTAAACGGGGTGAACAGCATGTTCAGCGCGCCGGTATCGCCGCCCAGCAGGACGGTCAGGGTGGAAACAACGCTTTCCTTGGCGGTAAAGCCGGTGATCAACGCAGTGGAAATGCGCCAGTCGCCAAAGCCAAGGGGCTTGAAGATGGGGGTGATCAGGCTGCCAACCAAAGCCAGAAGGCTGGAATCCGGGGTGGCAGCAACATTCAGGCGGGTGTCGAACGTCTGTAGGAACCAGATCACGACGGTTGCAACAAAGATAATTGTAAAGGCACGCTGAATAAAATCACGGGCCTTTTCCCAAATCAGCTGGCCGACGCTTTTGGGCGAAGGCAGGCGGTAGTTGGGCAGCTCCATCACAAAGGGTACCGGTTCACCACGGAAACAGGTCTGCTTGAGGATCAGCGAATACAGTATACCACACAAAATGCCGAAAAGATAGAGGAAAATCATGACCGGTGCACGCCATACCCGCGGGAAAAACGCGGCGGTAAACAGCGCATAAATGGGCAGCTTGGCGGAACAGCTCATGAACGGGGTCAGCAAAATCGTCATGCGGCGGTCACGCTCACTGGAAAGGGTGCGGGTTGCCATAATGGCGGGAACCGAGCAGCCGAAGCCCACCAGCATGGGCACAAAGCTGCGGCCCGAAAGCCCAATGCGGCGCAGCAGTTTGTCCATAACAAAGGCCACGCGGGCCATATAACCGGTATCTTCCAGGATGGACAAAAAGAAGAACAGGATAACGATCGTGGGCAAAAAGCTCAGCACGCTGCCCACGCCGGCAAAAATGCCGTCGATCACAAGGCTGTGCACCACCGGGTTGATCTGATACGCCGTCAGAGCGCGGTCCACAACGCCGGTAAACCAGTCGATGCCAAGGGTCATCCAGTCCGAAAGGGTGGAGCCCACTACGCCAAAGGTCAGCCAGAAAACAAGCGCCATAATGCCCGCAAAACAGGGCAAGGCAGTGTATTTGCCGGTCAGGATCTTATCAATGGCAACGCTGCGCTTATGCTCCAGGCTTTCGCCCGGCTTTACCACCGTGGCGGAGCATAGCTTTTCAATAAAGGTAAAGCGCATGTCCGCAAGGGCGGCTTCGCGGTCCAGCCCGGTCACGGTTTCCATTTCAGCAATGGCGTGGCCCAGTATATCTGTTTCGTTGGGGTTCAGCTGCAGGGCTTTTTCAATCAGGGTGTCTCCCTCCACCAGCTTGGTGGCGGCAAAGCGCAGCGGCAGCCCGGCGGCAGCGGCATGGTCCTCAATCAAATGTCCGACAGAATGGATGCAGCGATGCACCGCGCCCCTGGGGTCTGCTGGGTCACTGCCTGCCGTGCAGAAGTCGATGCGGCCCGGCAGCTCCCGGTAGCGCGCCACATGGACGGCGTGTTCGATCAGCTCATCAATGCCCTCGTTTTTGGCGGCAGAAATGGGAACAACCGGAATGCCCAGCGTTTCTTCCAGCTGGTTTACCATGATGGTGCCGCCGTTGGCGCGCACTTCGTCCATCATGTTCAGCGCCAGCACCATGGGGGTATCCAGCTCCATCAGCTGCATGGTCAGGTACAGGTTGCGCTCAATGTTGGAAGCATCCACAATGTTGATAATGCCGGACGGGTGCTCGCTCAGGATAAAATCCCGCGTGACAATCTCCTCGTTGGAGTAAGGGGACAGGGAATAAATGCCCGGCAGGTCCGTTACGGTGGCTTCCTTGTGGTTGCGGATCACGCCGTCCTTGCGGTCCACCGTAACGCCGGGAAAGTTGCCCACATGCTGGTTGGAGCCGGTCAGCTGGTTGAACAGCGTGGTTTTGCCGCAGTTCTGATTGCCGGCCAGGGCAAAGGTCAGTGGTGCACCGGCGGCAATGGGGGCGCCGGCTTTGCGCTCGTGGTAGCTGGCGGCTTTGTCCAGCTCGCCAACGCCGGGGTGGGCTACCACCTTGTGGCGCTCTTCGCTGGGGGCGGCGCGGTCCGTTGCGTGCACGCTGTCAATTTCAATTTTCTGCGCATCGGCCAGGCGCAGGGTCAGCTCATAACCACGCAGCTCCACTTCAATGGGGTCCCCCATGGGGGCCGTTTTGCGCAGCGTTACCTCGGTGCCGGGGGTCAGCCCCATATCCAGTAGGTGGTGGCGCAGCTCGCCCTCACCGCCTACCACGCGGATGATTGCATCCTGCCCAATGTGCAGGTCACCTAATGTCAGCATATTGATTCCTCTTTTTTGTACGGCAAGGTAATGCAAGCCGGTTTATTTCGACTGAATGGCATGAATTTCGCTCATGAACGCGTAAAGTTTACCACGTTTAACTTACGGCGTCAATATATCAGGAAAAACTGTGAAATGCAGGCTTGAAAAATGCACAATTTCTGGTGGGGAAGGCAGCCATCTTGCCGCAAAATGCTGAATTCAATATTTATACATTGACTTTGAATATTTATGTATTATACTAGAATTTATCCTGATGCAGCTCCGGAAAGAGGGAAAGTTCCGCCGCTGCGCTAGGGTGTATCTGAAAAGTCGAAAGTATCGTCTCTTTCTACAAACGCAGCCGGATTTTGCGTTAAAAAGCCTTGGGCAATACCGCATAATTCTAAGTGCCGATACGGCGAGCGAGGTGCGGCAGCTGCTAAGCCAAAAGCGCAGATAATACTGGATGTCTTATCGAGCATTTTGGCAACGCAGATGCCGTGCCGCAGCCGCCGAAGCGGTGCTTAAGCCGTAAGGCGGGAATTGTGCGGTGTTGCCCTTGCAATCCACAAAGGATTCCGGCGGCTCTTTGCCTTAAATCCTGCTTGTGTTTGCGAAATGTCCGTCATTTTCCTTGTTTTCAGATACGCCTTGAAAATCAGAGAACCATGAACAAAGAAGGTATATTGTAATGAAAAAAGCATTGTCTTTGATGACTGCCGCTGCCTTGGTTCTGAGCCTGGCTGCCTGCGGTTCCAACGCTTCTTCTGCTGCATCTTCCGAAGCCGCTTCCAGCGATGCTGCATCTTCCGAGGCTGCTTCCTCTGAAGCAGCCAGCGAGACTGAAACAGCTGAGCTGTCCACCGTTGAGCCGGGCAAGCTGATCATGTCCACCAACGCAGCCTTCCCCCCGTACGAGATGACCACCGATTCCGGCGAATTTGAGGGCATCGACATTGAGACCGCACAGGCCATTGCTGACAAGCTGGGCCTGGAGCTGCAGATCGATGATATGGACTTTGACGCTGCACTGCTGGCTGTACAGCAGGGCAAGTCCGATATGGTTATGGCTGGCGTTACCGTTACCGACGAGCGCCAGAACGTGATGGACTTCACCGATTCTTACGCAACCGGCATCCAGTCCATCATCGTCAAGGAAGATTCCGATATTGCCAGCGTGGATGACCTGGCTGGCAAGAAAATCGGCACCCAGCGCGGTACCACTGGCTACCTGTACTGCTCTGACGACTTTGGCGATGAGAACGTTGTTGCTTACGACGACGGCCTGACTGCCGTGCAGATGCTGAACAACGGCCAGGTTGACTGCGTTGTTATTGATAACGCTCCCGCTAAGGAATTTATTGCTGCCAACCCCGGCCTGAAGCTGCTGGACACCGCTTACGTGGAAGAAAGCTACGCAATCGGCATTGGTAAGGGCAACACCGAACTGAAGGATGCCATCAACACCGCTCTGGAAGAGCTGAAGGCCGACGGCACCCTGCAGGCTATCGTGGACAAGTACATCACTGCTGAATAAAGCAGCTTTTTCACAAGTGCCACAGGGAGGTGGCCCACAGGGGCGCCTCCCTTTTGTTGGTAAGACCGTAAAATAAACGCCCGGTGCCCTGGTGCCGGAACACAGGAAAGGTGTGGAATGCGGATGGCCGCACAATACGAAATGCTGACCCAGCTGGCGAAAGCTGGTACAAAGCTGGATTTCGGGCAGGATCTGTTCGTCAAATTCTACCAGGCATTTATTGCCTCAAACCGCTGGCAGCAATACCTCAAAGGGGTCATCCCCACGCTGTATGTAACGGCAATTGCTTTGACGATCGGCGTGGTGCTGGGCAGCGTGGTTGCCCTGGTGCGTGTTGCGCATGACCAGCAGCGCCGCGGCCACCACGACCCGGCTCTTGCCGTTGCCAACGCTGTATGCAAGCTATACGCCACTGTGATCCGCGGCACCCCCATGATGGTGCAGATGCTGATTATGAGCATGGTTATCTTTGCCAACAGCCGCAACTTTACCATGGTCGGCGCGCTGGCACTGGGCATTAACTCCGGTGCGTATGTTTCGGAGATCATCCGTGGCGGTCTGATGGCCGTTGACCCCGGCCAGATGGAAGCCGGCCGCAGCCTGGGCCTGAACTACATGACAACCATGGTGCTGATCGTGATTCCGCAGGCCATCCGCTCGGTGCTGCCTGCCCTGGGCAATGAGTTCATCATCCTTCTCAAGGATACCTCGCTCATCACCGTTATTGGCGGCAAGGAGCTGCTGTACGCTGCACAGGGCATCATGAACCGTACTTACGAGCCGATGTTCCCGTTGTTCGGCGTGGCGCTGATGTATCTGATTCTGGTTATGATCTTTACCTGGCTGCTTGGCAAACTGGAAGGGAGGCTGGCGAAGAGTGATCGTCGTTAAGGACTTAAAAAAGAACTATAACGGTCTGGATGTGCTCAAGGGCATTGACCTGACCATCAATAAGGGCGATGTTGTCTGCCTGGTTGGGCCTTCCGGCTGCGGCAAGTCCACTTTTCTGCGTTGCCTGACCCGCCTGGAAGAACCGGACGGCGGCACGGTTATGCTGGACGGCAAAGAGATCACCGAACGCGACATTGATGCCACCCGCGCCCAGATGGGCATGGTGTTCCAGCATTTTAACCTGTTCCCCCACCTGACGGTGAAAAAGAACATCACGCTGGCTCCGGTGCGCCTGGGCCGTATGAGCCAGGCTGCTGCCGACAAGCAGGCCATGGAGCTGCTGGAGCGCATTGGCCTGGCCGATAAGGCGGATGTTTACCCCAACATGCTTTCCGGCGGCCAGAAGCAGCGCATTGCCATTGTGCGTGCACTGGCCATGAACCCTGAAGTGCTGTTGTTTGACGAGCCCACCAGCGCGCTGGACCCCGAAATGGTAGGCGAAGTTCTGGAACTGATGAAAGAACTGGCCCGCGATGGCATGACCATGGTGGTGGTGACCCACGAAATGGGTTTTGCCCGCGAGGTTGCCAACCGTGTGATCTTTATTGATGAGGGTGTTATCAAGGTCGATAAGCCCCCGCAGGAGTTCTTTGAGAACCCCGACAATCCGCGCCTGAAAGCGTTTTTGTCCAAGGTACTGTAAATCAAACTTTTGTCCGCCCCGTTTAGAATGGTGAGAGCTGTTCTGGATGGGGCGGATTTTTTTAGTTAGGCGGGAGGAGGGAGGAGCTTTCGGCGGCAATTAGAAATTAGTAGTTAGTAATTAGGAATTGGAGGTGGGACGGGGGGCTTTTTAATGAATAAAGAATAATGGTGGTGGGCCGCGGCGCGGAACCCTGCCGCACTGCGAACTTTTGCACCAAAATCCCAGACTCCAAACCGATCCCCCGCAAAACCAAAGGCATGCGGACTCTCGTATCTACCGAGAATCCGCATGCCTATTTCTTAAGGTGTATCTGAAAAGTCGAAAATTTAGTCTATTTCTACAAACACAGCGGGATTTTGCGAAATATCCGTTATTTTCTTTGTTTTCAGATACACCTTAGGGCAATACCGCATAATTCTAAGTGCCGATACGGCGAGCGAGGTGCGGCA
>OGYO01002037.1_pt1 | contig 10913 bp, 9 predicted proteins | sample 1576561 | NCBI WGS metagenome assembly OGYO01 (sample SAMEA3541507, study PRJEB24748) | human gut metagenome | biome: human gut; feature: human-associated habitat; material: faeces | place: China | collected 2012 | reverse complement strand
GACATCTTATTGTCGCTTTCCAGCCTGAATACTCTGTTGAGCAGCTTTTTCCACAGGGAAAACAGCCAATTCAGCGGGCAGAGTATCACTGTGAGCAGCCTAAGAAGGGCGGCTGATTTCAGGGCGAACTTCTCGGGACAGTCCTTTGCGAGGCTCTTTGGCGATATCTCGCCAAATATGAGCACCAGCACTGTCACGACGCCTGTGGAGATGGCCGCGCCGCTTGCGCCGTAAATGTTTACGAATATCATCGTGCCGATGGCCGCAAGCGCTATATTTACTATGTTGTTGCCCACAAGTATGGTGGACAGCAGCCTGTCATAGTTTTCCGAGAGCTTCAGCGCAAGCTCCGCGTCCTTGTTCCCCTTTTCCGCCATGGCCCGCACCCGGGTCCTGTTCATGGAGTTGAATGCGGTCTCTGTAGCCGAAAAATATGCCGACAGCGCCAGCAGCGCCGCCATTATCAATATATTTTTAACTAAGTCGTCCATTGCCCACGTCGCAACTGTCACATTCCATTTTAGTTACATCACCTTCCTGTTTTTATTAGCACAAACGCACTTATTATAATTATACTGTCTGCATATGCAAGCGTCAACAGCATGCCTGGCCTTTTTGAATGTATGTCAATTTTTTGAATTATAAACTTTATTATTGACTTTAATATTATTTAGGTTATACTTTAATTATTAGAAAGGAGTTTATGTCCTATGGCAATAGAGATGATACCGGAGTGGCTTGCAAACCTGGAGGAGGAAGACGTTGCCTTCATAAAGCGGTTCCTGCTTGCCTCAGGCTCCCTGAAGGAGATTGCGGCCCAGTACGGCGTAAGCTACCCCACAGTGCGGCTGCGGCTGGACCGGCTTATCCAGAAGATAAAAATGAGCGAATCTACCGAGTCCGACCCTTACATAGCAATGGTAAAGCATCTGGCCGTAGACGACAGGCTGGACTTCGACACCGCCAAGCTTCTGATAAACGAGTACAAAAAGGCCCGCAAGGAGGGGCAATAGATGGTAAACTTCAGCATAATGACGTTCTTATTTTTCATAGTGCTGCCCATTGGGCTGTGTGTGTTGGAGATATTCCTTTCCCGCATGGACAATAAGTATATAGGCCTCATACTGCCGGCAATTACCTTCATCTACTCCCTCATAGCCCTGCTCAGCTTCGCCATTTTCGACGGGGCCACCACAGGTGAAATAGTGGTCAGTATGCTCACCACCTTCCTCGGTACCAACCTGCCCACGTTGATACTCCTTGGCATATACTTCCTCTGCCGGGAAAACATGAGGCGTAAGAGGCAGCTGGATAAGATGAACAAGCAGGATCTGGGCTAAACAGACAATAAATAATGATCCCCCCGCATAGCGGGGGGATCATTATTGCAGAGTGTCAAAAAAGTGGCTGAATGCCACTTTTTTGAGTTTTACGGGTTTTGCCTCTCGCATTCGCTCCCGGGCGGCAAAATCCGCAAAGTACGAAAACCTCTGGGTTTTCATCCGTTCTGACGCACATGTCGTCAGAGCCGGATTAAACATAAGGGGCTGCGGCCCCTTATCAACCCCTGGGTTTTTCGACAGCCTCAAAGAGGCCCCTATGGGGCCTCTCTTTTATTTATTCCCTTGAGGATTAGACCTTGGCCTGGTATTCGAAGGGAAGGGGTACTACGGTGCCGGGAGTGGTAATCTCCTCCAGCTGCTCCAATGTAGCCTTGACTATTGCAGTCTGCTGCTCTACATTGTGGGGAGCGCCGGCGTTTGCGCCCATGGGAACCAGGGGAGCAACGGCACGGGGGGTACCGGTCTGCTTAACAACGGGGGGCAGAGCCGCGATGATGATGGTGGGGATACCTACGGATTCGATTGCTCTCTGCACAAGAACTGCAGAGCGGTGGCAGGTGCCTCAGCCAGCGGTCATCAATACGGCGTCTACGCCCTCATCCTTGAGGCGCTTGGCAATTGCCGGACCGGTCTCATGGGTGAACTTTTCAATGTTGCCGCCGCCGCCCATGAAGCCTATATGAACGGGAGCTACGCCCTTGATGAAGCCTTCCTTGGCAAGCTCATGGAGCCTGTCTATGGGGAACATGCAGTTGATGTCCTTGTTGACGTCGCTGTTATCATAGCCGCCATGGGAAACCATCAGATCGCTGGAGGGAGTGCTGTCGTAGATCTCGCGCCAGGTGAAGTCGCCGGCCAGATTGAAGCGCTTATCCTCTTTGCGATGTACGCCTGCTGCGGTAGCGAGGGCTATCACCATCTCGTTCAGGGGCTTGGTTACAGGTGCCCATACCGGCGGAGGCGTAACGGGAACGAAAATTTCGGACTGTAGTCCCTTAACAACTGTTAAGTTCATTTTTATCCTCCTATTAAAATTCAATTATCTTTTTTGGCCTGCATTTCTGCCTGCCTTCTCATGTACATATCGTGATTGCTTACGTATTTTTTGTTTGGCTCGGCGCTGAGCTGCTTAGGGGCGCTCATCGTCCATGCCACAGGCTGATCATTCTTTATTTCGTAGTCCGTGAGGAACATTCGCATGGGGAATCGGAAACCACCCGGGCAGTTTGTGAGTTGCAAACCCGTGGCTCCGTCCTGTACGTCGTTTACCCTGCCCTCCATCACAAAGGTCTCTCCTTCTGCGACTTTGGTTATTTCAGGGTATCGGACGGGGGCGGCCACAGGCCCGAGCTGTTCCGGAAAACTCATGTTCCAGCCAAACTCCTGGCCGACTACCAATGGATGCTCATGGAGCAGCATCCACTGAGGTATCTCAAGATACCCGAGGCGCCCTTTAAGGTCTATGGCGGCGGAGCCGTCATCCCTTATCTCCACAAGAACGCCTTCTATGTAGATGATCTTATCGCCGAACTTAAGCATATCTTTAGTTGTACTTTTCCTTACGCTTCTGGCTCATGGGCAGGGACTGCTCATTGGGTACCAGATCCATCTTCTTGCCGGTGGCGGTCTCAATCAGCTCGATGTTGGTGGCCTTAACGTTGGGGTTCCACTTCTTTTCGGGAGCCTTTACGGTTTCGCCGGCCATCTGTGCCTTCAGCATTGCGAGGGCGCGGACAGCATCTTCCTGGCAAAGGGTGTTGCAGCCAAGGACTTCGTTCTCGATACCGGCCTCGGACTTATTGTTATCTACCATGGAGGTCATGTACTTGTTGCCGACCACCAGAGCGCCCTGTACCGCGCAGAAGGACATGCCCACTACGGGAACGCCGCGCATACCTATCTGCTCCAGATGGCTTGCGAAGTCAACGTGGTTGTTGCCGAAGCCTTCGGTGGTTACGAATGCGCCGTCAACGTCCATGGATTCTACGGTCTGGCCTACGCGGCGGGATACGTAGAACTTTTCGCCGTTGATCTGAGGAGAACCTACGAGTACTACGCCGCAGAGATCGATCTCGGGATCGGCCAGGCACTCGAGAACCAGGGGCTCTCTCCAGTAATGGCGGGACATTTCCTTGGAAGCGGGGCCGATGCAGGTGAGGGCATGCACAGCGCCGTCCAGTATCTCAAGAGGATTGCAGACTACGGGGACGTTGCCCAGGTCTACGTTAGGCTTGCCGCCCAGCATGCCGACAGGCTCCATGGGGAGAAGCAGATTGTCGTGCATAGCGCCCTGGCCCATGATCTCCTTGACGATAACCACCTTCTTCTTGTGGGGATGACGCTTCTGCTCAAAGGTCTCGGTGGAGACAACCAGACTCTCGTCCAGCTTCTTCAGAGCAACGCGGATCTCCTGGGTGATGATGTCGGTAGCGTGGTGTGCTGCCAGAGGGCCAGGACGGGTCATATTGGTCTTTTCCTTGATGGTCATCTGAGTCTTGATGAAGATCTCACCCTTCTCAGGACAGCCGGGACGGCCCCACATGATGTTCTCATCGAGGATACCCTCGGAGGAACCGAACTCACCGATCTGTACGCCGTTATCATCGGTACCGGTCAGCATCATTACGACGCCGTCCAGAACACGGGTAACGCCTGCGCCCAGTACATCGTCGCCTTCCTTGGTGGCGATGGGCTGTACGTCCATGATGGTCTCGGAATAGGTGTGATACTCAGCGGGAGTTATGATGTCGATCTTCAGATCGTGTACCAGCTCCTGAGAATCTATGCACTCCTTCTCGATGCCTTCGCGGATGTAAAGGGTGGTGCCCTCTATCTTGGTCTCGGGACCGCGCTTTACTTCGGTGATCTTAAAGTGCTTGCGGGTGAGGGTGCGGATAACCTTCTCCTCTACCTCTTCCTCTGCGGGAGCGGCAGCGCCTGCTACTGTGGCAGGTACTACTGCGCCGGCAGTACCGGCAGCTGCGAAAGCGCCTATGGGAAGCTCCAGATCAATGCCCTTGCCCTCGTCGATATGAATCTTAAGTACGCCGCCGTTAACTGCTACGGGGGCAGCGGCTACGGGAGCGGCAGCTACGGGAGCGACTTCCTCAGCGGCGGGAGCCTCTTCCTCTACTTCCTTCATACCCTCGAGAAGGTCGGGAGTCAGGGGAGTGAGTGAGTCAGCGGTCTTGGTGAGGGTTGCGCCCATGGCCTGACCGATGGTTACGGCACCGTCGAGCTTGAGCAGGCCAGACTCTACCAGGTCATCAAAGATGGCTGGGTCTTCCAGGTTGTGCTCGGAAAGCACTACGCCAGCTTCTGCTCTGCAGCACAATACGGCGGGGTCGTTTTTGTGCTCAAGTGCGTATTCGGCTGAAATAGACATGTGTTTCCTCCTATATAAATTATATTTGGTACTTAAGTTTTGGCTTAAGTTAAACCACTAAAATTCTGGCATCGCGAAAATGGCCGAAAGCCATTTTCGCGATAGCTTAAGTGCATTAAAACTCGCTCAGATCCTGATCCACAGTCTTGCTGATGGTCAGGTGCCTGTACAGCGGGTGATGTATGGTGCGCATCACATGGTCGGTCTGGTGTATTACCTTCAAGCCCATCTTCAGGGTGCCGCAGGTAACTACGGTATTGGAGCAATCGGAGCAGTTGCCGATGATGAGGTACTCCGCGCCTGCGCGTTTCATCTCCAGCACCTTTGCGATCTGGCCGGGGCAGTTGCCGGGGTTCTCGCACTTGCGGGGCGCGCCGGGCTTTACTTCGATGGCCTGCTTGCAGAAGGTCACGGATACGACCTCGGCGTTGTACTTCTTGGCTATATCCCGCATGCGGGCTTCGCCGCCGCCGCAGGCACATACCAGAAGGCCTACCTTTGCGCCATGGAGATCGAGGAAGGGTATGGTGACTATGATAGCGCCGGTGGTCTTTGTGGTGGGGGCGTCGAGCTCGGTGGGCAGGCCGGTGAACGCGCCGCCCATTATTATCTCGCCGTACTCGCCGTCGATGCCGCCCACTTTGTCCAGCATATCCTCAACGGAAATGCCTACGGGCATATCCATGAATACCTGTGCTTCGGGTCCGCCATGTACCTTGCCAACTACGGATATGTTCTTATATATGCAAGGCTTTTGATCCTCGATAGCCTCGGCTACCCGGAGGACCGTCTCGCAGTTTACCACGTTCGCGTGGGCCGCGGAGGGGAGCTGTGTGGGCTCAAGGAGAATGCCCAGGCACTCGCGCACTACCGCGCGCTCTTCGCCCATGGGGTAAATATCGGGAAGGAGATGAATGCTGATATCAGGCTTGTCGGCAATGGCCTTCTTTATGGCGGAGATGGCCTTGGCATTCTTGCGCTTTATGGCGAAGATAGCCTTCTTGGCGTTGGACATTTCCATGCAGTACTCAACGCCCCGGACGGTCTTTTCAGCCTGCTGTTCAAGCTGCATTATGTTGTGCCTGAGGCCGGGCTCGCACTCTGCCGCGTTCACGAGTATGTAGCCGCCCTGAAGGTCTGCGCCCAGCTTTACGCCGGTGGGGAAGCCTGCGCCGCCCATGCCAACTATTCCGGCCTCCTTGACCATCTCCAGCTTGCTGTCGCTCTTCTTTATGGGGATGTACTTGTCAGGCTGCTCGTCGTCGGGCTGGATCACTATGGCCTGGTCGGTTACTTCCTCTACCGTGCCGTAAACGGAGGAGAAGATGTTTGCGCCGAGACCGGTGGGAGTGGCTACCAGTGTGCCCTTTTCTACCTTGTCGCCGGGCTTTACTATTGCCGCGCAAGGCGCGCCAACATGCTGCTTGAGCAAAAGTTTGATTTTCCTCATGATGCCCTTCCTTTTCCTTTTTAATAATAATGGTTTTATTTATTATAAGAAACGTTGATCGGACAGGAAGCCTTCATCAGTTATTTCTATTTGTTAGAACAGACTGCCCCCTGCGCAAAGTTAATTATACATCAATATATTGTAAAAGTCTATCTCAACCGTGAAAATTAGCCTTCATATTTTCTAATGCCGGCTTTGATTGGCTTAAGATTACCAACTGTTGTATTCGTGAATTTTTTGAACACAAAATATGGTATGTTGATTTACTTTGGGGGTACATCAAATATTTATTCAATATTAGTCACGCCCCAAAATAGCTTTTTGGGGCGCGAACGCTTGGTGGCGGGAACGTGTGGGAATCGAACCCACCCAGGACGCTACTAACGCCCAACGGCTGGTTTTGAAGACCAGGAGGCACACCAGTACCTATCCGCCCCCATGCGGCCCGTTTCCACCGGGTTTTATACTTTCCGCGCTGAAGCAGCGCTTTTCTCTACCGGGACAGGATAGCATAAATCATCGGTTTTTTCAATACCGATTGTGAAGCAATAGCAAAATATTTATCGGGCAGCAGTAAATAACATGGCCGGAGGGCATTCGCTTATTGACTTTTGCATCTGTTTGAGTGATAATAGTCACTGGGGATTGATAAATTTTTCATTAGTCCCTCCTTCACGGCATGATGAAAACATTTTTCCGCAACAGCAAAATTTTTTACAGTAACCCGCGTTTTCATTTTGGCGCCTCCTTTTGCGCCATTAAAATATAATAAATAGGAGAGCAGGTCATGAATTACAACCCCAAGATCAACCTTGACAGGTTTGAAGCAAGCTTCAAGGCCATTGATGCTCATACCGCCGGCGAGTTCTGCCGCGTGGTATACTCCGGCTTCCCCAAGCCCGAGGGCAACACCCCCATCGAGCGCAAGCACTGGCTCGAAAAGAACTATAACCACTATCGCACTGCTCTGATGCTTGAGCCCCGCGGTCACCACGACATGTTCGGCGCCATCATCTGCGAGCCTCTCGATCCTCAGGCTGACTTTGCAATATTCTTCATCGACACCGGCGGATGGCTCAACATGTGCGGCCACTGCACCATAGGCGCCGTCACCGTGGCCGTTGAGACCGGCATGGTAGAGGCCAAGGAGCCCTACACCGAGGTAGTTCTGGAAGCCCCCGCAGGAATAATCCGCACCAAGGCAGAGGTCAAGGATGGCAAGGTTCTGGGCGTAACCCTCGAGAACGTCCCCGCCTTCCTGTATAAGCCCAACCAGAAGGTAGTCATAGACGGCAAGGAGATCACCTTTGACATTTCCTTCGGCGGCTCCTTCTTCGCCCTTGTGGATACCGACAAGCTGGGCCTGGTGGACGAGATCAACGAAAAGACCGTTCCCTATCTCACCCAGCTGGGCATGAAGATGATGGAGAAGATCAACAAGGAGATCAAGATACAGCATCCCCGCCTGGACATCACCACTGTGGATCTGGTGGAGTTCTACGGCCACAACGTATCCCCCGACGCCGACAAGCGCAATGTTGTCATCTTCGGCGAGGCACAGGCTGACCGTTCCCCCTGCGGCACCGGCACCAGCGCCAAGCTGGGCACCCTGTATGCCCACGGCGAGATCGGCATCGGCGAGCCCTTCATCTATGAGTCCTTCATGGGCACCAAGTTCAAGGGCGTCATAAAGGAAGAGGTGGACGAGTGCGGCTACAAGGCTGTCATACCTCTCATCACCGGTTCCGCTTACCTCACCGGCGAGGCCACCTATGCCATCGACCCCACCGATCCTCTGAAGTACGGCTTCATCGTAGGCTAAAGCTTACAGGCAATATAAAAAGGAGCAGCGCAGGCTGCTCCTTTTTCGGCCTTTTCTCCTTGCGCCGCCGCCTGTCATAGGTTATAATCATAAACGAGGTGATAAGAGGTGACAAACGAAGAAAAGATACTTGAAGCGCTGTCTGAAATAAAGGCCGCCATACTCGAAAACAAAAGGGAAATAACCAGAACCAATATGCGTCTGGAAAACGAAATCATTCCGCAGCTTTACCTTCTGGCGGAGGGGCACAATATGCTCATATAGACCCTGGCCCCCAAGTCGCGGGTAGATGAGCTGGAGGAAAAAGTGCAGACCCTGGAGTTTGCCGTAAAGATGGTCAACGCCGAGCTGCAGGGCATGAAGAAGGCGCAGTAAGATACAGTAAACAGAATATAATGCTTTTTATATATTCCCCGCCGAAGCTGCTTCGGCGGGAGTTTGTTTTTGGGCGCGGTTGGGATTCCCGCTTCCGCAGTTAAACTCTAACGCCCGTATTGCCTCCACCGCTCCTTTTGCCTGCGGCGCAGTACTACTGGATGTAATACAAGCGACGAGAACGCAGGAGCGTCCCAAAACAAGCCTTTCGGGCTTGTGTGCTCTTGTCAACTGATGGTATATTTTATAAAGGCATAAATGGTTGTATAATAAATTCACGCGACAGTATACGATAAGGGCTTGCCGCGGGCCGTGGAATGACGGGGAGGTATTTGAAATGATAAGATTTAACAACGACTATAACCGAGGGGCCCTTGAGTCCATACTCGACGGGCTTACGGAAATCAACGCCGCCAGCTATGCGGGCTACGGTGAGGACCAGTGGTGCGGCAGGGCGGAGGCGGTCATAAAGAAGCTGATCGCCAGGGAGGACGCCATGATAAAATTCGTCCCCGGCGCGACGCAGGCGAATATCGTCGCGATCGCGGCGGCGCTTTCCCCGGTACAGAGCGTTATCGCGGCCGACACCGGGCATATCAACTGCCACGAGGCGGCCTCCATCGAGAGCACCGGCCACAAGATACTCGGGCTCCCCAATACCGACGGCAAGCTCACCTCGCGGCAGATCGCCGCCTGCGCGGCGGAGTATTACGAGGGCGGCGCCCCGGAGTACCTTACGGAGCCCAAGCTGGTATATATTTCCTTCCCCACCGAGCAGGGCACCCTGTATTCCAAGGGGGAGCTTCGCGCCATCAGCGAGGTCTGCAAAAAATACGGCATGTACCTGTTCGTGGACGGGGCCAGGATGGGGTACGGCCTGGGGGCAGAGGATAACGACCTTACCCTGAAGGACTTTGCGGAGCTTACGGACGTGTTCTATATCGGCGGGACAAAGTGCGGCGCGCTTTTCGGCGAGGCCCTCATCATCACGGAGCCCCGCCTCCAATACCGCTTCAAGGCGTACATGAAGCAGCACGGCGCGGTGTTGGCAAAGGGCTGGCTGATGGGGCTGCAATTTGCACTCATGCTGGAGAGCGGCGAGTATTTTGAAAGGACGAGGCGGGCCGACGAGCTTGCCATGCAGATAAAGCGGGCCTTTGCGGCCAAGGGCATACCCTTCTGGGTGGACAGCCCCACCAACCAGCAGTTCGTCATACTGACCCCGCAGCAAAGGGAAACGCTGGCCCGGAGCTACTACTTCGAGGAGGGAGCGTCCACGCCCCGGGGTACTGTCGCGCGCTTCTGCACGAGCTGGGCAACCACCCAAGCCGAGGTAGACGCCCTGCTCGACGACATAGCCGGGCTGTGACGGAGGATGATAAATGATTTTTTGGGGGCGGTTTGGAATCCGGCGGCAGCGGCTAAACTCCAACGCCCGTATTGCTTCCACCGCCCCTTTTGCCTGCGGCGCGGTACTTTCGCAGGCCGAAAGTACCCAAAGGCCCCCGCTTTCTTGGAAGAAAGCTCCCAAAGAACCAGGGGATAGCGGCTCCGGCTTTATCCCGCTTACGCAGCCGTATCAAAGAATCCGGCTGGCGGGATTCCAACGGCGGCAGTCTTAATCAAACATTAGTAATAACTCCCGCCGGAGTGATTCCGGCGGGAGTTTTTCATCTGCATTTTTATTTTTTGTCAGGCTTTTCTTTTCTCTTTGCTTCTTTCTCTTTTCTTTTCTCCCGAAAAGAAAAGAGAAAGAAGAACAGGCTTTTCTTTAATACGCCACCCTCTCGCTCTCGGTGCCGTTTCGCCTGGTGACGCGTATATTGTCCAGGTACTCGAGGAGCGGCTTGGCGCTCTTGCGGCTGGTGCCTATCATGTCGCGTATCATGGCGATGGTTATCTTGCCCTCGGCGGCCAGTATTTCCCTTGCCTTGGCCGCAACCATGTCGGTATACTTTGGCAGGGTAATAAGGTCGTCAGAGAGCAGCACCACCTTGCCCTCGGCGGCTAAAAGCTGCAAAAGATCCTCCGCCATGGCGGGCTGTATGCCGGGCAGCTGTATATCGGCAAGCCTTATAAACTCAAAGCCCGCCTTGTCCAGCATGGCGGTCAGGGCGCTTTCGAATTGCTTATATACCTCGTCGTGGGGTATCTCGTAGCCCCCCTCGCAGATAAACTCGCCGCTGCGCTTTATGCGGCCCGAGTCCTCAAGGCGCTGCATGAATTCGTCAAATACGTTCTGCTTGAGCTTGCTCAAAAACCGCACCCTAAGCTCCGCCTTGCGGCTGCCCAGCCTGTACGGGTTCTTTTTATGGAAATCCTCAAGGTATGCCACCATATCGTCAGCCACCTTATCCCGGTAGGATGCGTGCATAAGATAGATATCCTTCTTCATGGGGAATGTGGCGACAAGCCCCTGCTCCGCGAGCTTTTCCACCTCCGCCATGGTCTCCTCGGCGGTGAGGCCGGTGAGCTTCGCCACCTCCGCCGCGGTTATGGCGGAATCGCTGTGCTGCTTTATTATCAGCTCTATCATAT
>OGYO01002036.1_pt1 | contig 10918 bp, 23 predicted proteins | sample 1576561 | NCBI WGS metagenome assembly OGYO01 (sample SAMEA3541507, study PRJEB24748) | human gut metagenome | biome: human gut; feature: human-associated habitat; material: faeces | place: China | collected 2012 | reverse complement strand
GGAGTTTTGTTGATTAACCATGTAGTTGCTTACATGGGGAAAGTGAGGATGGAAATGGGAAAATTAAAACCTTGTCCGTTTTGCGGAAAAGAGATAGATACAGAGAAAAATGTATACATTCCAGACAGAGACTGGGCACCGTCTTTTTACGATCCTGACAGCGGGGGAAATCCAATAGCCATTCACTGTGAATGCGGATTAACATTTTGCACAGACACATGGGATTGGAAGGAAGCTGTTGAAATATGGAATAAAAGAGTAAACAAGGAGGACGCAAAATGAAATTCAAAAGTAATGCAAAATACAACAAAGAACTTAAAACCGGAAGTATTTTCTCTTTAAAAAGCAATTCTCTGGGAATCGTTATTCACAAATATGTTGGTTGTGGAGATTCGCTGTTTCTTAGTAGCAGCACACTGAACATTGACAACTACGATCTTGAAACAGAAGATTTTGACGAAGCTGTCAGTAAAGCGAAAGAAATTATCATGAGTAAAGTTAAGAAAATCAGAGAGGATGCTTACAAATTCTATTCAGACAACAATATTGAATTTGACAGATAAGAGGAGGACAAAAAATGAGCTACTGTGACGGAACTTGTAAGTATCTGAATGCAAGAAAACACAAATGCGAATTGACAGGAGAAAAACTCGCATACATGAAATACAGTAATGCTGTAATTAAGTGTTCAGTGCATGAACACAGGGGATTCTGTGAGAAAGACAAGGAGGACGCAAAATGTTAATCAGAAGTCAGAATAGAGAAGTATTGATTGATCTCAATTCTATGGCAGGCACTGAAATTGCGGAAGGACCTATAAAAACAATTATAACATCATACATAACCGGATGTAGTTATCTGCTAGGAGAATATTCGGATAAAGCAAAAGCCATGAAAGTACTGGATATGATTCAGGAAGCTTATAGTGAATATCAAATCATGTTGAATTTCAGTGTAAGTTATCTTCACGAATTTAAAGAAAAAACAGATGGATTTGCTATCTTTCAGATGCCAGAAGATTCGGAGGTGGAAGAATGAAATACAGAAAGAAGCCGGTCGTAATTGATGCAGTACAGTGGACTGGTACAAATCATCGAGAAATGTTCGATTTTCTGACGGACTATCAGTGTACAGACCAGTACATGTCGGCAGAAGGTAAGAATTTCTATATTGACCATTGGAAGGTTCTGGGTGGATTGGTTATTAAGACACTAGAGGGCGAACATCTGGCGAATATTGGTGATTATATCATCCGCGGTGTACACGGTGAATTTTATCCGTGTAAGCCAGATATATTCAAGGAAACCTATGAGGAGGTGGAAGCATGATTACATTCTTATTAGGATTCACCATTGGAACCATATTTGGAATGGTTGGTCTTGCATGTGTGGCGATCATGTACGATAAGCACCACCCAGACGATTAGAAAGGAGAACGGTATGCTGACAAGGAATAAGAAGCTGAAAGACTACGGTATTCCGGCAGAGGACATTGAAAAACTGAATACGATACTAAAAGACTTTCCAGCAAAGTACGGATACCTGCTTTCCAGTGCTGCCTTGTCAGCTTGCCCGAAAAACACGGTGATAGCGGATATGGTAATTGAGAATATCCTACACCGGAAAAGCTACAGGAAAATCAGCAAAGAAAGATATATACCGATGAATCCGAAAGATTTCTACGGATACAGGCGCAAGACCGTCGCTGTACTGTATGAGAGGATGCGGCTGTTGGGAGTATGGGAGGAAAAATAAATGAAAGAATATAAATGTCCAAAGTGCAATAGTAAAAACCTTTTTGTCAAGAAAGTTGGGAATAATACGGGATTGTATTGCGGGGATTGCGGTGCATGGATTAAATGGGTCGGGAAAAATGAGCTGAGAGCGTTTGAATATTTAACTAAGCAGAAACACGTAGACGATGCTAATAGCAAACAAGACGATATTGCAAGCATCATTTACGGCACTCTCGATCATATGTATTGCGATAATTGCAGATTCAATAGCGAAATTAAAGAAAGTGATAATGGTGAATGGAACTGTGATGAATGCCACAGAAAATATAATGGATGGGGAGTTTCCATGCAGGAAAGTAATAAAATTGCAAAAGAAATTTTAAAACAGTTAGGAGAATAGAATATGAGCAGACTGATTGATGCAGACGAATTAATCAAATACATCAAAATTTGGGAAATTGGCACAAGTATTAGTTCCGACCAGAAAGAGTTTATTGATTGTGTTAACAGACAGCCGACAGCATTTGATGCGGAAAAAGTTACGGAATCGCTTATGGACAGATTTCGTGTTGTTTCCAATGATGAGGACTTGGAATGGAACAGAGCTATAGATTATGCTATTAAAATCTTAGAAGGTGGTGGAGTTGAATGAGAGAAATTCTTTTCAAGGCAAAGCGGATTGATAATGGCGAATGGGTTGAGGGATATTATACGGAATATAATGGCAAGACATTTATTGGCATTAATATATCCATTTACAGTGATATATTTGAGGTTTTTTATATTCCTTTAATTAGGTGGTTTGAAGTTGATCCAAAAACCATCTGCCAGTTCACTGGGCTTTGCGATAAAAATGGCAAGAAGATTTGGGAAAATGACATTTTGATGGCACATTTGGACGAATCTTACCCAGAAGATGCGACATATGAAACTGTTGAATGGAACGTTGCCGGATGGGTAGGGCACGAAACTGGTAGTATAGGCAGACAATATCTTGATAAATTCGATCTGGAACATTATGAAGTAGTTGGCAATATTTTCGACAATCCAGAATTATTACAGGAGGAACACAAATGAGTAGCGCAAGCGTAAGATTCGGGACAAAAGCGTATGTATGCGCAAGGTACTTTCTTAGACCGGGAAAGTGCTTCAAATACATCGACCAGTGTGGCGAGGATACCACGGAACACGTCTATGAGGTCATAGCATTATATCCATATTGTGCATTGCTAAGAGATACCAGAAACGGAGTTAGAACTTGCCCGGGGTATAACACTTTGAGCCTGATGTTGAGAGGAAGTGAAGTAGGTGAGTAAAGGAAAAGACATTTCGACTATGTTTGCAAGAGAAGAAAACAAAAAGAATGGAAAGATTGGATATCGTAAAAATACTATCATTAGTCCTTCACAATATGGAGCATTCTTGCAGAAAAGAGGTAAGAGAAAATGAGTAAGTCAGTATTAGTGATTGACACACCAGAGAATTGCGGAAAATGTAAATTTATAAGCGGATTTTGGTGCAGAGCGATGGGTGGCAGAAGAGTTCCAAACAATGATGCAATCCCCGGATGGTGTCCACTTATGGATTTGCCAGAGAAAGACAATGGAGATTATCCGTCCAATACATCTGATGCTGGCTTTGCGGAGGGTTGGAACCAGTGTATTGATGAGATTACAGGAGGAATGGATTAATGGCATGTGCAAAGAAATGTGATAGATGTGGAAAACTGTATGAGCAGTACAATTCTAAAAACGATAGAAAAAATCCTAATGGGATCATGGTATTAAATCTGGATAGTCAGAGAAGATATTTCACACATAATGCTCTGGATTTATGCCCTGATTGTATGAAAGGATTTCAGGACTGGTTTGGAGAGGTAAAGTAGATGGAGAGATTAACTGAAAGAGTGTATGACGGACTCATAATAATAAAGCAGGATAGTGGCGACGAAGGAAATTATAAAGCGGCTGAAAAACTTGCCACCTATGAAGACTTAGAAGAACAGGGCTTGCTTGTGAGATTGCCGGTTAAAATCGGTGATGATATTTATAAGATTCCGAGCAAAGCGAATTATGATTTAAATGTTCTGAATGGATATAAAGCAAATAACAGAGTGTATCATCAAAAAGCTTACAGCATTGTATTTTCACAAAGTGGTTGGTTCGTACAGTGTGATAAAGACAGTATTCATGCCCCGAACGTTATTTGTGTTGACGTAGAATACGGGAAAACATGGTTCCTCACCCGTGAAGAAGCTGAGAAGAAGTTGGAGGAGATTCAAAATGACAAGACCTGAGATTACAGCAAAACTATCAGCAATGATCGAAAAGAAAATCAATCCTCACAATGATCCACGTATTTATTGGGCTAAGGAAGTGACATTCGATTATTCAACAGATCATGCGGTAAGGGTGGATTATATGCGGTTCGTGCCGGTGAATAATAGCGTGTCCGGAATAGAAAAAGGTGACTGCTATTGTTATGAGGTTAAATCATCAGCTGAAGATTTTCGCTCTGGTCATGGGCTGAATTTTGTTGGCGATTATAACTACCTAGTTATGCCGACAGATGTATGCGCTGCGGTATCCCTTGAAATTCCACATTATGTAGGAATATATGTACCAGAAGCAAATGATCTTACATGCATCAAAAAAGCAAAGCGAAGAAATCGGACAAGGCCTGTATCTGAAATACTCTTGATGATGTTCCGGTCTGCGAATAGGGATTATAGAAAAGCAGTAAAACAGTTGGAGGAAATGAAGAATGAATAACAACCCTACACCAGAAACAACCCCACAGCTCGCTATATCAGCATTCACAGTACTACATCAATATTGCAGCTCAATCAGTCCACATGACTGCATCAGATGCACATTTTACGAACATTGCCCGGAGTGTTTCATGGGGTGCCCGGGAGATCAGGGCGAGACGATCAGAAAATTACAAAGCAATGAATAAAATTAGAGAGTCGGTATTTACCGGCTCTTTTTAGCACAAAATTTCTCAAACATGTACCACAACTTTTCTACTGACCTGTGATAGAATATACTCAGAAGTGTTACTATGGGATTTTATAGCCAGAAATGAGGTGATGATATGGCGAACTTAAAAGCAGTTACAAGAAAACTTCAAAAAGCTATATTATCCACCGGATTAATTATAAAAATCGGAACATCACAATTCTACAGCCATGAGCAGGAACGATTAATTACAGTAACGATCATATCAACACCAGTGTTCAGACCAACAAAACGTGGCGAATGGAAAGATTGCGATTATGAAATATTACGAACTGCATCCCAGTATGATGTAGTCATGTGTTTAAAAGAAATATGGGAGGCGGTCAGAAAATGATGGTGGGAGATAAGTATATATTAAGTGGAGCAAGTCAACTCGGAGTAACAAGAGAAGGAAAGGAAGTAAAAATACCTCCGCTTTCTGTTATAGAAAAAATAAGGGATAACTTTGCAGACAAGCTTAAATTTAGAAATATGTTTGTATTATGCAAAACTGGACAAGAAATAGATATTAGTCAGAGTATTATCGAAAGATATTTTATTCCGAATACAAAGGACGGTGGGTAAATGAATCTCACTCCTAAACAGAAAACGTTTGCAGATGAATATATAAAAAACGGTGGGAATGCATCTGATGCCGCGAGAAAAGCAGGATACGCGCCTAAAAGCGCTGATGTAATAGGGCGCGAGAACTTACGGAAACCTACGATTTCAGCATATATAGCCGAAAAACAGTCTCTCATCGAAAAACAAAAAGGCACTGACATCATGTCTCTGGCAGAAATTCAGCAACGCCGTTCCATGATTGCAAGAGGTGAGCTAAAAGATTCGTTTGGTTTCGCCCCGGACTTCTCCGATCAGTTAAAATCTATGAATGATCTGGAAAAGACATTAAAAATCAAGCAAGAGCAGGAAGAAAAGAAAGCAGCGGAGGAAGCTGCCAGAAATGCAAAAGAGTATCACATGGATCTGTATAACATTCCTGATTGTTTTCATTGGGCAATTAGAGATATTCGAGACAAGAAACATCTGGAGTATGTGTTTAAGGGTGGACGTGGCTCTACGAAATCAACCACTGTTGGAATGACTATAGTAGAGTTGATGAAGAACAATCATGACATCCATGCTGTGGTTTGCCGTAAGGTTGGGAATACTATTAAAGATTCTGTGTACAACAAAATCAAATGGGCTATTGGAAAACAGGAATTTACAGAAAAATTTGATTCTAAGTTATCACCTATGGAGATTACATTAAAAGCAACCGGACAAAAGATATACTTCCGTGGCGCTGATGACCCTGATAAGATTAAATCTATCAACCCTGAGTTCGGATATATTGGTATTCTCTGGTTTGAGGAGTTGGATCAATTCGCAGGACCTGAGGAAATTCGTAAGATTGAACAGTCCGCCATCCGTGGTGGAAACCTTGCATGGATATTTAAAAGCTTCAATCCACCAAAAACAATGAATAACTGGGCTAATAAGTATGTTCTCGAACCAAAAGAGAACAGAATAGTTCATTCATCAACTTACTTGGACGTGCCAAAAGAATGGCTAGGACAGCCGTTTGTTGACGAAGCAGAGCATCTGAAAGAAGTCAATCCAAACGCTTATGAGCATGAGTATATGGGAATTGCGAATGGAAATGGCGGAAACGTATTTGAATACCTAGAAATCAGAGATATTACAGATGAAGAAATCGTCCGCATGGATCGTATTTTCGCTGGCGTAGATTATGGATGGTACCCGGATGCCTTCTGCTATCTCCGAACTTATTACGATTCTGCCAGGGAGAAGATATATCTGATTGACGAATTGTATGTAAATAAATGGAGCAACTCCAAGACCGCTGATTGGATCAAGAAAAAAGGCTACGACGATTATACGATGATATGTGATTCCGCGGAACCCAAGTCCGTGAACGACTTCCGGGATGCCGGACTTCCTGCCAGAGGAGCGATCAAAGGGCCGGGAAGTATCGAGTATGGTTTTAAATTCTTACAAACAAAGACCATAGTCATTGACCCGAAGCGGACACCGAACGCATACAAAGAAATTACAGAATATGAGTATGATCGGGACAAAGAGGGAAATGTAATAAGCGGTTATCCTGATGGAAACGATCACGCAATCTCGGCACTTAGGTATGCTTATGAGCCGTTATTTAACAGGAGGGGGTACAGTGCATAAAATGTTAGATAGGTACTTTTCAGATAAAATAAATAAATTCTTAAGCGTCGGTTTAAAAATATATGGATTATCTGACATTAACGAAATCTTAAAAGTTGTAGAATATGAAGACATTATTGTGCGAGATACTTCTGTAAGATGGATGGATTTTAAAAGGTAGATTAAATGGGACTTATAACAACACTAAAAAGGTGGTTTAACATGATTTTCAAAAAACAAGCCGAAGAGGATTTTAATATCCAGGCAGCAGAATTTCCGGAAATGGAATCGCTGATTAACCGGTGCGCGAACATTTACAGGGGCGTACCGGAATGGTTAGATGACAAGAATAATATCAAGACGATTAATTTTGCTAAATCTGTGTGTTCTGAGACAGCCCGGCTCACAACCCTGGCGATCGGCATTCAGATAGATGGTTCCGCAAGGGCAACATGGTTGCAGGAGCAGATTGACAAAGTATACTTCCAGATTCGGCACTGGGTAGAATATGGCTGTGCTTATGGAACGGTGTTTATTAAGCCAAACGGCGAGAGCCTCGACGTATTTACTCCGGCAGATGTGATGATCGTGGCTGCTTGTATGATGTGGAGATCTGAAAGGTCTTTGAGTAACCAATTTATTATTTTTAAGTTTTCCTGCTATTGAATAAATTTTTGTACATTCAATACATTCATCGAAAGTTAATTTAGGTAAAATTGTCGGTAATCTTTTAGCAATCATAGTTTTCCCACTTCCCGGAGGCCCAACCATCAACAAATTATGTCCACCTGCAGCAGAAATTTCCATTGCTCTCTTTAAATTTTCCTGACCTTTTATGTCTGAAAAATCTATATCATACTTTATTTCTTCATCTAAATTTACTTTTGCGATTTCTTCTTTTTTTATTTCTATAACTCCATTTAAACAATCAACTAATTCTTTTAAATGTGAAATTGGATAAATCTCTATTCCTTGAACTATATTAACTTCATTTTTAATAGCATTAGGAATAAAGAACTTTTTAAAACCAAGCTCTTTTAAAGAGATAATCATAGGTAAAGCTCCGTCAAAAGTTATAACTCTTCCGTCCAGTGAAAGCTCACCTAAAAAAACAGTTTTTTCATCAGGTAAATACTCAATAACTCCAATAGCAAGTAACATACTCACAGCTATTGCTAAATCAATTTGAGAACCATCTTTTTTTAAATTTGCAGGAGCTAAATTTATCGTAACTCTACCCGGTGGAATTGAAAATCCACTATTTGAAATTGCTGATTTTACCCTTTCCTTTGATTCTTTTATAGATAAATCAGGAAGTCCTACAATATTAAAAGCCTGAAGTCCACTTGATAAATCTGCCTCAACATCAATATCATAACCATTTAATCCATTTAACACACAAGTCTTAGTCTTTGAATACATATCTTACCTACTTTCTAGCACATTCAATTGCCGTTCCTAAAAGTATTTGAAGTCCATGCTCTACGGAATCTATAATATACTCTAAAGATTCTCTAACAGCTTTTGGACTACCGGGTAAATTTATAATTAAGCTGTCGTTTCTAATAACTGAAACAGCTCTTGAAAGCATTGCCCTCTTTGTAATTGTCAAACTGTATTGTCTTATGGAATCACAAATTCCAAATGCGTTTTTAGTCGCAACATTCAAAGTTGCTTCAGGTGTAACATCTCTCTTACTAAAGCCTGTTCCACCTGTTGTTAAAATTAAATTAGCACCTAAAATATCACTAGCATATTTTAATTTTTCTTCTATTGTTGCTTGATCATCCGGAATAATAATCTTATCAAGAACTTCATAATTATTTTCTTTTAGTATCTCAACAATTACTTCACCTGAAGTATCAACTCTCTCCCCAACTGACCCCTTATCAGAAACGGTAATTACATAAGCAGTAAACATAAATCCTCCTAAAAAGCATTTTCTATATGTGTAATTTTATGATTGTCAAAAATTATTTCTATAACATCAAAACGAATTTTTGCTCCAAACAAATTTTTCTCCATCATATAAATCTGTGCAACGTCTTGTATCTTTTTTATTTTACTTCCATTTACAAACTCTCTGGGAAAACCAAAATTTATATTTTTTCTAGCCTTAACCTCAATAAAAACTAAAAAATCTTTATCATTTGCTATTATATCAATCTCTCCAAAAGGTTTTAAAAAATTTCTCTCAATAATTTCATATCCTTTTTCTAAAAGAAATTTAACAGCTATATCTTCTCCTAAATTTCCAATATCTTTAGCTTTCATATTCTTTTTTCTTTTCAAAATATTTTTTCAAAAAAGTTACTCTATGAATAGGAGTAACTCCATTTTCATCAATTCCCTTATAATGAGCCTTTGTTCCATATCCTACATTCTTTATAAAGTTATAGTTCGGATACTTTTTCTCATACTCGACAAACATACTATCTCTGTACTCCTTTGCAATTATTGAAGCGCAGGAAACCACATAAGAAAGCTCATCTCCATGAATCAAATTAATCTGCGGAATATCAACATCAACTTTTTCTGCATCAGTTATCAAAAAATCACCTGAAACTGTATTTCCGTCTAAATCCTTTATATTTGAAATTGCAATCTTCATAGCAAGCCTACTCGCCTGTTTGATATTAATTTCATCAATTTTTACATTATCCACAATTCCAATTCCGTAGCCTACACATTCTTCTAAAATCTTATCATAAAGTGCAAGTCTTTTCTTTTTAGAAAGTTTCTTACTATCCGTTACTCCCTCAATCTTGCTATCTTTTTTCATAATAATTGCGCAAGAAACGACAGGACCGGCAAGACAACCTCTTCCAACTTCATCAACGCCGATAATTAAATTATATTTTTTGTAGATATTTTCCAGTTCTTCTCTAATTTCCATTATCTTCCTCAAATTTTTCAATATCTTCTACAGTCTCTAAAGTTATTTTTCCAAGTTTTACTTTTCTAAAATCATCAAAAACTAAATTTGCAACCTTAAAATAATCAATTTCATTTTTCTTTAAAATTGCTCCTCTATTTCTTCCGATTTCATCCATTAAATACAATGTGTCCTCATAAGAATCTTCTAATAGATTATATCTACTTTTCAAAATATTTACATCTCTTTTATTTAACTCATCAATAAAACGAAAAGCTAAATTTTCAATATCCATAATCTCATCCTTAATTGCACCTGTAAAAGCCAAATGCAACCCGATTCTCTCATCTTCAAACTTAGGCCAAAGAACCCCTGGAGTATCTAAAAGCTCCAAATCGTTCTTTGTCTTAATCCATTGAACCTGTTTTGTAACACCAGGTCTATCTCCTATTTTTGCACTCTTTCTCTTTGAAATGGAATTAATAAAAGTAGATTTCCCAACATTTGGAATTCCTACAATCATCATTCTAATTGTCTTTGCAGAAAGATTCTTTTCCTCAAGTTTTTTAAATTTGTCAGCCAACATCTCTTTAGCAACTGAATAAATCTTATCCAAACCTTTTGAATGAAGTGCATCTACAACAACAGCTCCATAACCTTTTTTTCTATAATAACTAAGCCATTTTTTAGTCTCATTTTCATCAGCCATATCTGATTTATTTAAAATCATAATTCTTGGCTTATCCTTTAAAACATCATCAATAACAGGATTTTTACTGCTTATTGGAATTCTTGAATCAATAATTTCTCCAACAATGTCAACCAATTTTAATGACGCTCTTATATTATCCATAGTCTTTTTCATATGACCCGGATACCAATTTATATTCATTATTTCCTCCAAATCCTTTAAATAAAAGCTAGTTTATTTTTTCTTTTTTACCACAAAAATCTTTCATATTACAATATATAAGTAAAGAGGTAAGAATTCTATCTCCCTCCATCTAAATTAATTTCACACTTAAAATTATATATTTTTTTATAGCTTTGCTCTTAATATTAATAACTATCGGCGACGGGAACATCGCCGCGCTCAGCGCCGCGCAGTATATCGAGGAAAGG
>OGYO01002035.1_pt1 | contig 10927 bp, 9 predicted proteins | sample 1576561 | NCBI WGS metagenome assembly OGYO01 (sample SAMEA3541507, study PRJEB24748) | human gut metagenome | biome: human gut; feature: human-associated habitat; material: faeces | place: China | collected 2012 | reverse complement strand
GGTGGGCGACGGCATCAACGACGCCCCGGCGCTCACGCGCGCGGACGTCGGTCTCGCCGTCGGCGCCGGAACGGACGTCGCCATCGACGCTGCGGACGTTGTGCTTATGAAAAGCGGCGTGAGCGATGTTTCCGCCGCCATCCGGCTCAGCCGCGCGGCGCTGCGCAACATTCGGGAGAATCTTTTCTGGGCGTTCATCTATAATATCATCGGCATCCCGCTCGCCGCGGGCGTATGGATCCCGATCTTCGGCTGGACGCTGCAGCCGATGTTCGGCGCGCTTGCCATGAGCCTTTCGAGCTTCTGCGTCGTGACGAACGCGCTGCGGCTCAATCTCTTCCGTCTGCACGAAGCAAAGCACGATAAGCACAGGCAGCCGGTGACGCTCCCGGACGAGTTCACCGCCGCGCCGCAGAAAACGAATACCGCAACCGATCATAAGGAGGAAAAAACCATGTACAAAACCACCGTCACCGTTGAGGGCATGATGTGCCACATGTGCGAAAAGCACGTCAATGAGGCCGTTTCCAAGGCGTTCGCCGCCGAGAACCCCGTTTCCGACCACACCGCGAACAAGACCGAGTTCATCTCCGCCGAAAAGCCGGACGAGGCGAAGGTCAAGGAAGTCATCGAGGCCGCCGGGTATACCGTCAAGGCCGTGCACACCGAAACGGTGTAAGACCGCGCACGCAGCACAGCGGAGTCTCTTTTGAGGCTCCGCTGAATTTTTTTACGAACCGATCGGCAGAAGTACTCGTCTATAGGGTGTAAACTTCTTTAAAAAAAGGAGAAGCCATATGAAAAAGCTGACAGCCCTGTTTCTGTCTCTGGCGCTGCTTCTTGTGCTGTGCGCCTGCGGCGCGCCGAACGCCAGCAGCGGCAACGCGTCCTCCGGCGACGCTTACGCAAGCTGGGGCGACGCATCCTCCGGCGACGCCTATGCGAGCTGGGGCAATGCCTCTTCCGGCGACGCCTATGCAAGCTCCGGCAACGCAACGGGCACTCTCGCGCTCACGGAAGCGCCCGCCGCGGCCGATACTCCCTACTTCTGCGTGCAGATGGAGCAGTCCCGCCTGTACACCATTCCCTACGGCGGCGGGAAAGCGAAGCTCCTTGCCGACAAATACACCAACTGCTTCGATCAAAACGGCGACAGCGTTCTCGCCTCGTTTGACGACGGGAGCGCGGCGCGCATCAATGTGCTCACCGGCGAGAGCGAAGAAGTTCTCCCCGCCGGCACGCAGCAGTTCCACCGCATCCACGCGTTCTCCGGCGGCTTCGTCGGCGAATACTACAGCATCCGCGAATCGAAGCTCTATCTCTGCGAAGACGGCAAAGAGCCGGTGGAGATCTTCCCGGGGGAGTATTTCGGCGACGTCTGTGTGTCCGGTGATGTTTTGATCGGCAGTGATTACTCCGGAGATACCTGCCGCATCACCGGCTATGTACTTCCTTCTTTGGAAAAGCTGTGGACAGACATTTTGGACCCGTACTGCTATCCGTCTTACAACTCCTCGGATAACTACTTCATCAGTGACAGCAGCCGCGGTGTTCAGATGCGCGTCGACCCTGTCAATGGTGCAATCAGTATTTTGAGCGGATATTTTGCTGTGAACGACAACATTCTACACGCCTGCAACGACACCTACCTCGTCGAAGGAAACTATCAGACAAACTTTGCGCTCAATCTTGTCTGCGGCAGCGAGCGACTGACGCTCGACATCCCTTCCGAGGAAAGCAGCAGCAAATATGTCGCCGCGACGCGCGGCGGCAAGGCACTTATCGCGTGCAGCCAGAGCAGCGACGCCGGAGATTACGGCTGGACGTCCTCCACGCGCTATTATGTGCTTGATCTGGAGAGCACGCAGCTTTATGAGATCGGCGTAAAGGGCTATTACAGCGAGCTCTTTGCCGCCGGAGATTTCCCCGTGATAGATTCCTCCACGGCGCGAAAGCCGCTCACGAGCAGCATTTACCGCTTCTTCTGTCTTGACACCGGCTACGGCGGCGCGGAGCCGCTCTGCTCCACGACGCACGGCGCGTGGCTGAACATTGCCGATAAGAAGGCGGACATCGCCCTGCTCGCCGCGCCCACCGATGAAGAAAAGGCCTATCTCGCCGAGCGCGGCGTGGAGGTCGAAATGAAGCTCTACGGCGGCGACGGACTGGTGTTCATCGGGAACAGCGCATGCGGTGTCACCGACCTGACGCTCGATCAGGTACGCGCCATTTTCCGCGGCGAGATCACCAACTGGAGCGAGCTCGGCGGCGCGGATCACGCGATCCGCGTACTCTACCGCGACGATCAGTCCGGCAGCCAGCGGCTTTTTGAAAAGATGGTGTTCAAAGGCGAGGATGTTCCGGATTACGAGGCGCTCGGCTTTGAGCGGCTCGACGAGATGAACACGCTCGTCTCCGCCTGTCTCGACGATCCTTACGCCATCGGGTACAGCATTATGACGTATCTGAACGACGTCTATTCCAACGAAGCGCTGCTCGCCTTCTCGCTGAACGGCTACAGCGCCACGCCGGAGAATGTCCGCACCGGCGATTACCCGCTCGGCACGAAGGGCTATGTCGTCATTCGCAGCGACGAGCCGGAGGACAGTCCCGCCCGGCGGCTCTACGACTGGTTCGGCTCTCCCCTTTCGGATACATTCCTCACCAGCTGCGGCATCACGCCGCTGAGCGAGTGATCCATTAACTATGCAAAAGCAGCAGCTCCGACGAGCTGCTGCTTTTACGTTTTATAAAGTTCCTGCGTAAGGGACGGCTTTACGGCGCATAACGCCGTAACAGAGGGACGGTCGCTCTACGCGGAGTTTGAGACGATCCCTCAGTCAGCTTCGCTGACAGCTCCCTCGTCAGAGGAAGCCTTTAGGCCTCAATATCGATCCACATAGCAGGGCGGACACAACCGCCAGTATCACCGACACCTCGGCCGGAACAGTAGATACTGCCGTCATAGTGTACGCGAGCAGCGCTATTCTGAAAGAAACCGGGCGAACGTAGCCACCACCAGCAGGTGGCTTCACCGTTTTTGGTATAGCCATCACTTGTCAAGCCGCCGTTTTCTTCTGCATAATCTGTCGCTTCACAAAGTCTATCCTCGTCGCTGTGAAAGTACTCATTTACCTCTTTGATGCTGAGAAGGAAAACTTTGTCACTTGTCTCTTCGCCAGGATCTGTACTGTAATCGGGATTTGGGTCTGCGGCCACTGTTACCGTGGAGATCTTCTCTTTTTCCGAATCAGAGAAGGCCATCTGGAAGAATTCCTCGTTCAACCATCTACGAAGTGTGCAGACTTCCCATGTGGTATCAACATATCTCGCGTTATAGGGTTGACAATCCAGGGCGTAACGGCTGATAACAAGCAGTCTGTTTTCTTCCTTTGTCAGCACGATCCATTTGATTTTTTCCTTTCCATTTGATTCAGCGTTGTCCTGTTCATACAACCCGAAAGAAACAATATCCCCAGCTTCCACTTCTGCGAGGTTTTTTTCCTCCTGATGCGGTTTGTTCTGCTCTCCGTCCGCAATCTCTTTCCCAGTTTCTTCCGATATCGCACATGAGGGATCATTTCCTCCGACATCTCTCGTATCCGTATTTCTCCGCTGTGGAAGAATCACCTGTGTCAAAACAATTACAAACACGATGCAGACGCAGAGAATCGGTGCAACTGCCCGAGCGATTCTTTTTATACGATTTAATCTAGTTGCCGCTGCTTTCTTGCGTTCCGCCTCTTCCTCTGCAGCCTTTTCCTTCTCTATGTACAGACGCGCGCACTTTTCTTTCTCCAGCGCCTCAATGTTCAGCGGAAAAACATCGGCCTTTTTCTGTCCGCAAAGGTAACAGACTTCCTCACATGCATGGTTGATCGCACCGCAGGTGCAATACCAGATATCTTTATACTCTTCCGGCAACACCTGCGCGTTTGCTCCGTATTTCAGTCGATACTGCTTCAGCAACTCCGAATCTTTCAGTTCCTTTGCAAGAAGTATCGGATTCGGCAAAACAGACTGTTCTTCGTCGGCGTAATTCCAGACCGTACCGTCGGTGAAACCGACACAGGTCACCGTCGCGGTAAACGAACGCGCCGCCGCATTCGACACCGGAATCAGAACTTTCTGACCAAACTCCTCTCCACGCACAACCATTAAGTCAAGGTATTCTTTCTCCTCTGTGCCTGTCGGCTTGCCAAATGAATCATAGGAGAAAATGCGGACGATAGCTGCCCTCAGGCGTCGCCGGCTGATGTTCTTGACTTTCAGCTGGACGAGTATCGCTCCGCTCTGATTATCTTTAAGCAGCGCACCCGCAGAAATTATGACAGGGGAACCCTCTGAATAAAGATTCTCTTCCAGCGCAAAAAGGCGCGTATATCTCTCGCTCATATCCGCACCTCAAATCTCCGGGATTTCATCGTCGTTCACCGGCGCACTGCCGGACGTCGTGCCCGCGCCTTTCCGCCGATCCGGCAGTGCAATGACCATCGGGATGCCGACAAGGCCAAACAGGAACGTCCACCAGAAATACCGTTTGCTCGTATACCCTTTTTCCTTTGCGATAAACTCAAATTCATTTCCGATGAAATACGCCACCACGATATCCGCAATGGCAACAAGAACAAACACACCCACCATAGATCGACCCTCCATTTATATTTCTCAGGGTAAAATTGATAACCTCATTATAACATATATATTTTATATATCGAGTCCAGATTTCTCTTTTTCTGACTTTTTCCCCATCCCGTCCGGATAATATGCGGCAAGCCCCGGGCTTTCGAAAGCTCGGGGCTTCGCTTTACCTCATTCTTTTATATTTCGAATCTTTTCGAGATCGCCGCTGCAGAGTGCTTCCATGTTGCAGAAGATTTTTTCCGCGTCCCAATCCCACCATTGGAGCTCCAGAAGATACGCCGTGAGCTCTTCGTCGAACCGGCGCCGGATGACCCGGCAGGGATTGCCGCCCGCGATGCAGTACGGCAGAACGTCCTTCGCCACAACGGAGTTGGCGGCGATGATAGCGCCGTCGCCGATGTGTACGCCCGGCAGCACCGTTACGTTCTGGCCGATCCACACGTCGTTCCCGACGACCGTGTCGCCTTTCAGTGGCAGATCATCGAGCTTTGGGGCAAACTTCTCCCAGCCGCCGCCCATGATGTTGAAGGGGTAGGTCGTTACGCTGTTCATGCGGTGGTTCGCGCCGTTCATAATAAACTCAATGCCGCGGGCGATAGCGCAGAATTTCCCGATGATGAGCCTGTCGCCGAGAAAATCATAATGGTGCGTGACGTGTTCCTCAAACTTTTCCGCGCCGTCTATGTCGTCGTAATACGTGTAATCCCCGACAAGGATATTCGGCCGGGAAATGACGTTTTTTATGTACACGACCTGACGGATGTTCTCGTTGGGATAGATGCTGTTTGGATCGGGTCCCGTCATAAAAGCATCCTCCGCTTAAAACCCGAGAGCGCGGAAGGCGTCCTCAAAGGGCGCGGTGCAGATGCCGCGCTCGGTGATGATGCCGGTGATGAGCGAATGGTCGGTCACGTCGAACGCGGGGTTATACACGCCGACGCCCTCCGGCGCCATGCGCTTTTTGTACCACATCTCCGTGACCTCCTCCGCGGCGCGCTGCTCAATGGGGATCTCCGCGCCGGACGCGAGCGACATATCGATCGTGGAGCTCGGCGCGCAGACATAAAACGGGATGCCGTAATGCTTCGCCAATATCGCCACGGCGGAGGTGCCGATCTTGTTCGCGGCGTCGCCGTTCCGCGCCACGCGGTCGCAGCCGACAAATATTATGTTAACTTTCCCCGTCTGCATCAGGCTCGACGCGGCGTTATCGCAAAGGAGCGTCGTATCCAATCCGGCAGCGTGCATCTCGAGCGCCGTGAGCCGCGCACCCTGCAATAGCGGGCGCGTTTCGTCGCAGTAGACGCGAAGATCGTTCCAGCCGTGCTCGAGCGCGATATACATCGGCGCGGTCGCCGTGCCGTATTTCGCGGTGGCGAGCGTTCCGGCGTTGCAGTGCGTGAGAATGCCGTCCCCGTGGTGCAGAAGAGTAAAGCCCAGCTCGCCGATGGAGCGGCTGATGGCGACATCCTCATCGCGGATGCGCTGCGCCTCCGCAAAAAGAATCTCGCGGATGGCCGGAATGCTCTCACCGGCATGCGCCTCCGCCGTCTGCCACATCCGGTCGAGCGCCCAGAAGAGATTCACCGCCGTCGGGCGGGCGGAGGCGAGGTATTCCTTCATTTCACGCAGGCGCGCGAAAAAGACGTCCTTATCCTCCGTTTCGATCTGCGAGGCGGCCAGCGCGAGCGCATAGCCCGCGCACACGCCGATGGCCGGTGCGCCGCGCACGCGCAGCGAATAGATAGCCTCCCAGATATCGCGCATATCCGAAAGATGCAGCGTTTTCACCTCGCCGGGCAGCAGCGTCTGATCCAGAATTTCCAGACACGTCCGGTCCGGTGAGAGCAATACGGTATCGAGCTCGAGAGCGTTCAAGGCTTAATCCCCCTCGGTGTTTTTCTTCATTCTGACACAGCTTTCCCCGCTTGTCAACGGCGGCAGACACCGCAGGAGATATGCCGCGTACGCAGCCGCGAGAACGATGAGGATCCGAAAGATGACGCACCGCGTTTTGTTGTCCGGTTCCGGAGCGAACACGCTCAGCGCGTTCAGCATGCCGTGCGTAAGAATGCACGGCGCGGACACGGAGCGTATCCCCCCTGCTCGCGGACGAGCGCAAGCGCGGCGCGGACGATCTCCTCGCCGGGAAATTTAACGCCGGGCAGCATACTATTTTCGCCTTGCGGCGTCCGTTGTGTAGCATATGTTATATTATGGATGTGCTATTTTGCCAATAGCAAACCGGCAGCCGATAAAAGCCGGCCGCCGGTTTGCTCTCTGCTTTACCAGAATTTCTTTTTCTTGCAGATCCAAAGACCGAGAACCAAAACCGCCGCGCTGATGACGCCTACCATGAGATAGCCGTATTTCCAGCTCAGCTCCGGCATATTGACAAAGTTCATGCCGTACCAGCCGGTGAGCAGCGTGAGGGGAAGAAAGATCGTCGTGACAATGGTGAGGATCTGCATCACACGGTTCTGCCGGATATCGATCTGCGCCTGAAACGCGCTTTGGATCTGCCGGCAGTATTCACATAGGAGCTGTGCGTTCTCCCGCAGGCGGGCAACACGCCCCTCAAAAAGACGAAATCGCTCCGTTTCCGTTTCCGAAAAGAAACCGTTCTCGTTTTCGCACAGCTCGCACGCCACGTCGTCGAGCTGCGAATAATAGCGAAAGAGCGCCATTGTCTCCTTTCGCAGCGCGTTCATCGCAGCGCTGAGAGAATCAACGCCGTCGGCGAGCACCTGATCCTCCGAGGCTTCCGCCTGCTCTTCCAGCTCTTCCAAACGATGCAGATCACGGGCAATGAGCTGTTCAAAGAAATCATAGAGCGTCTGCCCGACCGTTCCCTTCGTCCATCGTTTTTCCTGCGCGATGCGGTGCAGGAGGGGCGGAAGCGAAGCGGAATCGTCCGTGAGAACGATGCGGTTTTGCGTAACGAGCAGACCGTATGCGGCGCGGACACCGTCTTTTCCCTTACGCGGGAGCACAAGCGTACCGGACAGGCAGTCGGGGCGCACCTCGGCACGACAGGTCCGCGCACCGCGCACCGATGGCGTATGTTCCAGAACTTTTTCCAGCCCCGGAAGGTCCGGGCGTTTCTCCAGCTCCTCCGTTGTGAGCAGCACAAGCGCCGGCACATCCGCGCGGGGTGCGGATTCCGTACGCACAAGAGATTCTCCGATACGATACCAGATCATTGATTTTCCTCCCAAAAGCATAGACCGCCCGCAGCATGACGCCGCGGGCGGTTGAAAGGCATTTTTATTTCTCGGCCTTCATTTCGAGATAGGCGTTGATGAAGCCGTCGATATCGCCGTCCATAACGGCCTGGATGTTGCTGTTTTCATAACCGGTGCGCGTGTCCTTGGCGAGCGTATACGGCATGAAGACGTACGAGCGGATCTGGCTGCCCCACTCGATCTTCTGCTGCACGCCCTTGATGTCCGAGATCTTTTCGAGATGCTCACGCTCCTTGATCTCGGCGAGCTTGGCACGGAGCATGGACTTACAGTTTTCGAGATTCTGGAAGTGGCTGCGCTCGACCTGCGAGGAGACGACGATGCCCGTCGGCAGGTGGGTCAGACGCACGGCGGAGGAGGTCTTGTTGACCTTCTGGCCGCCCGCGCCGGAGGAGCGGTACACGTCCATTTTGATCTCGTCGTCGCGCAGCTCGATCTCGCTGTTGTCCTCGGCGATCTCGGGCATGACCTCCACAGCGGCAAAGCTCGTGTGGCGGCGGCCGGAGGCGTCGTACGGCGAGATGCGCACAAGGCGGTGGACGCCGTTTTCGCTTTTAAGATAGCCGTAGGCGTTGTCGCCCTCGATCTTGATGGTGGCGGACTTGATGCCGGCCTCTTCGCCGTCCTGATAGTCGAGCAGCGTATACTTATAGCCGTGGCGGTCGGTCCACATGGTGTACATGCGGTAGAGCATCTGCGTCCAGTCCTGCGCCTCCGTGCCGCCGGCACCGGCGTGGAACGTCAGGATCGCGTTGTTCGCGTCGTACTCGCCGGTGAGCAGCGTGGAAAGACGCATTTCTTCCAGCTTTTCCGAGAGCGTATCGTACTCCGCTTTCAGCTCTTCAAGCATGGAAGCATCGTCCTCTTCGAGCGCCATTTCACACATGGTGAAAAGATCGTCCCAGGACGAGCAGAGCTTGTCGTACTTTTCGCACTTCGTCTGCAGCTGCTTGATGCGCTGCTGCACCTGCTGCGAGTGGGAGACGTTGTTCCAGAAGCCGTCCTGCGCGCTCTCCTCCTGCAGCTCGGCGATCTCGCGCTTCGCCTCTTCCAGATGGAGCGCGTCCTGCAGATCGTCCAGCGCAGGCTTGAGCGTGTTGAGCTTGCCTTTATACTCTTCAAATTCCAACATTGACATGACAAAAATTCCCTTTGCATTCCAAATCAAATTAGCTAAGATATTATATACAAAAAAACCACAAATGTAAAGGCTCGAAAAGTTGAACTTTCTGCTTTCTTTCCTCGGAGAATGTGGTATACTTATTATGAAATTATGTGCCCGCACCGGGTACGCCACGAAAATTAAAGACAGAAAGGTGATTTGTTTTGATTTCACACGGCAAAGAAGTCAAGGTATTCTCCGGAAACTCCAATCCCGCTCTGGCGGAAAGCATCTGCAACCATCTCTACAAGCCCCTCGGCAAGGCCGACATTAAGCGCTTCGCCGACGGCGAATGCTCCGTTTCCATCCTTGAGCCCGTCCGCGGCGCGGATGTGTTCATCGTGCAGTCTACCTGCAAGCCCGTGAACGACAACCTGATGGAGCTGCTCGTCATGATCGACGCGATGCACCGCGCCAGCGCCGGTCGTATCACCGCTGTCATCCCGTACTTCGGCTACGCCCGTCAGGACCGCAAGGCGAAGAGCCGTGACCCCATCTCCGCAAAGCTCGTTGCGAACATCATCGAGGCCGCCGGCGCCGACCGCGTACTTACCATGGACCTGCACGCCAACCAGATCCAGGGCTTCTTCGATATCCCCGTGGACAACATGCGCGGCGCTCCCCTCTTCGCCGATTACTATCTGCAGAAGTTCGGCAAGGGCAACCCCGACGTGATGGTCGTCTCCCCCGACGTGGGCAGCGTGGCCCGCGCCCGCCAGTTTGCCATGAAGCTCAACATGAACCTCGCCATCGTCGATAAGCGCCGCGAGGTCGCCAACAAGTCCGAGGTCATGAACATCATCGGCAACGTGGAAGGCAAGACCGTCATCCTGCTCGACGATATGGTCGATACCGCCGGTTCCCTCTGCGGCGCTGCCAGAGCGCTCATCGAGGTCGGCGGCGCGAAGGAGATCTATGCCTGCGCCACGCACGGCGTTCTCTCCCGCCCGGCGCTCGAGCGCATTGAGGAAAGCCCCATCAAGGAGCTGAAGCTCTGCGACACGATCCCCTATCCCGTCGGCGAGCCGCGTCTCGAGAAGATCAACTATGTCTCCGTGGATCGTCTCTTCGCCGAAGCCATCCGCCGTATCTACGAGGAAGTTTCCATCTCCCCGCTGTTCGAGTAAGATATTCCTATGCTGTTTCGTTCTTCCTCCGGCGGCGCCGAATGGATGATCGTCTTTCTCGGCAACGCCGGGCCGCGGTATAACGGCACGCGCCACAACGTCGGCTTTGCCGTCGGCGACATACTTGCCAAGCGCTGCGGCGTTTCGATCAACCGCCTCCGCTCGCGCGCGCTCACGGCCCGCGCGAACATCGGCGGGCACGATGTGCTGCTCGTAAAGCCGCAGACGTTTATGAATCTCTCCGGCGAGGCGGTGCGCCCGCTTGCGGATTATTTCAAGATCCCTCCGGAGCGTGTTCTCGTTGTTTCCGATGAGGTCGCGCTCGTACCGGGGCGGCTTCGTATGCGCGCCTCCGGCAGCGCCGGAGGGCACAACGGGCTCAAAAACATCATTCTCCATCTCGGCACGGAAAACTTCCCCCGGCTGCGCGTCGGCGTCGGCTCCCCGCCGCACCCCGATTACAACATGGCCGACTGGGTGATGGGCGTTCCCCGCGGCGAAGATGCCGCGGCGCTCGAAAAGGCCGAAGAGCGCGCCGCCGATGCCATCGAATGCTGCGTGCAGCAGGGCATCGACCGCGCAATGAACCGCTATAACGGATGAAAAATCGTCTCTGGAATAAACCAGAGACGGTTTTTTATTTTATGAGTTCCGTGACAACATACTGGCAGAGCAGCAGCCCTGCGGAGGCGGGCTTTTTCTTCTTGCCTTTTTTCTTTTCGCCCGAACCCTTGGCGTTGATAACGGGG
>OGYO01002030.1_pt1 | contig 10939 bp, 15 predicted proteins | sample 1576561 | NCBI WGS metagenome assembly OGYO01 (sample SAMEA3541507, study PRJEB24748) | human gut metagenome | biome: human gut; feature: human-associated habitat; material: faeces | place: China | collected 2012 | reverse complement strand
AATGACCAGAGCATTCCGCCCGGTGAAGGCATCCTGCACCATGCAGAGGGCGTTGACCTGATTCCGGCAAACATTGAACTGGCAGGGCTGGAAGTTTCCCTTGTCAACTGCATAAACCGGGAAAAGATGCTGAAACAGGTGCTGGAAAGTGCAAAGCGCGACTACGATTTCATTCTGCTGGATTGTACCCCTTCCCTTGGGATGCTGACCATAAATGCACTGGCGGCGGCAGACACCACCCTGATTCCCGTGCAGGCGCAGTATCTGTCTGCAAAGGGTCTGGAACAGCTTTTGCAGACTGTGCAGAAAGTCCGGCGGCAGATCAACCCCAAGCTGAAAATTGAGGGCATCCTGCTGACCATGACCGACAGCCGCACCAACTATGGACAGCAGATCGACAATCTGATTCGGGGTGCTTACGGCAGCAAGATCAAGGTGTTCGACCAGACCATTCCACGGTCTGTCCGCGCTGCGGAGATCAGTGCCGTGGGTAAGAGCATTTTCCAGCACGATTCCAAAGGCAAGGTGGCAGAAGCCTATAAATCTCTGACAAGGGAGGTGATGGCGAATGCCAAAAAACAGCTTAAACGTGTCGCTGAAAGGGGCAGATGACATTTTCTCCACGGAAGAATCCCGACAGGAGCAACAACGGGAACAGGTTCAGCAGATTCCCATCGGAGAGCTGTTTCCTTTCAAGAATCATCCCTTTAAGGTTTTGGATGATGAGTCCATGCAGCGCACGGTGGAAAGCGTGGAGCAGTACGGTGTGCTGTCTCCGCTGATTGCCCGTCCCCGCCCGGAAGGTGGCTATGAGATCATCTCCGGGCACCGCCGTCAGCACGCTGCACAGCTTGCCGGGCTGGATGCCCTGCCGGTCATTGTCCGTCAGATGGATGATGATGCCGCAGTTTTGCTCATGGTAGACAGCAATCTTCAACGCGAAACCATCTTGCCAAGCGAGAGGGCTTTCGCTTACAAGATGAAGCTGGAAGCCATGAAGCATCAGGCAGGACGTCCTACGCAAGATAATTATTCCCAAGTTGGGAATAATTTCGGTACACTATCTAGTGAGGAGATGGCAGAAGAACTCGGAACTAGTAAGAATCAAATTTTCCGCTATATCCGTCTGACTAACCTTGTCCCTGAACTGCTGGACATGGTAGACGAAAAGAAAATTGCCTTCAATCCCGCTGTGGAGCTGTCCTATCTGGACGAAAGCCAACAGCGGGATTTTTTAGAAGCGATGAACGACACCCAAAATGCACCGTCCCTTTCCCAAGCGCAGCGGCTTAAGAAGCTGGCGCAGGAAGGGCACTTCTCGTATGATGTTGCTTTTGCGGTCATGGGAGAAGAAAAAAAGGACGAGCTGGACAAGGTGGTCATCAAAAATGACACTCTACGGAAATATTTCCCGCGCAGCTACACCCCGAAACAGATGGAGGACACCATCATCAAGCTGCTGGAACAGTGGCAGCGCAAACTCCAGCGGCAGAACGAACGCTGACTTATACCGTAACGAAAGACCCGATGGGGCCTTTTTCTTTTGCAAACAAAAGGAGAAAAAACACTATGAACACTACTATTGATCTCAAGACCGCAAAGACCATCGAAGCCATGAACCAGAAGATCAACCACATGGACAATGCTGTGACCGACTTCTTCAACAAGATGAGCGATGTGCTGGAGCGGCAGCTCGGCGATGATGAAGTTTACGCCGCCGTGATTGCCCCGGAGATCGAACTGACCATCACCCCGCTGGCGAACGTTCGCAGTTACCTGCCTTGCTTCGATGAAACTGATTCCTGCTACAGCATCAGCGAAGATGTGCCGCTGGCACTCTGCTACGATCCTCGTCAGGTCATTACGCTGGCTGGCAAGCGTTACCTGTCCGGTGCCGTTGTCTTTGTTCGCTACGATACCAATGGCAGCTTTGTTGCCCTTACCACCAGTGACCTGTATCTGATCCAGTGCTATCTGGCCGAGAACAGCGTCCCTCTGATGGCTGGCCGCGAGAAGATGGTCTGCATCTGCATTGACTGAGAGGTGCAGCATGGATACCGAAATGACCCGCTATGAAAGTTTCGCAGAAGTCACGGAGGACTTTTACTGTTCCGCCGTTGATGTTTTGAAGATTCTGGTTCTCCGTCTGCACGACTACCATGCTCGTTGCTTCCATTCTCTGCAGGATGCTCTGTACGACTATTTTTCTACCGATGCCGCACCGCATACTCATGCCAATGTTTCCACTAAGCATACCGTTATCGCATCTTGCGTTCCTCGTCCTCCCTGAGAGATTTTTTCTCACAGTTCAGTCAATGTAGGAGGGTTGTTATGAATTTTATTTATTCGTTTATCATTTTTGAAGCTGGTGCCCTTTGTGGTTTTTTCATCGCCGCACTGATGAATGCCGCTCGTGCCGGGCAGGAGATCACCATCAAATTCGAGGAGGGAGATAATGGAGCAGAACGAGAACACTCTGTCGGTGCTGAAAATTGCACCGGGACAGTATCCGCAGCAGGTCGAAATCGATAACGACCTGAAAGCCTTGCAGCAGGCGGTGGGCGGCTCCATCGGCGCAAGCTACCCTTTTGAAGATCCGGTCGCCATCGTCTACAACGATGATGGCAAGCTCATGGGTCTGCCGCTGAACCGTGCCCTGTGGGACGAGGACGGGCTGATGTACGATGTTATTGCCGGAACCTTTCTGGTGGTGGGGCTGGGCGAGGAGGATTTTGCATCCCTGACCCCGGAACTGGCGCAGAAGTATGAAGAAGAATTTCATCAACCCGAAGCCTTTCTCCCTTTGGGGCGTCGCCTGATGGCCATTCCGGTTCCGGATGAATCGGTTCAGAATGACGCAGAAAAGGCTGTGAGTAAGCCCCCGGTGGAACATGAACGCTAAGACTATTTTCTGCACAGGAGGTGGTAACGATGCAGGAAGAAATCGAGCATAAGACGGTCAACCTTGCCATCTCGACCACAAAACTGTCTGCGCGCACCCTGCTGCGCGGGATGCAGTTTCTGCTGCGGCAGTACGATAAGCACGCTTCGCAGGGCAAGCAGTCCATGAAGCGACTGGTACGGCAGAACCGTGGTGTGACCAATGTGGAGATCCAGAAAACCGGCATCAAGGACTTTGACCGTTATGCCAAGCGGTATCACATCGACTACTCCATCCAGAAAGACCTGTCCTGCACGCCGCCCCGGTATCTGATCTACTTCAAGGCACAGGACACGGACGCTTTGAGCGCAGCATTCAAGGAATATTCGGCATCGGTGCTGGATAAAACCAAGCGTCCATCCGTGCTGGCAAAGCTGCACGATTTGGCGCAGTCCGTTGCGAGCCTGCCGGACAAAGTGCGGCACAAGCAGGAGGAGCGCGGCCTATGAGCAAAAAGAAGCTTTCCAAGCTGCTGGCGCTCTATCTGCCCTATGTGGTAATTGGCTTGCTAGCCACTAATCTGGGCGAGGCGTGGCGGCTGGCCGTGGGCAAGGAACTGGGCGATAAAATCGTATCGCTGATGGGAACTATCCCGGCAGCGTTTGCCAATCCGCTGCCCAGCCTGCACCCATTTGACTTGTTCATTGGTCTGTGCTGCGGCGCTGGAATGCGGCTGGCGGTGTACCTGAAAGGCAAAAACGCCAAGAAGTACCGTCACGGCATGGAGTACGGCTCTGCCCGGTGGGGCGGACCCAAAGATATCGAGCCGTTCATGGCTCCGAAATTTGAGGACAATATCATCCTGACCAAAACAGAACGCCTGATGATGTCCAACCGCCCGCCGGACCCCAAGAATGCCCGAAACAAAAATGTGCTGGTAGTCGGCGGCTCCGGCAGCGGTAAGACAAGGTTCTTTATCAAGCCGAATCTGCTGCAATGTGATTCCAAGAATTTTCCGGTATCATTCGTAGTTACAGATCCGAAAGGTAGTATCGGCGTGGAATGTGGAGAAGCCCTGTTAAAGCACGGCTACAAGCTAAAATTCTTCAACACCATCAACTTTTCCAAGAGTATGCGCTATAACCCCATGGCGTACATCCACAGCGAAAAGGATGTTCTGAAACTCGTGACCGCACTGATGACCAACACCAAAGGTGAAGGTCAGGGCGGCGACCCATTCTGGGACAAAGCGGAACGGCTTCTGCTCGTTTCGCTGATCGCATACCTCCACTACGAAGCCCCTGTCGAGGAGCAAAACTTCGCAACATTGCTGGAAATGCTAAACACTATGCAGGTTTCGGAAGATGATGAAACCTATCAGAATCCAGTTGACCTACTGTTTGAGGATCTGGGCAAGAAGAAGCCAAAATCCTTTGCCGTGCGGCAGTACAAACTTTATAAGCTGGCTGCCGGTGTTATAGAATGCAGACAGAATTTTAATATCGCTTGATTCAAACCGGTTTGGAAGATATTAAAATGAACGATTCAACGATGAAAGGAGCGTGATCCTAGTGGCAAGGAAATCCGAACGCTATCCTGCGCTCTACGAACGCCTGAGCCACGACGATGAGCTGCAAGGCGAATCCAACTCGATCTCAAACCAGAAGCGCATCCTGGAGGACTATGCGGAACAGCAGGGTTTTGCCAACTGTGTTCACTTCACCGACGATGGCATCTCCGGCACCCGGTTTGACCGGCCTGGTTTCCAGAAAATGATTGACGAGGTCAAAGCCGACCGAATCTCCGTGGTCATTGTGAAGGATATGAGCCGTTTCGGCCGTGACTATCTGCAAGTCGGCACCTATATGGAGGTGCTGCGGAAACACGACACTCGGCTGATTGCCCTGAATGACAGCGTGGACACCCTTAAAGGCGACGATGAGTTCACTCCGTTCCGAAATATTATGAACGAGTGGTATGCCCGCGATACCAGCAAGAAAATCCGCTCTGCATTTCAGGCAAAGAACCTTGCTGGAAAGCATACCAGCAGCTCTGTACCCTATGGGTACCTGAAATCGGAGCAGGATAAAAACCAATGGGTGATCGACCCGGTGGCGGCTCCGATTGTACAGCGAATCTATCGCATGGCTATGGAGGGTAAAGGACCCTACCAAATTGCAAATATCCTCTCAAACGAACACATTGAAATTCCGGCTTACTACCACCAGAAGCTGGGGATTGGCCTATGGAAGACGCGAGAAATCAAGTCCCCCTACCGGTGGGGTAGTTCCACCATCGTCCACATCCTGACCAATCCCTCTTATCTGGGACACACCTGCAATTTCAAAACACGGAAACACTTCAAGGACAAGAAAAGCCACTACGTTGACCAGGACCAATGGAACATCATCAAGGACACCCATGAGCCGATCATCGACCAGGAAACCTACGATACGGTGCAGCGGATGCGAGCCGGAATCCGGCGCTACCCGGACGGATGGGGGGAAGTTCATCCCCTGGCCGGCTTGCTGTACTGTGCAGACTGCGGCAGTCCGATGTACATTCACCGCACCGGAAATGGAAATCGCACGGCAAACTTTTCCTGTTCTGGTTATGGCAAAATCCCCGTTGGCAGTAAATGCGCCAGTGGACACTGGGTCAATGCTGATTCGGTCATGAAACTGATCCAGGAAACGCTGCGGGAAATCGTTCGGTTCTCAAAAGAGGATGAAGAAGAATTTGCCTGTATTGTAAGGTCTGAGATTGAGAACCGGCAGTCCAGCGAAATGAAGGGTCAGAAGACCCGGCTCACTGCCTGCCAAAAGCGGCTGGATGAGTTGGAAACTCTGCTCTGTAAAATCTATGAGGATAACATTTTGGGAAAGCTCCCAGATAAGCGGTATCAAATTCTGGAAGCCCAGTACACCAAGGAACAGGAAGCCCTTGAGGCGGAAATAGATTCCCTGCAAAAGAAAGTGGACGAATACGAACAGGAACAGAAGTCAGCGGACAAGTTTATTGCACTGGTGAAAAAATACCAGAACTTTGAAGAACTGGATGCCGTCATGCTGAACCAGTTCATCTACAAAATCTTTGTGCATGAACGGGATTACAAGGGCGTGGCTAATTCCCCGCAGACCATTGAGATCTACTTCAATTTTGTTGGCAAGTTCGGGATGCAGGAGATCAATTCTCCGTCAGAGGAGGAACGTGCCGCCTTGGAAGAAAAAGAACGGCTGCGTCAAAAACGGCATGAAGCCTATCTTCGACGCAAGGCAAGCGGCTGGCAGGATGCCTATTATCAGAAAACCAAGGCGGCCAAAAAAGCCGGCATAGATGCCAAGAAAGAAGCAATCCGGTCTGAAGATCGTGCAAAGGGTGTGTATTACCTTCCCAACCAAAAATATCTGGAAACAGAGCCGAAAGGAGAATCCGCATGAACAAGCTGCAACACCATATCCACGACAACAAGAACGGTCTGGATTATGTCCTGACGGACCATTATTATCTCCCGGCGCTGAGGCTGCCGGAAGATAAACGCCCCATCGGCCGCTGGGGCCGATTACATAAGGAATACCTGAAAACTTACAGGCCGGTCCTTTATCAAGCGCTGTTTCTGTCTGGGAAGCTGTATACCATCCTGGCCGACCTGGATGAACAGGCCGCCGAACGGTGCAGCCTGATTGTCCAGCAGATGGCCCAGGCCGAGGGCATCACGGAGGAATTGAAAGCAGCCGATCCGGTACGCTGGGTGCAGGCCATGAACTCCATCCGCAGCCGGGCCGAGGAAATCATCCAGGCTGAGATGATCTATGTGTGAGGAGGGCAGGACGATGATTCTGGAAGCAATTTATAATGGGGAATTTTATCCCAGTGAGAAAGTGGTGCCGACTTCGCCGGCATACATAGAGGCCCTCAAAACCTGTGAGAAGCTGATGGAGCAGCTTTCCAGGCGGCTGAGTAAAGAGGACTACGCCCTGGTGGAAGAACTTCAAACCCAGTCCTCTATCGCCCAGGGCGAGGAGAGCGAGTGCCATTTCAAGTACGGCTTCTCAGCGGGGCTGTTGGTGCAGCAGGAAGCGGTGGAGCAGGTCAAGAAGATCAATGACAAATGAAACAGCGGCAGGAGTTCACTACCTTTTTTGCCAAAAAATTGCTAAACAACATGAAAATATGGTATAATATAAAATAAATAGAGTGTGTTTTGATTTTCCCTTTCCTGTGTGGGGAGGTGATGGGGGATGCCGCTGGAAAACGACCGTGTTGCTGTGTAAAAGAGAAAGGAGGAAAACGTTATGCTTCAGCTTTCCAATGGAGTGATCTTTCCGGGATTTATTATTTATCTGATTTTGTACATCATCATGCGGCTGATGCCTGACAGTTTTGTGAGATTTCAAAAGCATCACGCCCCTATGTCCTTTCCGATTGTAAATTTTAGTCTGCCGTTTGATGTAAACGAAGATAATTGGCCCAGGGTAAAGCGCACCGGCAGAAGAATCTTTTTGTTCTTTGCCTGCATCGATGCACTTAACGCCTTTTGCTCCTTGCAGGGTTTTTATGAAGTATTGCCAGTATCTTACAGCAGAACTGCAGGGATTATTTTCTGCCTCTGTATTTGCAGCTTTTTGATTGGAACCTTTTTGGCCACAAAGAGCCATGATTTAAAGGATGAAAAAGGCAAATAAACTGCCCACCAGTGGTAATCAAGTGTCTATAATAAACAGCGGCAGGCGTCCGGTTGGACGATCCTGCCGCTTTCATTATTTATAAAGGAGATGGAGACTTATGAGTGAAAAGCTGGACCGCATGAAAACCCAAAAAGAAAAGGCCGAACAGAAACTCCGGTATTACCAGCATCAGGAGAAAATGCTGGAGCACCGAATACCAGAACTCACCCGTAAGGCCCGCACCCATCGTCTCTGCACCCGCGGCGGGATGCTGGAGAGCTTCCTAATCTGCCCCGGAGAGCTAACCGATGACCAGGTGATGGAGCTGCTGAAACTTTCATTTCGTCAACAGGAGGTTGCGCTTGCCCTGGCCAAGATGATTCACGATTTGCAAGAAGCCCGGAACATTCTAGACCCTTCAGGATGAAGGGCGCAACTATACACCGGTCGAGCCGGTGCGTTGCGTTCTGCCGGGGGCTTCCTGCGGAAAGCGGATGATTTCCAGCACACTTGCGGTTGCTTCCAATCATCACAGGAGACGCTACACTTCCCCTGCGCTGGCTGCGCCAGCTACCCCTTTGTGGACTTGCCGCCCGGGAACACCTTGCGCTGCAAGCTGTTTCCATTTAACAAGTTTACAAAATCCCGCTATACTTATCCGACAGGACAGAGTATAATAAACCAGAAAGTAAAAACAGCAGGGGGAGTAACACGATGGATATAAACGCTTACTGGAAAGCTGCTCTGTCGCAGCAACCAGAAGAAATGAAAGTATTCTTTCATAAAGACGCTTTTGTTAATTGGCATAATACGAATGAACATTTTACTGTCAATGAATTTATCAAAGCAAACTGCGAATATCCAGGAGACTGGGATGGAGAAATTGAACGGATTGAAAAATTCTCCGATTTAATTATTACAGTTGTCCATGTGTATTCGGGCGATAGAAAAATCTCTTGTCATGTAACATCTTTTATTAAAATAAAGGATGGGAAAATCGCTTTTATTGACGAGTATTGGGGAGATGATGGAACTACTCCACAATGGAGATTGGACAAGCATATTGGAACTCCGATAAGGTAATTGCTTTTAGGAGTCACAACACCTTAAAACTAAATACCAGCCGCTTACTGGCGGCACCACTAGGCAAGAAATCAGAGATGGTTTCTTGCTTTTCTTTTTGCCCAGAAGGAGGTGAGAGTTTTGCCCAACCCACATTTTGACATCACGATCACCCAGCGCAGCAAAGGACAGTCAGCGGTGGCAGGTGCAGCCTACCAGAGCGGCGAGAAGTTGTTTTCGGAGTACGATCAGAAAACCAAAAACTACACCGGCAAGCGTGGCATCCTGTACACGGAAATCATGCTGCCATCCCACGCTCCGCCGGAGTACGCCAACCGGGAAACCCTCTGGAACTCGGTGGAGGCTGCCGAGAAACAATGGAACGCCCAGCTGGCCAGGCGCTTCGTGCTGGCTCTGCCCAAAGAAGTTCCGCCGGAACAGTACCCGCAGATGGTCCGGGACTACTGCGAGAAGCAGTTTGTTTCCAAGGGGATGATCGCTGACTTTGCTATCCATGACCCTGCCCCGCCCGGACACAATGTTCATTGCCATGTAATGCTGACCCTTCGAGCCATGGACGAACATGGAAAGTGGCTCCCCAAGAGCCGAAAGGTGTACGACCTGGATGAGAACGGCGAACGCATCCGATTGCCATCCGGCAACTGGAAAAGCCACAAGGAAGACACCGTGGATTGGAACGACCAAAAGTATGCGGAGGTCTGGCGGCAAGGCTGGGCCGATACCGTCAACCGATACCTGGAAGCAGCGGAGCGGCCAGAACGGCTTGACCTGCGCTCCTATGAGCGTCAGGGTCTGGATGTGATCCCCACCGTCCACATGGGGCCTGCAGTGGTTCAGATGGAGCGGCGGGGAATCCAGACCAACATCGGAAATCTCAATCGGGATATCAAGGCCGCCAACCAGATGCTGTCTGCCATTCGCAAAACCATTCGGGGCCTGTTAGATTGGGTGGGGGAGCTTATCCAGGCAGAGAAAGAACTGCTGAAAGAGGAGGCAGCATCTACAGACCTTGGGGTGCTTCTCAATGATTATCTGAACCAGAGAAAAGCGGGACGAAGCGATTGGTCCTGGTCCGGGCAGCAGAAGGGCGACCTGAAGGATTTGAAGAATGTGGCAAGGGCTGTTGTCTATCTCCAACAGCATAAGATCTCGACTCTGGAGCAGCTGAACACCGTCTTGTCCGGCGTGAAGCAGAAAGTCAGCCAGGCCCATACCGGTATGAGAAAGGCCGAGAAGCGGATGAAGGACATTGCCGGGATACAGAGCGCTGTTGCAGTTTGCCAGGAGCAGAAGCCCGTCCATGACAAGTACCTGAAGATCGGCTGGAAAAAGAGACAGGCCGCCTTTGCCGAAAGTCATCAGGAGGAGCTGAAAGCCTACAACAAAGCCTACCGCTATTTGAAAGCGCAGCACGTTGACCTGAATGTGAACCTGGACGCCCTGGAGGCAGAGTACAGCAAACTGCAAGCGGATCACGCGACCTTTGCCCGGCAGCTGGAACAGATCCAGGCAGAGTTGAAACCGCTGAATGAAGTCCGCTATTGGGTCGGTCAGGTTCTCGGACCGGAACAGGTGGAAGTGCTGGACAAGGCAGAGAGTAAACAGTCGGTGGTGGAGCAGCTTCACCAGTCACATGAGCAAACCCGGAAACAGGATAAGACATCCCAGAAGGAACAGAAGATGGAACTGTAAGGTATCCGGCTTTGGAAAGAAGCCGGATGCCTTTTTAGGATTTATATGGAGGAATTAAATGGACAATATGAATCTGCCCAACAAGAACGCACCCTTTATCAAGCGTACCATCAATGGTCAGGAATTTACCGTACTGATTCATTTTCAAGACGGGTGCCGGGAAAGCGCACAGGAAAAAGTCAAAAGAATGTTACGTTTTGATGTGCAAAATGCCGAAATTTCTGTTTGATTCGTAGAAAGTATTAAATTACTGTTGACATTCAGTTACTGGCAAAACGGCCAAGTCGATTCTTATTTCCTGCGGTGCCCGGCTCGCACCCTTCGACATTCAGGAAGTCCGGGATGCCACCATGTACGATGAGCTGGAACTGGACAAGCTGGGTGACCGGAAAACGGCGCTGTTCCTTATCATGAGCGATACGGACAGCACCTTTAACTTTCTGATTTCCATGATCTACACCCAGCTTTTCAACTTGCTGTGCGACAAAGCCGATGATGTGTACGGCGGTAAGCTGCCAGTCCATGTCCGCTGCCTGATCGACGAGTGTGCCAACATTGGTCAAATTCCGCATCGATATTACAGAACAATCAATGGATGTACTTGATCAACAAAAGA
>OGYO01002029.1_pt1 | contig 10940 bp, 9 predicted proteins | sample 1576561 | NCBI WGS metagenome assembly OGYO01 (sample SAMEA3541507, study PRJEB24748) | human gut metagenome | biome: human gut; feature: human-associated habitat; material: faeces | place: China | collected 2012 | reverse complement strand
CCGCAACAGCTCCGGGATCATCGGCGTGTTCGTCAACGACCATCCGAAGTACGAGCCGTGGAGGTGCTCGCGCGCGTGCGCTCGCAGCTGCGCCGCTATACGCAGCTTGGGGCAAAGAAGGTGGAGGAGCAGGCGAACGTCTACACCGTCGGACCCATCGTGCTCGACGAGGAGAAAAAAAGCGTGACGGTCGACGGCGACGAGGTCGCGCTCACGCCCATCGAGTTCAACATCCTGCGGCTGCTGATGAAGAACCCGGGACGCATCTATTCCTCCGCCCAGATCTACGAGCTTGTGTGGAAGGAGGATTCGCTGGGGGCGGAGACGTCGGTGAGCGTGCACATCCGCCACCTGCGGCAAAAATTGGAGATCAACCCCTCCGAGCCGCGCTACCTGAAGGTCGTGTGGGGCCTGGGGTATAAAATGGAGGACCTTCGACATGAAAAGGAATGATTGGGCGGGCGGCTTCTGGGCCAAGGCGGCAGCCTTTCTGCTCGCCGTAGTGCTCGTGCCGGTGCTTTTGAGCTACGGCGCGGCGCTCGCGTTCAGCTACAGCGGCGAGCTGCGCGGAGACTTTTATGAAAGCAGCATCTGCTCGAGCGCGGTCTACCGCGAAATGAGCCATGTTTACGACAGCTATCATTATTATGTAGAAAACGGGCAGACGGAGGTGCTGGCGAAGTATGACGACTGGTATCCCGCCGACGACCGCTACACGAACGTCCGTTTTTCGATCGAGGACGAGGCGGGCACCATCCTCTTCGATAACCACCGCACAGGCGACATTCCCGTGACGGGCTGGTGGGGTGAGATGGCGCAGGCTTTTGACTGTAATATACCCAAATCTGCTGAAAAAGTCAACAAAACTCAGTATAAGTGGTATAATTTCCAAAGAGTTTTACAAGGGAGGAATTGACAAGCTATGAAAATGAAACACAACAGATCTCAGAAACGTTTGATAACACAATTGTCATTATGGCTGGTACTGCTATTGACATTTACCGGCTGTGCGGAAAGCACCATCACGCCGCAGGATAATACCTATACGATAGAGCAGCCGGCGACGATCCCCTACGAATTGCTGGAAGCATCGGAGACTGCAGCATCGGAACCCGAATCCGGACAGTCACAGGAAAACGCTTCGGATACACAAGAATCGCAGCAGGTTACATCTGCAACAGACGTTCCGACAGGAGAGGGCACGTCAGCATTTTCCCTCCGGGAGATTCCGGCATACTCCGGCACGCCTTATACAGAGGTCAATGGCAACAAACCTTATTTCACAGAGGTAGATCTGACCACACAGTCCTTCGAGACATACAGCGAGCTGGACAGCCTGGGGCGCTGTGGCGTGGCATATGCCAACGTAGGACAGGACCTGATGCCGACAGAACCGAGAGGGGAGATCGGAGCCGTGAAGCCTACCGGATGGCATCTGGTGAAATACGATAACGTGGACGGAAAATACCTATACAATCGCTGCCACCTGATTGCCTACATGCTTGCGGCGGAAAACGCCAATCCGCAGAACCTGATCACAGGAACCAGATATCTCAACGTGCAGGGAATGCTCCCTTTTGAGACGAAAGTCTGCGATTATGTCAAAAATACAGGGAATCATGTCCTGTACCGTGTCACTCCCATATTTGACGGGGATAACCTGCTGGCAGACGGTGTCCTCATGGAAGCCTATTCTGTGGAAGATGCCGGGGAGGGTATCTGCTTCTGTGTATTTGCCTACAATGTGCAGCCGGGGATCGGTATTGACTATGCCACCGGAGATAACTGGGCGGAGAGCAACGCGGCATCCCAGGAAGCGGCAGCACCCATTGTGATAGAAACACCGACACAACAACCCCAGACAGACACTACGGTGCAGATCACACCGGAACCGTCAGTGCCACAGGAATCACAGGAAACTACCTATGTGCTGAATACCAACACCATGAAATTCCACTATCCGTCCTGCTCCAGCGTGGATCAGATGAAGGAGAAAAACAAAGAGATATATACCGGCAACAGAGAAGATATCATCAATATGGGATATATGCCCTGTAAGCGGTGTAATCCTTAATCGGCAAGTGAATTAGATATAGCAGAAAAGGACCTTCGAGATACTGATAACAGCCTCGAAGCTCCTTATTATTTGCTTAGTAAAGATAAGAATATGGTTTGCTGCGATAGATATTAACTTTCCCGGATCGGACTAACCAGGGTTGCTGTACAGTAGTACTCTTTTTGGGTCTTTATGTTATCGCAATGGCATATTTGCGTCAACAGTTTTCGTATACTTGCAAACATTCTGCAAATGCTATAGACTAAGACTAGTTTCTATATCTATTTGAATCAGAATAAAGGAGTATATGTTATGTGTACAGCGGCAACTTATAGATCACAGGATTTTTATTTCGGCAGAACTTTTGATTATGAATTTAACTATGGGGAAGAGGTAACGATAACACCACGCAATTATCCTTTTCCGCTACGGCATCAGAATGCCCTGACGGAGCATTATGCCATGATCGGCATTGCTCATATGGCAGGGGATTATCCTTTGTACTATGATGCAGTGAATGAGAAAGGACTCGGCATGGCGGGACTGAATTTCCCGGGAAATGCAGTATACAGCAAAGTGCAGACAGGTAAGGACAACATCGCCCAGTTTGAGTTCATCCCCTGGATTCTGGGGCAGTGTGCCAATGTGCAGGAAGCCAGAGTATTGTTATCCCATATCAATCTGGTGGATACGCCCTTTAATGAAAAATATCCGGTTTCTCCACTGCACTGGATTCTGGCAGACAAGGAAGAGGCCATTACGATCGAGTCTGTGCAGGAGGGACTGAATATCTATGACAACCCGGTGGGAGTATTGACGAACAATCCCCCGTTTCCAATCCAGATGTTTCGTTTGAACGATTATATGTCCCTGTCCTCCGAATCACCGACAAACCGTTTTTCCGCAGATCTGAAGCTGAAGCCGTACAGCAGAGGCATGGGAGCCATGGGACTGCCCGGGGATCTGTCTTCTGCATCCCGTTTTGTACGGGTGGCATTCACGAAGATGAATTCCCTGTCCGGATTGTCTGAGTCGGAGAGCGTCAGCCAGTTTTTCCATATTCTGGGGAGCGTGGATCAGACCAGAGGATGCTGTCAGCTGGACAAAGGGGAGTATGAGATCACTATCTACACTTCCTGCTGCAATGCAGACAGAGGAATTTACTATTATACGACCTATGAAAATCATCAGATTACTGCAGTAGATATGTACCGGGAGAATCTGGACAGTGATTGTCCTGTCCATTACCCGCTGGTACAGGGAGAACATATTTTATTGCAGAATGCTGCAGCAGGAAGCGCGGAGGAAAACCAGTAATGGATGTACAGAAAGAACAGGAACAGCAAAACCGGACGGATCATGTAGTGTCCGGATTTGCATTCTATTCAGAGAAAGATGCCAGACTGGCAGAGCAGGAGAGACAGAAGATTGCTTATCTGGATAAGCGGATTGATCGGACAAATCTGGAGTCCGTACTGGTTATTTATAAAAAAGCATTGGATGACAGGGTGTTCCGCACTCCGGTAGGTTTGGAATACCTCAGGGAATTGCAGGGAGAACTGAAAGCAGAGCAGGATCTGTTGGGAGAAGAGATTCCACCTATCCCTCTGTGGACGAACTTTGCGGACACCAGGGAAAAAACGTCTCCTGCCAGAAGAAGAATCAAACCGGCACCGGAAGAAAATAAAAATACGACGTTCCGGCTGTCTCTTATTATGAATATTGTGATGGTCATTGCAATTATTGCAATGTTTATCATCACGCTGAATTCCGATCAGCCCAATGTCCTGAATTATGAAAGAAATCTGCAGAACAAATATGCCACCTGGGAGCAGGAACTGACCCAGAGGGAGCAGACGGTACGGGAAAAGGAAAGAGAATTACATATAGAGACCGAAGTTTCACAAAATTGACATATTTACACGCTATAGTGTAAGTATTCAGGAAAGCCTCGAAGAGGCGATTTTGCGAATGGGGCTGAATAGTTACTATCTCAAGATAGGAGGGTGAGGGTGTATGGACAGACTGAAAGTACTGGTAGTAGATGATGAGAGCAGAATGCGTAAGCTGGTCCGGGATTTCCTGGTAAAGAGCAATTTTGATGTGCTGCAAGCCGGTGACGGTGAGGAGGCACTGGATATTTTTTATAAAGAAAAAGATATTGCACTGATCATTCTGGATGTGATGATGCCGAAGATGGACGGCTGGCAGGTGTGCCGGGAGATCCGGGTGAACTCCAAAGTACCGATCATCATGCTGACAGCCCGCGGAGATGAGAGAGACGAACTGCAGGGATTTCAGCTGGGAGTGGACGAGTATATTTCCAAGCCCTTCAGTCCCAAGATTCTGGTGGCCCGAGTGGAAGCAATCCTGCGCAGAACAAATCAGCTGGGACAGGAAGAGGCTCTGACCTGCGGCGGCATTACCGTGGATAAGGCGGCACACCGCGTGATCATTGATGGAAAAGATGTGGATCTAAGTTACAAGGAATTTGAACTCCTGACCTATTTTATGGAAAATAAAGGCATTGCCTTGTCCAGAGAAAAGATCCTGAACAATGTGTGGAACTATGATTATTTTGGGGATGCCCGTACCATAGACACACATGTGAAAAAACTGCGCAGCAAACTGGGCGAGGAAGGCAATCTCATAAAGACCATATGGGGCATGGGGTACAAGATGGATGAAACAGCGGAATAAACAACAAAAGAGAAAAGTACATTCTATCAGGGGACAGTTTGCCTGGATCTTTATCGGCCTGATGATCGGTACGATCCTGCTGTGCCTGATGATCAACTATTTATTTCTGGGAAAAGTCTATATGCAGAGCAAACTGGATGTTATTCATGATGCTTACGGAACCATCAAGCAGGCAGCGGAGAGCGACAGCTATGACACGGAAGAATTTGCCAGAGAACTGGATGATGTGTGCAGAAGCTACAACATGACGGTATGCGTTATGGATGTGAATTCCAATATGAAATATGTGTCCATCAACGGCGGTGAGAGACTGGAAAACCGCCTGATCGGTTATGTATTTGGACTCAGCATACCTTTCAATGACCAGAGGGTGATCGAGAACGGCGATGACTATGTGATCCAGAGAACCGGACAGGAGGACAAGGAATATCTGGAAATCTACGGAAGACTGAATACCGGCATTTCTTTTATTATGCAGACACCTCTTTCCAGTATTCAGGAGAGTGCAAAGATCGCCAACCGCTTCTATGCCCTTGCAGGATGTCTGGGAGCAATGGCGGGTGGTATTATTATCTGGTTCGTCTCCCGAAGTGTGACCAAGCCGATCCTGGAACTGAATAATATTTCGGAACGGATGGTACAGCTGGATTTTGAGGCAAAATATCAGGGGAAGGCACATAATGAGATCGATCTGTTGGGAGAGAATATCAATAAGTTGTCCGATTCCCTGGAGAAAACCATTTCGGAACTGAAGACAGCGAACAATGAATTGCAACGGGATGTGGAGAAAAAAGAAGCCATTGACGAAATGCGCAAGGAATTTCTGGCCAATGTATCCCACGAACTCAAGACCCCCATTGCGCTGATTCAGGGTTATGCGGAAGGGCTGCAGGAGGAGATCAATGACGATCCCGAGAGCAGGCAGTTCTATTGTGATGTCATCGTGGACGAAGCGGCGAAGATGAACAACATGGTGAAAAAGCTTCTGACCCTGAACCAGCTGGAATTTGGTAATGATGTGGTGGCCATGGAGCGGTTCGACCTTACGGCGCTGGTGAAAAATTATATCCAGTCAGCGGCAATTCTGACAAAACAGCATGAGATCACTGTGCGGATGGAAGAGTATCCGCCGATCTATGCATGGGCGGATGAATTTAAAATAGAAGAAGTGTTCATGAACTTTTTCTCCAATGCGGTCAATCATTGTGAAGATGATAAGATCATCGAAGTGAAAATGGAACAAAAGGACGGCAAAGTACGGGTATCTGTATTCAATACAGGCAAACCAATCCCGGAGGACTCTATCCACCATATCTGGGAGAAGTTCTACAAGGTGGATAAGGCCAGAACCAGAGAATACGGAGGCAGCGGTGTGGGATTGTCTATCGTGAAGGCCATCATGGAATCCATGAACCAGCAATTCGGTGTGAACAATTACAACAACGGCGTGGAATTCTGGTTTGAGTTAGAGACAAAATAGTAAATATAAAGGATATATTTTTATATGAGGGAAGAACAGATACAGGAGGCACCGGTAAAGGTACTGTTAGTCGGTGTGGATGTCGGTGAAGAACCGGATTTTGAGCGTTCCATGGAGGAACTGGCAAGTCTGGCGGAAGCTGCGGAAAAAGAAGTGGCCGGTCAGATTGTACAACGGCTGGATCATGTCAATAAAGCGTTATATATCGGCACCGGAAAAGTGACAGAGGTGCGCAGGCTGGCAGAAGAATGCGGGGCACAGGAGATTGTGTTTGATAATTCTCTGACACCTTCGCAGGTAAGAAATCTGGGAAATGAACTGGAACTGCCGATCATCGACCGGACGAATCTGATCCTGGATATATTTGCCATCCGGGCCCAGACAAGAGAGGCAAAATTACAAGTGGAGACAGCCAGACTGCAATATATGTTGCCGAGACTGGTAGGAATGTATGATGCACTGAGCAGACAGGGCGGTGCCAGTGGCAGCATGAGTAATAAAGGCACCGGTGAGAAAAAGCTGGAACTGGACAGGCGTAAGATCGAGCATCGTATCACAGAACTGAAAAAGGAACTGGAAGATGTGGGACGTACCAGAGAGGTGCAGCGGAAAAAGAGGCAGCAGTCCCGTATCCCGCAGGTGGCTCTGGTAGGATATACCAATGCGGGAAAGTCTACAATTCTGAACCGTATGGTAGAGCAGTTCGGCGAATTGCCGGATAAAACGGTCATGGAAAAGGATATGCTGTTTGCTACACTGGAGACCAGTGTCCGCAGTGTGGATACCGGACATAATAAGCCCTTTTTCCTGACGGATACGGTTGGATTTATCAACAAGCTGCCCCACGGACTGGTAAAAGCCTTCCGCTCTACACTGGAAGAGGTGAAGTATGCGGATCTGCTGATCCAGGTGGTGGATTTCAGCGATGAAAATTACAGACAGCAGATGCAGGTAACTGCTGATACCTTAAAAGAACTGGGAGCAGGTGACATTCCGCAGATCATAGTGTATAATAAGGTAGACAAATGTGGGATGGAACCACTGCCGCAAAAGAGACAGGACAACTGGTATCTGGCGGCAGGACAGAATATCGGTATCCGTGAACTGGCAGAGGCTGTTGAACAGAAAGTCTATGCGGATAATGCAGAGTGCGTATTTCTGATCCCGTACAGTGCAGGAAATGTGGCTTCCTATCTGATGGAACAGGCGCAGATACTTTCCAGAGAGTATAGGGAGGACGGTATTCTGATCCATGCGGACTGCCATAGACAGGATATGGACAGATACAGAGAGTATATAGTGTTATAAGATCACAGAAATTACAATGAGGGAAGGATAAAAGATGGAGACCAATACACAACAGGAACGAGCAAAGAGACTGGAACAACAGGCAAGAGAATACCTGATGCAGTCCAATGATCCGATATTTACCAGGTATTTACAGCAATTACTTCCAAGAATACAGAGACAGCCGGAATATGTAGAACAGCTACAGGCAGAACTGGATAAAAGCGTGGAATTCTGGTACCAGAGACAGCAGATTAATGCAAACAGAGGCGGAGAAACCGGAGCGGAGTCATCTGTGCCGCAGCAGAGTGTACCACAGGAGGCAGCCGCCGGAGAACAGCAGACAGCCGGGCAATCACAGACACAGCCAGTGGGGCAGTTTACCATGCAACAGGTGCAGGCACCGGTGACGCAGGCTCCGGCACAGAAGAAGCAGAATGCGGAATATCTGGTCGCAACCATTGCATTGTCGGTGGTTGGCGGAATCTTTATTCTGACCGCACTGGTATTGCTTGGTATGTATTTTATGAACGGCTGGATCAAAGGTATTTCTTTATATGCAGTTTCCCTGGGAGTGGTATTGATCGCAGAATTACTGATCCACAGAAAGCTTCCGAAACTGGCCCGGATCTTTTCGGCTATCGGCATAGCGGCGTTATATCTGTCGACCATGATCAATACGATTTCCCTACATAATTTCGGTATGCTTCCTGCAGCGGCGATCATTGCAGTGATCACAGTGGGCACGGTTTTACTGAGCAGAAAAAGGGATTCCCTGATACACAGAATGCTGGGAATCGCAGCATGCTGGCTTTGTGCGTATCCGCTTTTCGGTTCTTCATTGCTTTCGGAGCCGGAAGGCCTGCTGGTGCTGGCATTGATTCTGTTACTGAGTGTACTGAGCATCTGTGTGCCGGTAAGAAGATATCATACGGCTTCGCAGTTGATACAACTTGTCAGCACTACGATCCTTTTCCCGGTAACGGTATCCTGTGTGATCAGTACACAGGGAATGCCGGTCTGGGTGACAGCAGCTGCATTTGGAACCTTTTTCCTGATCGCACATCTGATCCTGGTAGTGCAGAGCAATTACATACTAAAAGAAAAACAGGCGGGCCATGCAGTGAATGAAAACGGCTTGCTGGCAATCTATATAGCATTTCTTCTGGTAGCCGGAATTACAACCGGTACGGCGATGAACAATTATTGGGGAAGAGCGGAGAACGACGCGTATATCGGAATCATCGCCCTGACGGGAATGGCGTTTGTAGTCGCGGTTCTTGCGGGAATTGCCATACGTGGAACGTGGAAAAAATGGCTGCCCTGTTACTTTTTCAGTTTTGTTGCGGTATGTGCCTTTTCTGTAATAGAAAGTAACTGGCCGATACTCATATGCCTGACAGCGTTGCTTTTACTGACGAAGATACTGACCCGTTTTGCGGAAGGCGGACTGAGGGCACTGGATGTGATCGTTACATCACTGTACTGTATTGAACTTCTGGCAAACGGAAAGGAAATACCGTATGCATACCTGCTCCTTGCGGGAACCATCCTCAGTATGTTCCTGGTCTATGGATGGACAACGATACAGGAGCTCCTGCTTACTTTTTCCCTGGCATTTTTTGCAGCGGCCAATTTGATGCCGATGCTAAAGCTGCCGGCTTTTGCGGGGATCCTGTTTGTAAGTATATTGCTGTTTAATAATGTGAAATATATGCGCGGGAAAAACATCCTGGTATTTAATGTATCTGTAATGGTGGGGCAGATCGGAGCGTTGATCGCTCTGGCAAATCCGGTGTACCGGAACTCTTATCTTACTTATCTGTGCATGTTTGTGTTTGTACTGGCTTATCTGGTACTGACATTGCAGGAGAGATACTATAAGAAGTTTAAACACAGAGAACTGATCATTGTGATCTTTCTGACCTATATGGCACTGATCGTTAAGACCAATGTTCCCGTGATCAATAGTGTTCTGATTATGCTGATTGCGCTGGTAAGTGTAACACTGGGCTTTTTGAAAAAAGATAAGCCGGTAAGAATATATGGACTAGTGCTTTCTTTGTGCACTTGTGGTAAAATAGCATTATATGATTACTGGGGAGCACCGGTATTGCAGAAAACGGTCCTTTTCTTTGCAGTGGGTGTGATCGCACTGGCGATTGCCGGGATTTATATCGTACTTGAGAAAAATACAGGAAACAATGGAAAAACAGACAGGGAAGGATAGAAGAATGACAGAAAACAAAAAGAGGATTGTATGCGGAGCGTTATTGTGTGTAATGGCGCTTGGCATGACAGCCTGCGGAAATGAAATTCCGGATCTGACAGAAGCGGAATCACAAAGAGTCGGAGAATATGCGGCGGTAACGCTCTTAAAATATGATGCGAATCACCGGAGCCGTCTCGTGGACCCGGAAATCGTCATTGCAAAACTGGAAAAAGACGCGGCCAAGGAAACCGGAAGACAGGAGAATGCACAGACGGAAGAGAAGCCTGCGGAATCGACTGCTTCAGAAGCCAAGGCACCTACCGCACAGGAGGATATTACCACCAGTCTGGAGGATTTCTTCGGACTTGCGGAGGGAGTGACCTTGACATACAGAGATTACCAGATAGCAGACTCTTATCCGGAGGACGGATCTGCAGAGGATTATTTTGCGTTGGATGCATCCACCGGGAAAAAGCTTCTGATATTGAACTTTGAACTGACCAACGGAACAGACCAGGAGGAAAATGTTGATTTTCTGAGTACCGCATCCAGATACATCATTACTGTAAATGACGGCACACGTGGAAATGCATTGACCACAATGCTGCCCAATGACATGTCTACGTATGTGGAAACCATGGCTCCCGGTGAGACACAGGGATTGGTCCTGCTACTGGAAGTAAATGAAGATATGGCAAATGGGATACAAAACATTTCTCTTCGTCTCAAAAATACATCAAATGAATATACAATTCAACTTTTATAGGCATATATACTGTAAATTATGAGAAAAAGAGAAAAGACAATAAGATCCAAAATGACAAAAAAGCCCATGATTATGGGCTTTTTTACTGCTTTTGCAAAATTGTTTGAAAAATATGCAAAATAATGTTGACAAGTGGGGTACAGGGTGATATACTCAGATTCGTTGTTGAGGCAGCGCCGAGACAACACAACAGCTAGAAAGAAACTTGAAAAGATTTAAAAAAAGTTGTTGACAAAGTCTGACAGATATGTTAACATAAATATCTGTCACGGAAAACAAAGTTTTCCAAGACGAAAAAAAGATTTCAAAAAAGTTGTTGACAAACGAAAGCGGTTATGATAAGATATCAGAGTTGCCGCTGAGAACAACAGCAACGAACGAACGAGCTCTTGCGAAGCAAGAGGTTATGATCTTTGACAAATAAACAGTAATGCAACCC
>OGYO01002028.1_pt1 | contig 10942 bp, 8 predicted proteins | sample 1576561 | NCBI WGS metagenome assembly OGYO01 (sample SAMEA3541507, study PRJEB24748) | human gut metagenome | biome: human gut; feature: human-associated habitat; material: faeces | place: China | collected 2012 | reverse complement strand
TACTATATGGTGCTTTATCCGGAGCATCCTTTGTTCCGCTTCGTGGATGGAGTATTCCAGCCGCTTTCTCAGGTGGGCTATCAGGCATACGCGGAAGTGGGAACCCTGCGTACTGAAACGCAGACCGCCATCGAGCAGACCAACGCTGCGATTGCGCTCAAGGCTGACCAGACAACGGTCACTGCGCTGTCCAACCGTGTAGATTCGGCAGAACAGCAGATTACCCCGGAAGCGATCACCTCCAAGGTGCTGCAATCCGCACAGTATGCCTTTGAAAAAGCGGACGGGCGCAACTACTGCCTGAACAGTGCTGTGGAGCACAAGTTCGTGGACGGGTACTATCGACTGGCATCGGGAGGAACCACTACGGCTACAGGTCAGCGGCTGGATCTGTCGGATGACTTCTTCTCACACAGCAACGGTCTGAGCAGGATGCTCTTTTCCTTTGATATCAAGCGCACCAATGTTGATGCATCTGCCGCTGCGACTGCGGGTGTGTATTCTGGTTTCTGGATTTACTACAACCTCTACGGCGCGGATGGTACGACCGTTTCCACCACCGGACGCGGCTTCTATATGCGTACAAGCGATGCAAACTTTGCTGCCACTGACAGTGATTGGGTGCATATGACCTACGGCGTATATAACTTCTCCGGCTACAATCCAATCAGTGTTGCTTATGCATACATCGGTACGATTGCTCAGAAAGGCTGTACTGGTACAGTTGAGTTCCGCAACTTCAAGGTCGAAACATCAAGCACTTGGACAGACTGGAGTGCCGCGCCCGAGGACATTTACGGTCTATCCAGCCGCATGAGCAATGCTGAAAGCCGCATCACGCAGAATGCCAGCAGCATTGCACTCAAGGTCAGCACCTCTACCTATAATTCCGAGAAGGTCTATCGTGGTGCAACTGCGCCCACAACGCGGTATACCAACATGCTCTGGCTGGACACCTCGGTCAGTCCGAACCTGCTCAAGCGGTACACGGGCAGCACATGGGTTGTCGCCGGTGCGGAGGAAGTCAAATCCAGCGGCGTCTATATCGGCCCGAATCAGGTGTCGATCACCACTGAAAACTTCCTGCTCCAGCTGCTTGATCCCAGCGACAACGAGAACGTGCTCATGGAGATGTCTGCCAATGGCAACGTCGGTTTCAAGGAGCTGTACGCGGATGAAGTAATCTCGGACTCTGTTGCCTCTGCCTATGCGGGTTCGCAGTGGCTGTGGGTGGAGCTGTCCATTGAAACAACGACAGCAACGGACTTTCGTTCGCTGGGTGAGGCTGTCCAGACGCTGAACAACAAATTTCTGCCCAACGACGTGACGATCTATCTCCCTTGGGGCTGGGAAACCTACGAACCCTCCGGCGTTGTCATCCGTGGCATCTCCGGCCCGGGCAAGCTGACGATCTACGGCTACGGCGAAAACAGTATCCTCAACAGCTACATCAAGGTTCACGGCTGCTTTGCCCATATCTGTTTTCAGAATCTGTACCTTCGTGAAAGCAGAACGCTGAACGGAAGCAACCGTCAGCCGTATCTTTGCGAGGTAACCAAGTGCCACTTCGTGGAGTTCAGCGGCTGTACGCTGGACGCCAACGGCATCACATATGACTCGGTATACGCACGATCGTCTCATGTTTTCCTGTACAACTGCGGTCTGTACAACGCTTTGCAAGGATTGGAATGCTATCTGGCACAAGGCAATGTGAAGGATTGCTGCGGCTCCTGCAGCTGGGCGATGGTTTCTTATGCAAGTCTGATCATTGCCAGCGGCACGGTTCCGGCAGGCAGCAGAGGCACGGGTGAAAACGGGCTTCTGTATGCTACCAGCGTCACCACCGATTACGGTACAGCCATTCCGACTGTCACACCGGATGAAACCGGCATTCTGTACGCAACAACCACAAAGTCGTGGCGCGGTGGCTGGCGAACCGATACGCTGGATGTCATTCAGGGCGTGTACTATGACAGCGGCTACAATTCTTCTCTCAACTGGAATCGTGGCTGCATGTGGTTCAGTAACGCGCAGAATCTGCTGTCCGGCTGTACAGTCAAGAGCGCAACGCTTACACTGCACCGCAAGACCGGCTCCGGCTCCAGCGCGGCGAAGAGCGTCTACCTGTGTGCGATTAGCAACACCTCCGCCAGCGGTACGCCCAGCATCGTTTACAACTACGGTGCTATCGGCACCATCGGTCGAGACAAGCAGGTTACGTTCTCGATCCCTGTGGATGCTGTGCAGGGATTGGCAGACGGCTACTACGGCGGTCTGTGCCTGTATGAAACCCCGTACAACTTCGGTTCGTCCACCTACTCCAATGCGTACATGCGCATGAGCGGTACGGACACCAATTACGAACCCTATATCGAATGCGTATTCAGCGGCAGCACGGCTGTCGGCTAAGAAGGAGGATTTCAAGTGAATATTGCTATCCCGCTGTGCGGGCAGATCCGTATGGTGATCTGCTCGTCCTTTGTTATTGCCAAGCGCAAGGATGCCACCCACTACGATCTGAGCGGCGAGAGCTTCCAGCTGACCGGCGTGACGGCAGAACAGGTCTATGTCTTTGATGATTCAGTTGCGATCACCGAAGGCATGGAACTGACGCATGACCTGATCGCGCAGTCCCTTCCGCTGGATCGCTTCGTTTCTGTGAGCGCAGAAGAGGCGCTGCCCAATGCAATCGGTCTGCTTCTGCGGCTGGCTGTGGCAGACGGGCGCGTGACGGACAGCGAACTGCTCCGTATTCAGCCTGCGCTGGAGGGCCGCCTCTGGCAACCGGGGCTGGATGTCAAGGTTGGAGATGTGTATACCTTCGGCGCGTTCCTCTGGCGCTGCCTGCAGGACCACACCACGCAGGGTACCTGGACGCCTGATCTTGTACCTGCTCTCTGGCGCAAGGTGGAGATTCTCTCCGAAGATGCCGTGCGCATCTGGGCTGCGGGCATTGACTACATCGTTGGCGATGAGGTCGCTTATCCGGATGAGAACGGCACGAGGTACACCTGTCAGCAGGCTCACACTGCACAGACCGGCTGGGAACCGCCCGCTGTCCCCGCTCTGTGGCAGGAGAAGGTCTCCGGTTCAGCCGAAGAATCAACCGATGAAAACCAGATCGAAGAAGTATAAGGCCGCTGTCATAGCGGTCTTTGCTATATCAACTCTAAGGAGGATTTGACTATGAGGGATTTCTCTATCGACATCATTTGGGCCAAGCTTCAGATGGCTATCGCGGCTGTCGGTGGCTGGCTCGGCTACTTTCTGGGAGGTATGGACGGTTTGCTGACTGCACTTCTGATCTTTATGGCCGTTGACTATGTGACCGGCCTCATGTGCGCTGTGGCAGACAAGAAGCTGTCCTCCAGCGTGGGCTTTAAGGGTATCTGCAAGAAGGTGCTCATTATCATGCTGGTGGGTGTTGCCCACATCGTTGATCTTCATGTGGTAGGAACCGGCAATGCTCTGCGCGGCGCCGTGGTGTGCTTCTACCTGTCCAATGAGGGTGTATCCCTGCTGGAGAATGCGGCTCACCTTGGACTGCCTATCCCGGAAAAGATGAAGAGCATTCTTGCTCAGCTTCACAATCGAATTGACGATACCACGACCGACCAGGGCGGCGGCGCATAACCGCCGCTCTTTTGATTGGAGGAAATCATGAGCGAAAGAATCAATACTCCGTACACCAGTGAACACTTCGTTGCATTCTGTCTATCCATGCTGGGCCAGCCCTATTGGTACGGCACGGTTGTCTACAAGTGTTCCGAATCCCTGCGAAGCCGAAAGGCCAAGCAGTATCCGTCCCATTACAAGGACTCCCGCACTGCCCGCTATAAGCAGGACATTGCGAATAAGAAGGTCTGCGCTGACTGCGTTGGCCTCATCAAGGGCTACAACTGGACCAGCGGCGGCGTGGGCGTCAGGGAAGCCATCGGCACCGACAAGACCTTCTCCAGCAAGTATGGCGGCAACGGCTGTCCTGATAAGTCCGCCAACGGCATGTTCACCTATGCAAAGAGCAAGGGCTGTGCCTGGGGAACGATTGATACGCTGCCGGAGATTCCAGGCGTTGCACTTCGCTCCGACGGTCATGTCGGTGTGTATGTCGGTGACGGCTGCGCTGTCGAGGAGCGCGGTTTTTCGTATGGCTGTGTGAAGACCAAGGTGTCCTCCCGCAAGTGGACACACTGGTTTCAACTGCCCTTCGTGGATTATGGCGATGCTGTATTCACAGGCGGCTCTTATGTCAAGCCAGATACCGCAGAAACCGTGTACACTCTGGGCACCCGTACTCTGAAGAATGGCAGCAAGGGTACGGATGTAAAGGCTATGCAGGAATTCCTCCTGCAGCTGGAATACAGTCTGCCCAAGTATGGTGCTGACGGCGAGTTCGGTTCTGAAACTGAAAAGGCCCTCAAGAAGTTCCAGAAGAAGGTTGGAATCAAGCAGGACGGCATCTACGGCAGCGAGACCCATACGGCGCTGATGGACGCTGTGGCTGACGATGATGACGGCAAAGAACAGCCCGAAACTGAGAAACCGGAGGTGCAGACTCCTGCCACGAAGCAGGTGCGCATCGTCTGCGCCAGCGGCTCTGTCAACATCCGCGTGGGCAATGACACCAAGTACAGCCGCATCACCTCCGTGAAGGATGGTGCGACCTTCGAATGGATCGCCACTGCGGAGAACGGCTGGCACGCCATCGTGGTCAATGCTCAGGTGGGGTGGGTGTCCGGGAAGTATTCGCAGGTCGTCTGACGAACATATATAATGTAGAAACGCACATTGGGGCCGGAGCAATCCGGCCTCATTTCTTGTATATGGCGGCATAGATGGTCATGCCAGAAAGGAATTGCCTCGTGACAAACGCTGAGAAGCCTTTTTCGGTGCTCCTGAGATTTCCTAAGATTTCCTACCTTACCTCGAAATGCCTTGCTACATCTCACGGCGGTTTATTTGACGCTTACGGAGAGTGTGCCGTGTACCGGCAAAACTATCTCCGCAACCATTATGCAGAGCGTGACAAACAACACCTTTTTCTTTTCCGTTTTTCAGCATCCCTGCGCGACATGTATTTTTTGTATCATACATATTTGTTTGCGGGCTCAAAGTACGCTGCTTGTACTTGTCATTGACAAATACGTCAACAATATTTACTGCCATGCATCGCTGAAATATAATATAAGTAAGCTTATGTTTTAGAGAGGAGCGTGCGTGGATGAAACGCAAGCACTGCAGGAGAATGGCTGCTCTTTTTGCGGCGGTTATGCTGCTGTCCGCATTTCCGGCGGCGGCGGAACAGGCGTATACCACCTATACAAGCGAAGCGCTGAGGCTCTCTTTTCAGGTGGACGCTGGCTACAGCGTTACGGAAAGGGATGGCTATATATGGGTCTATCCCGGGGAAACCGCCTCTAATTTCCGCCTGACATGGGCGGAGGAGGGCGATGTGAACAAAGAGGACTTCTTTGCCCAGACGGGCGAAGCGCTGCGCGCCGCCATGGGCGGGAGCATGGTGTACGATCCCGGCACGCAGAGCCAGCCTATGGATATGCGGGGCATCCCCATGGACGCCATGATGTATGCCTATACCGACGCGCAAAGCGGCCAGATCATAGAGGGCGCTTATCTGTGGGAACAGCGGGAGGGCTACAGCATACTTTACGGCGCGGCATATATCCCGGCGGAGGCCGACGCGGTGCTGTCCGGGCTGGTGCTGGCCTCGCAAACGTTTTCGCCCGTTGCGGAGGGCGCTCAGGAAAAAGTACCGGAGGGCGGAGCACTTTCCGAATGGATGGCGGCGCTTTATCAGGACTGCATGGAGATCGCGCAGGCCACGGCAGCGTTTGCCCGGAGTTATCAGGCGTCCGTGAACAATGCCGATACGGCTTACGCCGCCGAAATGCAGGCGTACGCGGCGCTGTGCAGGGAGAAGCTGGAAAAGGTTTCCGCCTGCCGGAGCGCACTGGAGGGCATGAAGGGAATGGTTTCTGGCGGAGAAGGCGCCTTTCAGTATGAGAACGCGCTGGAGGCCTGCCGCATCGCGGAAAGCCTGCTGGCCTTTTATATCGGGTACTACGATTCCAGCGACCCGCTCGGGGCGTATCAGCAAAAGGCCGCGCAGGGAATGTACGCCTCGGAAGCCGATTCCCTCAACGCCATGTATATCGCCATGGGCGATGTCAAGGAGAATTATCAGGCTCTGGCATGCCCGCCGGCCATGACGCAGACATGGCCCTTGTATATCCGTCAGATCGACGCCTTCCAGGAAAAGCTGTATGCTGATTACAAGGCGGCGCTGCTGGACGACGCGCTGATGGATTTTTCCGCAACGCAGCTTCTTATGCGCCAGCCTTACCTGATGCTGCGCTATGAAATACTGATGTACGCCGTCATAGAGCAGCAGTTTGTCAACCTGGCCAACATGCTGACGCTGGAGGATGATACCGGCGAGCAGCAGATATGGGTGGATTACTCGATGGCCGAAGAAATCTATCCTAACCTGTATCCCTCCATGGATTCGGCGGTGAACCTGGCGCTGAGCACGGATGCGGGGAAAACCCGGCTGCTGGTCGAGGTGGAGATCGAGGGCTTTTCGCAAAAATACCAGCGGACGGTGAACGTGGGGCCGGAGATCACCTATCTGATGATCAAGCCCCCGGCCATGAGCGGCCTGACCAGCCTGGGAAGCGGACGCGAGACGCAGATCACGCTGCGCGTGACCCAAATGGATACCGGCGAACTGCTGGTCGCGGAGAGCAAAACGATCACGTTGCACAGCATATACGATTTTACGATGCTGAACAGCGAGTTCGGCGTGATCGAACCGTACAACCTGCTGGCGTGGCTCCGGCCCGACGCGGAGGAGGTTTTGGCGCTGCGGCGCGAGGCCATCTACTGGCTGGAAACCAACGCTGGCGCGGGTTACAGTTCCCTGCCCGGCTATCAGCTCGCCTATCCGGACGGTACCGACGAGCCATCTACCACCGTACTGCAGGCCATGGCCATACAAGGTGCGATCAGCGATATTGGCGTGCGCTATAACATGGGACCGTATTCCTTTGGCGGCTCGCAGCGCGTGCTGACCCCCGATGCGGTGATCCAGAGCCGGTCGGGCATCTGCATTGAAACCGCGCTTCTGATGGCGTCCGCCCTGCAGTCGGCGCAGATGCACGCCATGATCATCATCACCCCGGGACACGCGCAGGTGGCGCTGGAAACCTGGGAAAACAGCGGCACGTACTACCTGCTGGAGACGACCATGCTGCCCTATAACGCGACCGAGGAGGAAACGATGCCCTTTGCCCGCTTCCTGACGGCGGACGAATGGCGGGAGTATCTCTCCGGAGACGGCGTATATGTGATCGACTGCGACCTTGCGCAGACGCTCGGCATCCGTGGGCTTGCCTGAGCGGGAGAATGACAAAAGCATTTCGGGCGCGGGCGCGCTCTGAAATCAGATTGAGAAAAAAGGAGAGGATATCATGAAGAAATTATTGGCGGTACTGTTGGCGGCGCTATTGCTCGCCGCGCCGGCATTCGCCCAGACGGCGAGCTTGGCGGGTGAATGGACGATGACGAAGACAGTCGCAAGCGGCGTGGTCATGTCGCCGGAAGCCTATGGCCTCAGCATGACGATTGTCCTTAACCCCGACGGTACGGCTTTTGCCAGACAAACCATCAACGGTGCTCCTATGGAAGAGAACGGGACGTGGACGCAGGCCGGCAACACGGTCACGATCACCAGCCAGCTCACCGGAGAGGTTTCGACGTTCACGCTCCAGTCGGACGGCACGCTGCTGGCCATGGTGGACGGCGTGGCCATGTACTTTACGCAGACCGCAGCCGCGCCGCAGGCGACGAACGCGCCCGGCGGAGGGCTGCTGCCGGACGGCCTGCTGCCCTCCACGGGCGGCACGGCTCCCGCCACGGGCAGTTTTGAGGGCCAGTGGGTGCTGACGCAGGCTTCCGCAAACGGCCAGACCATTGACCCAGCGGCCATGGGTGTGCAGATGACCGCGACCTTCAACGCCGGCGGAAGCGGCACAATCTGGGACGGCGAGGAATCGCTCGCCTGCACCTGGGTGCAGAACGGCTCCGCCGCCACCGTGACGGAGCAGGATGGATACACCTGGACGTTTGTCATGCAGGCGGACGGCACGATCAGCGTCGATGTAGACGGCATAACGCTGTTTATGGCGCGTCAGGGCGGCGCGGCTTTGCCCTCGACCGTGAATCCCCCCGCTGCTGCGGGCGGGCAGACCGTAACCGGAAACGGCTTTACCCTGCAGGTTCCGCAGGGCTGGATGGAATTGAACGAAGCCACGCTTCAGCAGCTGATACAGACCAACGGTCAGGCGGCTGTGGACGCTGCCGGGCTCAGCCAGCAGCTGCAGTATGCCCAGTCGATGGGCATTCTGCTGTATTACTCGGCGGATCTTAATGCCAACATGAACGTGGCGCAGGAGAGCGCGCAGGGCATTACCATGGATACGCTCCCGACGCTGGAGGCGGACTACGCCGCCGCCTATGCCAGCATGGGCATAACCAATTACGATATGGCGGGCCCGGTGGAGTTTTCCGGAAGAACGTATTATACGGGCACCTATGACGCGGTTTATCCCACGATGCAGTACTATTACATCGTCAACAACGTGTTCTATACGATTACGCTGACGAACGTTTCGGACGCGGACGCGGCCACGATTCTGAGCAGCTTTACCGTGAACGGATAACGATACGGCTGAACGCGCGCCTCTCACCGACCCGGCGGGAGGCGCGCGGCGCAAAGGAGGGATTCCGATGTTCAGGCGCAGGCTTGTTTTCTGGATACTTACGGTCTGCCTGCTGGCCGTGGCCATACCGGCCATGGGCGAGCGCGCGCCGTCCTTTGACACATGGTGGGAAACGGCGGAGTATCTGCGCAGCTGCACGCAGGACAGGGCGAAGGAAATTCGCTTTACACTGTCGGAGCCGGAGGCTTTGACCATGCAGAAGTCTGATCTGCGTCAGGAGTTTTTGCAGATGGCGCCGCTGATGAGCCGCCTGTACGCCTCCATCGACTATGACAGGAACAGCGTGAAGGTTGTAATCACGCCGGTATACCGGGCGGGCGTAAGGATGCTGGACGCATGGAGAACCGGCGACGAAAGCGCGCTTTCGCATCAGGAACGGTCGGCACTGGATGAGGCGGAAGCCATTGTAGAGCGCTTACAGGCGCGGTACTCCTCCTCGCTTGAACTGGAGCGGGCGATCTTTGACGAATTGTGCGCCCAGTTGACGTTCAATGAGATGCTTGAAAAGGAGCCGGGCGAGGACGCCCCCGGCGTCAGCGCCGCCTTCGCGCTGACCCATGGCTGGGCCAACTGCCAGGGCTATTCCGACGCTTTCTACCTGCTGGCGGGCATGGCGGGATTTGAGGTGGGATTCCAAAATGGATACAACGCCGGGGTTCTGCATGCGTGGAACACGGTGGAACTAGGCGGGCAATGGTATGTTGTGGACGTCTCCACAGCGGATATTGCAGGCGACCTGGTCGCGCCGGAAACCGGCGTTTACACGCTGTTTAACGCAGGCCGCGACCGTTGCGCGGGTGCTCTTTCCTGGGATCCCGTCTGGGAAACCGCGGATATCGCGGACGGTTCGGGCGGCAGTTACTTCTTTCACGCGGGAATTCCCGGATTTGGCGCGACATTCGACGACCTGGACGCGATGGCGCAGTACTGCTACAATAAGCGCGTATATGACGGCGAGCGGGATATATGGGTACTGCTCCTTGGCTATGGTGAGGAACTGCCCATAGACGGCATCAACGCAGCGATGACGCGGGTGACGAATCAGCACAGCGGCGCGACGCAGTGGCGGTTCTGGGGTTGGCCGACGGGGGGAGCGCAGTGCATACTGCTGCGCTGGGACGTTTTTTAACAATTACCAATAAGTAGACGGATCATGCAGGAGAAAAATGATGAAAAAATGGACGATGCTGCTGGCCTTGCTGCTGGCAACGGTGTTTTGCTTTCCCGGCGCTCTGGCAGAGCAGGAAGCCGTGGAATCCACAGGGGATAATGGCGGCGGGCAGTTGGTCTCCCATGTTTACGAGCCGGGCGATATTGCGTCCGGGCTGCTGGCTCAGGCGTTTGGGCAGGAACACGGTACAATGATTGTGGCGGAGGTACGCGGCGAGGGTATCCCCCTTGAAGCGGAGATGCCGGATCTCGTCCTGCGGCTGGGCGCGGGCCTTCAGCAGCAGGGTGCGCGTCTGGAACTGGGCCTGCGTGAAAGCCAGGAAAACGTGGGCTTTGACATCGTGCTGGATGCGGACGCGCAGGGTTTGGCTATAGCGAGCGATCTTCTGCCGGATGAACGCTATACGATGAACTGGGAGACTCTGCTGGGAATGAATCTGGAGGAAATGACGGCCGGATTGCTCGGCACGCTGGAAATGCAGATGGTGGTGACGCCCAGTTCTTTGCACAGCAGCCCTGCGTCAATGGATGTGGCGTTTTTGCCGCCATAGCAGAACACAAACATGGAATCGCCTTTTTTCAAAGGGTAGCGTTTGAATATTTCCGCCGTAACGCCCTCTTCGCGCTCTATTATGCCTTCATTCAGCGGCCTGCCCGCTTTGGGGAAGGGCATCACGCGCTGATCCAAAATTGGGCAGCAGTTTGCCAGCCCGCCGGCGCGCCGGTAACTTTCGGAACACAGAATAACCGAGTGCCCGGTTCCGAACGAATAGATCATGCCGTCCTGCATCATGGTGTTCTTCAGCGCCTGTGCCGCGGCCTCGATGTTCTGCGCCTCCTTATCCATGATTGTTTGCAGCAGCCCGGTTACGCAGTTCATATATTCCTGTGCCTTGTTCATGGTTATACCTCCTTCTGAATAAAAACCAATTTTATTTCACAAGCTGTTTTGTGGAAAGCGGCGTAGAACCAGC
>OGYO01002026.1_pt1 | contig 10947 bp, 10 predicted proteins | sample 1576561 | NCBI WGS metagenome assembly OGYO01 (sample SAMEA3541507, study PRJEB24748) | human gut metagenome | biome: human gut; feature: human-associated habitat; material: faeces | place: China | collected 2012 | reverse complement strand
TACTCACATCATAAAACAATAGTTGTAAAACCCACACCTCATAAATAAAAAGATGGTTATGAATATCATAACCATCTTTTTATTTTAATCGAGTACAAGTTGCTTCTAATATAACTTTATCTGCTTTTAATAAATGCGCCATAAGCTGCGAGCCGTAGCAGATACCCAGCACGGGGATACCCAGCTCAAAGAGCTCCTTATCGATAGCGGGCGCGCCCTCGCCGTAAACGCTCTGCGGGCCGCCTGTAAAGATTATGCCCTCGGGAGAAAGCTCTTTTATCTCGTCGATAGTTACATTTTTGTATGATTTTACCTCGCAGTAAACATTACATTCGCGCACGCGGCGAGCGATAAGCTGGTTATACTGACCGCCGAAGTCGATTATAAGCACATATTCGTGACCCTTTTGCCTCATTTTAACAACCAATCCTTTCAAAACCGCCAAAAGCGGGCTGATAAAAATACATAATTTATTATAACACAGAAATGGCGATAAAGCAAGTGATTTGGGGGAAAAATTCTAGAATAAAAAATTACATTTGCTAGACTGTCAAAATTTGGCCGATATGTAACTATCACAATGTTGTAAAGCGATTAAGAGATTGATAAGCAATGCCTATATAAAGGTTTGCAGCTATTGTACCAGTCGTTCGGCGACAAAAAGTTTCTTTTTGATCGTCATAAACCTGTTTGTAATTTTCTTCTGTATCTACATTTATATTACAGATATTCGGGATCTGCTCTCTTATATATGGACAAATAAGTTCTAATAAGGCATAGATGATCCCATATTTTTTAAAGTTTTCTGCTTCAGAAAGCAAATTATAATTATATTCCGTAATCGTAGAGATCACCATTGGAAACGTGTACTTGTTCGATTGGTCCACAATATCGTAGTCTTTTTCCCCATAAAGCCTAATGTTTTTCTCTCCCACACAAATATATAAACTCTTAGTTTCACCCGGTATATAATTACTTGTAGCGTGTTTTAAAGTCTCATCAATTGACCTATTGATACAATCAATTATCGCTTTTCCCATTTTCTGAGCCAGATCATACACCATAAAATTATTCTCAGAAAGCAGCTTGTTTCCAAAAGCTATCGCTTCATTGCTGAACGGAGATACTTGTATAGTTCGGCTGTTATCATCAATTAAGCCGGACACAGCATCAACTAGTTCTTTAAAAATACCCACTACCTATCCTTCTTTCATATTACGGCTTCTTGAGTTTTCTGACTATTATGCCTATAAAATGCGTTATCCATACCATTGCAAATGAACCGCAGGCGATAAACCATATATAAACAAAAACTGTTTTCATTCCGCCAAAATACTCAAAATTAAAATTAACGTAAAGCGCGCGTATGATTATCATCAAACAAGTCGTTAGAACTGTTGTTATCCCAAAGCGCTCCCACACCCCTAATCTGTTTTCTTTTTCAAAATAAACATTAGGAACTATCTGACTCCCAAATAAAGCTGCTATTTCAATAATATCGGTAAATCGCAGATCTCCGCCGAGTAATTCCTCAATAAATGTAGATACCATTCCGGGCCAAAACGCTACTATTAAAAAAACAGTCATCATAATAAATGACGCGCATAATATTGTAACCAAACAGCCCATATTATCGACAAAATCATTTATTTTTTTTAACTTTTGAATAAAAATTCTTATCATACTTTCTCTACCCAAAGAACCATCTTAACATACGCCGCTACAGCTTCATCTATATTTTTATCTTTTACCATAGCAACTATCTTCGTTATATCTTCGTATATCCTGTTATATATATCTTCTCTGTTCTCCATGCGGTCTATCTTCTCTACGATAGCGGGGGCTGTATCATAATAGATCTTTATCATTTCTCTGCCGAAAAGAGAATCCTTCATATAGTCATCTCTCAGAGATCTCAGCGTTGTAAGCTCGTCGCAGTCATCAGACAAGCCTTTGAATTCACAGCAGGCAGATGTCAGAAAACAGCCCCCGCTGCTTCCGACACTGGTATTTTCAAGCCAATGTGAGCAGGAATCATCAGGATAATAGTAGCTTCTGTACCAATCGCAATATCCTTTTGAATATTGACCTTCAAATTTATAGTACTTACAAGTACCGCATCTACCATCATAAACGCTGTCCATATATTCGTAACTCATACTACTTACCTCTCATATTTTGTATATTTTCATTTTATACGAAGCAGCTTGATCTGAGCTGTACACTCTTAAATAGTGTGTTCCCGAGCTAAAATCCACTTGATAATTTTCAACCGAACCCCAATTAACACAAAAGCCCGTTTCATAATTGCCGCGCTCATCACAAATATCAATATTCAATCCGCCGTAACCTCCTGCGTCAGTTTCTATTGTAAAATAATAGCTGCCGTCTGAATCAAGATCTAATGAATACTCATTCTCCATCAACGGCGCAGAAGTTGAATCGGTAATTATACCCTGGTCGCTTACGCTTGTTATATCATTGATCTGATTAGGAAAGTATATCGAAAATTCACAGCTCTCCCCGCCGCTTAAATAATCGAGCGTTGCTGTATAATTTCCTTTTTCAAGACGGCTGTATGTGACACAAGTTCCTTCGTCAATATCAAAAGACTGAGCAGAGGAAACCAAATTATCCTTCTTATCGTAGAGCGAGATGATAGTTCTTGCGTCTGAAGAACCATTGCTCACGACCAGCGCCAGTGTTCCAGACTGATCAAGCTCAATGTTGAAACTTTTTATAGGGTTATCTTCTGACGTATCAAAAATGACATCGTATGTATCGGGAGAAGGCTGAGTAAAGCTAAGCTTTTCATAATCAGCGTCATTTATATCAGCAATAGATGTTGCTGCTTCATTTGCAGTATCCTGCGTACGCACTTCGGCAGTCGTACTATTTCCGTCAGCACCTTTTGTACACATCTTAAATACGCAAACGACCGTAACTAAAACAAGAATCATAAGTACAAATTTGACAAGAGTCATCGAGCGTTTTCGAGTAGGCAGCGTAATTTTTTTAGGTATAACGTTATAGCTTCCCGACTGCTGACCGGGCGTAGGATTTGTACCACCACTGTTCTTGCTTTTTGGGGAAATACTACTATACTGGCCTTGAGAAAATTTTTTAGAACCTCCCTGCGGATCGTTAAATGAACTCATATTATTCACCTGCTTCTTTTAATTTTAATAATTTCTTTTTGTATCTGTGCTTTTCTTTTTATAGCCTCAACGCTGGTATCACTGCTATAAAGCGTCAGTGCATTATTAAAATAATATTCAGTGGCTTTTTCATCAAAACCGACAGACCTCTTGCCAAGTTCAAAGCATATCTCAGCCTTATAGCTGTCTTTAAGTTCCAGATCAAGACAATGCATCAGCTCCATATTTGTCATGTCCGGTATATTTTCTTTATGGAAAACACGTTCCTCATTTGATTCGTGCTCTACTCTGCACCACTCGCAGTAATCCTTATTGTAGCTGTCGATCAAATAATGATCCCAACAACCGCACTCGCAGTAACGCAGTTGAGAGATAAATTCACGCAAAGCCTCTGCAAACTCAGCAGCCGTAGGTCTGCACGTCGGGTCAGAAGCGCCGTCCTGGAATGCACGCTTAAAAAGCTGCTGAAGCCTTGGCGTAAGTATATTAAAATCCGGATACCTGTCGGGAACTTTATACCCTCTTGTGATATTTGTGTAGACATAATTTCCCGCCATAGCAGTTGAAACGTCAGACGGCGGCGAGGGTATTGAGGCATAGGCAGACTTTTTATCGTCAATATTATTTATCCTCTGGAAATTGCCGTATGGGCTGACTCCAAGCAAAAGCCTGTGGACATGATATGCCAAACAAAAATAATCAGTATAGATAGTAAACGTTTCGCCCTGAACATCGCCCAGCTTTACATTTTGCTCAATGCAGGCTCTTTTCAGTTCCGGTATAAAAAACAGATCTTTGTAAAGCACCTTGCATTTCAGCAACATTGTTCTTCCGCGATAGTTTACTCTGCAATGAAAACTATCTGCGTCAGTAAGCTGTATATTTCCTGTTTTTCTATCAACAAAAATGTTCTTAGGATTAAAATCGCCTATTATCAGGGAATAGTGATCATTTACATATCCCCTCTTATGTATCTGATCTACCAATTCGCAGAGGTTTTCCGCTATGCATGCTTGATTATATATGGATATTCTGTTTTCAGGTTTATTATATACGTCGAGCAGCACATCTTTGCAGATCAGCTTTTTCATGATAAAGCCTTTGCATTCGCCCTCAAGATTCTCATTATCATAGAGTGCAGCCAGCGGAAACGTAACGTGATCTGCAATAAATTCCGGCCAGTCCATATGCGACATAAGCCTAACTTTCAGTAAAACCTGCGGGTCAGAAGCCTTAAGTATTTTTGCAACAATATTATTATGGCCCTTTATATTGTAAACAACGCCTTCCGCACCTGCTCCAAGCTGTTTTGTAAGCTCATAAACATTATTGTCACTACCGTAATATACCATAATGGATCACCCCTTGATCTTATTCTTTATCTTATCAAAAAAAGAGCCAATAGCGCCGTTTTTATTGTCCTCTGCGTCTTCTTTTGCATCTTCTGCATCCGCAGGACAAGCCTCGCTCTTTTCTGTTTCTTCACCGAACTTACTGCTCTTGTCTATCGGATCTAGACCCCATTCGGCATTTGGCTCGCTTTTATCCTCTTGGGTTTCGGATTCAGCCTCTGCATTATTTGGTATTTCAATCGCGGGCGGCTCTTCCACTTTGACCTCATCATCTTTCTTTTCCTCAGCAGAAGAATTGCGCTTGCTGACCTCAGCAATTATTTCAGTTACGCATTTGTCTAGTTCTTCGTCAGCCATATCCGGATTGCAGTTTTTTACATGTTCAGTAAACATCTCTTTTGCCGACGAAGGATACAGATCGTAAAAATAAAGGTAACTGTCGACAAGTATTTCAAAAGTACTTTTTTCAGGCAGCGGCTCCCAACGAATCTTGTCTAAAAACGCCTCAGTGTTTATCAACACAGCGGCAGAAAGATCGTCGGTCAAATTTCTGTCGTTAAGTTCGCCGTACACCTCGTCCATATGGTCATCTGTTCCTACTCTTTCCACAAGTTCTGAAATGACGCTCCGCTTTTTCTCAGAGAAATCCTGTATAGCTGCGTCATCGAGAGCTTCTCCAATCCAAAAAGACTTGTCTACAAACAGCTCCATTCTTGGAACAAATACCTTGTAGCGATGTGCCTCTAAATATCTCGGTGTACACCAATCCAGCAGACCGTCAGTCATACATACAACTGCCACAGCGTTAAAATCAGCCTTTCCTATTTCAAATCCTCTGCGTGCCAATGTATATACTTCGCCATACTCATTATTCTGTTTTTCGGTAAGTACATGATAATATCCTTTTTCATCAAGAGCGATGATGCCCGAATCCCCTGCGTTAGCATAATAAACAGAATTGCCGTTATATAAAGCAAAAGCAAGCGTAGTTTGATAATCATCTATGTTTTCGCCATTATTATCAACATATCTCTCAATAGCATTTGCGGCAAAATTCATAGCAACTCTTATCAGCGCAAGATAATCTTCATCTTTGCCCATTATAGGGAATGATGCATTTACGATCTTGCATACGCTGTCTACCGCTATTTCAGAAGCTTTATCAGAATGTTTGCATGAACCAACACCATCAGCTACAACCGCCATACGCCAAATACCATTTTCATAAATGACGCTATGGTCTTGACAAACTATATTTCTTATCTTGTGAGATTTTCCCTGCAAGCTGTAATTATAGCTCAACATGCTCAATATAATGACCCCCTTTTATAACACGTAATGACCTCCCATATAAAAACTGATATATAAGAGATCATTATTGTTTCATCTGTATTTGTGATATGTATAATTAAAGATCTTTGACATTAATTTTCCAAGTGCTCTTAGTTCGAGTTTATATTATGTCCAGATCTTCATCAATAGCAACGCGATTTCCGTTGCTGTCTTTTGTAATACCGCCATGGTTGTTTACTGCCCTAAGACTGTCGCTGCTAAGGTCAGTTTTCACCGTATCTCCGGGAGCTGACTGCGACCATGAAACAATACTGTCTGCCATAAACTTGAAGCTTGCAGGTATGCCGTTTATACAATCCTGAGCGTCAATAAAGGCTACTGCCCTGCCGAAACCGTTGACCATTTCTTTATATTCCTTAATGCATACCTCATTCGTCAAACTTATCATTTGTCCTTCATAATAGGTCGGTATAGTGATAAGATTAAGCTTAGCCGAGGGGGCAGGTTCAGTACGATTAAAATATCTCTGAGATTCTGCATAGATAGCGTCCAAATTTTCGGTGCTGAAGCCATCTGTATAAACGAATATCTGTGCTCTTCGGCACGCTACATTTTGATTATTGTATGCATATCTTCTTTCGCGCACCTTATCTCTTGCCGCAAAAATCGCAGAACCAAGAGCTGTACATCCGCCGGCTTCTAAGACAACGCCGCCATTAAATGATGACAAAGGCTTCCAGTCAACGACGGTACCTACCATATCGTTGAATTGCAAAACGCAAATATCCACGGCATTTTTTTCAGTTTCACTAAGTCCAGAAAGGTTAGCCAAGGAATTTATCATGTTTTCTACCATTTTTATCTTTGTCATTCCGTTTCCTGCATCTTCAAACATCGAAGCACTCGTATCAACGCAAATGACAACAGGCTGATGAGTAGCGTCAAGAGATTTTGGGGTCTCACACATAAGATTATTCGGCATAATATTTCCTCCTGTTTTTTGTTTTATAAAATGCTGCACATATCCGCAGCTGCGGATCGTCAGATTATACAAGTTATATAATTTCAGGATATCATCTGTGACTCATATTGTCAATATTTCATGTAACGAATAGCCTGAAAATGACACCAAAATCTATTTTTTGCGTTTTTTCGTCAAATGTATGAAATAAAACAAGCTACTTTAAAAGAAGAAAATACACTTTACCGATGAGCATATTTAACAATATGTCGATAAGTTATATAATGCAAATACCTTCGCCAAGAACTTTGCAATTTTCATCATAGTTTTTTAAAATTTTTCCTGAATGACGTCATGATCAATCGCACATAGGCGAGAGTGAATACTGTCTGTAATAATTTTAAGACTTTCAGGAATACCATTGACGCAGTCTTTCAGCTTAATGAAAGTAAAAGGATCTTTAAAACCTTTTACCGTTTTTTTATGTATGCCTGCATTCATCTCACCATTTAGATCAACTATCTCTCCATTGCAATACATTGGCAGCGTAAAAACAGTGACCTTTGTATAGAAAGAATGATCAACATCATTGAAACTAGATTGAAACTTTTCATATACCACATCTATATCTCCAGCATCTGTAAACACAAATATCTGTGGTCTTATAATATTTAAACCACAGCTATTATATAAATATTTTCTTTTGTGAACATTCTCTACTGCCGTTAATAAAGCCTCCCCTAATGACGTAGAGCCATATGCCTCTAAACTGATCTTATTTTTAAAATGGCATAAAGGAATCCAGTCGACAACTGTATTTACAGTTTCATCAAACTTCAAAATGCAAATGTCTACTGCATCTTTTTCATCGTCATCCAGTTCGGAAGAATCTATAATAGAATTTATCATATCTTCAAGCATTTTGATCATAGGCACTCCGTTACCGCCATCTGCCAACATAGAGCCGCTTGCATCGACGCAAATAACGATAGGCAAACGGATAAGATCAAAAAAGTCCGGACGTAAAGTCGGATCATTTGAATTATCAATTGAACGATCAGAATTTGTCATAATACTACCTCCTGTTTTTATAGTTATCTGCAAAAGTACAGCAACGACAGATACGAACACATTTCTGATTTTCATGGTAGCACTGTAAACTTGTCTTGTCAATGATCTATGCACGAACTGCTCGAAAATGGAACTAAAATTTGTTTTTTTGCAGTTATTTCAAAATTTCTCCCCCTTGCCAACCCCAAATTTCTATGCTATACTATAAAATAGCTATATGATTTAGCCCACCAAATTCTCGATAGGACAGATAAAATGAAAAGATCAGTAATTGGCATAATCGCCCACGTCGATTCGGGCAAGACTACCCTCTCTGAGGCTATGCTCTTTCACGCGGGCGAGATACGCAGGCTGGGGCGCGTAGACCACGGCGACGCTTTCCTCGATACCGATGTGATCGAGAAAAAGCGCGGCATAACCGTGTTCTCAAAGCCCGCCGAATTTAAATATAACGATACTTGCTTCACCCTGCTCGATACCCCCGGCCACGTCGATTTTTCGGCGGAGACCGAGCGCGCTTTGCAGGTGCTCGACCTCGCCGTGCTCGTCATAAGCGGCACTGACGGCGTGCAGAGCCATACCCAGACACTCTGGCGGCTGCTGCGCAGATACAGCGTGCCGACCTTCGTTTTCGTCAATAAAATGGATCTCGACGGCGCGGATAAAAGCTTCGTTATGCAGAGCTTAGAAAACCGCCTCGGCTCGGGCTTCGTAGATCTTTGCCGCCCCGCCGATGAGGTCGCCGAAGACTGCGCCGTTTACGATGAAAACGCCATGAACGAATTTCTCGAAAGCGGCGATGTGCAGACCCAAACGCTTGCCGCCGCAGTTGCACAGAGAAATATTTTCCCATGCTTTTTCGGCTCGGCACTGCGCTCGCAGGGCGTGGAAAAGCTGATGAACGCTCTCGCCGACCTCGCCCCATGCGCGGACGATACGCAGGCTGCCGCTGACTTCGGCGCAAAGGTCTACAAGATCTCGGAGGACGGCGGCGCTAGGCTGACTTTCATGAAGATAACGAGCGGCACTCTAAAAATACGCAGTCTGCTGAATTACGCCGCCGATGGCGAGAACTTTTCAGAAAAGGTCAGCAGGATGCGAATTTACTCGGGCGCGAAATTCCGCTCTGCCGACGCTGCCGAAGCGGGCACTGTCTGCGCGGTGGAGGGGCTTACTCACACTTTCGCGGGGCAGGGCTTGGGCTGCGAACCCGACTCCGCCGCGCCGCTGCTCGAGCCTGTGCTCACCTACCGCGCCGAGCCGCAGGAGAATATCGACGCGCACACCCTGCTCTCCTACTTCCGCCTACTGGAAAATGAAGACCCTCAGCTGCACGTTGACTGGAACGAACAGCTCGGCGAGATACACGTCAGCATAATGGGCGAAGTGCAGCTCGAAATACTGAAAAATATCCTAAAGCGCCGCTTTGACGTCGACGTAGATTTCGGCGAGGGCAGCATCGCTTACAAGGAAACGCTTGCGCAGGAGGTCTACGGCTACGGACATTACGAACCGCTGCGCCATTACGCCGAAGTACACCTGCGGCTCGAACCCCTCGAGCGCGGGGCGGGTCTGCGGTTTGCGAGCGAGTGCGGCGCGGACGATCTCGATAGAAACTGGCAGCGGCTGATACTCACCCACCTGCGCGAAAAAAAATACATCGGCGCGCTGACAGGCTCGCCCATCACGGATATGAAGATAACGCTGGTATCGGGCAGGGCGCACCTAAAGCACACCGAGGGCGGCGATTTTCGCCAAGCCACATACCGCGCGGTGCGGCAGGGTCTGCGAAGCGGCGAGGGCGTGCTTCTCGAGCCGTACTACAGCTTCACGCTGGAAGTTCCGCAGCAGAACATCGGCCGTGCGATAACGGATATACAGAACATGGGCGGAGAATTTGCTCTTCTCGGCTCCAAATGGATCGGTGTGGGTCGCGGAACCATCGTCGGCCTGACCGGTGCTTTCGCAGGCATCATCACCATCTTTATTTCTCCTCTTGCTGCCAAAATGGTCAATATTGCAGGCTTTGAGACGGTTGCAATCGCCAGCGGTTTGATTCTCGGCGGTCTGCACGTTGTGTCCACCCTCCTGTTTGTCTGCCGTCCCCCCGAGGCTTACGGCATGAGCCCCATTGACATTCATTTTCTTGCTCCCAAAAATAACAAAAACAGTGCAGAAACTGCTGTCTATGAGACTAGAATGCCCATTAAGGAACTGTTCAAGCTGCCCGTATTCTGGATCGTTCTCGTTTTGCCCGCATTCATTGCTATCACACAGTCCGGCTTCTACTCCAACCGCAGCGGGATCTGGACTGAGATGGGCCTGAGCCTGGAGCAGATTGGCACCCTCGGCGGCGTATTCACTCTGTGCAATGCCATCTTTGTCTGGGTATTCGGCTTCCTCAGCGATAAGATCGGTTTCCGCAAAACGGTTCTGGGCTTTGCTGTTCTCGGTGTCGTTGTCTATGCCCTGTATCCTGTCTATGCCGGACTTGGCTACGCCGCAGCCTTTGCTATGGCAATCTTCTTTAACGTTGGCCAGATCAATGCCTATTTCGGGCCCAATGTTATGCTGCCTCTCTTTGGCAAGAACAAGTCCAATGTTACCATCAGCTGGTCTTCCATGATCGCCTCTGCCGGTGCCATGCTGGCTCCCGTTGTGGTCAAGTTTGCAGGGAGCTACAACAACTTCTTCATTATCGGCGCTGTGATCTACGTGATCGTTCTGGTGCTTACCATCATTGCCACCATGCCCTCCAGCCTGCAGAAGATCAAGGATGTCGACGCAAAGTATGTGGAAGCCCACGGTATTACCGAGGCCGAATAATTTCTTATCTTTTTCAGCAACTGCTCCATAAGGGGCAGTTGCTGAAGCTGAATGAATTGCGTTTTTGGGAAGGTAAAACGCATATAAAAAGGGGCTAAGCGCAATCGAGCCCAAGTGGTCTCGCACGGAAATTAATGGTGCTTGGTCCGGTAAGCCGGAAGGGAAGAGCAGCGCATTTTTTTCTATCATCAGCGGAAATGTTCTGGACTGCTTCGCTTACGATCTGAGGCGCCACGCGCGGGTCTGCGCCTCGGTAAAATCAGGGCAGACGCCGAGCGCGCGAATC
>OGYO01002022.1_pt1 | contig 10958 bp, 10 predicted proteins | sample 1576561 | NCBI WGS metagenome assembly OGYO01 (sample SAMEA3541507, study PRJEB24748) | human gut metagenome | biome: human gut; feature: human-associated habitat; material: faeces | place: China | collected 2012 | reverse complement strand
AAGGTACAACAAGTTTTGCAAATGAACAAACAACAATATTCCAACTAAAATCTCAAGCACGGCACCGATAGATTGGATAATTACATTTTCACCCAGTGCATTTTTTCGTTTGGCTGCACCTGACACACCGACGGCAATAATGGCAATAGGTATGGCTGCTTCAAATACCTGACCTACTTTTAATCCCAGATAAGCAGCTGCTGCTGAGAATAATATAGCCATTAAAATACCCCAGGTGACAGACCATGCATTCACTTCCGGGTACTGTCTGTCGGGTGACATGATGGGGTGATACTTTTCTCCCGGTTTCAATGGACGGAAAGCATTTTCGGGCAATCCGACCGGCTTTTCTTGTTCTTGTTTCATGTTTCTCTATTTTATTATTTTTGAAATTTATCACAATAAATGCCCAAAAATAATGAAAAATTAGAGAAACATGCCTATAATCTCATTAGAATATCTGAAATTTCAGTCCAAATGATAACCGAAGGTAATCTAAGGGAGTAAGATAACTATTGGTAAATGCACTCACTAAATAAAAGTCGCATGAGCTGATTTCATAAAAAGCAGTAATGCTTTTCGAGAATTTGCGATACTTCTCGGGTACATCAAAACGGATGCGCTGTCCTAAGAATATATGGGTACGGATACGATTGGAAAAACCATAATATCCATGTGGATAGCGGTCAGGTTCTTCCGTCCAAAAGTCATCGCTGAATACGGTATTAAAATAAAGTCCGCAGGTCAACGGTTCTAATGAAAAGTCCTTTCCTAAGTAGACACTCCAAGGAATAAAATTCTGTTTTAATGTCATTGTCATTTTGAAATGACGAGAAGAATAGCGAGGGATAAAACCTAATAAAAGGTCGGTTTCCCATTGTCCGCGTTTTCCATAGTCCCATCCGATACCCCATGAAAGTAATCCCATACCTCCGGCATATTGTATCTTTGTGTGTGTGGGAATCAAGGCTTCCCACGCACTGCGATAGCGGTGGACACGTTTATCGTATTTACGATAATGCTTGGGAACTTCCGTGAAGATACCCTCTTCCTCTTCTATTGTTGCTTGACTTTTTTGTGGAATAAGGATACTGTCTTGGATTAATGTTCTATATAATAATGTATCTTTTTGTGCAAGTGTCCTGTGGGGACAGACATATATTGTTAGGAATAATAGGACAATCTTAAAATTCAACTGCTTCATAATCATATTCATGAGTTCCCTCTTTAATAGTAAATACCAAATATGTTCGTTTTCCGATGTTAGGACATTGATAGTAGAGAATTCCGTCTCCGAATAAATCGTCTACTGTCAGTTGATGTTCGTGTCCATAAAGGCAAAACTGTACATTGGGGAACTGCTTTACATATTCCTGAAATACTCTAGCTACGTTGTTGTTGAAGATAAACTCGTACGGTTTTACATGCATCAGGAAAACAGTTTTCTCAATACCTTCGGGAAGGTTGGTCAATTCATCTTCCATGAATCCAAAATCGGGTACAGGTTGTGAATAGTCATATTCCATTGCATTGGTATTGAGGCAGATGAAACGAACATTTCCGGCTGTAAAGGCAAAGTTGGGATTGCCGTAGATTGCTTTATAGACATCTTCTCCCGTGCCGAGGCAATCGTGGTTTCCCAAAACACAGACAAAAGGCATTTGGAATCCTTTCATAATATCACGCATCCAAAGAAATTCTTTTGTAGCACCGAAGTCTGATTGGTCTCCACCATGAAGAACAAAGTCGATATCTCCGCGTTCATTGATTTTCTCTACCACTTTTTCTGTCTCGTCATACCATCGCTGCGTGTCGCTAATCATAGCAAAACGAAAAGTTTTCTTGCCTTTCATAGCTTCTTCTATACGCTCACAGTTTTTTGCGTTTATACCTCGTTCGCCTGTAATATGTGCATCATAAGGGTGAGATTCAAGCATTTCGCATGAAGTAAAGCACACTATTAAGAGAAGTAATAATAAGTTTCCTTTTCTCATTTTTTTGATTTTGTTGCAAAGTACGTCATTTTTAGGGAATAAAGAGTGTCTTATTATTTAGGAAAAATGTCCTTTTTTTCTTATATTATAAGGTGCACCGATAAAAAAGAACTCCCTAAATAACTTTTGAGAGCTGTTTAGGGAGTTCTTGAAAGGGAAGTCTCTTATTGTTTTGCATCTTTGGGAAGCATATCACCTTCTATATAAAGACGTGTCATTTCATTTTTCCCATTACTGCGGATAGTGATGGATTTCTTAAAGTGTCCCGGAAATTTGCCGGCACCATTGTAAATGACTGTGATTTGTCCACTCTCTCCCGGTTTAATAGGTTCCTTGGGATACTGAGGAACAGTACATCCACATGATGCAATTGCCTGATGGATAACCAATGGACCATCTCCTGTATTTTTAAATTTGAATGTACATGTTACTTTCGGACTTGATTCAGAGAATGTACCGAAATTATGTGATGTGTTTTCAAAAGTAATTTCTGCCTCTCCACTTTGTATTGCTGCATAAGAAACTAAACTGATAACCAACAATAGAGTTGAAACTAAAATCTTCTTCATAATTTTTATTATTAAAATAATCGCTGCTAATTTAGTGATTTCTATATAAAAGGTAGAAAAAAGTTAGTGAAATAAATGTTTAATTAACACCTTTAAAAATAGGGGATGAAGATTATTGCTCCCACAAGCGCCGCTGTAACGGCACATATCAAAACGGCTCCGGCAGCTATATCTTTTACATCTCCGGCTATGGGATGATAATCGGGAGATACCAGATCAACCAATCGTTCGATGGCTGTATTAAAAGCTTCGGCGGCTAATACCAGCCCGAAACACAGAAGTACCGCAACCCATTCCATTCGACTGATGCCAATGATAAATCCGGTTATGGTTACGATTATAATGGCTATGCAATGAATCCAAGCGTTATGTTCTTTACGCAGGAAACTGCCTATGCCTGTAAAGGCATAGGCAAAACTTTTTATTCTTTTCTGTAATTCGTCCATTGTTTTAGATTCGTTATACAAACACGTTTGTCAGCCTCGATTGACTTGTTTGACTCCTTTTACAGTCTTTATTTTCTTTACCAATAATTCCAATTTGGAGGTATCATCCACCATTACTGTCATCATGCCCGAAAATAATCCGTCGTGTGAGTTGATGCTGATAGAACGTAAAGTGATGCTGTTCTCTTTATTAATAATGGAGGTAATATTGGTTACAATACCTATGTCGTCGTGGCCGACGATGCGCAGGGTTATCGGATATTGTTTGCCCTGACTCTTGCCTGCCCATCGCGCTTTTACTATACGATAAGCAAAACGTGCTCTCATCTCTTTGGCATTGGGGCAGTCGGTACGGTGAATTTTAATGCCTCCGTTGATAGTAACGAAACCAAAAACATCATCTCCGTAAATAGGATTACAACATTTGGCTAGTTTAAAATCCAGTCCTTTTAGGTTTTGGTCTATCACCAATACGTCATCTTTGAACGTTTTGTCATCGGCAGGAGTTTGAATACTATATGTTTCGGCACTGCGATAGGTGATATCTTGCTGTGCTTCCGTTTCTTTCTTTTTCATCTCCACATACTTATCCAGTATATTATTGGCGTCCAGCTTTTCGTCGGCAATATCCTGATAGAATTCTGTAACTGTTTTATAACCCAGTTTCTTGATGAGGCGCATCATGGTTGCTTCATCATATTCCAGTTTGCGGTTTTTGAACTTGCGCTCAATGGTTTCTTTGGCAAACTGTACTTGCCGGGCCTCGATTTCCTTTAATGCCTGACGTATTTTGGTACGTGCCTTGGAGGTGGTCACAATATTCAACCAGTCTCGTTTGGGAGTCTGAGTATTGGATGTCATGATTTCCACTTGATCTCCACTATTCAGAATTTGTCGTAGCTGTGCATTTTTGCCGTTTACTTTGGCACCAATGCATTTGCATCCCAACTTGCTATGGATGGTAAAGGCAAAGTCGAGCACGGTAGCTCCCTTTGCGAGTTTATATAAGTCACCTTTCGGAGTAAAGACAAATACTTCATCTTCATAGAGTTCCAGCTTGAATTGGTCCATCACGTCCAAGTCACTGTCTGCGTTTTCCAATGTTTCACGGATCGTTGTCAGCCATTCGTCCAATCCGGTTTCGCCTTTCACTCCTTTGTAACGCCAATGGGCGGCAAGTCCTCTTTCGGCAATATCGTCCATGCGTTCTGTCCGTATCTGTACTTCTACCCATTTTCCTTCAGGTCCCATAACAGTGGTATGCAAGGATTCGTATCCGTTACTTTTGGGAACAGAAAGCCAGTCACGCAACCGTTTAGGGTTGGGCATATACATATCGGTTACGATAGAATACACTTGCCAGCATTCTTGTTTTTCTTTTTCGATAGGAGAGTCGATGATGATGCGGATGGCAAATAAATCATATACTCCTTCGAAAGGACATTTCTGCTTCTTCATCTTTTGATAGATGGAGTGGATGGATTTAGTGCGTCCTTTCATGTGAAACTTTAGTCCGGCTTGTTCCAGTTTCTTCTGAATCGGCTCGATAAAGGCGGCGATATATTTGTCTCGTGATGCTTTTGTGGCATTCAGCTTATCTTTTATATGATAATAAACATCATGTTCTGTGTATTTCAGCGACAAGTCTTCCAATTCGGACTTTAATTTGTATAATCCCAACTTGTGTGCAAGTGGCGCATAAAGGTAGGCCGCTTCATTGGAAACCTGCTGGCGGGCTTCCTCGTTCTCCGAGTCCTTGATTTGGCGCATCAGGTTGACGCGATCGGCAATCATAATCAGGATAACGCGCATGTCTTCGGCAAAAGAAAGAAGCAAATTGCGGAAATTCTCTGATTCGATAGTTGGACTCTTGGCATATAGCTCATTGATTTTAACCAGTCCGCGAATGATTCCTGCCACATCTTCTCCATATTCTGCCTGTACGGATGCCAGACTGCACAAATGGTTTTTTACCGATTCATGTAACATGATTCCCAAGATAGAAGCTCGCTTCATTCCGATTTCTTCTGCAACAATGACAGCGGTTTGCATATCTTTGATGATGGGGTTCATTCCAAAGTTATTTCGTGGCATACTACCTTCGGCAACTGCCTTGATAAGATGCGTTTTGAGCTTGCGACAGTCGTTTTTTTGTAAGGTGTCTCCCGATAGATGGAGTAACCGTTTGTAAAGAGTGAACAGTTGTTCACGCTCTTTGGCTGTGAAAAACGTTTTTTCTTCCATAACACGTGAAATCTTTTCTTTCGGCGTAAAGGTAGTTTTTTTCTTTCTTTTTTGGATGGCTTTACGGCATTTTTTTGTATTTTTGGGCATTAATGAATAATTAAAATAGATAACGGGTAATTAAACCATTTAAATTCATATACTTATGTTAACACCGGAAGATAAAGATTTATTAGCGAAAAAAGGTATTTCAGAGCAACAGATAATTGAACAATTGGCTTGCTTTGAAAAAGGCTTCCCTTTCTTGAAACTGGACGCTGCCGCTTCTATCGATAAGGGAATTATGGCTCCTGCAGAGAGTGAAATGAAAGAATATCTGGAAGCATGGGATACATATAAACAGGGTGAAAAAACAATTGTGAAGTTTGTACCGGCTTCCGGGGCAGCCAGTCGCATGTTTAAGAATTTGTTTGAATTCCTGGGTGCGGATTATGAGGCTCCCAAAACAGATTTTGAAAAGAAGTTTTTCGACCATATTCATGGTTTCGCTTTTTATAATGATTTGAATGCCGCTTGTTTGGACAATACCGGCAAGAATATTGATGCATTGATTGCTGAAAAGAATTATAAGCCGGTGGTAGCAAACTTGTTGAAAGCTGTCGGACTGAACTATGGTGCTTTGCCGAAAGGTTTGTTGAAATTTCATCGTTATGCCGATGGTGTACGCACTCCATTGGAAGAGCATTTGGTGGAAGGAGCCCTGTATGCAGCCGGAAAGACCGGAAAAGTAAACGTGCATTTCACGGTTTCTACCGAGCATCGTGAACTGTTTAAACGGTTGGTGGATGAAAAGGTAGCAACTTATGCTCAAAAATACGGGGTGGAATTTAACGTTTCGTTCTCGGAGCAGAAACCGAGTACCGATACAATAGCAGCTGATATGGAGAACAAGCCGTTCCGTGATAACGGTAAGTTGCTGTTCCGTCCCGGTGGTCACGGTGCTTTGATTGAAAACTTGAACGACTTGGATGCGGATATTGTATTTATTAAGAATATTGATAATGTGGTGCCCGACCGCTTGAAGGACGAAACCGTTGCTTACAAGAAATTGATTGCCGGGGTATTGGTGACTCTTCAAAAGCAAGCGTTTGAATATTTGGAATTGTTGGATGGCGGCAAATATAATCATGAACAATTGGAAGAAATCATTCGTTTCGTTCAGCAGAAGTTATGCTGTCGCAATAATGAGATTAAAGATTTGGAAGATGCGGAGCTGGTTATCTATTTGCGTAAGAAACTGAATAGACCAATGCGTGTTTGCGGTATGGTGAAGAATGTGGGAGAACCCGGTGGAGGTCCGTTCCTTGCATATAACCCCGACGGAACAGTATCTTTGCAGATTTTGGAAAGTTCTCAGATTGATATGAATGATGCTGAAAAGAAAGCCATGTTTGAAAAGGGTACTCACTTTAATCCGGTAGATTTGGTTTGTGCCGTACGTGACTATAAAGGCCGTAAATTTGATTTGGTGAATTATGTAGATAAGGCAACCGGATTCATTTCGTATAAGTCGAAAAATGGCAAGGACTTGAAAGCATTGGAGCTTCCGGGACTTTGGAATGGTGCAATGAGTGATTGGAGTACTGTCTTTGTAGAGGTTCCTTTGGGTACTTTTAATCCGGTGAAGACGGTGAATGACTTATTGCGCGAACAGCATCAATAAACTGTTGATGATTCGGAGTAAGTTTCCGGTATAATGATGCCTGGTAGGTAAGGGAGCGTGTCAAAACTAAACCAACCTGCCAAATCGTTAACTGTAGGGGCAGGGTTTGCCTGTCCGAATACACAGAGCAGACTGTTTTCGGGCGAGCAAATCTTGCCCCTATTGGCAAATGATAGCATTATCAACATTCTGGCACACTCCCTATTTGGAATGGATATTATTAATCAACCTGATACAGCTATATGAGAAGAAATAATCTACTGACTTTTATTGCGTCTCTTGCATTGGTTACCTCTTTTATTATGCCGGCTAATGCGGCTAAGCATAAGGAGTTGCCTGCCTTGGGAGACACCCAAATTCAAATCTTTGATAAAACGAACATCTGTTTCCGTCCGGATTCATTTGCCAATTACACTCCGGCAAGTGCAGATGGCGTTATCCGTTTGGTGAATGGGCGTATTATTCTTAAAAAGATATCTTTGCCTGATTATAAGCGGAATGTACGTGTGAAACTTCGTCTTACTTTGGCTTCCAATGGCGATCGTTGGGATAAGTCCGGTTCTTGTTTCGCATTGCCCAAAGAGTCGTTTGTCAACTTGATGAGCATTGCGCAAGGAAAGGCAGCTTTTCCGCCGGTAGACAGTCTGAAATATGAAAATATGATTGGCATTGTTCCGGGTAAGGACTATGTGCCTACGTTAGAGCTGATGCGCTTTATGACTCCGTTTGGAGTAGGCTTTTATAGTAAAAAAGACAATGAGATAGGAGCCAAACGCAAGCCGGTTTATATTTCCGAATGGGCGGAGAATGTGGTTTGGGAACAAGACATTACCGACCTTTATCCTGCTTTGGAGAAGGAAGCCTATATCGGTATCTTTATTGATACATGGACAGCCGAAGGATATGTTGTCGGTCTGGATATCGAGGTAAAAGAGAGTAAGATAAGTTGCGATGCGTTACCCAAGCGCCATGTACAGCCTTTGATAAACACTGTTTATTATATCGGTCAGACTTATCCCGATATATTTGCCCGTAAAGATGTGGCAATGGATTTTGAACTGCCTCGTCATGCAAAGAATGTCCGTTTGAAATATATTGTAACCGGTCATGGCGGTCATAGCGGTGGAGATGAATTTGTGAAGAAACGCAATATTGTTTCGGTAGATGGCGAGAATGTGCTCGATTTTATTCCATGGCGGGATGATTGTGCCTCTTTCCGTCGTTTCAATCCGGGGACAGGAGTGTGGCTGATTAAGCGGCTTTCCTCTTATATAGGTGAGAATGGTTATGAAGAAAAAGAAATAGAAGAACCATTGGGCTCATCGGATTTATCGCGCTCCAACTGGTGCCCGGGTTCGGATGTAGTACCGGAAGAAGTGATGCTTGGCGATTTGAAAGCCGGCAAACATACTTTTAAGATTAGTATTCCCGAAGCTCAGGAAGTAGATGGGGATAAACTGAACCATTGGCTGATTTCGGCTTATTTGGTTTGGGATGAATAATTTTGCATTTATATAAAGGTAAATCATTATGAATTATTATCAGTATCAAACCGTATTGGGACTTCTCACCATTTGTGAGGAGAACGATGCTGTTATTGCCATCAATGTGGGACATTATTCCGAGAATAAAGGTGAGAAACGTGAGTCGGAATTGATTCGGAGGACGTATAAGCAATTCGTTGAATACCTGGATGGCAAACGTAAAGTTTTTGATTTACCTTTGTCGCTTAAGGGGACTGATTTTCAAAAGCAGGTGTGGCAGGCTCTCCGTGATATTCCTTATGGAGAGACACGCAGCTATAAACAGATTGCTGTAGCCATTGGCAACCCTAAAGCTGTGCGCGCCGTAGGTATGGCCAATAACAGAAATCCATTATTGATAGTGGTTCCCTGTCATCGTGTGATAGGTACGGACGGAAAAATGGTAGGATATGCGGCCGGAGTGGACAAAAAGGAATTTTTATTAAGGCTGGAAGGAAGTTTGTTATAATCTGAATAAATCGTTATGATGAATGAATATTGTATCAACGGGTTAACCATAAAAGAGAATTTGTTGCGATTGGCGGGAGAAGGTAATAAAAAGTTTACCGAGTCCCTCCATCCGGGCATTGAAAATGTATTGGGTGTCCGTGTCCCGGCCCTTCGGCAATTGGCGGCTCAAATAGCCAAGGATGATTGGCAGGCTTATCTGCAATCGGCCGATACTTTTTATATGGAAGAACGCATGCTTCAAGGCATGGTGATTGGATGCCTGAAAATAAAAGATGTGGAAGAATATCTTTCATTGGTTTCTGGGTTCGTATCCCTTATCAATAGCTGGTCTGTATGTGATACCTTTGACTTTGCGGGTAAGCAACGGTTTGTTGACAGGAATAAGGAGCGTGTATGGCAGTTTCTGGAAGGATGGATGCAGTCGGATAAAGAATATGAAATTCGTTTCGGGGTCGTTATGGCGATGGCGCATTACATTGATGCGGACTATATACAGAACGTATTGCAATGGATGAATCGTATCGACCACGAAGGGTATTATGTGAAGATGGCAGTGGCTTGGGCACTTTCTGTCTGTTATGTGAAATTTCCAAAAGAAACGATGCTGTTGCTGAAAGAAAATAGTTTGGATGACTTCACTTACAACAAAGCGCTCCAAAAAATAACCGAATCTTTTCGGGTAAGTCCGGAAGATAAAGATATCATCCGTGATATGAAGCGTAAAGTAGTGAAATGAGGGACTCAGATAGTGAGTCCCATTATATAATCGTTCATATAATATCCGTTGCCGATAGCAAAATCTCCTTCGTCTACTTTCTTCATCCCCATGTATTCGTAAAATCGGAGCGCTTTATTATTACGGTTTACATTCAGGTGCATTTCGCACGGTGTGGGATGAATCTCCTTGATTGCTTTTACAGCCTGCTCGAACAATAACTTTCCCAAATGTTTGCCTTGAAAAGAAGGGAGTACATAAATCTTCTGCAGATGGAATAAATCTTCTCCTTCGGGTTGAATGGAAACGTAGCCGGCAGGTATGTCTCCTTTAAAGGCAATATAGTAAATATGACCTTCTTCTTCCATCTGTTTATGTAGGTTTGTAATGGAATACATCCATTCCATCATGTAGTCAAGTTGGTCGGGGGAAAGAATGTCTGCGTAGGTAGCAGGAAATACTTCCTGCGCCATCTTGTGAATCAATGGAATATCTTCTGTAGTTGCTTTCCGTATCGTAAACATACTCTTTGTACTTTTATAGGTTTAACGAGGAGCAAATATAAGTCTTTCCTTCCTAATCTTGTTTCTTCCTTTTCCTTTTCTTTGATTTTTCAGTTAAAATACGCAAAATAAAAGTACTATGTAATACAAGGTACTTATATAATACATATATTTGTGTCAAACAAAGTACTATAGGATATGAATGTTGATAATGTAAAATCTCAGATGCGCAAAGGAATGCTTGAATATTGCATCCTATTGCTGTTGCACAAGGAGCCGCTCTATGCTTCGGATATTATTCTGAAATTGAAAGAAGCCCGGCTCATCGTGGTAGAGGGAACGCTTTATCCGTTGCTTACCCGGTTGAAAAACGATGAGCTGCTTTCTTACGAATGGGTGGAATCGACTCAGGGGCCTCCGCGTAAATATTATCGGCTTACGCCACAAGGAGAAACTTTTCTCAGCGGATTGGAAAATGCGTGGGATGAACTTTCGGATACAGTAAACCATTTAAGAAACAATTAAAAACAGGATACAATGAAAAAGACTCTGACTGTAAATTTAGGTGGCACCGTTTATCATATAGATGAAGATGCATATAAATTGCTGGATACTTATTTAAGTAACTTGCGGATACATTTTCGCCGCGAAGAAGGAGCGGAAGAAATAGTGCATGATATGGAATTGCGTATCTCTGAACTGTTTACTGACCGTTTAAGAGATGGGAAACAGGTGATTACGATAGAAGATGTAGAGGAAATCATTGCTCAGATGGGCAAAAAGTGGTTCTATTTCAGTAACTCCATTTGGTAAATTTAAATGTTGAACTA
>OGYO01002017.1_pt1 | contig 10979 bp, 8 predicted proteins | sample 1576561 | NCBI WGS metagenome assembly OGYO01 (sample SAMEA3541507, study PRJEB24748) | human gut metagenome | biome: human gut; feature: human-associated habitat; material: faeces | place: China | collected 2012 | reverse complement strand
TCCGGTTTCAGGAAATCCATGTTGGTTCTGTAATAGGAATCTACGGTAGCAATGTTGCTCCAGTAGGTATTGATCTTGTATCCGTAAATCCGTTTCAGGTTTTTGTAACGGATTAAAATATCCTTTACAAAGTCGTAACGGTCTTCCTGTGCGCTGCGCTCAATCATTTCGATCAGCTGGCGACGGCGGATGACATAGATACCGGTAGAGATCACGTTGGAGCTCGAAACCATCGGTTTTTCCTCGAACTCCTCGATGCGGCAGTCCTCATTCATCTTCAGGACACCGAACCGGCTGGTATCTGCTTCCTTGGAATCCGTGCATACCACAGTAACATCCGCACGTTTTGCAATATGATATTCCAGTACCTTATTGAAATCCAGTTTGTATACGCCATCTCCCGATGCGATGACTACGTACGGTTCATGGCTGTTTTTCAGCCAGCTCAGGTTCTGACTGATCGCGTCTGCCGTTCCACGGTACCACCAGCTGTTATCTGATGTAACGGTTGGAGAAAATACAAACAGACCGCCATGTTTTCTTCCGAAATCCCACCATTTGGAAGAGCTCAAATGTTCATTTAAGGATCTGGCGTTGTACTGTGTCAGGACAGCCACCTTCTGAATATGAGAGTTTGCCATGCTTGACAGCGCAAAATCGATGCTGCGGAAGCTGCCTGCGACCGGCATAGCTGCAACGGCTCTTTTATTGGACAGCTCTCTCATTTTGTTGTTGTTACCGCCTGCAAGAATAATTCCCAATGCTCTCATATTACTCACCGTCCTTTTCTACAATTGCTCCGCCGGACGGAAGTGTGCCATCCGGGTAATCCTCAGGGGAAGTTTCGCCGGAAATGCAGACATTCTTTCCAATGGTTACGCCATCCGGAATGACTGCCTTTTCTCCAACGGTCACAAGTCCGAATCCGTAAATATTCGGTTTTAAGACGTTCGGCGCTTCCTCGCCAACGCCCATCACAACATGTTTGCCGACATGTACGTTTTCTGCAATAATGGCCTTATTGACCTGGGTTCCCTCGCCGATTGTGCTGTGGCGCATAATAATAGAATCTCTTACAACAACACCCTTTTCAATGCGCACATCCGCACCGATGACGGAATTATGTACCTCTCCGTAGATTTCAGCGCCCTCGCCGATAATACAGCGGTCGATGACAGCGTCCCCGGAAACATACTGCGGACGGATGATATCACCTTTGGTATAGATCTTCCAGAACTCCTCATATAAATTGAATTCCGGAATAATATCGATCAGCTCCATATTTGCTTCCCAGTATGAGCCAAGCGTTCCGACATCTTTCCAGTAGCCGTTGAACTCATACGCAAACAGACGTTTTCCGTTGTCGCGGCAGTACGGCAGAATGTGTTTTCCGAAGTCACAGCTCGGCTGATCCTTCAGGGCTGTCAGAGATTCCTTTAATGCTTTCCAGCTGAAAATATAGATGCCCATAGAAGCGAGGTTGCTTCTCGGGTGCTCCGGTTTTTCTTCAAATTCGGTAATTCTTCCGTTTCCGTCTGTGATCATGACACCGAAACGGCTTGCTTCTTCGATCGGTACCGGCATACATGCGATGGTCACATCTGCGTGGTTTGCTTTGTGATAGTCAAGCATCACCTCGTAATCCATTTTGTAAATGTGGTCGCCGGAAAGAATCAGAACATATTCTGGATTGTATGTTTCCATATAAGCCATGTTCTGGTAAATTGCATTTGCAGTTCCTGTATACCATTCGCTGTTTGTACTTTTTTCGTATGGCGGCAGAACGGTTACGCCGCCTTCGTTTTTATCGAGATCCCACGGAATACCGATTCCGATATGGGTATTCAGCCGCAGCGGCTGATACTGGGTCAGTACGCCTACCGTATCAATTCCTGAATTGATACAATTACTGAGCGGGAAGTCGATGATTCGATACTTTCCGCCAAATGCTACTGCCGGTTTTGCCACTTTCTCCGTGAGCACACCGAGACGGCTTCCCTGACCGCCTGCCAGCAGCATTGCTATCATCTCTTTCTTAATCATGCAATCACCTCTTGTCGTATCTAAAGATTTGCAGTAACTGTAAGAATGTACGGTTCTACGCTTACCGTTCACCGCTTTTCCGCGAACGGTAACCTTCGCTGCCCCCCTTCAGGCTTTGCCTTGCAGGAAGGGGCTACTTACACCTGAATCACTTTCTCACGCAGCGAAACAGCACCTGTCTCCCTGTGTACGAAACAGCAACCATGCTGTCGGTTCTGGTTTTTCATATCCACGCACTTCTTTGATAACTACAATTAAAATTATATCACACTTCCGTCTCATTGTGAACATTTTTTATAATTTTTCTTTTATTTTATCTTATATTTTATTGATTTTGACTATGCATTTTATTTGTGTCAAAAATCGTATCATGATTTTCTACAATTTTCGACAGCGTATTCATTTATTTTTACCAGTTTTTGTTACATTTCGTTCATTTTAGTTTGCAATATTTCTTTTTGCATATGTTCTGGTTTATAATACTTATCCATTGTTTTTTATTTCATTTTCGAATTCATCCGCTTTTTTTCTTTTACTTTTCCGGCAAATACGTGTATACTATTAGCCAGAACAGTTCCAGCCGGATTCCGGGGAACCGGCGCTGCATTTCGTTCTGTTCTTTCCTATATTAATTGAAAAATATGTATTGAGAAAATTTCCCCATTTTCAGTGAAAAGACACATTGAAGGAGATACCATGTACGAAGTAGATTTCAGCAAACCAATCCATATACATTTTATTGGCATCGGCGGCATCAGCATGAGCGGCCTTGCCGAGATTCTTTTAAAAGAAAGCTTTACAATTTCCGGTTCCGATGCAAAAGAAAGTGACCTGACCCGCCACCTGACTTCTCTTGGCGCACAGGTTTTCTACGGTCAGAAGGCAGAAAACATTCTTCCGGGAACCGACCTTGTTGTTTATACCGCAGCCATCCATCCGGACAATCCGGAATTTGCCGCTGCAAAAGCTGCCGGTGTTCCGATGCTGACCCGTGCCGAGCTGCTCGGACAGATCATGCGCAACTACGATACACCGATCGCCGTTTCCGGTACACACGGAAAGACGACAACAACTTCTATGCTCTCCCACATTCTGATGGCCGCTGACTGCGATCCGACTATTTCTGTCGGCGGTATTCTTCCGTCCATCGGCGGAAATATCCGTGTCGGCCATTCCGAAACCTTCCTGACCGAGGCATGCGAGTATACCAACAGTTTCTTAAGCTTCTTTCCGAAAATCGGCATTATCCTCAACATGGATGCAGACCATCTCGATTTCTTCAAGGATATCGACGACATCCGCCACTCTTTCCGTGCGTTTGCCCGTCTGCTCCCGACCGACGGCATGCTGATTATCAATGCCGATACGCCGAAATACGATTACGTGACCGAAGGTCTTGGCTGTAAGGTTGTCACCTACGCGCTGGAGAATCAGGCTGTCGCTGATTATACCGCTGCCAACATCACCTACGATGAGTTCGATCACCCGTCCTTCGACTGCATCTGCCGTGGCGAGCTGCGCGGTCGCTATACGCTGATGGTTCCGGGACTTCACAACGTTTCCAACGCCCTGGCTGCCATTGCACTGGCCGATGAACTGCAGCTGCCGGAAAACGCCATCCACGAAGGCTTTGCCACCTTCCGCGGAACCGACCGCCGTTTCCAGTATAAGGGTACATACCACGGAGCAAAGGTGATCGACGATTATGCGCATCATCCAACCGAAATCCGTGCAACGATGGAAGCCGCTGAAAACTGTGCGCACAGAACACTGTGGTGCGTCTTCCAGCCGCATACCTACACCAGAACGAAAGCGCTGCTCGATGATTTCGCTGCCGCTCTTTCCCTGGCAGACCATGTGGTTCTCGCCGATATTTACGCAGCCAGAGAAACCGATACGCTCGGCATCTCCTCCAAAGATATCCAGGAACGCATTGTAAAACTCGGCACTGCCTGCGAATATTTCCCATCCTTTGCGGAAATCGAAAACTATCTGAACGAAAATCTTGCCGAGGGCGACATGCTGATCACCATGGGTGCCGGAGACGTTGTAAAAATCGGTGAGGAGCTTCTTGCTTCCGAAAAATAAAATCATTCTTTCGCTTTACCTGCTCCCTGTGGAAAATGGAGTTTTCCTTTTTTCCACAGGGTCTTTTTTTGCTCCGAATCCACACAATCTGTCTTTTCGCCAAATAGTTACGCACATTTTTATTCACAGCTATTTTCCTGTATTTTCGCCTGTTTTCAGAGTTATCCACATTGTCCACAATTTTATACACATTTTTACGATCCACACAATGTGGATTTCCTGTGTATAACTTTGTTTACATAACGATATCACCAGAAAGTCCTATACTTCCCTGTTTTCCTCCATTTTTCAACATTTTTGGTAGATGATAATATTTCACAAAACGGATTTCTCCACATTATCCACATTGTCCACAGTCCTTTTTCATCCACCGTGCCTTTTTCCCGGAATGTTTTTTCCGCAAAACACCTATTCACTTGTCGAAAATACTGTGTTATACTTGGTTGTGTATGAGAAGGCAAGACGTATAATAAAAAACAGATCGCTAAAAGTAAAAATCTGCCGCACGATAAGAACAGGATGGTGTAATTTTGAGTATGCTGACATTAAACAATGACTGCCTGGCCAGTGTGACTGCTGTGCCGGATCTTTTTCTGGAACAATATATGCCCGCAGCCAACGGAGAATTTGTAAAAGTGTACCTTTATCTGCTGAAGCTGGTCAAAGACCATCAGCAGGATTCCACTCTGTCATCGATGGCAGATTTTTTTTCCTGCACGGAAAACGATATCGTCCGGGCGCTGAAATACTGGGAGAAGCAGGGACTCCTCTCGCTCTCCTACACCACTGGGGAAAGCGTTCCGACCGGAATCGCCTTTCTGCCGCTTGTCCGGAAGGAAGAAAGCGGAATCCTTCCAACACCGGAATCCTCGATTTCCGGCCCGATTGCGGCTGCACCGGCTGTTTCTGCTGTATCCGTTGAAATCCCGCAGACGGAACAGACCCCGGCTCCATCACCACAGCCGGCCGTTTCTGCCCCATCTGCCTCTTCTCCGGCAGATGATCTTTCCAGTTCCGGTATTTCCGGACAGTCAGTAGAAAAAAAACACGCTCCCGGCAGCCGCGAAGAACTGCAGCACGTTCTTTACGTTGCGCAGACGTATTTCGGTCATCTTCTGTCGCCAACGGAAATCGAATGCATCATGTTTTTCTATGATGATCTCCACTTTTCCGCGGATCTTCTGGAATACCTGGTGGAATACTGTGTTTCGAAGGGAAGCACCAGCATCCACTACCTGAAAAAGGTAGGACTCGCCTGGCAGGAAAGCGGAATCCGCGATGTTGCCTCTGCCAAACAGGAGACCACGACATTCAACAAACATTACTACACAATTTTGAAAGCATTCGGCATCCGCAACCGCGCACCGGTGGAAAAAGAAGCCGAGATGATGGACCGCTGGCTGAATACCTACGGTTTTACGATTGATCTTATCACCGAAGCCTGTCAGCGCACCGTTTCCAAGATCGGCCAGCCGAGCTTCCAGTACGCGGAAGGCATTCTCTCCAAATGGAAGGAACAGGGCGTCCGCTCCATGGCAGACGTCGAACAGCGCGATGCGGAGCACCAGAAAAGGAAGAAAACCGCTTCTGATCAGAATGCGGCACGAAAAACCGCTCCTGCTGCTTCAAGTAACCGCTTCAACAATTTCCATCAGAGAGAATACGACTACCAGAAGTTAGAAGAACAGCTTCTGAAATAACGCCCGGAGGACGAAACAACTATGGCACTGACAAACCCGCAATACGATGCGATTATGCGCATGTACAACGAACGGCAGCTCCGCCACCAGAGAGAACAGCAGGAGCACATCCGCATTGCTTATGAAAAGATTCCGCGCCTTGCGGAAATCGACGCCGAGATTGCATCCCTCTCGGTTCGGAAAGCAAAAGCGATGCTGAACGGAGACGCTTCCATGGATCTCGACCTGAATGCTGCCATCCGTGACCGTTCCCAGGAACGCGCGGCGCTCCTTTCCATGCACGGCTACCCGGCAGACTATCTCGAGCTGACGTATGACTGCCCGCTCTGCCGCGACACCGGCTACATCAACGGCACGCAGAAATGCGCCTGCTTCAAAAAAGCTGCCGTCGATCTTCTGTACCGGCAGTCCAACGTGGAGGAGCTTCTGAAAGCCGAAAATTTCAGCCAGTTCTCTCTGGATTACTACTCGGCTGTTAGGGCTTCTTTGTGCACGAAATGTGGTTGGCAACAATGCCATCGGTAAGTTTATTCTTATCGGCGATCATAAACAGCTGCCTGCCGTTGTTCTTCAATCCGAATCGCAATCTGAAGTGTGTGAAGAATGCCTGCAGAGTATCGGTTTGTATAACCTGAAAGATTCTCTGTTCGAACGTCTCTATCGTACAGTCTCCGCCAATCACTCGTCACCAACCACTCAGCGTTTCTACGATATGCTTTGCCGGCAGGGACGTGCGAAAACCTGCTTAAGAGCATTGGACTTGCCGGTTCCGCCGCAGCTGCCGCAGCGGCGATCCGATATGTTCTGTGCCGGATCCTTTCCTCCTGCACGGAGGCTGCCCGCGCCTTTACGCTGGTATCGCTCAAGGTCAAACTTTCGGATTAAAATATAAGAATTTTTACAAGGGTGGAGTCTATCTGTTTTCGATAGGCTTTTGCGGCGCTGCCGTTACCCTTGTATTTTTGCGCCCATTTTTACGTTCTTATTATGATCTGGAGGTCTATTTACCCATGAAAAGAATAATTCCCCTGTGCCTTGCGTTGATAATGACCGTTGGTCTGCTGGCAGGCTGCGGCAAGCAGAATGAGCCGGCGGCTTCGGATGAAACGAGACTGCGCGTCGTCACCACGATTTTCCCCGAATACGATTGGGTCAGAGAAATTCTCGGTGACAAGGCGGATAACGCCGAAGTGACCATGCTGCTGGATAATGGCGCTGACCTGCACAGCTATCAGCCCACCGCGGATGATATCGTCAAAATCTCCGAGTGCGACCTGTTCATCTATGTTGGCGGCGAGTCGGATGACTGGGTGGACGATGCTCTGAAAAATGCCGCCAACGAGAACATGAAGGTCATCAACCTGCTGGAAGCTCTTGGCGAGCGCGTTAAAACCGAAGAAGTGGTCGAGGGTATGCAGGAAGAGGAACACGACCACGACCATGACCACGAAGATGCCGATGAGCATGACGATGCAAAAGAACACGACCACGAGGAAGAAGCGGAGTACGACGAGCATGTCTGGCTCTCTCTGAAAAACGCCCAAACGCTTTGCAGCGCGATTTCCGCCGTGCTGCAGCAGATCGACCCCGACAATAAGGATACCTATGCTGCGAATGCTTCCGCTTATATCAAAAAGCTGTCCGCTCTTGACGCGGACTATCAGGCTGCCGTGAATGCTGCGGCCCGTAAGACCGTCCTGTTCGGCGACCGTTTCCCATTCCGCTATCTGGCGGAGGATTACGGCTTGCGCTACTATGCCGCCTTTGCGGGCTGCTCCGCCGAGAGTGAAGCCAGCTTTGAGACCATTTCGTTCCTTGCCGGGAAGGTGGACGAGCTGAACCTGCCCTGCGTGCTGACCATCGAGGGCGTACAGCACAAGATTGCCGAAACCATTGTCCGGAACACGGCTGCGAAAAATCAAAAGGTGCTGACGATGGATTCCATGCAGTCCACCACTTCCAAAGATGCGGCAAACGGCACGACCTACCTCTCTGTTATGGAGCGGAACCTTTCCGTGCTGAAGGAAGCACTGGGTTAAGGAGGCAGGATAATGGCTCAGCTCATTTGTCAAGATCTCTGCGTCGGCTACGATGGGAAGGCGGTTCTGCAAGACCTCAGTTTTGCGGTCTTTTCCGGCGATTACCTCTGTATCGTAGGAGAAAACGGCTCCGGCAAGAGCACCCTTATGAAAACGATCCTCGGCTTGCAGCAGCCTGTCCGCGGCAGGATTTTGACGCTCGACGGGCTGAGAAAAAATGAGATCGGTTATCTGCCGCAGCAAACGCAGGTGCAAAAAGACTTCCCGGCATCCGTGAGAGAGATCGTTCTCTCCGGGTGTCAGGGACGCTGCGGCAGCCGCCCCTTTTACAACAAAGAAGAAAAGCAGCTTGCGGCGGATGCGATGGAAAAGATGCAGATCGCGCAGCTTGCAAAGCGGTGCTACCGGGAGCTTTCCGGCGGGCAGCAGCAGCGGGTGCTACTTGCCCGTGCGCTGTGCGCCACACGGAAAATGTTGCTTCTGGACGAGCCGGTCTCCGGGCTTGATCCCAAGGTCACGGCGGAGATGTATGCGCTTATCGAAAAGCTCAACCGGGAGGACGGTATCACCGTGATTATGATCTCCCACGACATTGCCGCAGCAGTCAAATACGCCAGCCACATTCTGCATATCGGCGACGCCGTTTTCTTCGGAACAAGGTCGGAGTATCTCCGAAGCCCGCAGGGGCGGCTGTTTGCCGCGGAGAAAGGCGGTGGCACACAATGACCGCAATTATGGAAAAACTGGCCAGCTATTGGGCATACCCGTTTGTCCGTTATGCATTTTTTGTCGGCGTGCTGATCGCCCTGTGTTCGTCGCTGTTGGGCGTGACGCTGGTGCTGAAGCGCTTTTCCTTCATCGGCGACGGGCTTTCCCATGTGGCGTTCGGTGCAATGGCTATTGCCGCCGTGCTGCAGCTCACCAACGAAATGCCGCTGGTGATGGCCGTTACGATCCTCAGCGCCGTGCTGCTTCTGCGTACCGGGCAGAACACGAAGATCAAGGGCGACGCCGCGATCGCCATGATCTCGGTGGGGGCGCTGGCTGTCGGATATCTGCTGATGAACATCTTTTCCACCTCATCCAACCTTTCAGGCGATGTGTGCAGTACGCTGTTCGGCTCCACCTCCATCCTCACTCTGTCGCTGACGGAGGTGTGGCTTTGCGCAGGGATGTCGATATCGGTGGCGGCAGTGTTTATCCTGTTTTATAACAAGATCTTTGCGGTGACCTTTGATGAGAACTTCGCAAGGGCGACCGGCACGAAAGCAGGACTTTACAATCTGCTGATCGCTGTTGTTACGGCTGTCATCATTGTGCTGGCGATGAACCTTGTCGGCTCGCTGCTGATCTCTGCACTGGTGATTTTTCCCGCGCTGTCCGCTATGCGCGTATTCAAGAGCTTCCGCGGTGTGACGATCTGCGCGGCGATTCTGTCGGTCGTGTGTTCGCTGACAGGTATTTTGGTATCGATCCTTGCCGGTACGCCGGTAGGCTCGACCATTGTCGCGGTTCAGATCATTGCTTTTGCTCTGTCCTGGCTGGCCGGCACGGTCGTTGGAGGTGTGAGAAAATGAAAAAACGGTTCTGCTTATTGCTGATCGTCATAACGCTCTGCTCTCTTGCGGCCTGCGGCGCGGCGGCTGTGTCTGCATCGGAGCAGACGCCGCCTGCGCTCCCCGCGGAAACGCCGCTGCCGACAAGAGAGCCGACGCCTCTCCCGACGGCGGAGCCTACACCGCAGCCGCTTTCGGAGACCGAAACCGGCGAACTGGATCTGACAGGCATGAGCGGCACCATGCTCTATACGATGATCTATAATATGATGAAGCAGCCGGACGACTATCTTGGCCGGACGATCCGCGTCAAAGGGCAGTTTTCCGCTTATGTGGATGAGAAGAGCGGGAGAAGCTATTATGCCTGCTACATTGCCGATGCCGCCGGATGCTGCGCGCAGGGGCTGGAATTTCTTCCGGCCGACGCGCTTTCCTATCCGGACGATTTTCCCGAGCCGGGGACGGATATCACCGTGAGCGGTGAGTTTGACTTAATAAAGGAAGAGAACGGCTTCCGATATTTTGTGCTCAAGGACGCGTCCTTTACCGTAACATAAAATCACAGATGCGGACGCAGACAAAGAGCCGGTATCCCGAAAAAGGGGATACCGGCTCTTTGCCTGCAATGGCTTGAAATTTCTCGTTAAGGGTCGTTTTTCCAAAGGACTAGATCCCCCAGAACGATCTTCTGAATACCGTCTATGTTGATCGCGCTGCCCCATTCGCAATGGAGCTCCACTGCGCCGTTCGTATACGGAGCGGTCAGCGCGCCGCCGGTGGAGAAGGCCGAGCCGTCGGAGAAGAAGAGCTGCGATTCGATGCATACCTTGTCCTCCAGCATGGACCAGACTTCCGCGTCCGCCGGATTGCCGTTCGGCGAATGGATGGCCTCGGCTCCCTCGTAGCGCACCTTCCACACCGCGCCGAACGGCGTCAGCTCGAGCCCGGAAATCTCGATCGACTTGCCCGACGCCGCGTCGGTGTAGACGGCGTGTCCAAAGTCAAAATACCGGGTCTGCTCGTCCACCGGCGTAAAGGACACCGGCCCGAAGGTCTGCATCTCGATATCCTTGTCGGACATATGCACAAGAAGCGGGAAGCTGCCCATGCCGAGCGCCGCTGCGGCCTTTTCAAGGAACATGTCCTCCACGATGCACTCAAGCGTCAGCGTCTGCGTCTCTCTGTCGTAGGCGTATTGCAGCACGGCGTCGCGGATCGCTTCCTGTCCGTGCAGCGTGATGCCGGACGGGGTGCGGGGCGAGGCATAGCCGCCGAGATCGGTGCCGTCGATGCTCCAGGAAAAGTTCAGCGCTCCCGGATATCCGGGGTAATCGGCGATGCATTTCTCGCTTACCGGCGAGATATTCACATAGACGCGCTGAAATTCTCCGGCGTTTACGGCGGAGAGCAGGACAAGCTCACTTTCCGACCCTTCCTCTTCCGGAACGTCGGAGACCGTGCTGTTGGCTGCCTCCGGGACGGGGTATTCGGCATAGCTGCTCACGTTGTTTTCTTCAATCTTCAGATCGGCCTTGATCTCCTCCTGCCGGGCG
>OGYO01002014.1_pt1 | contig 10996 bp, 7 predicted proteins | sample 1576561 | NCBI WGS metagenome assembly OGYO01 (sample SAMEA3541507, study PRJEB24748) | human gut metagenome | biome: human gut; feature: human-associated habitat; material: faeces | place: China | collected 2012 | reverse complement strand
AAAGATCGGAAGCGGTTCGACAATCTTCGCGTGCCTTTCCTGAGGCGTAACAACTGGCGGGCTAAGAATCTCGCTCTTTGCGGCAATTTCAACATGACGAACGTGGATGAGATTTTTGCACGTATCACTGCTATCGGCCAGCATCCGCGGAAGTATGCCGATACATACATCATGCTGGAACAAGTGGGGCACCGTCTCGACCGTGAAGTGGAGCGCCTCTTCAATCTTGCCGAAGCGGAAGGATTGACAGGCATGGGCGTGACTCACTATATAGAAGATCATATGGATCTGGCAAACGTGCTGCGTACTTCGAGCAAGGAGTGGGACGGGGGATACGTGATGTGCGGACTTACCGGCAGCGGAGAGACTTTCGCCGTACGCGACCCATGGGGCATCCGTACAGCCTTCTGGTATCAGGACGACGAGATAGCGGTGCTTGCCAGCGAACGTCCCGTGATACAGACAGCCCTTAATGTTCCTGTCGAATCCATCAAGGAGCTGCAACCCGGACAAGCCATGTTTATCAACAAGGCCGGCAAGGTGCGCACCGTGCAAATCAACAAGCCGCGCGAGGTGAAACCTTGTTCCTTCGAGCGCATCTACTTCAGCCGGGGCAGTGATGTGGACATTTACCGGGAACGTAAACTGCTGGGTGAGAAACTTGTACCCAACATATTGAAAGCCATCGACAACGATGTGGACCATACCGTCTTCTCCTTCATCCCCAATACGGCGGAAGTCGCCTTCTACGGTATGTTGCAGGGATTGGACGACTACCTCAACGAGGAGAAGGTGCAGCAGATTGCCGCCTTGGGGCATAGTCCCAGCCACGACGAACTGGAGCATATCTTGTCGCGGCGCATACGGAGCGAGAAAGTGGCAATCAAGGACATCAAGCTGCGTACCTTTATTGCCGAAGGAAACAGCCGGAACGACCTTGCCGCCCATGTGTACGACATCACTTATGGAAGCCTTGTCCCGGGAGTGGATAATCTGGTCATCATCGACGACTCGATAGTGCGTGGAACCACCCTGAAGCAGAGCATCATCGGCATCCTTGACCGTCTGGAGCCAAAGAAGATAGTCATTGTAAGCTCTTCACCGCAGGTACGCTATCCCGACTACTACGGCATCGATATGGCTAAGATGAGCGAATTCATCGCCTTCAAGGCTGCTGTGGAACTGCTGAAGGAGCGTGAGATGCGCGATGTGATTGCCGCCGCCTACCGCAAGTCCAAAGAGCAGGTAGGCCTGCCCAAAGAACAGATGGTGAATTACGTGAAGGAGATTTATGCTCCTTTCACTGATGAGGAAATCTCTGCCAAGATGGTGGAGCTTCTTACTCCGAAAGGGACGAAAGCCAAAGTGCAGATTGTCTACCAGCCTCTCGAGGGGCTGCATGAGGCCTGCCCCAAGCATCCGGGTGACTGGTACTTCAGCGGCGATTATCCTACGCCGGGCGGTGTGAAGCTGCTGAACAAGGCATTTATTGATTATATAGAACAAGTTTATCAATTTTAATTGAATCAATGAGAAATGTAACTCTAATCCTCGACGACGGGAGCCGCTTCCACGGCAAGTCGTTCGGTTTTGAAAAACCGGTAGCGGGAGAGGTGGTCTTCAACACAGCCATGACGGGTTATCCCGAAAGCCTGACCGACCCTTCGTATGCCGGACAGCTGATGACGCTCACCTATCCGTTGGTGGGCAATTACGGTGTGCCGCCTTTTACTCTCGAACCGAATGGGCTTGCCACTTTTATGGAGAGCGAGCATATCCATGCCGAAGCCATTATTGTAAGCGATTATAGCGAAAATTATAGCCATTGGAATGCGGTGGAAAGCCTCGGTGACTGGCTGAAACGCGAACAGATTCCGGGCATCACGGGCATCGATACCCGCGAACTGACAAAGGTGCTTCGCGAGCATGGGGTGATGATGGGACGTATCGCCTTTGATGATGAATCGGATGAAATGCCTGAGGCTTCTTATGCCGATGTGAATTATGTGGATAAAGTCAGCTGCAAGGAGGTTATCCGTTACAACGAAGGAACTGGTAAGAAGAAAGTGCTTCTTGTGGATTGCGGCGTCAAGCATAACATCATCCGCTGCCTGCTGAAACGTGACGTGGAAGTGATTCGCGTTCCTTGGGACTATGATTATACTGGAATGGAGTTCGACGGGTTGTTCATCTCCAACGGCCCTGGCGACCCCGATACCTGCGATGCTGCCGTGCAGCATATCCGCAAGTCAATGCAGAACGATAAACTGCCCATCTTCGGCATCTGTATGGGAAACCAGTTGCTTTCCAAAGCTGGGGGCGCCAAGATATACAAATTGAAATACGGCCACCGCAGCCATAACCAACCGGTGCGTATGGTGGGTACGGAACGTTGCTTCATCACCTCACAGAATCATGGGTATGCCGTAGACAACAACACGCTGACAGAAGACTGGGAACCGCTTTTCATCAATATGAACGATGGTTCTAATGAAGGAATCCGCCACAAACGCAATCCCTGGTTCTCCGCACAGTTTCATCCCGAAGCTGCCAGCGGGCCGACGGATACGGAGTTTCTTTTTGATGACTTTGTGAAGTTGCTTTAGTAAGAGAATTTTATCAAGAATGGTTGTGTTCGTAATCTCTTGATAATCAGTATGTAAAAGACGGTATAATGAGTCCCATACTGAATGTCATTCAGTCCCAGAGTGAATACCTTTCAGTCCTATACTGAATGCCATTCAATTAGTGACTGATTGTGTAAGGTAAGAGAAAGATAAGGTTTTATTACTACTATTACATTTTTAATAAACAGATATGCAAATGAAAGAAAACAATATAAAGAAAGTCCTGCTGCTCGGTTCCGGCGCACTGAAAATCGGTGAGGCAGGAGAATTTGACTACTCCGGTTCGCAGGCGCTCAAGGCATTGAAGGAGGAAGGTATCTGCACGGTTCTCATCAATCCGAACATTGCCACGGTGCAGACCTCGGAAGGAGTTGCCGACCAGATTTACTTCCTGCCCGTCACTCCTTACTTCGTGGAGAAGGTGATAGAGAAGGAGCGCCCGGACGGCATCATGCTTGCTTTTGGCGGGCAGACGGCACTGAACTGCGGTGTCTCCCTCTATAAAGACAAGATTTTCGAGAAGTACGGCGTGACGGTTCTCGGCACTCCCGTGCAGGCCATCATTGACACGGAGGACCGTGAAATCTTTGTGCAGAAACTGAATGAGATTGATGTGAAGACCATCAAGAGCGAAGCCGTGGAGAATGCCGCCGATGCCCGTCGCGCAGCCCGGGAACTGGGATATCCGGTCATTGTCCGTGCCGCATACGCGCTTGGCGGACTGGGTTCGGGCTTCTGCGACAATGAAGAAGAGCTGAATGTGCTGGTGGAGAAAGCCTTCTCCTTCTCCCCGCAGGTGCTGGTGGAGAAATCGCTGAAGGGATGGAAGGAAGTGGAATACGAGGTGGTGCGCGACCGCTTCGACAACTGCATCACGGTCTGCAACATGGAGAACTTCGACCCCCTGGGCATCCATACAGGTGAGTCCATCGTTATTGCCCCGTCACAGACGTTGAGCAATACGGACTATCATAAATTGCGTGAACTCGCTATCCGCATTATCCGTCACATCGGCATTGTGGGAGAGTGTAACGTGCAGTATGCCTACGACCCGATGAGCGAGGACTACCGGGTAATCGAGGTAAATGCACGCTTGAGCCGTTCGTCTGCACTTGCCTCTAAAGCAACGGGTTATCCGTTGGCATTTGTAGCGGCAAAACTCGGCTTGGGCTATGGCTTGTTCGACTTGAACAACTCTGTGACAAAGACCACAAGCGCTTTCTTCGAACCCGCCCTGGACTATGTGGTCTGCAAGATACCGCGTTGGGATTTGGGCAAGTTCCACGGGGTGGACAAAGAGCTGGGTTCGAGCATGAAGTCGGTAGGCGAGGTGATGGCTATCGGCCGTACTTTCGAGGAAGCCATCCAGAAGGGGCTTCGCATGATAGGCCAGGGCATGCACGGCTTCGTAGAGAACAAGGAACTGGTGATTGCCGATTTGGACAAGGCTCTGCGCGAACCGACGGACAAGCGTATCTTTGTCATCTCCAAAGCCTTCCGTGCCGGGTATACGGTGGACCAGGTGCACGAATTGACCAAGATAGACCGTTGGTTCCTGGAGAAGTTGATGAACATCATGGATACCAGCAGGGAACTGCACTCTTTTATGGCTGATGGAGAGTTGCCAATGATTCCCGTGGACTTATTGCGTAAAGCCAAAGTACAAGGCTTCTCTGATTTCCAGATAGCCCGTGCCCTCGGCTTGGAACAAGCAATGGACGGCGAAGAAGCCATCCTTGCCGTCCGCAATTTCCGCAAGAGTGCAGGCATTCTGCCCGTAGTGAAGCAGATAGATACCCTTGCCGCCGAATATCCCGCACAGACCAACTATCTCTACCTGACGTATAGCGGCACGGCAAATGATGTCCGTTACCTCGGCGACCGCAAGTCCATTGTCGTATTGGGCTCCGGCGCCTACCGCATCGGTTCTTCCGTAGAGTTCGACTGGTGCGGCGTGCAGGCCCTGAACACCATCCGCCAGGAAGGCTACCGCAGTGTCATGATAAACTACAACCCCGAAACCGTGTCTACGGACTATGACATGTGCGACCGTCTTTACTTCGACGAGCTCACCTTCGAGCGTGTGATGGATATTCTCGAACTGGAGAATCCCCACGGGGTGATTGTCTCTACCGGTGGTCAGATACCGAATAACCTTGCCCTGCGCCTCGATGCGCAGAAGGTACCTATTCTCGGCACAAGCGCCAGGAGCATCGACAATGCCGAAGACCGTGACAAGTTCTCCGCCATGCTCGACCGCATTGGTGTAGACCAGCCCGAATGGCGGGCGCTGACCTCCCTGGAGGACATCAACACCTTTGTGGATAAGGTGGGCTTCCCGGTATTGGTCCGTCCTTCCTACGTATTGTCCGGCGCTGCGATGAACGTCTGTTCCAACCGGGAGGAGCTGGAACGCTTCCTGAAGCTGGCGGCGAATGTCAGCAAGAAACATCCCGTAGTGGTGAGCCAGTTCATTGAGCATGCCAAGGAGGTGGAGATGGATGCCGTGGCGCAGGACGGTGAGATTATCGCATATGCCATCAGCGAGCATATTGAGTTTGCCGGAGTGCATTCCGGTGACGCCACTATCCAGTTCCCGCCACAAAAGTTGTATGTGGAGACGGTGCGCCGCATCAAGCGCATCAGCCGTGAGATTGCCCGTGAGCTGAACATCTCCGGTCCGTTCAATATCCAGTATCTGGCACGCGAGAACGACATCAAGGTGATTGAGTGCAACCTCCGTGCCAGCCGTTCGTTCCCGTTTGTCAGCAAGGTGTTGAAGATAAACCTTATTGAACTTGCCACGAAGGTGATGCTCGGCATTCCGGTACAGAAGCCGGACAAGAATCTGTTCGATTTGGATTATGTAGGCATCAAGGCGAGCCAGTTCTCCTTCAACCGTCTGCAGAAGGCCGACCCGGTACTGGGTGTGGATATGGCAAGCACGGGCGAGGTGGGTTGCATCGGCAGCGATACTTCCTGCGCCATTCTCAAGGCGATGCTCTCCGTGGGATATCGTATTCCAGAGAAAAATATCCTGCTTTCTACCGGTACTCCGAAGCAGAAAGTGGACATGCTTTCTGCCGCGCGTATGCTTCAGAAGAAGGGGTATAAGATATTTGCCACGGGTGGTTCCAGCAATTTCCTTACGGAGAACGGTGTGGAGAATACGCGCGTCTACTGGCCCAGCGAACCCGAACGCCAGCCGCAGGCACTCGACATGCTGCACCGCAAGGAGATAGACATGGTTGTCAATATTCCGAAGAACCTCACCGCAGGCGAGTTGGATAACGGCTACAAGATACGCCGTGCCGCCATCGACCTCAATATTCCGTTGATAACGAATGCCCGTCTGGCAAGTGCGTTCATCAATGCATTCTGCACGATGACGCCGGATGATTTGGCTATCAAGTCGTGGGCGGAGTACAAATGATAATTTAATTTGCTATCTTTGCTGAAAACTAAGTTCGATGGAAACAATTTTGACCCAATACTATCAATCTCCTTATGGCGAGTTGCTCCTCGGCTCTTTCGGCGATAAACTCTGCCTATGCGACTGGATGCTGAACGAGAAACGTAGAGTAACCGTTGATAAGCGCATACGGCAGGTACTGCATGCCGATTATGAGGAAGGCACTTCGGAAGTGATTGCAAGGGCAATCATTCAGTTGGATGAGTATTTTGCCTGTAAGCGGACCATATTCGATGTTCCACTGCTTGCAGTCGGAACAGAATTCCAGCGGACGGTGTGGCAGGAGTTGCAGAACATCCCTTACGGAAAAACAGTGTCCTACGGCGAGCTTTCACGAAAGCTGGGCAATCCGAAAGCCGTACGTGCGGTGGCGGCTGCCAATGGGGCAAATGCCCTCTCCATACTCATCCCCTGCCATCGTGTGGTGGGCAGCAACCATACGCTGATAGGCTATGCCGGTGGACTGGCAGCCAAACAAGGGATGCTGGCATTGGAAGCGGACTCTTGCGACGGACCGTCAGGCTCCCGTATAGGACAGCTGTTTTGAGGTCAGGTTTGTTTCTGGTATTCCGCCGGTGTCATCCCCGTCATACGTTTGAAGAACTTCGAGAAGAACGACGGATTGGGAAAGTTCAGTTCGTCTGATATTTGAAACACCAGTAGATTACTGTGTTTCAGCAATACTTTGGCTTCGAGGATAACTGCTTGATTAATCCATTGCATCACGGTTTGTCCGCTTGTTTCACGTATCACCGAACTCAGATAGTGCGGTGTCAGGCATAGCTTGTCGGCATAGAAGTTGACGTTGCGTTCGTGCTTGCTGTGTTGGTTCACCAAAGCGATGAAGCGGCGGAATAGCTCTTCCTGGCGTGAAAGGCGTGCCGGAGTTGACTTGCATGTGTGCTCGTGGATATACTTAAGGTTATAGAGAAGTGAGACAATCAAGTGCTGTACAGCTCCGCGGCGGTAGGGCAAACAATGTAGTATATTCCACAATAAAGAGAAGAAGCTGCTGATGTGTGCCCATTCCTCGTTGTTGCATGAAAGGCGGATTCCGTTTCGTGTATAAGCTTCCGAAAGAATGGAATTCTGTAGCACGGGCAGAAAATTGGCAGTGGGCATGATGACTTGGAATTCGTAGTCGGGACTGACTTCCGATATTTCTATCAGCGAATTGTCAGGGATGATAATAATATCGTGGGCCGTAGCTTCATATTCGATAAGATTGATGGAGATTCGGCCCTTACCTTGCATGATGCGTACAATCCTTCCTTCTTTGGCACGATAAGGTTGCTGGGTGCGGAATAGCTTGAATCCCATTGCTTGAAAACTGATGACCATTCCCAAATCGTCGTTTATAAATCTGTATTCGGAATGTTCTATAAAATCCGGATTGTTGCGGATGTCCTCGAATGCGACGCTTATCGGTTTGTTCTTTTCCATATCTTTCCCTTTATGAATAATGTATATTTCCACCGCAAAGATAATAAAGTGTTCCTATTATTTGTCTTTTTATACGAAATGTCGTACTATTAGAACATCTTTGCGCACAAATGGATTGTAAGGTTATAGGGTTATGCCTTTATCTTTGCATGTGTATAGAACAAAACCATGTAGAATAAACAAGAAACAGAATGGATATGAAACGAACCGTTTTCTTTTTTACCCTTTCTCTTGCCGCCATGCTGGCACATGCCCAGCTCACGTTGGAGGAGTGCCAGCGACGGGCGCAAGACAATTATCCGTTGGTCAGGCAATACGGACTGATAGAAAAGGCACGCGGGTACGACCTCTCCAATGCCGGAAAAGGTTACCTGCCCCAGTTCTCCCTGTCCGGCAAGGCCACGTACCAGAGTGACATCACCCGGCTGCCGGTCGAAATCCCGAATCTCGACATCGAGACTGTTCCGAAAGACCAATATCAGGTGATGCTCGAAGTGCAGCAGGTCCTCTGGGATGGTGGGGATATACGTTCCAGAAAACGATTGACGCGTGCCGCCTCGGAAGTGGAACTGGAAAAACAGCATGTAGACATGTATGCCTTGACTGACCGGGTGAACCAGCTCTTTTTCGGCATCCTGCTGTTGGACGAACAGCTGAAACAGAACAGCCTCTTGCAAGAAGATTTAGGAAGAACCCACAAGCAGGTAGCCGACTATATAGCCAATGGCATCGCCACCCTGAGCGACCTGGATGCAGTCAGCGTAGAGCAACTGAACACCAGGCAGCACCGTGTGGAATTGGAGACCACCCGCCGTGCATACCTCAGCATGCTTGCTGCCTTTACGGGCAAGGATCTCTCTTCCGAAACGGTTTTATTGAAACCGGCTGCCGAAGAAAACATAGACCGGCAGATGAACAACCGCCCCGAACTTCGTTGGTACGATGCGCAGGGAGAGCAACTCCACCAGCAGGAGGCAGCTTTGAACACCCGGTTGATGCCGCGTTTCGGCCTTTTTGTACAAGGGGCATACGGCAATCCGGGGTTGAATATGCTGAAAGATGAATTCAACGCCTATTACATGGCGGGGGTGCGCATGTCCTGGAATTTCGGCAGTCTGTATACGTTGAAGAACGACCGCCGCAGGATAGACAATACCCGCCAACAGATAGAGACCGGCCGGGATGTGTTCCTTTTCAACATTCGCCTGCAGGCTACGCAGCAGGATGCGGGCATTGTATCCATGCGCCGCCAGATGGCGGATGATGACGAGATTATCCGTCTGCGTGGGAATATCCGCCGTGCAGCCGAGGCCAAGGTGCAGAACGGGACAATGACCGTGACCGATATGCTGCGGGAGATTACCAACGAAAGTATGGCACGACAGACCAAGGCATTGCATGAGGTGCAGTTGCTGATGAACATCTGGCAGCTGAAATATACGCTGAACAATTAATGACTATAATCCGTAATTTATAACTTGAAATAGTATGAAATCATTGAAATTATTTCCTTTTTTATTTCTCCTTGCCGCCTGTACCGGCGGTACTCCGAAATATGATGCGACGGGAACGTTCGAGGCTACCGAAGTCATCGTTTCTGCCGAGGCGTCTGGAAAACTGCTGAGTTTCGACATCGAGGAAGGCACGACACTGATAGACGGGCAGGAAGTAGGCATTATAGATACCGTCCAACTCTATCTGAAGAAACTCCAGTTGGAGGCCAGTGTCAAGTCCGTGGAAGGCCAGCGGCCTGATATCCTGAAGCAAGTAGCCGCCACTCAGGAACAGATTGTGCAGGCACGGCGCGAGCGCGACCGTGTGTCCAACCTGCTCCGTGTGGGTGCCGCCAACCAGAAGCAGCTCGATGATGCCGAGTCCCTTCTCGAAGTCCTCCGCAAGCAGCTCGACGCACAGAACTCCACCCTGCGCAACAGTGACCGGAGCCTGACGTGGCAAAGTTCCTCTGTCGGCATCCAGGTGGCGCAGATAGAAGACCAGTTGCGCAAATGCCACATCACCTCTCCGCTGACGGGAACCGTCCTTGCCCAATATGCCGAAGCCGGAGAACTGGCTGCTCCCGGCACCCCTCTTTTCAAAGTGGCGGATATGGAGCAGATTTACCTCCGTGCCTACATCACCTCCGAGCAGCTTGCCGAAATCAAGCTGGGGCAGCAAGTGAAGGTTTATGCGGATTATGGAAAGGAAGTGCGGAAAGAATACCCCGGCATCGTCACCTGGATTTCCGATACGTCCGAATTCACTCCAAAAACTATCCTGACGAAAGACGAGCGCGCCAATCTGGTCTATGCTGTAAAGATTGCCGTGAAGAATGACGGGATGCTGAAAATAGGAATGTATGGAGGCTGTAACTTTAACTAATATCTCCAAACGTTACGGCAGCGTGGAAGCCCTGCGGGGTGTCTCTCTGTCAGTGGCTCCCGGTGAGCTTTTCGGCATCATTGGGCCGGACGGTGCGGGCAAGACATCGCTTTTCCGCATCCTCACCACTTTGCTGCTTGCCGACGGAGGCTCGGCTTCGGTCTGCGGTCTGGATGTGGTGAAGGACTACAAAGCCATCCGCAGGCGGGTGGGGTATATGCCCGGACGCTTCTCCCTCTATCCGGACTTGACGCCCGGCCAGCATCCCGAGCAGCGGATGTATCCCCGTGGCGTATGAGAGGGCGACGGCGATCACGTTCTGGAGAAGCACCAGCACGGAGGCGACAATCAAAAAGATAAAAACCTGTTCTTAAGAACGTATTTCCTTCGTTATTATCAGCACGATAATGATGCATAGTTTTGTATCCAATAAACTCACGCTTAGCATTTACAAGTTCTTTTATTTTTTTGCCCGAACGCTTTAAACGTCTTTCTATTTCGTTCTTTTTATTTGTTGCTTCCTTATATTCAGCTTTATGTTCATTATACTTGTTCTTTACATAGGGAGAACCTAAGTTATCTTCATATAGAGTCATCATAGATTTTGCATCTTTGATGTTCTCTTCATATCTTTTAAATTCTATAAATAATTGCACACATTTTAATATGTTTTCCATACACTCTGGTGTTTCATACGGTGCAAATGCACTGTCTAACTTCGTTTCAATAGGTTCATAAGTATCAGGCTTCACTAATACTTTTTGAATATCTTCCTTAATAAGAAGGTTAGCCTTCTCTTCTTGTGTTCTACTACAGGCACCTAACACCATCATACACAAAATAAAACCAGTTACTTTTTTCATATTAGATAGTTTTAGTTAGTTTTTAGATATTATTAATATTCGTTTGCAAAGTTAATTAAAAACTATTTAAATACCAAATGAATGGAAGAAAAACAAAAAAAGAAGTTTAATTACAAATAGAAATATGGGCGGAAGCGGCATCTTTGTATTCTTTAATACTATGAAAGTGAAGCTTCAGTGAATTAGAAAAATTGGTATATTTCTTAAAAAAC
>OGYO01002012.1_pt1 | contig 10998 bp, 10 predicted proteins | sample 1576561 | NCBI WGS metagenome assembly OGYO01 (sample SAMEA3541507, study PRJEB24748) | human gut metagenome | biome: human gut; feature: human-associated habitat; material: faeces | place: China | collected 2012 | reverse complement strand
CGTTTCATTTGACCATCAGACGCTCCTTGTCGGCTTCATTGCCCGCACGCCGCCTCGTCCACACCGCAGAACGGCGTTTTGCCGTCCGCGAGAAAACGCTCGTAGGCATACATATCCATTTCGGGGTGTTCCATCGTCACGGCCTTTCCAGCGTCATGCGCCCGAGCTTGCCCTCGCGGAATTCATCGAGCAGGACGTGCGCCATGCGCTCGGTATTGACTTCGCCGCCGGAAATGAGAAAGCCGCGCTTTCTCGCCGCGGCTTCGAGCAGCTCGTAGCCGGGCGCTTCCGGGTCGGGCGTGAATTTATAGCGCGCTTCGATCGCGCCGGGGTAAAGCTCGCGCAGCCGCTCGAGCAGCCGGCAGGCGACGAGCTCCACGTCAAGGATGTTATCGTTGATCGCGCCCGTCCAGGCAAGCGAATACCCGACCTCGGGCGACTCAAACTTCGGCCAGAGGATGCCGGGCGTATCCAGCAGAAGGATGCCGCCGTTGAGCGTGATCCACTGCTTGCCGCGCGTGACGCCGGGGCGGTCGCTCGTTTCGGCGGCCTTCCGCCCGGCAAGCCGGTTGATAAAGCTCGATTTTCCCACGTTTGGGACGCCGAGAACCATGAACCGGAGGGCCTTGCCCACCTGTCCCTTTGCCTCGGCGCGCTCGATCTTCTCCTTCAGAAGAGCGCGTGCCGCGGCGGGAAAGGCGTTTACGCCGCGCCCGCTTTTGCAGTCCATTTCCAGCGCGAGCGCGCCCTCGCCGGTCAACGCTTTTTTCCAGAGCGCCGTCGCGGCGGCGTCCGCCTGATCCGCGCGGTTGAGCACGATCAGCCGCGGCTTGCTGCCGACGATGCGCTCCACATCCGGGTTGCGGCTGGAATTGGGGATGCGCGCGTCGCGCAGCTCCACCACGGCATCCACAAGACGGAGGCTGTCCTCCATCATGCGGGTCGCCTTTTTCATATGACCGGGATACCAGTTGATCGTTTCGTTGGCCATCAGTCGATCACTCCTATGCGGCTCCAGTCACGGCTCTCTCCGTGCTGGGAATCGCCGCCCGGAACGAGCAGGAAAAACGCCCGTCCGATGACAAGGCGCTCATCCACACAGCCGATGCGGTCGTCACGGCTGTCGGTAGAGCCGTTGCGGTTGTCGCCCATGACAAAGAGACATCCCTCCGGCACGGTGACGGAATCACCGAAATCGATGCGGCGGTGCGTCGGCTCAAGCGTATAAGGCTCATCCAGCGCCACGCCGTCCACATACACGATGCCGCCTTCAAAGTCGATCGTGACCGTTTCGCCCTCGGTGGCGATCACGCGCTTTACGATCGGCTCGCTGTTGAAGCTCTCCTTGCGCAGCACGATAATGTCGCCGCGCTTTGGCGTATAGAAAAGATTGGAGACGAGAATGCGGTCGCCGGGGTGCAGCGTGTTGAGCATGGAGGTGCCGACAACGCCGACCACGCGGACAAGAAACGTGAAAATCAGAACACAGGCAAACAGCGCCACCACGAGCGACTGGATCCAGTCAAACGTCTCGCCGCGGCGTTCTTTCAGTTTTCTCTTTTTGATCTCAGGCCAGGTTTCATTCATAAAGAGCACACTTCCGGTATTGTAATTACAGGCATTATACTACATAATGCAATTGTCAGCAATAGGGAAAAAGGACGCCTCGATGAGGCGTCCTTTTTCTATGCGGCCGGACTTCAGTTGATGAGGCCCTTGACCTTCGCAGCCTTGCCCACGCGGTCGCGCAGGTAGTACAGCTTCGCCCGACGGACTTTGCCGCGCCGGATGGTCTCCACGGAGACGATGCTGGGAGAATGCACGGGGAAAACCTTCTCGCAGCCGACGCCGTAGGAAATGCGGCGGACAGTGATGGTTTCGTTGATGCCGCCATGCTTTCTGGCAATGATGGTGCCTTCAAACACCTGGTTGCGCTCGCGGGAGCCTTCCTTGACGCGCAGAGTGACACGCACGGTATCGCCGACGTTCATCTGCGGAAGCTCCGGCTTCATGTAGTTCGCGGTGAGAGTTTTGATGAGATCCATGATGATCCTTCCTTTACATGAGACGTTCTTACCGCGTAAGCACTGCGGCAGCGGACCGCCTTGATATGCCGTGCCCAAGGCACGAGCCATAAGAGGATACCATATCCTGTCCGGTTTTGCAAGTATTTTTTCACAGCCTTTTCCAACCGGCTGCGCATATTTCACCCGAAATCCGGCAGAATAGGAAATGACTTCTTTACCGGAGGGAAAACCATGAAAAAAATACGAGAAATTCTGCTATTTTCGCTCTGCGTACTGCTGTTTTCCGGCTCGCTCACCGCGGCGGCAGCGGACGGCGCTCCCATCGCGGAGAATCTGGAGATCATGACCTACCGCGGCATATCCGTCGGCGGGCAGCTCAAAGCGTTTGATCCGGAGGGCGAAGAGGTACACTTCCGCATTACGACTGAGCCGAGAAAGGGCACGCTGACGCTTGAAGAAAACGGCGAATTTGTCTACACTCCCGCCGAAGGCAAGCGCGGGCGAGATTACTTCGGCTACTGCGCCTCGGATCCGAAAGGCAATGTTTCGCAGGAAGCTACCGTCGTCATCACGATCCGCAAGACCGGGAGAGGCGCCGGCTATGCCGATACCGCCGGTCTCTCCTGCGAGTACGCCGCGTGCGTCCTCGCGGAAGAAGGACTCTTCACCGGCCGGTGCGTGTGCGGACAATATCTCTTTGAGCCGGAGGAGACGGTCTCCTGCGGCGAGTTTCTGTCGCTCTGCATGGAAACGGCAGGCATTGAGCCGGTGGAAACGACTGTTTCCGCAGAAAGCAGCGCCACCGCCGCTCCCGTGTGGATACAGCAGTATGTCGATGCCGCCGTGTCCGAGGGCTGTCCCGTGCCGACGTTTGGCGGAGCCTCTTTCGACGCGGACGCGCCGGTAACCCTCGGCGCCGCGGCACAGACGCTCTCCAAAGCGCTGCGCATCACGCCGCTCTCGTCCGCGAGCGGCGAAGAGAGCGCCGCAGCGCGCGCCATACAGGAGCTGGTGGCGTGCGGTCTTCTGCCGGTCGGAATGGATGCGGAAGCGTCTCTCACGCGCGGTCAGGCGGCGGAGCTTTTCCTAAAGGCGCTCGATCTTCTGGAACAGCGCGGCTGACAAAAACCGGCAGCATTCAACTTCGGTTGGGTGCTGCCGGTTTTGGGTGTTCAAGGGTGGAAAATCGCTTTTTTCTTCGCAAAGACCGCCTTTGCGGCGCAAACTGTCTATTCATGACTGCTCAAATGGCTTTATCCCGAAAAAAATGCTTTTTGATGCAGCATATTCCGGAGAATCTCTTGACTCAAAAAGCAGGTAAAGTATATAGTTGATGTGTTATAATTGTAAAACAATTAACGATAGCAGGTACATATAATGAAAAAAGACAGCAGAAAATACTACGCCGCCTATGAGGAACGCTACAAAACCGCCCATGCAAACGGTGTTAGTTGGTCAAGCGATGTAAATACGCCTGTCGTGATGGAAGTGATTGACAGGTATAAAATCCGTCGGGAGCATAAACTCCTTGAGATCGGATGCGGGGAAGGCCGAGATTCCAAGACGGTCTTGGATCATGGTTTTCCGTTAATGGCAACGGATATTTCCGAAGAAGCCATTGCGTATTGCAGGCAGCAGATGCCCCGGTACGAAAAACATTTCAGCGTTTTGGACTGCTTATCCGCCCGACTGGATGAAACGTTTGATTTTATCTTTGCCATAGCCGTCGTTCATATGCTGGTGCTTGACGAGGACAGAGACGGCTTTTATCGGTTTATCCGCAGCCACCTGACCGCAGAGGGAAAGGCTCTGATCTGCACCATGGGCGACGGAGAATTTGAAATGCAGAGTGACATTTCCACTGCATTTACCTTACAGGAGAGAAACCACGACTCGGGCAAAATGATGGTCGCCGGAACATCGTGCAGGATGGTATCATGGAATACATTGGAAAATGAGTTAGCAAGAAACGGCCTGACCATCATTGAGAAAGGGATCACAAGCTCCCTTCCTGATTTTAACTGCCTGATGTATGCTGTCGTTAAAGCATAAGGGAGCGTATATACGAGGATTTGACTGTGAATAAAGAAGAATTATTGAAGCTCTCTCCCGGGGAGTTGACCGATTTGGGCATCTGCCCGACCTGTTTCAACCGGGAAAACGGCGGTGCGCTTTATGGCGATAACTCGGATAAGATGCTCTATGAGGATGAAGATATTGAATGCTTCTTTGTCGGCAATCCGAGAGCGGCCGGTCATATGTGCATTTCCACTATGGAACACTATCACGACATGAGCGAAGCTCCCGATCATATCAATGAGAAGATCATTCGATTTGCGAAGCGGTTCATGCAGATCCTTTGCGAGGTTTATGGGTGTGAGCGGGTCTACCTGTGTACCATGTGCGACGGTCTCAACAATCATTATCACATCCAGCTTATCCCCCGCTACCCGGACGAGAATCGGGGCAGCCAAAACTTTGTAAAGCCCCGCAAAGCGTATGTCCCGGATCACGCCAAATTGGAAAAAGTAAGAACACGAATCCACGAATATGCGCAAGAATGATTTTCAGAAACATACTTGCTGAAACGCTTACCGGCAGGGTCTCCCCTGCCGGTTGAGCTTGTCAAAAAAGTGTTTTTGACAAGCTCTCAAACGAGACCCACTTCGTTGGGCTCTCGTTTGAAAAGGCTGCGGCTCGCCGCAGCGCACTCGCTGCGCTCGCACGTTTGCGAGCCGAAAAGTATTTTCTCCGACGCACATGTCGCCGGAGAAAATGATTAAAACTCTATTTGCGCCTGCGGGCGCAAACTCTGCGAGGCGTTTTCGACAGGCTGTACCGGCAGGGTCTCCCCTGCCGGTTTTCTGTATTTCAGTCTTTTCGCAGCCGTTCGGCCAGCGCTTCGTCGGCGGCGGTGATGATCGTACGGTAATCCGTGTAGATCACCCGCCCCGGTTTTGCGCCGGAGGGCTTTTTCACAAAGCGCACCTGCGTGCAGTCTACAGCGACCTTGCCGCCGGTTTTCGCCTGCGAATACGTTGCAGCGAGCGCCGCGGCCTGCCGGATCGTTTCCTCGTCCGCCTCGCCCTCCGCCTGCGACACGATCACATGGCTGCCGGGGAGCTTCTGCACATGCAGCCAGAGATCGTTGCGGCGGGCAATATGGAGCGTGAGCTCGTCGTTCTGCACGTTGCCGCGGCCGACAAGGATCTCCGTGCCGCTGTCGGATACGAACCGCAGCGGCTTTCGCGCTGCGGGCTGCTTCTGCCGCTTGCCCTGCGTCTTCTCTTTGATATATCCGGCGTTCACCAGCTCGCGGCGGATGTCGGCGAGATCGTGGTCGCACTCGGCGCGGGAGAGCTCGTCGAGCACGCTCTCCAGATACGCCTCGTCCTCGCGCGCTGCGGCGAGCAGCTCCGTGAGCATCCGGTTTGCGGTTTTCGCTTTGTTGTAGAGCTTATAATTGTAAGCGGCGTTCTGCTGCGGCGTTTTGCGTTCGTCCAGCGGCACAGTGACCGTCGGGCAGTCCGGCTCATAGTAATCCTGCGCCTCAAAGGAGCGCATGCCGCGCTTCAGGCGGTACATATTCGCCGTGATGAGATCACCCCGGCGGCGGTATTCCTCGCGTTTTTCCGTTTCGAGCAGTTCCTGCTCGCGCGCCGCGATCTTGCGCAGGAGACGATCCCGCGCCGTTTTCGCCGTGCGCTTGAGATCGGCGCTGCGGCGGCGCAGATTTTCCTGCTGATCCTTTTTGCGGTAAAACGTATCCAGAAGCTCGCTGAACGACGAAAACTCCGTCAGCTCGGCGCGGCTGCCGTACTGATACACCGGCTGGAACGTAAAGTCCTTCGGCATGCCGTCAATGGAGATCATCACCGGTGTGAAGTCCCCGGTATCGATACGCATGCGCAGCGCGTCGAGTGCGGCGCCGAGCCCTTCCCAGCCGCCGAGCGAGAGCTCGCGGCAGAGAAGCGGCGATAGCCCGCCGAACGTATCGAGCAGCCACTTATCCGGCGGCTGCGTCCGGTCGGCGTGTGTGAGCAGCCGCTCACACTCTTCCCTTTCCGTCCGGAAAAACGACGGTTTCTCCTGCTGCGGCGGCAGCGTGTAGAAAAGTCCCGGCAGCAGCGCGCGGCGATTCGGGTCCTCATAGTCCACACGGCGGATGCAGTCCAATATATGCCCGTCGCCATCCAGCAGAAGGAGATTCAGCCCCTTGCCCATGAGTTCAAGCACAAGCGTTTTCTCCCCGCGGCAGTTCAGCTCGTCCACGGTATCCAGCCGCAGGATAAGCAGCCGCTCGCCGAGCGGCTGCTCCAGCGCCGTGATGCGCGCTCCGATCAGATATTTGCGCAGCAGCATGCAGAACATCGGCGGCTGCGACGGGTTTTCCATGGTCTGCTCCGTGAGAGAAATGCGGGCGCTGCCCGGCCGAACGGAGATCAGCACACGGCGGCTTCCCTGCTCGCGGGAATGCACGGACAGGATCAGCACGTCCTTTTCCGGCATGCTGATCCTGTCGATCTTTGCTCCCAGAAGGGAGTTTTCCAGCTCACGGCGCAGCGCCGTCAGCAGTATGGCGTCCAGAGGCATTGTTTTCCTCCAAAATGATAGCAAAGAGTTCTTCGATCCGCTCGTTTTGTCCGCGGAGATAGAGCCACCCGAACAGTGCCTCCAGCCCGGAGGCAGCGTGGTACTCGGCCTCCGTCGCGGCGCGGGGCGCGGCATGGCTGTGCGCGTTGCGCCCGCGGCGGTATACGGCCTCCTCCTCGCCCGTAAGATGTGGGCGGATCTTTTCCGCCGCGCGCGCCTGCGCCGGGGCGGATACATACCGGATGGTCTGCCGGTGCAGCTCACCGGCGGTCAGTTTCCCGGAGCGGCAAACCTCCCGCCGGGCAAGGATCTCATACACGGCGTCGCCCATGTGGGCGAGCGCCAGCGCGCTCATGGCGCGCACTTCACCGTCCGAAAGGATCATAGACGCTCCTCCGCGGAGAAATCGTCCTTCTGCTCCTCGATGAGCTGCTCCATCGGCGTGCGGCCGGACATGCTCATCTCCTGCCATTGCTCACGGGTGATGAGAAGCTGGCGGGGCTTGGAGCCTTCAAACGGCCCGACGATGCCGAGCTCTTCCATCTGGTCAACCAGACGTGCAGCGCGGGAATAGCCGAGCTTCAGCCGCCGCTGCAGCATGGAGACGGACGCCTGCTTCGTATCGAGGATAACGTCCACCGCCTGCGGCAGCAGCTCATCGCAGCCGCTGAACGGATTATCGTCGAGTGCGGCGGAATGCCCGTCCTCATCTTTCTCCTCCGGTGCGTCCTTTCCGGCGGCGGCCTTTTCGATCTGGCGGAGGATCTCATCGTCGTACTCCGGCGTCGTCCCCTGCTTGATAAAGTCGATGACCTGCTCGCGTTCCTCGTCGGAGACGAAAGCGCCCTGCACACGAAGCGGCTTTCCGACGCCGAGCGGCGCATAGAGCATATCGCCCATGCCGATGAGCTTTTCCGCGCCCGGGTTATCGAGAATGATGCGCGATTCAAGCGCACTCGAAACGGCAAACGCGATGCGGCTCGGGATGTTGGCCTTCATAAGGCCGGTGATGACATCGGCGGACGGGCGCTGCGTGGCAATAATGAGGTGCATACCGGCAGCGCGGCCCATCTGGGCGATGCGGCAGATGCTCTCTTCCACCTCTTTGGCGGCGGTCATCATAAGGTCGGCCAGCTCGTCGATCACGATGACAACACTCGGTATCGTCGGCTCGCCGAGGCGGGTCTTGTAGGTATTGTAGCCCTTGAGATCGCGCACGCCGATCTCCGAGAATAGGCGGTAGCGCTTCATCATTTCCACGACTGCCCACTGCAGCGAGCCCGCCGCTTTTTTCGGGTCGGTCACGACCGGGATGTACAGATGCGGGATACCGTTATAGATGCCGAGCTCGACCATTTTCGGGTCGATCATGATAAGGCGCACCTCGTCCGGCGTCGCCTTATAGAGCAGCGAGAGAATGAGGCTGTTCATGCACACGCTCTTGCCGCTGCCGGTCGTACCGGCGATGAGCATATGCGGGAGCTTGGCAATGTTGCCGACAATACAGTTGCCCCCGATGTCCTTGCCGATGGCAAAGCTGAGCTTGGAAGCGGCGTTCTGGAACGCGGGCGAATCGATGATGTCACGCAGGTAAACGGTGCTGACAACTTTGTTCGGCACTTCCACGCCGACCGTGGAGATCTTATCGGGGATCGGGGCGATGCGCACGCTGACAACGCCGAGCGAGAGCGCCAGATCGCCCGCAAGGTTCGTGAGCTTGCTGAGCTTCACGCCGGCTTCGAGCTCAAGATCGTAGCGCGTGACCGTCGGCCCGCGAGTGATCTCGGTCACCGAGGCGCCGATGCCGAAGCTGTGGAGCGTCGTTTCCAGCCGCTCGCGGTTGAGCGACACCTCCTCCCTGCCGTCAGACGTGATCCCGTCTCCGGCTTTGAGGAGAGTTACCGGCGGATACTGGTATTCCGGCATCTGCTCCGTCTCCTCGATCGTCTGCGCGATCTCGTCCGCGGCGGCATCCACATCCTCGCGGCGGAGCTTTTCGGGCTTTACAAACGGCACGGGCTCTCGGACGGACTCAATGCCGATCTCGGCAGAACCGTCCTCCAGCGAAAGATCCTCCGCCGGAGCCGTTTCCTCGATAAAGGGTTCCTCCTCGGCCGTCACAGCGTTCTCGATGAACGGCTCTTCTTCGGCCGAAGCCGCGTTTTCGATGAACGGGTCTTCCTCGGCCGAACGGCGGTTCTTTGCGCGTTTTTCCTCGCCGCGGCGGATACAGTCCGCTACCGCTGCCATATCCGGCTGTCCCTGATAGAGGATGCCCTGCGGCATATCCGGGATCGGTTCTTCCGGCAGGGGGTCGTCCTCGATGGGGATGTCGATCGCCGCTTTCTTCCGGCGGCGGGAGAAGATGCCGCCGGAGCTTCCCTCCTGCGGCTGTGCCGAAGCATTCGCCGGTTCCGGCACGGCAAAGATCTCCGGAACGGGAAGCTCCTGTGCGCACTCGCGCGGTGCACTGCGTTCCTTTTTCGCACGGGGCTTTTCCGGAACGGGCTCCGGCATCGGTTCATACTCCGCACGCGGGCGATTCTTCATATCCTCCACTCTCTCACGGAGAGAGACCTTTCCCGCAACACAGATAACGCTGAAGAGCGCAATGATGAACACCGGCAGCGCGCCGTATACGCTCACGGCCCGCTCAAGGAAGATGGACAGCAGTCCCGAAACGACGCCGCCGGTCTCCAGATTTATGCCGCCGTAGTACAGGCTGCGGATGGAAAGCCAGTCAAACCCGTAATCGGTCTTGCATACGAGCAGATGGACCGCCGCGCCAAAGAGCAGCGGGATGAAGGAAAGCGCCACAATCCGCCCGGCTACAGGGCGTCCGCGGTGGAAGCCGAGAATGGCCGCCGCCCAGAGGAAGCACAGCGGCACGACAAGAAAGCCCCAGCCGAAGAGACCCTTGAAAACATACAGGCACAGCCAGTCGATCAGCCAGTAATCCCTTACGAAATAGCCGATCAGAGTAAAGAGGCCAAGGGCCAGACACACGACCGAACCGACCTCGCGGCGGATCGGCTTTCTGGCTTTTTTCTTCGCGGACGTATTCTTTTTTGTTCCGGACGCGGATCTTGATTGCGCCATATTGTTCTCCTCAGAAAAGCGAGGCAATAAGCGTGACTACGCCGACGCCCCACATGTAATAAGCGAAATTGCCGAACTTGCCCTTCTTGAGCAGCCGCTGCAGAAGGATGATGCTGAAATAGCCGACGACGATCGAAACGATCATGCCGATCAGATACGCAGGGAAATTGGACCACTCCACGCCCGCCTTGAGCGCCTTGAAGAGCGAAAGGAGATTCGCACCGAGCACGGCGGGAATGCTCATGAGCAGAGAGTATTTCATTGCGAACGGACGGGACTGCCCGGTGGCGATGCCGGCGGTGATGGTGCTGCCGGAGCGGGAAATGCCGGGGATGGTGGCGACAGCCTGCGCACAGCCGATCAGCAGCGCATCGCGGATGCGCATCGAGCGCTCGTTGCCGCGGCCCGGAACAATGCGGTCGGAAACATAGAGCAAACAGCCGTTGAGCAGGAACGCCGCGCCGATGAAGCCGGTCTTATAATAGAGCTGCTCCAGAGAATCATGGAATGGGAGAATGATAAAAAGCGGCAGCGTACCGAAAAAGAGCATCAGCAGCATCCGCGCGCCGGGGTGCTCCGTGCGCTGCTCCGGGAAGGCATCGTGTGACGAGCGGACAAGGCCGACGGTGTCGGATACAATGTAGACAATATCCTTCCAGTAAACGATCATAATGGAGATCAGTGTGCCGAAATGCAGCAGCACGTCGAAGAACATATGCCCCTCTTCCGCAGTCTGTAAGTTGAAAACATTCTGGAGCACCGCGAGATGGCCGGAGCTGGAGATGGGCAGAAATTCTGCCACGCCCTGAACGAAGCCGAGAAATATCGCGTTAAGGATCGACAAAAGATTCTCCTCCTTTTGCGTGGATTGGTTTCACGGTTCTGCCGCCGAACGGCAGCAGCAGAGAGTAGAGTATGATAGAAAAGTATATTCTTTAACAATTAATTTTACCACGATTTTCCCCTGTTTACAAGTGGGAACGATTTTTTTGAAAAAAGTGCTTTACAAATCCGAAATATGTGTTATAATCACATTCGCGCTGTGGGGGCGTAGCTCAGCTGGGAGAGCGTTCGGTTCGCATCCGAGAGGTCGAGAGTTCGAATCTCTTCGTCTCCACCATAAGTCCACCGTAATTTTGATGAAAATTACGGTGGACTTTTCTTGTTTGAGAGTCTGCATTATGGTACTATGATTTCGACAAACTTGAATTTGTAGGTGTGATCGATGAGAATTGTAGAAGTTACAGAAAACAAAAAACAATATCTTGATTTGCTCCTG
>OGYO01002008.1_pt1 | contig 11023 bp, 9 predicted proteins | sample 1576561 | NCBI WGS metagenome assembly OGYO01 (sample SAMEA3541507, study PRJEB24748) | human gut metagenome | biome: human gut; feature: human-associated habitat; material: faeces | place: China | collected 2012 | reverse complement strand
CTTATGACTATAGTTGGCCAGTGCATTGGAGCCGGAAGAAAAGATGAAGCCATATATTATATAAAGAAGCTCAGTAAAATGGCTGAAGCTGCCATTATTATAAGCTGTCTTGTTGTATTTGCATTGTGCAGGCCGATTACCATACTCGGTGGAATGGAAGCAGAAAGTGCAAGAATGTGTTTTGAGATGACTCTTTTCATAACAATAACCAAGCCAATATCATGGGTATTGTCGTTTATTCCGGCTTATGGAATGCGTGCTGCCGGAGACGTGAAATTTTCAATGATAACATCATGTGCAAGCATGTGGTTATGTCGTGTAAGCTTCACTATATTCTTATGCCGTGTATATGGTTTTGGTCCTATTGCTGTATGGATTGGAATGTTTGCCGATTGGACTGTACGCGGTATCGTGTTCACTATACGTTTCCACTCCCGCAGATGGCTTAATCATCATATAATTGACTGATCTTAACGAATTGGATTAACGATAAAAAACGCATGCCAGATTGAAAAAATCGGACATGCGTTTTATTATTTTGTTATAATTTATAATATTGTATTGTAAACCATATTATTACAATCAGCCATTAACCTAGAATCCCTTACAGTTACCCTTAAGAGTTGCTCCTGTAATATTAACTTTTCCATTAATATTAGTACAATCCTCAATAATAGCCTTGCCAAATGTTACTTTATAACCAAGTGCAGATGGTTTTCCTGTAAGTGGCCAGTGATAATTATTACCCTTATTAGAATCTGAAATACAATTCTTCATTGTTACAACACCACTCTGGTTGTTTCTATCGAAACCATTAGCATAGTTTCCCTTAGCTGTACATCCAATAAGCTTATGGTTAAGAGGATCAAGGTGAGCTGCCTTTCCTGGTGTTTTGTTATCTACTCCACCCATCTTAAATCCGTTACCATCACCATATATTCCATCACAGTATCCATTGTAGTTAGCCTGGCAGTTTACAAGTGTTACTGCTCCATGAGCTGCATAACAATCCCAGCCATCATCACTATTGTATTCAGCTACACAGTTTTCAAAATAATTGCCTTCACCTGAATGAAGTTTTACTGCAAAACCATCAGCATTCTCACCCTTAGCATCTGCATTATGATGAGACTTGCAATTATAAAACTTGTTATTAGCTCCTCCGTTGCTTACCTGAAAACCTGCATCTTCATTATAGCAGCATGTTACATACTTTAATGTATTATTAGAACCTGAAATAAAGATTCCATTATCAGAAGCATTCTTAACTGTAATGTTAGAAAGTGTGCTTCCATTACCTGATAATGTAATTCCTCTTCCTGAACTTCCGCTTGTCTGTGAGAAATCTATTGTTGCATTATTCTTTCCTGTAAGATTAACACCTGCTGGAAGTGAAACAGCTCCAGACTTAACTGTTCCATCAATAACTACTGTTTGTCCTGACTTAGCCTTCTTAAGTGCATCTGCTAAAGACATTCCACCAGCCTTAACCACATAATTACCTGATACAGATGAACCTGTTGATGAACCTGAAGATGAGCTGCTTCCTGATGAAGAGCTGCCTGAACCTGATGAACTTCCTGATGAAGAACCAGATGATGAGCTGCCATTAGAATCAACCTGTACTTTGTAAATGTTGATTCCGCTGTTCTCTGAATACAGATATATGTATCCCTTAGAATCTGAATATGAATATGTTCCTAAAGAAGCTGTCTTATTAGCTGCAATAGTTCCAAGCTTCTTTCCATTAGAATCAGCTACGATTAAATTACGGGTAGAGCTTCCACTGCTTCTTAACACTACCTTTATTGTATCAGAACCTGACACCGGTACCTTAACTGAACGGTATGATGGAGTGCCTGTACCAGAAAGAGCCAGACAATATGTATATGCTGTGCCATCTACTGTTACAGATTCCGCCTTAACCTTCATATTCTTACTGCTTGTTGCCATAAGACCAAGTCCGTCTACTGTAGTACTTGATTTAATAGTTCCTAACTTCTTAAAATTAGAATTCTTGAAATTCCATGAATTCTGTGTTGCCGCATTAGCTGACAACACTGGTGCTGCTGTAAAACATACTAATAATACCGCAACAACAGCTGCAAAAACCCTTCTTGCCTTCTTAATCATGATTAACCTCCCAAACATTATAGATTAAATAGCAAAAGAGGCGTTATTTTGCTGGCAGTGTCCGATATCATGCAAAATAAATCGCCTCTGATGCTAAAAATACCATAATAAGGATAAAAATGAAATGGCTTAAAATTACAAAGATTTACGCAAGTGTTTGTGCATTTTGTATAGTTAGTTCTGAAATATACCGTTTTCTTAATACATTTTTACTTAAGAACTGATTTATTGTCACTTACCTTGATGTGAAAGCAGTTATCCTATGTAAAATATTTGATTCCTTTAAGAGGATATGGTCAAAATTTTTATGGACGTAAAAATGTATTTTGCCACACTTTTATGTACGAATTTTTGTGTTGCATTACATTTTTCTGCATGAACTTTTCTTAATCCACTCATCGGGCATCTCAAAATGCTGGTAATCTTTTGCATGTTCCCAGTCGCCGCCCCACTCAAATCCATGTTCTGCAAACACCTTATAGCACAAATCGTCATGGTCGATTTTGTGTGGAAATTCAATGCTTCTGTCTGTATACTTTTCAGCATTGGCAGGCTCTACATTTCTTCTGCCATCAACATATTTCACATAAGGATTATAAAGCGTGTTGATGTCAACCGCCAGCCCTAACGCATGCTTTGACAACTTCGTCGAATAGGAAATGTATCTAAAATTAAATGCTGAAGAATTATTATCACTCATCGACTTCTCATCATCAGCATCATATTCATCAATAAGTCTGATTTTTTCAATCTCATAGCCAGCCTCGTAAAGCTGCTTAAATATATCAAGCACATCATCAGCAATCAGCCTGTTCACAACCAGCTCACCTGTGTGCGTTTTCCCATCAAATCCGACATGCAAAACTTTAAGATACCGCAAATCTTCTCTTGGCACGGTGCAGTTGTCCTTAAATGATTTCCCCTGCATTTTGGCAAATATGTCGTCTGGAATTGGTGATTTGGTAAATGGTTGGGTGTTCATGTGTGTGCTCCTCTGTTTTTTATATCTGATATTCACATTCTGTTATCCTGCAATTCTTACATATGCAGAATGCAGGCTTCTATTTTTGTTCTTTGGCTTGCCTTTGGCGGTGTGATTTTAACAAATCCTTTGGGTGTCTTTGCATTTGCAACAAAAGAATAGTAACTGTGTTGGAGTTGATTGCGTAATACCTATAAGTATTACTTACTCTCTCAACATCTTTCCTGCAAATGGCGTTATTTGACTATCATATTAATTTACACTGCTCTCAAACTAAGTTTGAGGCAGATAGAGAGATTGAAAAGTTTGACTATCATATGAATTTACACTACTCTCAAACCTCAAATCCAATTCTCACCGAGTAAACATGTTCCTACATAACATGGGTACATTCATATGATAATATTTTTATTCTAACTTTTATTAATAACACACATATCTTTATCTATAATGGTTACTCTTTCCTCCTCAATAATATCATTATTATCATGGTTTTCAATTAGCAATAAGTATATTTTTTCATAAAACATTTTCTTATATAGCATATTTAATTCATCTTTTGTAAAATATGATTTCATGTTGACTAAAACAAATACTTTCTTACCAAACACTTCACTAATTACACATATGTAATCAATCAGTTTTTCCAATAAATTCTCAGGATTAGTCTCGAATTTAACATCCAACTGTTTAAAAAGGTCAGTAACATTTCCTTCTTGATTACATTGCAATAAATATGGCATATTATCCATTACATTAGATACCATGCTCAACATAGATGAATATAATATTCTCCATTCATTCATCATTTCGCTCTCAGCTACACTCTTTTCCATAACAGAATACAGTTTTGTTAAAACTCTTTTTTGATTAAGGTCTGTGGCAAATGGATCTATTATCAATTCTAATTTTTTTGAAAATGGTAATATTTCTCCATTATCTGATAAAATCCAGCCTGAATCATTATCTGAAAGCTGTTCTTTCAATTCACTGACAAAATCTGTGAATTTTTCCTGTTTCTCTAATATTAAGACAGCAACCCTCCCTTCTTCTAATTCTATTGGGCATTCAAATTGTTCTTTTACAATCTTCACAATACTATTAACCTCCTATCATCATCCAATGTAGAATTAGTATTTTCTCCTACTATTATCTCCATTTTTGAATATTGTTTCTCAGTAAGTGTTAATATCTGCACCAATCCCTGCGGTGGCTTATTCTTCTTTACATTAGAGACAATTCCATCAACAACAGTAGCATTCAAAGCTAGCTTACAGTATATAGATTCTTGCATCATCAGAAAACCGCTTTTAATTAAAAATTTCCTAAATTTATTATATTCTCTTATCTGAGATGATGATAAGACGGGTAAATCAAACATTACTATTACTCTCATATATCTATAACTCATTAGAATAAAACCTTATTAAAGACACATCATTATCATTAATAGCATCAAATACACTTTTACAATATATTTTTATTGCATTTACAACATAGTTTCTTTTTCCATCAATTGTAACCTCCTGATTAAGTATATTGACAAGTTGTAATTTTTCTTCTTTCTCAAGCTTTTCTGGTTTCATTTCATATACTTTTCTATCGACAAGTATTCTGAATGGCTCCATTAAGTCTGAACCGAGGTTAAACTGATTAAACATATTATCATGAAACAATCCCAACTGTGTAATATAACCATTAGATACTATTTCTCTGTTGAAAGTTGATAATATTATTCCATATCCATAATTCAATGCTGCATTAATAGGTATATCTAAACTCCTTGAAAAATCCATGCCAAACACTGCGTTAAAATATACCTTTGCAGCATGACCTTCTCGATTAGTTGTATCTCCTGGCTGAATCTCCTTTATATATTCAGCCAGCATTACATTTTCTTTTTTACCTAAATCTTCTAAAAATCTTTGTTGATTTCTAATTTTTTCAGAAACTATTTCTGTCCACATCATTTTCTTAATTTCAGCAGTCCACCCAACCTGTTGCCTTACTTTTGCACTTGTATCATGGCTTCCATAGTAGCTTACTAATTCTGATGACGGATTTCTTTTTTCATCACAAAATATAACTTTTATTTTTCTCTTAGTAAGTTCACTAAGAAGCCCGGCAGTCAGAGATACAGCTGTTGATTCTACTATAAGCATTGATATTTCGCTCAAATGTATCTTAGTTATCTCTGACTGTCTGACTATCATGTACTCCATTTTGTACTCAAGCTTAGCACTATTAGATATGACTACTATACGCCAGCTCATATCTTAAGCAGGTCTATTTCCTGCCTAAACAATCCTGTAACCGACTGATTAACCATTATCACATTATTGCTTGATGAGATTATTTTATTTTTCTGAATTGATCCTGTTGAACTTGCTTCTTTTATAATACTCAAATCCGCAACAATTGGTTTACATTGAAATAAATGTAATATTTCATTTAAAACTACACATTGAATTTCTACTGATAATTGTTCAAATAATTCTTTTTTTGTTTTTAATTTGTCAACCGGATTAGCTGGTCTTTTGCTATATATTGTGTTAGTTAATTTATCAATAAACATATCATAAATTCTTATATTACTCTCCTTTGTTAAAGCATCATACTCTGTAATTGGAAGATTTTGTTTCTTATCTTTCCTTTGAGAATTCTTTTGAATATATTTCTCAAGCTTCTTTAAATATCTTTCTTGTTCTTGCGATACAATTAACTGAACAGCACATTGTAATTTTAACTGCTTTCCTGTAGAGCCTCTAAGTAACACAGGAAAATCGTCTATGATCAAATATGCATTTTTCCGTATCTGAGATATCACTACCTTTGGATTCTTTAATCCATACACATTCTCAAAATATTCCATACAACTATTTGAATCATTTAAAAACTGATTTTTCATGAATAAAGGTACGGACTCTATACTTCTTTGTTTATTTCCCTTTTTATCTTCTGATTCGATAAGTGTAAAAAATGCTGGTGTTATCGATTTGTATCCTCCATATATGTTTACATCTCGTCCCTTTTTTACTGGCATACTTGCATTTTCATCTTTACTTACTAACTGTTGATTAAACAATCCACCTTTATTAGTTATAACCTGCTGTGTATATTGTATATCTCTCTTGTTTATATTTTTTAATACAACCTTTAGTGTTCCATCATTACCCCTTTTCCATATAACTTTGTCATTCTTAATAAGGTCATAATTAAACATTTGATTAAGACTATATTCAGCATTTCTATTCTTCTTTAACCATTGTAATGGATTGTTAGTGAATTTTTCATAATATACATTTCCTACAACTATATTAAGATAAGCATCTTTTGCATGATGATAGTCATTTAAAGAACGCACTTTAGTTATCTTAACATTATCCATATTCTTGAAATCTGAAACCAGATTAGCCTTCACATATGCAACTTTTGAATTCGGATACATTCTATTAAATAATCCAATTACAATTTTACTTGACTGCCTTGCTTCAACCAATTGTCTATTAATAAAACTTGCAAGTTCTTCATCAGTAAGTGAATCTTTTCTCATCAATCTATAATACTTTTCTTGTGAGATAAAACCTTTATTTAATAATTCCTTCCAAAAGACATGCATTTTATTCTGTATATCACTTGAAATCATTCCATTGCTTTTTTTAGCATTCAATTCTCTTTTTACCAAAACAAGATTATCCAACGAATCGTCTTTTGTCTTAGATTGAGGATAAATGTGATCTCTATCATAAACATTTGCATCTGACAATCTTGATAAATCTATAGATTCTCCTGAATACATGCATCTACCCATCTGTGTATAATACAAATATAATTTGATACTTTGAAAATCATCCTCTGGTCGTTGTTCTAATTCTTGTTTCCAATCTTTTGATTCGTCCTTACAGCTTTCATACAAGCTTATTAATCTATCTTTTCGGGACACTGTTCGCTTCTTTTCTCCAGTTCCTCTTGCAACTTCTACAAATATTTTAGCAGGCTCTTTTCCCATAATCTTTCTTATCTCTTCAGAAATTAATATAACCTGCCATACTGCTCTCTTAATAGATGGTGAAGCAGCAATATCTTCAACTATATCCTTATATGAAATAGTCGATATTTCTTTCATATTTTTATTGTTAATATTTTCTATTGTCTCTAAAAATGTATATTTCTGTCCTAAAAGCTGCATTAAATTATCCTGCGTGTCTCTCAACGCACCTATTATAGTCCTAATCTCTCCTGTTTCTTTATCAGCGCCTTCTATTGCATCCAGAAACTTTCTTGAGAGTCTTCCCCAGCCTTGATATTTTAATCTACTGACTTTTTTAATTTCTTCATCTGATATCTGATTATCATCATATTGTTTTCTGATAACTCTTTTTAAGATTGAAATTTCATCACCATATACTGTAATCCATAAAATTATCTGCTCCACCATCATCTTAACAGAATAATTATCAATCTTATCTCCCAGTATTTTTTTGAAATCAAGATATGAAGACATCGAACTTTTAAAGTTTATATCAAATCCGGTAATTTCCTCATCGTCATTTATCAATCCTTCACATTTTAAATACTCCCTTAAATTCTTACCTGTAACCTTCTTTTTCTTTTTAAACAAATTTTCGATAATGTCTTTTTTCAATTCAACATTCATTTTATTTGCACCAATTTTGATATTATTCAATTCATTTAACACATTAAACTCTTCATAAAGGAGTGCATGTTTAGGCAAAACATCTTCTCCAACGAGATATGTACATTTATTAGTCATTTTCCTAATAAATTTTTCTGCAGAAGCATCTTTATCTACTTTATTGTCAAAATTCCACGGTGTAATCTTACCATCAGATTTTCTTACCATCCAAGAATTAGTATTATTATAACCATTCAAAGGTCCAACATAGTATGGAACTCTAAACTTAAATATTTCAACAATTTTGTCTGATACAGATAAACCATTTGCATCTTTTTCACTTAAGAACGGCATATATTTTTCTGCTTTTGCTAAAATGTCTTTTAATTCCATTTCCTGTACTTGATATGGTATCACTCCATTATCCTTTGATATCTGAACAGGAAGTATAGTATCTGCTTGAATTTCTTGTTCTATGAATTCATATTCAGACTGATTGCTGACCGTCTTTTCTATCTTTCCCAATTGATTCTTTAAATTTTTTATAAAATCTTCTCTATTGCATCTTTTTATATTCTTTTTGCTTCCGTTAGAATTTACAAACCCTACATATGCACAATAATTACTTTTTCCTTCATCAACGAAAAATTCTTTATAAACTTTATTATTTTCCTTAAATAATTGTTTTAAAATTCTCAAATCTTCTTTGTGCTTATCATATAAATTAACCTTTGCAACTGACAAATAAGATTTTCCATTTATTTCCCCATCGGCCAGGATGTCTGCTAATATCGCCCAATCGTATACACATTTTATAATATCAATAACACCACATCGTTCACCCAAAACATCTTCTAATTCAACCCGAAGTGTTTCATAAGATGATTCTGAAAAAGATATACTTGGCTTATCTATTTCTAATAATGATTCATCAGCAAATATATCCGCCACTTTTGCTTTCATTCCAGAAATAAGTGTAACTATTGACTTTATCTGTTTATTACTCTTATCAGCATCTAATTCATTAAATATTTCATTATATTTATCTCTTTTTGATTTCTTTTTATCTTTAAGAATTTCAGCTATTTTTTCTTCTGAATGACATTCTAATTCTATTTCAAACTCATCTCTTAAGCATATCTTTAAATTATCAAATACAGAATGAAAAGACGTTGCGTTATTGACTGAACCTTGAAACAAAAAATGTCCCCTGTGCTTAACTATATGATGTACAGCAAGATATAACAGTCTGACGTCAAATTTCCTATCTTCCATAAGTAACGCTTTTCTTAAATGATATATTGTTGGAAATTCAGAATAATAATCAATATCAGAATAATCGTCATCATTGAACAATGTATATTTTTGTCCATTCGTTTTATCCGTTAATATCAATGGGCTTTCTTTCATTTTTACAAAAAAAGATTGATCAACTTTAGATATTTCTTCAGAAAACAATTCCTGTAAAAGCTGTATTCTCCATGCTCGTCTTTGAAGTCGTCTTCGACCACTTCTGAATGTTCTTCTTTCAGCTGCAGTCTGAGCTTCGTCAAACAACCTGCTTCCCCACATGTTTTTTCCATTAAATTTGAGGATATTATAATTTTCATCTGTTACAGCATATCCCACAGATTCTGTTCCAATATCTAATCCTAAATAATAATCTTGTTCCCTTCTACTTTTCATAATGTACCTCTCTTTTTTAGTTGACTATAAATAAAATATGTTTTATAATGTATTTGTTCATAAGATTGACTATCATATGAATTTACACTACAAGTTCAAATAAAGATTTTTCCAAATCGTTCGAAAGAACCATCCACAGTGTGGATATTTAAAAAGGCTTTTTAAGCCTTTATTTTTTTCTATTGAAATTATACAATATTTACTGTCCAATAAACATCCCTCTTATCCCAAACTTTTGTTCTTTATTCATATTGATTAGTTAATCTTTTTATTTCTTCTTTCATCATATCAACCACCGATTGTGGTCCTAATATTGTTACCCCTTCACCCAGACCTATAACCCATGCAAGAAATTGTCGGCTTACGGATACCTCTACATTTGTCACAAAATGTTCTTCATCTAAGCGAACCATTGATACATCTTTTCCAAATCTGTCAATCATTACACCTGCAAATAAATTATCACATTTAATATGTACATATTCTTCTTTACCACCATACATTCCAAACATTTTCCTTGCATATGCTGCCATATCAAAATTATTAAAGCTCTTTTTCCCTTCTCTAAATTTTTTTATTGATTTAATATGTAGCATTTTGTCAACTCTGAAATGTTTTATTATATGTTCTACACTATCATAAGCAATAAGATAATAATTCTCATCATCCCATGACAATGACCATGGACTAACTTTATACCATATACCATTATGTCTTAATTCCATCTTTTTATCTACATTCCATTGAAAATATTGAAATGTTATTTGAAAATTATCTGCTATAGCCGAATGAATCCTATCAACATTATAATAAATACTTTCATTCATAGTTTTCACTCTACCTGCAACAAATACCTGACGTTGCAACTGGATTGCTTCGTATCTGCTAGCAAATGCTTCAATCTTTTTAATTAAATCATTTGATTTCTTTTCGGTTATAAATTTGGCTGACTGGACAGAATCTACAAGCAATTTAAGTTCAGCTAATTCAAACTGTCTGTTACCAATATGATAAGAATATGTTCTATCTTCCTTTGTCCCAATTATATCTAATCCATATAATCTTAAACTCTCTATATCATTATAAAGGCTTTTTCGCTCTGCACTTATATCATATAACTTTAACTTAGTCTTTATTTCTTCCATTGTCAGACTATGTGTTTCATCTGTATATTCTAATAATATTTTCATAAGATACATAAGCTTTAATTTTTGATTTGACGATTTAGCCATAACACCTCCCATTTTTTCTAACACATTTGCATTTTATATCATTATCCCCATTTTCTCCTCTCCCTTCAATATCTTTTTTTCGACAAATTTCGACAAACCATATTATCTTTAATCCCCCAACCCTTTCCATTGTTATTTTCCCCAGCCTATATTATATTTTTATTAACTACACCAATGAAGGTGTTTTATTAAATGAAGAAAAATAGTTTTTTCGCAGCCTGCCGTTTAAATTGCTGGTGGGCATTATTGACGGCTCTGACAATTAATATGTTTCTTTGACATATGTAAAGTGCTATAATCAGCACATGAATACACGCGCCTGCGGCGCAGAAATGAGGTAACATATGCCATTTA
>OGYO01002007.1_pt1 | contig 11023 bp, 10 predicted proteins | sample 1576561 | NCBI WGS metagenome assembly OGYO01 (sample SAMEA3541507, study PRJEB24748) | human gut metagenome | biome: human gut; feature: human-associated habitat; material: faeces | place: China | collected 2012 | reverse complement strand
GCTGGGTTCAGAACGTCGTGAGACAGTTCGGTCCCTATCTGTCGTGGGCGCAGGAAATTTGAGAAGAGCTGTCCTCAGTACGAGAGGACCGGGATGGACGCATCAATGGTGGACCAGTTGTCACGCCAGTGGCATAGCTGGGTAGCTAAATGCGGAAGGGATAAACGCTGAAGGCATCTAAGTGTGAAACCCACTTCAAGATGAGATTTCCCATTGCGCAAGCAAGTAAGACCCCTTAAAGACGATAAGGTAGATAGGTCAGGAGTGTAAGCATGGTGACATGTTAAGCGGACTGATACTAATAGGTCGAGGGCTTGACCGAAAAGGCAAGCGAGCTTGAAAGAAGAAAAACTACTGTCTGGTTTTGAGTGTCCTGAAGACACTTGACAAGAAGAATCTGGTAATGATAGCATGATGGACACACCTGTACCCATTCCGAACACAGAAGTTAAGCATCATCGCGGCGAAGATAGTACATTGTGCGAAAATAGCTCGTTGCCAGTTCCTTCTTTTTTTTTATGTTTTTACATGCTATTAATCATAAGTCCAAATTGAAATGATAATTTTATTCTATATGGAGGGGAAAAGATGTTACAAATAACAGATATCTGTAAACAGTATAAAACGGGAAATTTTATTCAAAAAGCTTTAGATCATGTCAGCCTTAATTTAAGAGATAATGAATTTGTGGCGATACTTGGTCCAAGTGGCTCTGGTAAAACCACACTTTTAAATATTATTGGTGGATTAGATAGATATGACAGTGGAGACTTAATTATCAATGGTATCTCTACAAAAAAATATAAAGACCGAGATTGGGATTCTTATCGTAATCACACAATCGGTTTTGTTTTCCAAAGTTATAACTTAATTCCACATCAGACAATTTTATCCAATGTTGAACTTGCGCTTACTATTTCTGGTGTTTCTAAAGCACAAAGAAGAGAAAAAGCAATTGATGCTCTTACCAAGGTAGGATTAAGACAACAAATTCATAAAAAGCCTAATCAGTTATCAGGAGGACAAATGCAACGTGTTGCTATTGCAAGAGCATTGGTTAATGATCCTAATATTTTATTGGCTGATGAACCAACAGGAGCCTTAGATAGTGAAACGAGTATACAAGTTATGGATTTATTAAAAGAAGTTGCTAAGGACAGACTTGTTGTTATGGTTACTCATAATCCAGAACTTGCCAAAGAATATGCAACACGTATTGTTACATTAAAAGATGGAGTTATTTTAGATGATACAAACCCATATCATGTTAAAAGTTTTGTCCCACAACATCGTAATATGGGGAAAACATCTATGTCTTTACTTACATCACTATCCCTTAGTTTTAATAATTTAAAAACAAAAAAAGGAAGAACTTTTTTAACATCTTTTGCAGGTTCTATAGGGATTATAGGAATAGCTCTTATATTATCTTTATCAAATGGTGTTAATACGTATATTCAAACAATTGAAGAAGATACGTTGTCAGAATATCCTTTACAAATTACAAGTACTGGTATAGATATGTCATCAATGTTAGTAGATGATAGTCAAGATAAAAAACAATCTTCTAAAAATGATATTCAAGTAGCTAATATGATGACTACAATGTTTTCTAAAATTGGATCAAATGATTTAGAATCATTAAGGAGTTATATTCAAAGTAATCAAAAACAATTAAAAAATTATTCCAATGCAATCGAATATACTTATAGTGTGACACCACAAATATATCGCTATCAAGATAATACTTATAGACAAGTTAATCCTGATAAAACATTTAGTTCACTAGGAATGGGATCATCTACAAGTTCAAATAATATGATGTCTTCCATGATGTCTACAGATGTCTTTAAATCCATGCCTAAAAATACCAACTTATTTAGTGGACAATATGATATGAAAGCAGGTCATTGGCCAAAAAAATATAATGAATGTGTTGTTGTTCTTACTTCCTCTGGAAAGATAAGTGATATGATGGCTTATACACTTGGTTTAAGAGATTCATCAGAATTAGATCAAATGGTACAACAGTTTGCTAATGAAGAAGATGTAGATGTGACATTAAAAGAGGATGATTATAGTTATCAAGATATTTTAAATAAAACATTCAAACTTGTTAAATCGGCGGATTATTATGAATATGATGAACAATATCATGTATATAAAGATAAATCTAATGATCAAACATATATGAATCAACTTGTTCAAAATGGTGAAGATTTAAAAATTGTAGGCATTGTCCAACCTAAAGATGACCAAACAGCGACCATGTTATCAACAGGAATTTATTATCCATCATCGCTTGTACAACATATTATAGAAAAGTCATCTACAACTCAAATTGTTCAAGATCAATTAAAAAATAAAAATGTGAATATTTTTACAGGAAATGCTTTTGAAGAAAAAAATTCACAATTTGATTTAAGTTCATTATTTACAATTGATCAAAACAAAATGCAATCAGCATTAAAGTTCAATACACAAGCTTTACAATTAGATTTTACGAATTTAAATCAAGAACTGACACATCTATCACTTCCAACATTAGACATGAATCAAATAATTAATCAAATTCAATTTAATGTTTCAAGTGATCAACTTGATCATTTAGCTAATTCTTTATTAAATGGTTATTTAGAATATGAAAAAAATCATCCAGAAGTAAATATTAATCAAGCTACACAAGAATTTATAAATTACTTACAAACAGATCATGCACGTCAAGTTATAGAAGAACAAGTAAAGAAATATATTGAAGATGGTATTGATCAAAATGAAATGCAACAAATTATCAATGCAGTCTTAGACGATTATAAAAAACAATTAGGCGCAAATGATTTAGATATTACAAAAATAAATGAGTATTTAATGAGCTATTTAAATTCTCAAGAAGCAAAGAATATTTTAACTCAAGAAATGACATCTATTATACAATCAACAAACATAGAAACACAAATTTCTCAAATTATGTCTCAATATATGCAATCATCTATGCAAAATTTATCATCCTCTCTACAAAGAGGTATTCAAAAAAGTATGATGTCTATGAGTTCTTCAATGGCAAATGCTTTTCAATTTGATAGTCATGCTTTTGCAGAAGCAATGAGCTTTAGTGGTGATGAAAATGATTTTATGAGTATTATTTCATCAATGATGACAAGTGAACAAGATTCATATGATAATAATATAAAGAAATTAGGATATGCTGATTTTAAAAAACCAGCAAGTATTAGTATTTATCCTAAAAACTTTGAAAGCAAAGAAAAAGTGATTCACTTTTTAGATACGTACAATCATAAAATGGAAAAAACAAATCAAGAAGAAAAAGTCATTACGTATACAGATTTTGTGGGAACATTAATGTCTTCGGTAACTGATATTGTTAATGTCATTAGTTATGTCCTTGTAGCCTTTGTAGGTATTTCATTGGTTGTTTCTTCAATTATGATAGGTGTTATTACGTATATTAGTGTTTTAGAACGTAAAAAAGAAATTGGTATATTAAGAGCCATAGGTGCTTCTAAACGTAATATTTCGCAAGTATTCAATGCTGAAACATTTATTATTGGCTTGTTTGCAGGTCTTATTGGAATTATTATTACATTACTCGCTCTTATCCCAGCTAATATTGTTATTCACAATATTGCAGATACAACAGCTGTTAATGCTTCTTTACCACCAGTTGCAGGAATTGTTTTAATTATTTTAAGCGTGATTTTAACTCTACTTGGAGGAATTGTTCCTTCTAAAAAAGCAGCGAAAGAAGATCCTGTAACAGCGTTAAGAACAGATTAAAGAGTCTTTCTATTAGACTTTTTTTTCTTTAGATATATAATAAAATCAAGGAGTGAAGATTATGGTAAAAGTAGATTTAATAACAGGTTTTTTAGGATCTGGTAAAACAACTTTCATAAAAAAATATGCTCAATATTTAATTGATCAAGGATATAGAATTGGAATTATTGAAAACGATTTTGGTGCAGTTAATGTTGATATGATGTTATTACAAGATTTAGAATCAGAAAACTGTGAATTAGAAATGGTAGCAGGAGCATGTGATAAGGATTGTCATCAAAGACGTTTTAAGACAAAATTGATATCTATGGGAATGAGAGACTTTGATCGTGTTTTGGTAGAACCATCAGGTATTTTTGATGTAGAAGAATTTTTTGATGTTTTACATGAAGAACCTCTTACAAATTGGTATGAAATAGGAAATGTATTTGCAATTGTAGATGCCTCATTAGAAAAGAATTTATCTAAAGAAGCCTCTTATTTACTTGCAAGCCAAATTGTAAGTGCAGGAAAAATTATTTTAAGTAAAGTAGATACTACAAGTAAAGGAAGAATTGAAGAAACAATTCAACAAATGAATGATGCACTTGCCTTATTTCATGGAAAATCTCTTCCACAAGAAAGATTAAAAATTAAAAAATGGGATGAAATGACCCAAGAAGATTATCAAGAATTATTAAATAGTCAATATACAAATGATTATATTGAAAAATTATGGTTTAACCAAAATGATGCTTTTCAATCTCTTTATTATATGAATAATAGATTCAATCAAGATGAATTTATTCAAAAAATAAATCATATATTTAAAGATCAAGATTGTGGTCATGTCATGAGAGTTAAAGGTTTTTATCAAAAAGAAAAACACTGGTATGAAATCAATATGACTCAAGAAGATACCTCTATACAAGAAATCAATCAAGGGCAAGATGTCATAATTGTTATGGGTGAAGAACTAAATAAAAATAAAATAGATCAATATTTTAAATAGAGATGTCAAAATCTCTATTTTTTGTTAGAATGAATCCAAGTAGGTGAAACAATGAAAATTATAAAATATTTATTACTGATATTTTTTATCATAAGTTTTATTATTTTTTTACTTCCTTTTTTATTAAAAGGAATCTTAAATATTGGAAATACAGCAGGAATGATAGTTTCTTTAGGTTGTTTCCTTATTATCTTTTTTAATAAGCCATTACATCATTTGATTTTTTCTAAAATAATATTATCTTTCATAATCATCCTTTTAGCAATTATTTCTACGTGTTCTTATAAAATACTTACAAATATGAATATATTACCTCAAGAAGAAACAACAGTTGTTGTTTTAGGATGTCGTGTTAAAAATAAAAAACCAAGTCTTGCATTAAAAGAAAGACTTGATAAAACATATCAATATTTAAATGAAAATCCTAAATTACAATGTATTCTATCAGGTGGACAAGGTGCTAATGAAGAAATATCAGAAGCTAAATGTATGTATCAATATCTTGTAAGTAAAGGAATTGATCCTCATCGCTTATATCAAGAAGATAAGTCTACTTCTACAAGAGAAAATATATTGTTTTCTTATCAATTAATTAAAAAAGAAAATTTACCTAAAGCAATCACGATTATTACAAATGAATTTCATGAATATCGTGCACAAACAATAGCTCGTCGATTAAATATCAAAAGTTATGCTATAAGTGCTCATACTGCTTGGTGGTTATTTCCTACATATTTTGTAAGAGAAATCTTTGGCATTGTTTATGAATTTATTCTTTAGGAGGTAAGATTATGGGAGGAATAAGTGTGTTAGTAGTTTTAGGTTTATTTATGTCTTTTTATGCATTATATCTTTTTTTGATCTTTATCAGCATCTTTTATCTTGTTGAAAATTATATTTTTGAAAGTCTTTTTCTATATAATAAAACACATTCAAAAAAATCATGGATTCCTTATTACAGTAAATATCTTCTAGGAAAAGAAGTAGCATTGGAAAAGGAAGGATTATTTTTAATGATGATTGAAATTATGGGAACAATTCTTTTTTATCTCTCTTTAAATGTTCAATTAGGTTCATTAGATACAATTATCTTTTTATTATTTTTAGGATGTGTTTTACTTTCTTTTATTATGAATATTTATATTTCACATCAAATTATAAAAAAGGTTTATCCTAAATATGGAGATTGGGTCACTGTTTTCAATGTTTTAACATTGGGATTTTTTAGACCTATAAGTTTATTTCTTGTTAGAAATAAATAATAAAAAGACTATCTTTTTTTAAAGTTTGTGATAATATATTACACGAAATATGAGGTGATTGAGATGAAACAAGTTGTTTTAGAATTTGATGATGAAGAAATGGAATTATTAGAAGAACAATTTAAACAAATTCAAGATGTTGCTGGAATGGAAACAATTGAAGATTATATATATTATGCGACAATGTCACATTGTAAAACAATGCAAGCAGCATCAAAAATGTTTGGACAATCAGGTGATATTGAAAAACTTATGGCTGATGAAAATGTTCATGTTGGTGTTGTAAACATGCCTATTCAATTATCTAATGTAGAAGATAAAGATGAATTTAGTAGATATTTAAATGATGTTTTAAATGATGCCGTAAAAGACTTCATGAATCGTAATAATGAGCCACTAAATTAAAAAAGCACGTGAGTGCTTTTTTAAATATCTTTTACTTTTTGAGAAAACTCATCAAACCAATCAGAATGATAATTTTCAACATAACCTTGATCAGATAATTGAGTCAATTCACTATCAATAGGTAATTGACCAAGTAATGGAAGTTGATAACGATCAGCCACTTCTTGACTATGACTCTTACCAAACATATAAATTTTCTTATCACAATCAGGACATTTAACATAAGACATATTTTCAACGATACCAATAATATCGACATCCATTTTTTTAGCCATATTAACAGCTTTACTTACAATCATCCCTACAAGTTCTTGAGGACTTGTCACAATGATTATACCATCTAATGGAAGTGATTGAAAAACTGTAAGTGGAACATCTCCTGTTCCTGGAGGCATATCAACAAACATATAATCAACATCTCCCCACATTACATCAGACCAGAATTGTTTGATCATTCCTGCAAGTACGGGACCACGCCAAATAACTGGTGTATCATTTGATTCTAATAATAAATTCGTAGACATAATTTTAATTCCTTGACTACTTTCAACAGGTGTGAATTCTTTACCATTAGATAAAACTTGTTTGTTTTCTACGCCAAAAATACGCCCTATAGAAGGTCCTGTAATATCACCATCTAGAATAGCTACTTTATATCCTTCTCTTTGTTTAGCAAGCGCCAATAATGAAGTTACTGAAGACTTTCCAACGCCTCCTTTACCACTTACAACACCAATCACTTTTTTTACATGAGAATGTGCATTCATTGGTGCTAAAAAATCTTTTTTTGAACATGTACTTTTACATGAATTACAATCATGATTACAATTAGCCATACTACTCTCTCCTTTAACCTCTATACATTATAACCTAAAATCAAAAAATAAAAAAATAATATGATTGACTTTATATTAAAAACTATTAATAATTAAATAATTAATTCCCGAACAACATGATACTATTATATAATAGAAAAAGGGCATAAATCAACAGCTTAACAATGCTATTAAAGTATAGTTCAAGCCTTAGTTAGACGAAAAACGCAAGATTATTTTTCGATTTTGGCGAATATTCTTATTTCCCGTCTTTATTCTTTTTTTCACATACTATGGATAGGGTACAAAAAAATCAGCTATTTCCTAAGAAATAGCTGAAAACATGTTCAAAAAGTAACGTTTTATTGTTCATTTTTTTGTATATAAATTACCGCAGAACGCACCAAACCGTAACCCAGCGCCCCTTTTCTCCCCCATCTTTTCCGGCAAGGCGGAAAAGATGGGGCCGCCGGAGGCGCGTCGGAAACGGCCTCGACGGATACATAAAACAGCCCCATTCCGGTCGAATGGGGCTGTTCATGCACATATGGGTGGGGGAAGTTATTCTGCGGAAATGAGGTAATAATAGATCGGCTGGCCGCCGGAGACGAGGTTGACCTCCGCGTCGGGGGCGTGCTGCCGGAACAGTTCCAGCGCCGCTTCCGCGTCGGGTTCCTGAATGTCCGCGCCATAGAAGATGTTGATGAATTCCTTGCCGGCCTCCGCAGCCTTGTCCGCAAGAGAGGCAAGAAGCGTGGTGATCTCGCGCGTCGTACCGGCCAGCGCGCCGTCGCACAATCCGAGATAGTCGCCCGCGTGGATATCGAAGCCGTCAAAGTCCGAATCGCGCGCGGCATAGGTGATCTGCATGGTCATAACGCCGGAGAGGCAGTCGGTCATGGCTGCTTCGTTTTCTTCCGGCTCCATTGCTGCGTCGAACGCGAGCATGGCGCTGATGCCCTGCGGGACAGTCTTGGTCGGGACGACCAAGACCTTGCGCGTGGCCAGCTCTGCCGCCGCCTGCGCAGCCATGATGATGTTCTTGTTGTTGGGCAGGACGAAGACGATCTCCGCAGGCGTCTTTTCGATCGCGTGCAGAATATCCTCCGTCGAGGGGTTCATCGTCTGGCCGCCCTCAATGATCTCGTCGACGCCGAGATCGCGGAACACGCCTGCCAGACCCGCACCCGCGCACACGGCGACGCTGCCGTAGCGCTTTTCAGGCTCCGCCGGAGCTTCCTGCTTCGCGGGCTGGTTTTCCAGCTCCTTTTCCACGGCCTCCAGATCGTCGGTCGACCGGGCCTTGCGGCCGGCGGTCAGATCATCGTGCTGCAAGCGCATATTCTCGATCTTTGCAAGTTCCAGCGTACCATACTTCTGGGCCTCGCTCAGCGCGTCGCCCGGAATGTTCGTATGTACGTGGACCTTGAACGCCTCGTCGTCCTCGCCGATGACAAGACTGTCGCCGATGCTGCCGAGATATTCGCGCAGCGGGTCGAGCGAGGTGATATCCTCGCGCTTGCGCACGATGAAGACTGTGTCGAAGGCGAAGGTGATATCCTCGGAGTCGAAAATGCCGAAATCGGCCTCTTCGTTTACCGCGCCGGTATCCTCGCAGACGATGTCGTTGCCGCGCAGGCTTTCGAGCATCCCGCGCAGAATGAGGCAGAAGCCCATGCCGCCCGCGTCGACGACGCCGGCCTTTTTGAGAACCGGATTCTGGTTGACGGTGTTGTCCAGCGCGGCGTGCGCCGTGTCGAGGCAGTGCTGCAGCACATACTCGATCTCGTTGTTTTCCACGGCCAGATCGCGCGCGGCGTCTGCCGTGAGGCGGGAGACGGTCAGGATCGTGCCCTCGGCGGGCTTCATGACCGCCTTATACGCGGCCTCCACGCCCGCAGTGAGTGCGGCGGCAAAATCCTTGCCGTCGGCCTCGAGCTTGCCCTTGAGAGACTTGGAAAAGCCGCGGAACAGCAGGGACAGGATCACGCCCGAGTTGCCTCTTGCGCCGCGCAGGAGCGCAGAGGCCGTCTTGTCAGCGGCCTTGGTGAGTGTAATGCCGTCCGCCTTGCGCAGCTCTGTGCTGGCGGCAGAGAGCGTCATGCTCATATTCGTGCCGGTGTCTCCGTCCGGGACGGGGAAGACGTTCAGCTCGTTGACCTTCTGCTTGTTCCGGTCGATCTCGGCAGCGGCGGAGAGCATCATCCGGCTGAACGCCGCGCCGTCAATGGTTTTGATCATGGTTTACCTCCGTGAGCGCCCTGTATGCGCGCGTGAATTGAAATCGATATCAGTCGACGGAAATGGAGTCGACGAATACGTTCACGGCACGCACCTCGGTGCCCGTGGACTTGGTGACGAAATAGCGGACCTCGCTGATGATAGAGGACGCGATTGCGCTGAGATTGACGCTTTTGTCGACCATGATGTGCAGGTCGATGGATATGGAATTATCGGGGCTGAACGTGACCTTGACACCCTTGCCCATTGCCTCCTTGCGCAGCAGATGGACCAGCCCGTCCGTCATGGATCGCACGGCCATGCCCTTGACGCCAAAGCAGTTGGTCGCAGCAAAGCCCGCGATGTTGGTATAGACAGCGCTGTCGACCGTGATCTGGCCGGCGTCTGTATTCATACGGATCATCAAGATTCCTCCTTCTGGGATATTCAATTCATTCTAACCGATTTGCCGGGAAAGTACAAGTAAAAAAACGGGTTTCAGCCTTTTTCATAACCGGTCACGCCGTTTTTCTGCATCCATTGGAGCTTTTCACCCATCAGATACGTCAGCGTCTCAAGCTCCGGCCGCTCTGAGCTGCTCAGATACTTGCGCAGGTCATACAGATCGTTGTACGTCAGGTACGGATAATCGCCCTCGACATACGTGCCGTCGGGCTTGATGCTGTAATAGAGATTGTGGTTCGGCATGACCCAGCCGGAGCCGGTGTCCACAATGGCCAGCAGCATCCGGTCGGCCAGCGCGCGCAGATCCTTCCGGTTCAGCAGATCTGCCGCGTGGTACAGCGCCAGACATTCCGACGCCTGATGGTTGAGCGAGGTGTGCGGGGCGGTCAGCTCGTCCGGGTGCCAGTAGTCGGGGATCAGCCAGCCGCCGGTTTCCGTGGGGATGTGGCTCGTGTCCGCAACCTGGCTGAAAAAGGCAAGATAGCGGTTCATCGTCTCCTCGAACATCCCTTTGCCGAGCCTGCGGGTGGCCGAGATGTAAAGCTCAAGCAGGTCGGTATTGAACCGGGTGTCATAAAAGCCCGGCCCGATGCCGTAATCGCCCTGGAGCCATTCGCTGCCGGGCGTGGTGGGCACATAGCCGTACTGGTTCTGCCGCTGCGACATGGTATCGAGCGAGAGGATGACGAGCGCGGGCGCCTCCTTGCAGCGCGACATCCGGCCAAGATAGCCGCGGATGCAGTAGGACGCGGCGCAGCAGTAATAATAATTCTCGCCGGACGGGATATAATTGGAGGGCGATTTGCGGAAATAGCCGTCGAAGCACCAGTGCGAATCGCCGTTTTTCACATACGTGACCCACGCCTTTGCGCAGTTGTCCACGCTCCAGTCCAGCCCGAACGGAGCCGTCAGGACAAGCGCGTCCGTTACGCAGTCGGGCGCAAGGCCGTAGCCGTCCATCGTGATGCGGACGCCGCCGTCACGCAGCTTCGTGGTGCGCAGAATGCCGTCCTGCTCCGGAAAATACTCCCGTGAGCCGTTTTCGCGCAGGGCAAACGTGCGCGGCAGCG
>OGYO01002002.1_pt1 | contig 11032 bp, 10 predicted proteins | sample 1576561 | NCBI WGS metagenome assembly OGYO01 (sample SAMEA3541507, study PRJEB24748) | human gut metagenome | biome: human gut; feature: human-associated habitat; material: faeces | place: China | collected 2012 | reverse complement strand
AACGGCGCCGTAAGCATCGCCGAATTCCTTATCGTTAAGCTGCTTTTGGGGACATATATGTTTTCTTTTAATATTATAAGGCAATCGTTTGCCTTTGCTTTATTGCTCGTTTCATTTTCTGCTATGAACATAGAAGAATTGCGAAAAAGGGATTTTTTTAAATGTATGTTGGTCATTGTTGTTTGTGCGATTTTATTCCATTCTGTAATGTATGCTTTGCTGGTCGTTCCGTTTGTTGCATTGTATATGAAGAAATGGAATATCTCAAAGAGATTCTTGTTTTTTATGCTTGCCATGTCGTTTTTGGCTTTTTATTTCAATGTTGCTGTGAACTATGTTATGGGATTTGTAGATCAGACAGGATTGGAGGGGAAATTGATAAATTATGCTATACGCAATGCTCAGATAGGTGAAGATAGTGGATATTCCATATTGAAAGTAACATTCGTTTCGGTATGGGCTGCTTTTTTGATAAAGATGTGTCCAGTAAAAACAGATCTTTTTCTTACACTTTATATAATAGGTGTTGTAATTCTAAATTCGTTTGGAAATTTGGTCGTCGAATTCGCTCGTGTTTATGAAATATTTAATGTGTTTGGTATCATATATATGGCACGGATATGGTCTATGAAAAGAATTGGATTGCAATTGTATCTATACCGTATAGGGGTGATAATATATAGTGTTGTTCTCTTTGTTAATCTATTGATAAAAAATTATGGGGAAATAGTGCCTTATGAATTTAGATTTTGAACGAAAAGAGGAAATTAATTATTCAATAATTATTCCTCATAAAAATTCCACTGTTTTATTGGAACGTTGTCTGAAAAGTATTCCTTGTCGGAAAGATGTTCAGGTAATAGTGGTAGATGATAATAGTGAAAATCAGGAAGAACTGAATGCTGTTGTGGGTGGATTTTCACAAGTGGAATTGATTCTGACCCAAGGAGGTGGTGCTGGTCATGCTCGTAATGAGGGACTGAAGTATATACGGGGAAAATGGGTATTGTTTGCAGATGCTGATGATTTTTATAACAAGAATGCTTTTTCTATTTTAGATAATTATATTAATTCGGATAATGATGTAATTTATTTTTTTGCTAATAGTCTTGATGTAAATACTTTGTTACCTACTCCAAGAGAAAAGGATCTGCAAAATATTTATGAAAAATATGATTCTGATAATATTAGAAGTGCAGATTATATTCGATTTAAAAATTGGGCTCCATGGAATAAAATGATTAGATCAGATTTTTGGTTTAAGTATCGTATTTTTTTTGATGAAATTCCTTTTGGTAATGACCTTAATTTTTCGATGAAGATATCTTTCCTTGCAAAAAGATATGAAATAATAACAAACAGATTGTACTGTCTTACCTATTCCTCAAATAGTCTAACTTATAAGGCTCGTTCTTATGAATTAGAATCTTTATCTTTGATTCTTAGGGCTCAATTAAATATATATTTTAAAAGACTTAATAGACCTTTATGGCATCAATATGCATTTATTTATCTTTTGCAAATATTTCAAAGGAAAGGAGGAAGGTATGGTTGGGGGTATATAAATTATTTGTTTAAAAATAGAAAACATATTCAACAACAGATTAAAATCAATAAAACATTGATTGATAACTTTTTAAAATTAAATGTTGAAAATCGTACTTAAGCATATAAGGCATTTGCATTAATAGAAATATAAATATAGAAAATCACATAATATGAATGTTGTTCAAATTGTATCTCATTTTGACTTAGGGGGAGCGGAAAGAATTGCTATAAATATTGCTAAATCGAAAGAGAGTGATATAAATTATCATATGATCGAAGTTGTAAGAGGAAGTTCTAACTTTTCTAGAGATTATATGAAAGAATTGGAAACTGCTGGTATAAAATATTATCGGTCTCCTTTTACTAATAGTAAGATGGGGATAGTATTTTTTCCTATAAGACTCATTGCATTAATAAAAAAAGTGTGTCCCATAGCTATACATACACATACAGAAATTCCCGATTTGAGTCTTTATTGGACCTGTTTATTGGCTCCTAGAATTATGCAAGATATAAAGATTGTTAGAACTTTACATAATACGGTGCTTTGGAATAAGTGGAAGAGTATAGGAAGAGTTGTAGAGAAGTTTATGCAAAAGCATAAAGCAAATATAAGTACTAGCAATATGATAACTTGTACATATCAAAAAGAATTTGGTTTTGATTCTAATATAAAATTAATATATAATGGATTTACTGCAATATCACAACAAATTTATCCTTATATATATTCTGGAAAGATAAATATTTTATTTGCTGGTCGATTTGTTCCTCAGAAGGGAATACCAGTTCTTATAAATATAATAAAGAGAGTAGATGAAAAAGTATTTTATTTTCATATAGCAGGTAAGGGACCTCTAGAGGAAATCATATTACAGGAGTTGGGAAATAAATCTAATGTTCGTATTACTCCTCCTATTTTTAGTCTTGCTCAATACCTGTCTTCTTTTGATTATGTATTTATTCCCAGTGAGCACGAAGGATTAAATTCTTTGTCTATTGAGTCGTCCATTAATAAAGTGCCTGTTATTATAAATGATATAGATGGACTTAATGAAACTTTACCTCAAAATTATCCATTGAAGGTGAAAAATAACTGTATTGATGAGTATATGACGTTGTTTACAGATGTAATTCCAACAATAGATCGGGTTTCTTTGATTGATAGTGTATATCAATATTCTTGTCAAAAATTTGATATTCAACAAATGCAAAAACAGTATGAATATATATATAAGACAGGGAAAAAATATGGTTGTTTTTTCCATGAAAAATAGCAATGTCCTCTAAAATCCTTTTTATTCTTCATCTTCCTCCACCTATACATGGCGCAGCCATGATGGGAAAATACATTCAGGAAAGCGAATTGATAGACTCTTCTTTCGATTCTTATTGTATAAATTTAGCGACAGCCGGCAGTTTATCAGATATCGGACGTACAAGTTTCAAAAAACTGTTGAGATATGTATTGCTTCTGAAGCATATTTACCACGTTGTAAGAGATATTCATCCCGAATTGGTTTATATTACCCCGAATGCCGGGGCTTTTCCGGGGCGCACCCGGGGCGCGGCAGTGCCGGGCGGGAGCGCATTACCCGGGCGCTCATCGACCCCAACGTATTCAGCGGCGGGGTGGAGCAGCTGAGCATGTTCAGCCCACCCGCCGTGGATCGGCTGGTGGAGCAGGGCGTGCCGCCCCGCACAGCCCAGAAAATGGTGCGGGAGGAGGCAGTGCAATGTCTGGCCAGAGCCCTGTAAGCCCTGCCCGGAAGCTCCACGATGCCGACGTGGTCTACCTCTATGATGGGAGCTTCGAGGGCTTTCTCTGCTGTGTGTTTGAGAGCTTTGCCCAGCATGAGCTGCCCTTCGCGGTCTGGACCCCGGAGCGGGAGACGGCTACTCTCTACCCTGTGAAGGAGATCCCCACTGACCGCGCAACGGCCCGACGGGTCTTTGCCAGCTTCCGCGCCAAGCTGGGCGAAGAGACGGAATCCCTCGTCACCCGGGATTTTCTCTCGGGCTGGGAGGATAAGGAGCTGCGGCTCATCCGGTTCCTGCACCTGGCCTTTGCACTGGGGCCGGGCACCGTCAAGCGGCGGGGCCACCCGGAGGTGGCTCCGCTCTACCAGATGAAGCAGAGCCTGGACTGGGAAGTGGACAAATTTCAGGGCTTTGTCCGCTTTCAGGAGCACGAGGGGATGCTGGGTGCAGTCATCCACCCCAAAAACTATATTCTGCCCCTCCTGCGCGGGCATTTCTGTGCCCGCTTCCCGGAGGAGAACTTCCTGATCTATGATGCCGTCCATCAGGCGGTGCTGCTGTACCAGAACCACAAGGCTCAGCTCATGGAGCTGGCCGAACCGCTGACGCTTCCGCCGCCCGATGAGCGGGAGCAGCAGTTTCAGGATCTGTGGAAGCAGTTTTACAAAACGCTGGAGATCAAGGCCCGCCACAACGAAAAGGGCCGTATGACCCACTGCCCCAAACGCTTTTGGGCGGATATGACCGAGATGAAAGAGGAATTGAAATGAAAACAGAAACAAAGACCGGACGCTGGAAATATGTAGCCATCGTGCTGATTGCGGCCCTGCTGATAGGGCTGCTCTGGAACCATGTAAAAAACGGGCCGAAGGGCGAAATCTATCTTTACGGAGAAACGCACAGTAATCAGAAGATTTTGAATCGGGAACTTTCCATCTGGGGCGAGTATTACGAAAAAGGAATGCGGGATCTGTTTGTGGAATTCCCGTATACGGATGCACAATTTCTGAACCTGTGGATGCAGGCCGACGATGATGAATTGCTGGATCTGCAGTTCAAGGACTGGGGAGGCACAGAAGGCGGCACCGAGGTCATGAAAAATTTTCTGAAACAGATCAAGGAGCAGTACCCGGAAACCGTGTTCCACGGCACCGACGTGGGCCATACCTGGGAAAGCACCGGGCCGCGGTATCTGGCCTATCTGGAAGCCAACGGGCAGAAGGACACCGAAGAGTACAAACGTACGCAGGAAAACATGGAACAGGGCAAACGGTACTATGAGATCAAGGCGACGGATGAAGCGTCTTCGGTTCGATACCGGGAGGACCGGATGGTGGAGAACTTCCGGCGCATCTATCAGGAGCTGGAAGCGGTACGCCGCACCGATATCATGGGTATCTATGGAAGTACACATATTGTGGAGTCGGAGTATCGGAACTCGGACTTTCGCATGGCAAAACAGTTGAGCGAGAACTATGGGGAACATCTCCATACCAAAGATCTGACGCAGGAACCGGAACGGATCGACGCGCTGGAAGTCAACGGAAAGACCTACACAGCATCCTATTTCGGTGAGCAGGATATTTCGATGGTAAAGGGCTACAAGATCCGAAAGTTCTGGCGGTTGGAAGACGCATACGAGGACTTCAAGGAGCTGCCGACACCCCGTGAGATTCTGCCAGCCGACAACTACCCTGTAAAAATCCAGGCTGGGCAGGTGTTTGCTGTGGAGTACCTGATGTCGGACGGCTCGACCGAGTGGAAGTATTATATCACGGACGGCACAGTACAGAACGGCCAACTCATCACAAAGCGGATGAAGATGGAATAAGCAGGCTCCCGGCCCCGGAACTTTGCCGAATTTACAAAAAGGTTGCATCTGCGTGGTTGAAACCCGCAAAACCTATGGTATACTATAAGAGATATCCGGGCAGGCATTTCTGCCCCACACACCCCCGCTGCGGGGTCAACACAAAAGGAGTATTGTAGCGTTATGGTTCGCATTACTATGGAAGACGGCGGCATCATCGACATCGAGCTGAACGAGGAAGTTGCCCCCATCACCTGTGAGAATTTCAAAAAGCTGGTCAAGGAAGGCTTTTACAACGGCCTGACCTTCCACCGTGTCATCCCCGGCTTTATGATCCAGGGCGGCTGCCCGCTGGGCAACGGCACCGGCGGCCCGGGCTGGAACATCAAGGGCGAGTTCGCTGCAAACGGTGTGAACAACCCCATCAAGCACACCCGCGGCGTGATCAGCATGGCCCGCAGCATGAACCCCAACAGTGCCGGCAGCCAGTTCTTCATCATGCACAAGGACGCTCCCCATCTGGACGGCCAGTATGCCGCTTTCGGCAAGGTCGTTGCCGGTATGGATGTTGTGGATAAGATCGCTTCCGTCCGCACCGACTGGAACGATAAGCCCACCACCCCCGTCAAGATGAAGACCGTCGAGCTCATCGAGGGCTGATCTTCTGCACTTCTGTCCCACATCGCCTGCCCGTGAAGTGCCCCGTCAAGTAGACAGAAAAAATAATATAAGATTTTTGTTCGCCGTTTCCACAAGGGAACGGCGAATTTTTTGTGCAAATCGGCGTTAGGACGCTCGATTCATGGCACGGACGTGCGCTTGCAGCGTCCAACACGGGACATTTTTTTTTGATATTTTACTTCCGCTGTATTGTGATTGTTCTTGCTTGACATGAAAATACCCCCAGAGTACGCAGAGTTTTCTTTTTACTCTGTCTACTCTAGGGGCAGCATATCATGTTGAGGATACAGACCGGGGGCTTTCCATCTATGCGTCAGAAAGAGATGAGAGGCTTACTTTTTTTCGCCCTTGGGCAGCAGACCGGCGCGCTCCAGAGCCGGGCGCAGGGCCAGATACAGGATGACCACGCAGATGGTGGAGGCTACGCTGTTGACAAAGGTGACACCACCGGCGATCTTGGACAGGGCCTGTGCCACGGTATACTCTTGGCCAAAGATGTAAATGTTGCGGAAATAGCCCAGGAACGGGTCGGTGATGACGTTCAGCAGCAGGCCGGAGCCGCCTGCCACGATGACCTTGAGCAGGTAGCCCTTGCTGTGGCGGTCGAGATCGCGCAGCTTGAACACCTTGTGGGCCACGGCACCGCAGGTGATGCCGATGATGAACTTCAGCACAAAGGTGGTCACGGCATAGCCCGGGTCACCGGCCAGGATATCGGCCAGAGCCAGACCGATCGCACCGGCCAGGCCGCCGGAAACGCCGTCCAGCAGCAGGGCGGTCAGGGCGGTGAAGGTGTTGCCCAGATGGAACGAGGAGCCGCCGTAGAACGGCACACGGAAGAACAGGTATGCCACCAGGCTCAGCGCGGCCATAACGCCGGTCAGGGCCAGCTCCTTGGTGGTAAAGGTGCGTTTGTACAGCACACTGCCGAACAGGATGACGACGATCACCACAGCCAGCAGCAGCCACATTGCAGTTGTAGACATGATTTTTCCCTCCAAATTTTTCGGGGCGAACCCCCTCCATCCTGTTTTGCAGGATCGTTCGCCCGTTTCAAAGCAACTTACCCATAAAACTACTTGACATTTGGGTGTGTGGTTGGTATGCTCCTATTATACGCGAAACTGGCACCATGAAAATACCCAGAATAAAGTTTTTTTATGGGGTCAGTTTGGCAAAGCACCCAAAAAGGGGAGAGGTCTTATGTTTCATCTGACAACTGCACTGGATGCCGCCAGCGGGGTGCCGCTGTACGAGCAGCTCTATGAGAGCCTTGCCGCCGAGATGCGCAGCGGGGCCATTCCGGCGGGCACCCGGATGCCCGGCAAGCGGCGGCTGGCGGCAGAGCTGTCGGTTTCTGTCAACACGGTGGACGCGGCATATCAGATCCTGGCGACCGAGGGCTACATGGAGCCGCGGGAGCGCAGCGGCTTTTATGTACAGGAATATCTTGCCCTGCCCACCCGGCCCGAGGAAGTGCCGCCCCCAGTATCTGCCGCTCCGCCGGAAGCAGCCGAGCCACCCGTCCGGTTCGATCTGTCCACCCGGGGCGTGGATCCGGGGCTGTTCCCGTTCCGCACCTGGGCCCGGCTGCAGAAAGAGCTGCTCTATTCCTCGCCCCAGCTGCTGACCCATGGCGATGCGCAGGGGGATGTGGAGCTGCGGCAGGCGCTGGCGGACTATCTGGAGGAATACCGGGGCGTGCGGTGCACCGCCGAGCAGGTGGTGGTGGGTGCCGGTATGGAGTACCTGCTGGGCCTGCTGGCCCCGCTCCTGCCCGGCAAAACGGCGGTGGAGAATCCCGGCTACCAGCGCGCGAAGCAGGTGCTGGAAAACAACGGCGTGGCGTGCTGCTGCCTGCCTGTGGATGCGGACGGCCTTTCTGTTGAGGCATTGTCCGGCTCGGGCGCGGCGGTGTGCTATGTCACGCCCAGCCACCAGTTCCCCACGGGCGTGACCATGCCAGCGGGCCGCCGCACGGAGCTGCTCCACTGGGCCTCCCGCTGCCCGGGCCAGCGGTATATCATAGAGGACGATTACGATTCGGAGTTCCGCTTTGATACCCGCCCCCTGCCCAGCCTGCAGGGCATGGCCGGGGCCGACGGCCCGGTGGTCTACCTCTCCACCTGCTCCCGCAGTCTGGCCCCCGGCATCCGCATCGCCTACATGGTGCTGCCCCGGCAGCTGCTGCCCGCCTGGCGGGCAAAGTACCGGATCTATTCCTGCACCGTCAGCCGGTTTGAGCAGCAGACCCTGGCCCGCTTCATCCGCGAGGGCTACTTTACCCGGCATCTTGCCCGGGAGCGCGTGGCCTACAAGGCCCGGCGGGATGCTCTGGCTGCCTCTCTGCGCGCTGCTTTTGCGCCGGACGAGCTGACCCTGACCGGCCTGCACACCGGCCTGCATCTGTTGGCAAGGCTGAAAAATGCCCCGCCGGATGCCGCCCTTCGCGCCGCCGCAAAGGCGCAGGGCGTGGCCCTGAGTTTACTGAGCGATTATGACCTGACCGGTGGGGAACAGGAATTTTCCGGTACGTTTGTGCTGGGCTATGGCTCCCTGAGCGAGGCATCATTCCCCGAGGCGGGCGAAACGCTGAGGAAGGTCTGCACCGCCGCTTGGGAAGCGTCTGTGACCGTGTAAGTGCCCGCTTTTGCATCCCACGCCCCGGGCAGGGCCTCGGCATGGGGGAGGGCGCTGCTGTTGGCCAGAAACTCCAGTACTGTGCCCAGCAGGGTGTAATCCTGTGCGGCAAAGTCGGTGAGCAGGGCCGTGCTGCTGGCCCGCAGGGCATCCGGCAGGGTGGCGGGCAGCAGGGTGAGGTCCTGCCGGAAAAAGGCTTCCCACACTGCCGCCCGGGCAGCGGCCCGGCGGGCAGGCGGCAGGGTGCCGTCCGCATCCCAGCCGGAGAGCAGAGCATGGGCCTCTTTGGCCGAAATGCTCTGCACGGCGGCGGAAAGCCCGGTTCTGGTCAGCTCATCGGCAGTCAGTGCCCCCGAAAACCCCACCCGCACCGGCCCGTAACGGGAAGCAGTCTTTTCCAGCACGGCGGGGGACAGCGCCAGATAAAACATATCCTCCGGCAGGCCCAGCACCTCCAGAAGCGCCTGACGGCACCGGGCGGGCCCCGCCGCTCCGTAGCAGTGGGCAAGGCCGGCAGTCTCTTCGTTGAAGGGCACGGTCAGCTCCCCCGGCACGGCCAGCAGGTTCAGGCTGTTCTGGGCGGCGTTCAGGTAGACCAGCAAAAAGCCCGGCTGCTCCCCGGCGGTGCAGAGAAGCAGGGTCATTCGGTGCTCGGCCCGGGGCAGCTGGATGGGCACCCCGCTCTGGGGCTGGGCGGTCTGGATGCGGGTGCGCACCATCTGCCGGGTGAGCAGGACTGTGCCGCCCACCAGCGGCAGCAGCACCAGAAGTGCCGCCCCCAAAGCCGCCCAGAAGGGCCTCCAACCATTCTTGTGCATCCCGTGTTCCTCCGTTCCGTTTTGGAACAGGGTGGGCCGGGATATTCTTTTTTATACAGAAACCGCTGCCCGGGCATGAAAACGCCCCCTGTGCCATACAGTAGAGCACAGGGGGCGTTTGTGTATGTGGGAGAGCTTGGCGCGGGTGAATGCGGTGGTCAGCGGTGTGGTATGGGGGCCGGTGGGGCTGGCGCTGCTGTTTGGCACCGGCTGTCTGCTGACAGTGCGCACCGGTTTTTTCCAGCTGCGGTATTTCGGGTACTGGATGCGGCACACCATCGGGGCCATCTTCCTGGACCGAAACGTGACCGCCCACACGGACGATGAAGCCATCAGCCAGTTTCAGAGCCTTTGCACGGCGCTGGCGGCGACCATCGGCACCGGCAACATCGTGGGTGTGGCGGCAGCCATTCTGGCGGGCGGGCCAGGGGCTGTGTTCTGGATGTGGGTCATGGCCCTGCTGGGGATGATGACCAGTTATGCCGAGAACGTGCTGGGCATCTGCTACCGCCGCCGGGATGCCGCCGGAAGATGGTGCGGCGGGCCCATGTACTATCTGGCCGAGGGGCTGGGCGGCGGCTTTGGCCGGGTACTGGCGGTGCTGTTTGCCTGCTTTTGCGTGCTGGCCAGCTTCGGCATGGGGAATATGAGCCAGATCAACTCCATTGCGGGCAATCTGCAGGCGGTGTTCCGGGTGCCGCCGGTGGCAACGGGCATCGTGCTGGCCCTGCTCACCGGGCGGGTCATACTGGGCGGGCTGAAGCGGGTGGCCGCAGTCACGGAGGCCATCGTCCCGCTCATGGCCCTGTTCTACCTGTTCGGGGCGCTGACCGTGGTCTGTGTCCATTGGGCGGCTGTTCCGGCGGCATTCGCGGCCATCTTCCGGGGGGCGTTTGGCTTGCAGGCCGCCGGGGGCGGGGTGCTGGGTTACGGCATGGCCCGGGCCATCAGCTGGGGATTCAAGCGGGGAGCCTTTTCCAACGAAGCAGGACTGGGCGCGTCGGTGCTGGTGCACTGCGCGGCCAACGTGGAGGAGCCTGTCCAGCAGGGAATGTGGGGGATGTTCGAGGTGTTTGCAGATACCATGGTGGTCTGCACCCTCACGGCCCTTGTGGTACTCACCAGCGGCCTTGTGGATCTGGACACCGGTGCGGCCCTGACCGGTGTGGAGGGCTCCGCACTGGTGGGGCAGGCCTTTTCCACGGTGTTTGGGGCGTTCGGGCCGCAGTTCATCGCGGTGTCGGTCCTGCTGTTTGCCTATTCCACTACGCTGGGGTGGAGCCATTACGGCACCCGGGCAGTGGTGTATCTGCTGGGGGAGCGTGCCGCCGCAGGATATAAACTGGTGTTTGCGGCCATGGTGCTGGTGGGTGCTGTGATGAAGCTGGATCTGGCCTGGGCGCTCTCCGATACCTTCAACGGCCTGATGATGCTGCCCAATCTTGTGGGCGTGGTGGGGCTTTCGGGAGTGGTGGTCCGGGAGACACAAGCGTATCTGAAACGAAAATGACCCTCTCCGTCCCTGCAGTCTGTCTGTCAGATGCGGGATGGAGAGGGTCATTCTTTATCGCTTCTTTTTATTCGGCTTCGGGGCAGGCCGCTTCAGGCTCCGCACCGCGTCACGCCCGGCGGCGATGCCGCTGCCAAAGGCCCAGTGCAGGTTGAAGCCGCCGCAGCTGCCGGCGCAGTCCAGCGTTTCACCCACAAAGTAAAGGCCGGGGCAGCCCTTGAACTGGAAGCTGGGGGTCTACTGGGGAGGCATGGCACTGCTGGA
>OGYO01001996.1_pt1 | contig 11043 bp, 9 predicted proteins | sample 1576561 | NCBI WGS metagenome assembly OGYO01 (sample SAMEA3541507, study PRJEB24748) | human gut metagenome | biome: human gut; feature: human-associated habitat; material: faeces | place: China | collected 2012 | reverse complement strand
CGAGGTCTTTTCGCCCTTTGCGGCGGTCGCCTTCTCCCACTCTTCTGTCAGGTCACCACTTGAATCTGATTTTTGACTTTTTCGGAAATCATATGCGATAAACCCTCTACTTCTCAAAATTCCATATATCAACATCAACCACTGACTGTTCAATTTCTCTGTTCTTCTTTTGAGAGCATTCTCTGCAACTTGCTTCGTCATCTTCGCGATCATGTTGATAATACACTAATTCACTTTCCGGTTTGCACTTATGACATCTTACGCAGGTATGCCAACGCTCTTCTGTCAATCCTACTACATTTCTTTTCTGGTCAACCGATTCTGTTTTTTCATTTAGCTTCTTTTGAACGTCTTTCTGCCGTTCTTTTATTTTTTCATATTCAAGCTGATGTTCTTGTAATTTTCGCTCTAGCCATTCATCTTTCAGTCGCTCCAGTTTATTATTTTTGATCCACTCTGTTCGGAAGTCGAGTTTTTCAATTTTCTTCATGAGCTGTTCGCTATGTAGCTCATAGAAGTTTACATTTTTGTCGATATAGATTGCAAGTGTTGGTAACTGATTATATGGCCGAGGGGCCTGTTGTTCTTTACAAATTGTTGCCGGAGGAACAACGATAACCGCAAGTTTTCTCTGTTTTTCTTTTGCAGTCAATAGAAGTGCTTCAGGAAGTTCTTTTTTACAGACAACCTCACATCCTTCCACTTCAAACGGGTGGGATTCTAATATGATTTCTGCTTTATCTAATTGAACCGTCGAGAAATTAGTATATGCCCGAATTGTACTTAACCATGCTCGTTGGTCTGCCGCAAGTCCACTAAAATTCGCATAAACAGATGGCGGACAAAATGTCCCGCTTAACTCTATGCTCTGCTCAAAAAACTTATAAAGAGCTGTCATAAAGGCAATCGTTTCATTACACGGCTTTCCAAGATGCGCAAAATGTGGTTGTCGAATCGTCCCATTGTTTTTTGCCTGAAAATCTCCTTTGCAAAGTGGGCAAATGCAACCACATTTTTTTCCATTTTCCTTCGGGGAGATATCTGAAATCAGTATAAGTTTTCCGTTTTTTTCTCCAAAAGGGTTCTTCAGTGATGACATAGCATTACTCCTCACTTTTTGAGCAGTTCCAGCGCCTTGTCCATAGGCACGCAGTCAGCATAGCGGTTCGGCCAGAGGAACTCATTATAATAGCGGTAGCTCTGCTCCCCCGTCATGTACTCGTTGTCCTGCGTGGAATTTGGCGCCGATAACGCCGCGGAGTCCGCCCGTGCCGAATTCGAGATCTCTGTAAAAGCGGTCGAGTATAGCGTCGTTATCGCCCTCGATGTTTTTCAGCTCGGTCTGAAGATCAGCGTCGTCGGTAGCCTTTTCGCACCATAATTTGTACAAAGACATGATTTCGTCTGTCATTTCAATATCACCTCATAAAAAAATCTTAGTCAGCGCAGCACTTTAGCGAACGCGCGCCGTTTTTTTCTCATTCATGATTTAATTATATCATATCAGTAGAATATTTTCCAGTGTTTTCGGTACTTTTAAAAGTTTGTTCATTAAATTTTGTCGGTTTTTACACCGATAACGTTTTCTTCGTCGGCGAATTTGTGCGCGGCAAGTTTTTTGTATATTTCGTCAAGCTGTTTTTGATTTTTTGCGACAAGCGTTTTTTCGCCGTAGCGTTCCATAATGTCGAGGTAGTCCGCCATTTTTTCTTTAGAGCGTCCGCCGAAAAGCACCCATTTTATAAACTTAGCGTCAAGTTTTTCTTGGCAGCCAATAGTCATATCCGGTCGCGATCTTCCTTTGTACATTCTATATCTGCGATATACTCGGCGCAGGCTGGCGGCTCTGCTAAAAAGCAGCAAAACTATAAGCTCAGCTTCATCCATTCGCCGCTGATACTCCAATTTTGTGTAATTACCGTCGATTATCCATGACGTGTGCGAGTCGAGAAATTCTTTTACCATGCGCTCTTTTTCTTCTTTTGCGCGTATTTGCCAGTTCGCCTCAAAATGCACCTTATCCATGTGCATCACGTCTGTGTCCAGAGCTTTTCCAAGATTTCTTGCAAGCGTAGATTTTCCCGAGCCGCTGTGCCCGATTATAGCTATCCTCATGTCGCCCAATACTTTCTGTCCAGCGTGCGGTAGCCTGCCGCTTCGATTATGTGCCTGTCCTCTATCAGCTCGGAATTTTCAAGGTCGGCGGCGGTGCGGGCTACTTTAAGTATCTTGTCGTAGGCGCGCGCCGATAGCCCAAAGGCTTCAAATACCGTTTTCAGCGCGTCTTTCGCGTCATTCGTCATAACGCACACCTCGCTCATCATGTCGGGCGTTATCTTCGCGTTGCAGGTTATATCCGTGCCCGCGAAACGGCGGTTCTGAATGTCGCGCGCCGCCTGCACCCTCTCGCGTATAGCCGATGAAGGCTCGGCTTTTTCTTTTGAGGCTAGGTCGGAAAACTCTACCGCCGCTGCTTCGCAATGGATGTCAAGTCGGTCGAGCAGCGGGCCTGATATGCGCGAAAGGTAGTTCTCTACCTTCTTAGCGCCGCAGGTGCATTTGCGCGTCGGGTGGCCGTAATATCCGCATGGACATGGGTTCATCGCCGCCAGCAGCATTACCGAGCTGGGGTATGTCACCGTGCCCGCCGCGCGCGATATTGTAACTTTTCCGTCCTCTAGCGGCTGGCGCAGTATCTCTAGCGCGTTTCGCGAAAATTCGGGCAGCTCGTCTAAAAAGAGCACGCCGTTGTGCGCCAGCGAGATCTCTCCCGGCCGCGGTATAGTGCCGCCGCCCGAAAGTCCCGCCGTAGATACCGTGTGGTGCGGCGCGCGGAAAGGCCGGCTGGTTATAAGCGGGTGCTCTGGGTCTATCTCGCCCGCTACCGAGTAAACGTTCGTCGCGGAGATAGCTTCGTCAAAGGTCATGCGCGGCAGTATAGACGGCAGCGCCTTTGCGAGCATTGATTTTCCCGAACCCGGCGGGCCTATCAGCAGCGCGTTGTGCCCGCCCGCGGCAGCCACCTCGAGCGCGCGCTTTGCCAGCTCCTGACCTTTTATATCGCAAAAATCGCAGCCGTCCGCTGCCTGCTCAAAATCGGGCTGATACTCGGGCTGCGGCGTTATCTTCTTCTTGAAATAAAAGTGCGCGACAAGCGTTCGCAGGTCGGGCACGCCGTAGACCTTTATGCCCGAAACTACCGAAGCTTCGGCGGCGTTGTCGGCGGGCACGAATATCTCGCTGCAGCCCAGCTTCTGCGCCAAGATCGTCATCGGCAGCACGCCGCGCACCGCGCGTATCTCGCCGCCCAGCGATACTTCGCCGATGAAAGCGGCGTTTTCCACCGCGCTTTTCTTTATCCAGCCCTGCACCATGCAGAGCGCCGCGGCTATCGCTAAGTCGTGCACCGTGCCAGTCTTGCGCACATCGGCGGGGGCAAGGTTCACCACTACGCGCTGTTCGGGAAAATTCAGCCCCGTGGTGCGGAAAGCGCTCTTTAACCTCTCGCGGCACTCGCGCACGGCGGCGTCGGCAAGGCCTATTATCTGAAAATCGGGAAGCTCGCTGCTGCCCTCTATCTCGGCGGTAACGGGAAAAGCGTTCAGCCCCGTAAGCCCCATGCTCTTTACTTTATAAAACATCTGTCATCACCTATACTGTCCGAAAATTTGTACAATTAGTCGAACAAATTCGCGCTGATAAATTCGAGTATATCGCCGTAAACTTCCTCGCGGCAAAGCTCGTTCAGCAGCTCGTGCCGCGCACCTTCGTAAAGTTTCATCGAAGCGTCGCAGCGGTATTCGCAGAGCTTTTCGTAAACGCTGCGCACGCCTTTACCATAGTTGCCAACGGGGTCGGCGTCGCCCGCGAGAAGCAGCAGCGGCAGGTCTTTGCGCAGATTTGTGTACCACTTGTCGTTTGAAACGTACCAAAGTACCTCTGCCAGATTTATGAAGCCGTTGACGGTGAAAACAAAGGTGCAAAGCTCGTCGGCGGCGTATTTTTCAACTATCTCTTCGTCGCGCGAGATCCAGTCGTACTCGGTGCGGCAGTTCTCTATGCGCTCGTTGTTACGACCAAATCCCAGCTTGTTCAGCAGCTCGCTGCGGTATCTTTCGCCCTTTACTTTTTTGAGTATCTCGCCCTGCGTTAGCATAGCCGTTATCGCCGCTCTGCCGAGGTTCGTTTCCTTGCCTGTAAGCTTTGAGGTCAGCCTGCCTGCGAAGCCCGCGCCCTTTTCGATGATGTCAGCCGCGGCGGATTCAAAGCCGTCAGCCGTGCCGATGAAAACAAAAGCGCGGCACTCGCTGCCGTGGCGCAGAGCGTAAGCCCTCGCGAGGAAGCTGCCCATGCTGTGGCCCACCATGAAAAACGGCAGGGCAGGGAAGCGCTTTTTCATTATTTTGGTCAGCGTGTGCAGGTCGGCGACGGCGTTCTGCCAGCCGTTTTCGGGCGAAAAATAGCCGAGGTCGGCGGGGTCTGCGGCAGTCTTGCCGTGGCCTAGATGGTCGTTGCCGAAAGCCGCGAAGCCGTTTTGCGCCAGATACGCCATGAAATCGCGGTAACGGTCGATGTATTCGCACATACCGTGCGAGATCTGCACCGCGCCCTTTATCTCGCCTTTGGGGATCGCGGCGATGTATCGGCAGCGGTGAACGCCGTCGGCACTGTCGAAATAATTTTCTTCAAAAGTAAGATCCTGTATATCAGCCATAACGTGCAGTCCTTTCTAGTTTATATTTAATAGTATAAACAGCCGCGGCGGTAAAATTCGCGCCGCTTAGTCCCAGCCCAGCGTTTCTTTTATTATCATTGTGAGGTACTTCGCCGCCTTTTCGTGGGTTGCTTCGGTGGGGTGCCAGTTTGCGGCAACGCCGTCCTTTTCTGTATCCTGCTCAAAGAATTTCACGGTGAAAACCTTGCGGTCGCCTGTTTCGGCGCAGTAAGCGGCGGCGGCGCGCGCCAGCGGCAGGTATATGCGCGTGCCCATTATGCCCACTCCGCAGAATATTACAGAGTCGGGGTTGAGCCTGCGCACCTCTTTGAGAAATTTCACATACTCCGCCTGATAATCAGCGCGGCGGTCGGCAAAATCGCGGCAGTAGCTGTCGTCGTTAGTGCCGAGGTTTATCACGATTATGTCGGGCACGAAGCGCGAGAAATCCCAGGCAACGTCCTGCGGCTTTACCCCGCCGAAACTTCCGCGCGAGTAGCCGAGGCTCTCGTAAAACTGCGGCAGACGCTGGTCTTCCAGCTTAACGTCGCCCTCGGTGTATCCCGTGATTATGCCGTAGCCGCTGGCAGAAAACATACTGTAATCCGCGTTCAGCATACGGGCGGTCTTGTAGGCGTAGGCGCGGGTGACGTCCTCGGTCGCGGTCTTGAACTGGTGCTCGGCCACCTCGTCGTCAACACCGTAGCCGCAGGTTATAGAGTCGCCGATGAATTCCATCTTCAGCGGTCTTTCCGCCGCGGGGACAATGCTCGCGCCATCGTCAGTTTCCAGCGGCTTCACGCCCGCCGCCGACATCGGGCTTTCGGTAAGCTTTATCACCTGCACGTTCGCGGTAACAGGCTCTTCGCTGTCGATAACGCATACGGTCTTTTCGTCGGTATCGAGCATTTCATCTGCTTTGCGCACGCCGTCAACAAAGACCGCTGCGCGCGCTATCTCGTTTTGGTCGCCGTGGGCGATCTCGTCGGCAACGAAAGTAACGCTGAGCTTTTTGCCCGTAAACACAAACTCCGCGCCCGTGCCCGAAAGCCCGAGCCAAAGCGTATCGCCGATGAGCATAGTTCTTCCTACAAGTTTAACATTATTTTGATCTGCTGTAAATTTCATAACTTTTCTCCTGCTTCAAATTAGTTCCATATCGCCGAGCGAGCAAAGCTCCTGACCGTCGAAAATGCAGTGGTCGGTGTGCTCCAGCTGGTTCACGGCGGCAAATTTCGCCGCCATCGCCGCAAAGGTCATCTCCTGCATCAGCGAAATATCCTCGGGGCGTGCCGTACAGCGGATAGTCACGAGTTTGCCCTTGCACCGCGGAACGATATGCCGCAGAGCGTTTTCGGGAGCTTCATAAAGCGTTTCGTCCGCCTTGAATGCGCGGCAGCCCAGCGCGCCGTTTTCCGTTTCGTAGATGACTGCCGTGACCTCGCCTTTCAGCTCGGCAGCACGGAGTATCCTGCAAAGTCTGGCGCTGTCGGTGATGTCCGCGACCACCGGCTCGGCGAACTGCGCCGCCATATCGAGCAGCGCACCGTAAAAGCGCATCTGCCGCGCGGCGGAAATATCCACGTTCTTGATCTCGCAGAGCCGCTCTTCGTGTGCTTTCAGCATAGCTTCGGTACATGAAAAAAAACCGAGCAGGGCGTGGGCTATCTCGTTGGTATTCCTGCGGCGATAGCAGCCGAAAAGCAGCATTTCAAGCAGTTCATGATCTTCAAACGAATCAAAGCTCATGCCGTCTGCCGCGAAGCGCCTTCTCATACGCTCGCGGTGACCTGCGTGCACTGTTTTGCCGCCTGACGCGCCCATGCCAAACACCCCTTTCCCGACTGTTGTCTATACACATTTATTATAGCATTTTTTTCCGAAGATGTAAAGGGGGCAAAAGGGGGCAATGGGGAAAATATTTGGCGCGGCGGTACACAAAAAATTAACAAACGCCCCTTGACAACGCCTTAAAGCTTTGTTATAATAGATTTATATAGCTAAAGACTGTGACGAAGACAGTAGGCATTGTTTTTATGGGAAATACCTCAGCGAGCCGCGGAGGGTGTGAGCGCGGCGTGAGTACCGCTTTGCCGAATATCACTTCCGAGTTGCAGAGCAGAACCACGAAGGTCGTTTACAGCTTTCGCCCAGTAAGCTCCGCCGCTTTTTCCGCGTTAAAGGAAACGCATATGCAGGTATGCTGAAACAGGTGGTTTAAAAAACGTAAGCTTTTGCGCTTTCGTCCCTATTTCGGGCGAAAGCCTTTTTTTATTGCAGACGTAACTGAAAGGAATGATTAAAGTGTACAAAAAAGTGGACACTAATCTGAACTTCGTTCAGAGAGAAAAAGAGGTCGAGCACTTTTGGGAAGAGAACAATATCTTTGAAAAAAGTATCGACTCCAGAAAAAAAGGCGAATCGTATGTCTTTTATGACGGCCCTCCTACCGCTAACGGAAAGCCGCATATAGGCCACGTTCTTACCCGCGCTATCAAGGATATGATACCCCGCTACCGCGCTATGAAGGGCTATCAAGTTCCCCGCAAGGCGGGCTGGGATACCCACGGTCTGCCCGTAGAGCTTGAGGTAGAGAAAATGCTCGGTCTTGACGGCAAGGAGCAGATAGAGGAATACGGCTTAGAGCCTTTCATCAAAAAGTGCAAGGAGTCCGTTTGGAAGTATAAAGGTATGTGGGAGGATTTCTCCGGCACAGTAGGCTTCTGGGCGGATATGGAGCACCCCTACGTTACCTACGATAATAACTTTATAGAGTCGGAATGGTGGGCTTTAAAGCAGATATACGATAAGGGTCTGCTGTATAAGGGCTTTAAGATAGTTCCTTACTGCCCCCGCTGCGGAACGCCCCTTTCTTCTCACGAAGTTGCGCAGGGCTATAAGACCGTTAAAGAGCGCTCGGCTGTAGTAAGATTTAAGATAAAGGGCGAGGACGCTTACTTCCTCGCTTGGACGACCACCCCCTGGACTCTTTCTTCCAACGTTGCTCTCTGTGTAAACCCCGACGAAACATACTGCCGCGTAAAGGCTGCCGACGGCTATACCTATATCATGGCTGAGGCTCTGCTCGACCGCGTTCTCGGCAAGCTCGCCGAAGAGGGCAAGGCCGCTTACGAAGTTCTCGAAACTTACAAGGGCACCGACCTCGAATATAAAGAATACGAGCCGCTTTACGAGTGCACGGGCGTGTGCGCCGAAAAGCAGCATAAGAAAGGCTTTTACGTTACCTGCGATAATTACGTTACTATGACCGACGGTACGGGTATAGTTCACATCGCCCCCGCTTTCGGTGAGGACGACTCTAAGGTCGGCAAGAAGTACGACCTGCCTTTCGTACAGTTCGTAGACGGCAAGGGCGATCTTACCGCCGAAACTCCTTACGCGGGTATGTTCGTAAAGGACGCCGACCCCGTAGTTCTTAAAGACCTCGACGCTCAGGGCAAGCTTTTTGAAGCGCCTAAGTTCGAGCACGAGTATCCTCACTGCTGGCGCTGCGGCTCTCCGCTCATCTATTACGCGAGAGATACTTGGTTCATCAAGATGACCGACGTTAAGGACAGACTTATCGCAAATAACGATACTATAAACTGGATACCCGAGAGCATCGGCAAGGGACGTTTCGGCGACTGGCTGAAAAACGTTCAGGACTGGGGCATCTCGAGAAACCGCTACTGGGGTACTCCTCTTAATATCTGGGAGTGCGAGTGCGGCCACCGCCATTCCATCGGCTCTATCGAAGAGCTGAAGTCTATGTCGGATAACTGCCCTGATGATATTGAGCTTCACCGCCCGTACATCGACGCCGTTACCGTAAAGTGCCCCGAGTGCGGCAAGCAGATGAAGCGCGTTCCCGAAGTTATCGACTGCTGGTTCGATTCCGGCTCTATGCCTTTCGCTCAGCACCATTATCCTTTTGAGAACAAAGAGCTTTTTGAAGCGCAGTTCCCCGCAGACTTTATTTCTGAGGCGGTGGATCAGACGCGCGGCTGGTTTTACTCGCTGCTCGCTATCTCTACCCTTATCTTCGACAAAGCGCCGTATAAGAACGTTATAGTTCTCGGACTGGTGCAGGACGAAAACGGCCAGAAGATGTCGAAGTCGAAGGGCAACGCGGTAGATCCTTTCGAGGCTCTCCAGCAGTACGGCGCTGACGCTATCCGCTGGTACTTCTACACCAATTCCGCACCCTGGCTGCCTAACAAGTTCCACGGCAAGGTAGTTACCGAGGGTCAGAGAAAGTTTATGGGCACTCTTTGGAACACCTACGCTTTCTATGTGCTCTACGCTGAGATAGATAAATTCGACCCGACCAAGCACAAGATAGAGTACGATAAGCTTTCCGTAATGGATAAGTGGCTGCTTTCCAAGATGAACTCTATGGTAAAGGCTGCTGATGATAATCTTAATAATTACCGCATACCCGAAGCTGCAAAGGCTATGCAGGATTTTGTAGACGACCTCTCGAACTGGTACGTTCGCCGCGGCAGAGAAAGATACTGGGCGGTGGGCATGAGCCAGGATAAGGTAAACGCCTACATGACCCTCTGGACAGCCCTCTGCACCCTCTGCAAGTGCGCAGCTCCTATGGTGCCTTTCATCACTGAGGAGATCTATCAGAATATAGTAAGAAGCGTTGACGCTGCCGCTCCTGAGAGCATACACCTCTGCGATTATCCCGCGGTGGACGAGAGCATGGTAGACCTCAAGCTCGAGAGCGATATGGACGAAGTACTCGATATAGTAGTTCTCGGCAGAAGCGCGAGAAACGGCGCAAATCTGAAAAACCGCCAGCCGCTGAACGTAATGTATGTAAAGGCAGACCACGCGCTCGACAGCTACTATGTAGACATTATCCGCGATGAGCTGAACCTCAAAAAGGTAGAGTTCTCGGACGATGTTTCGGCGTATATCGACTACAAGTTCAAGCCGCAGCTCAAGACCCTCGGCCCTAAGTACGGCAAAAATCTGGGCGAGATCCGCACGCAGCTCAGCGAGCTTACAGGCACGGCTAGCCACTCCGCTATGGACGAGCTGAACAAAAACGGCTTCATCAAGCTCAATATCTCGATAGGCGAGATCACCCTCTTCAAGGAAGATCTGCTTATAGAGTCTGAGCAGAAAGCGGGCTTCTTCACCCTCACCGACGGCGGCGTTACCGTAGCCATCGACACCGAGCTTACTCCCGAGCTTATCGAAGAGGGCATGGTGCGCGAAGTTATAAGCAAGCTCCAGACCATGAGAAAAGATTCGGGCTTCGAGGTAATGGATCACATCAAGGTAGCCGTAAGCGGCAGCGAAAAGGTGCTCGGCATTATCGAGAAGAACAAGGAGCAGATAGCTCACGACGTTCTCGCTGAGGACATTTCGGCGGCTGACGCTGAAAACGCCAAGGAATGGGACATCAACGGCGAAAAGGTAGCTATCGCAGTAGAAAAGGTCTAAGGCATTTGATTTTGACATCATAATATAGAAAAATACCCCTGTCGGCTCGGCGGGGGTATTTTCATGCAAAAAAACAGAGCGCACGGAAACTGCCCCATGCGCTCTGCTTTTATATCAGTAATTATCGAGCGTTATTTGCTCTTTTCTATCATCTCGGCGATAATATCCGCGCAGCCCTCAAAGCCGAGCCTGCCGCTGTTTAAGCAGATGTCGTAGCTGGACATAGCGTCCCACTCGCGCTGAGTGTTGGTTCTGTAGTAATCGGCGCGCTTTTTATCCATCTTGCGCAGCAGCGAGGGTGCGTCCTCGTAGGAAATATCGTGGCACTCCATAGCGTGCTGCATACGGTTCTCCTGACTTGAATACACGAAAACGCTCAGCGTAGGCACGTTGTTTTTGAGTATGAAGCCCGCGCATCTGCCGACGATTATGCAGGGCTCTTTCTTCGCCAGCTCGGTGATTATATCAGCCTGCGCCGCGAAAACTATCTCGCTCATGTTCTGCTTGCGGTCTATACCGCTGCGAAACGTTACGGGCGAGAAAAGCGGGCTTACCAGCGTTTCCTCGTACTTCGCTATCTCTTCGTAAGTAACGCCCAGCTTCGCCGCAGTAAGCTCGGCAAGCTCTTTATCGTAGCAGGAAATGCCCAGCCGCTTTGCCGCAAGCTTAGCTATCTCTCTTCCGCCGCTGCAATACTGCCGCTGAATGGCGGCTACTCTTATCTTTGCCATATGTATCCTCTCCTCTGTCATAGATCATCTTTAAAATAATTATAAACTAATTTTTAATAGATTTCAATTACATTGTTATTACAATTTGTGACACTGTTTTCAAAGCTCCAAATGATCGCGCCGTAGTCGTTGCCCTCG
>OGYO01001995.1_pt1 | contig 11044 bp, 12 predicted proteins | sample 1576561 | NCBI WGS metagenome assembly OGYO01 (sample SAMEA3541507, study PRJEB24748) | human gut metagenome | biome: human gut; feature: human-associated habitat; material: faeces | place: China | collected 2012 | reverse complement strand
GGCTGTATTCGGTGAACACATCGTGGTGCCATTGATACAGAAGAGTCACGAATTTTTTATCGTTAAAAAGAATGTTCCCTTCATCCATCGGTTTCCAGTTGATATACATCTGATACGGATAGCATTGCAGGTTTGCATAGTAAATACTCGCGGCATCTCTCGTGCCCCCTTCGGCAAATCCGTTTGGCATTATAAACAGCTCTTTGACATACGACCAATTAATCCATATCGGGAAAAGGCTTTTGCAGTTATTGATCCTGTCGGAGACAATACGATTAATTTCAATAATATGATGACAAAGTTTGGTGCTGGATTTTTTGATGAAAGAGATTCCGTCCTCGCTGAGCTGCTGAATGCATTCGGAAGGGATGATTTCCGGCATGGACAAAAGTCCGCGGTAATCCGTTCGCATAATATCATTGATTTTTTTAAAATTGCGTTCTATGGATGTTCGGATGATGCAGAGATTGCGGATGATTCGTGCGTTTTTGTCTTTTGAAAGACGGTTGAAAACATCGAGCTGCGGAGCTTCGTGCTCATTTTCAAAAATGCGCTGAGGGACGCCTATAAGAAATGCAACTTTTGAAACAAGTTCATATGTGCTGTCTTTATAAGCAATTTGTTCGCCGGAATAGTCGGCACTGTTCGAGGTTGCGGGTGTGTTCATGGTTTACTCCTTTCAACGAAACACTTGTATTGAGGGTTATTGATTTCGACAGGCACGATTTGAGATAAAACGGTTTTGCTGCATACACCCCTTCACCTGCCGGTCGATTATAACTCATAGGATATTATACACGGAAATTCGTTTAATTTCAATCATCAAAAGTCCGAATTAATAAGAAAACGGCTGTCGAATTAACGAAAGGATGCTCTGAATAATCTTTTTTTTGCGGAAAGGGACTCCGCTTGCGGTGCTGCTGTAGAAATTTGTTTGGAACTTTATTCGTAACGGAATTTTTGAAAAAGGACTGCCGCAGGCAAAAAGCCGTTTGCAGCAGCCCGGTCAATCTCGGTTTGTCGGGTAAAAACGCAAAATCAATCCGCAAAGTTTGATCAGCGTAACGTGCGGTAAAATCATCGGTTACGCCAAACAGCACCAGCCAGGTCACATCATGCTCGCCGATGTTGTAGCCGAGGTCCACATCAGTTTCGCTGCTCTGGGCTTCCACCGCGGTAACGGCGGGGTACAGCTCGTACTGGTAGTACCACATGTTCTGCACGGCCATCGAGTCATCGGCGCTCAGCAACCAAATGCTGCCATTCTGTGCGCCGTCCATGCGGGTTAGCATGTCTGCAGCGATCTGTTGCTGCTCGGTGCGCCAGTCGGCTTTCGGCAGGCAGAAGAGGGATGCAGCACCGCCCGCTTGCCAGATGCCCCAAAGCGTGCTGCAAACCAGCAGGCAGGGAACAATGGCGGGCACCGCATGCCCGGCCATTCGCGGCAGGCGGTGGGCCGCAGCAAACCCGGCCAGCAGGGCTTCGCCTTCCAGCACGCTGAACCAGCCGAGGAAAAAGCAGCAGAAGTACCGCTCCCAGCTGGCCATCTCCAGTGCCTCATAAGGGCTCATGCCGCAGATGTACACATAGAACAACACGCCCTGATAAAGCGGCCAGTACAAGATCATGCACAGCCCCGGCAGCGCTGTGCGCAGCCCCTGCCACCGCCCCATGGCCCAGATCAGAACGATTAAAAGCAACACCGCGGCCGTAGCGCACAAACAGCCCACCTTGAAGGTGCTGGCCCCAAACAGCAGCGGATAGCTGCGCAGCCGGGCATAGTAGCGGTCCCACACATCGTAAAAGTAGCGGTCAAAACCGGTGCGGGCCTCTTGCCAGCACTGCAAAAAGTATCCCGGTCCCATGGAGGAAAACTGGTCATCGGCCCGGTGCAGGGCTTTCAGCAGCAGCTTCCAGGCAAGCGGTATGGCAAAGCAGGGCAGCGCAGCGGTAAAGGGCAGCAGGAAGCCGCGCAGGATGCCGCCCTTATCCCGCAGCGCATCCAGCAGGCATTGCAGAAACCAGATGCCCACCACGCACAGCGCGAACACGGTGCCAATCTCTTTTACAGTGGTCAATGCGCCGCACAGGAATGCCAGCGCCAGACCGCGCTGCACGCGGCTGTTAGCAGCACAGGGCAGCAGGATAACACAAAGCGCCGCAGCAAACAGGGCGCCCACCGGGGCGTCCATATAAGCAGTCGTATAGGGGGTATCGGGGGCAAACAGCCAAAACAGCGCCGGTGCGGCCAGGCAGGCGCAGACAGTATAAGCGATGCGCGGGCGGCGGGCTGTGACCTGCGGCAGGGCAAACAGGGCAGAAGCCGCCGCAGCCAGCGGCAGCGCAGTGACAAACAGTACATCCGCTTCCCGGTATTGGGCGGCGGGCAGCGCAAACAGGGCGTACAGCCCCGGCAGGCCCTGCGGGTATGCCTGATGGGCCAGGCTGCGGGTGGTATCCCACACGGCAAAACGGTGCTGGTAAAATACACTTTTGAAGTAGATACCCCAATGGCTGAATTCATCCCAGGTCTGGAATTCCGGCTGCCGGATGGCGAACACCGCCATCAGCACCCCAGCAGCGCTGCAAAAGGCCAGCACACCTGGGGAGAGTAGCTGGGGCAAAATTTCGTGACGGCGGCGCTGCGCCAGGGTGAGCACAGCCCCCACAAGCAGCAGCTGGGCCCCCAGCCAAAGCTGGTTGCAGCTGCCAGCCAGCTGCAGCACTACCATGCAAAAGCACAGCCCGCACAGCGGGGCAAACCCGGCGGGCAGCCGCAGCTTGCAGCAAAGCCAGAACCCCCAGAACAGCAGGCAGGCAAGACCAATGATTTGCGCCAGAATGCTCATAGATGCACCTCAGTTTATTTTTACGGCCAGCACGGCAAAGCGGCTGTTGGTTGTAACGGTGGCAACGCCGCAGGTGGAAAGGGTCAGCAGCTGGTCCCCATATTGGGGCACAACGCCGGTATCGTAAAGCGAAAGTTCCAGAATGGCATCCACGCGCTGCTGCCATTCTTCCTGCGTGGAAGCATCAAAAAAGGAATAGTAGGGCAGCGCATCCGCGCCAAGCTCAGTGCGCAGCACAGCGGCAACCTGCCAGGTGCCTTCTTCGTACAGCGTATCAAACTGAAAGGTAGGGTGGGCGGTGTAAAACGCTTTGTCCGCATAGTTCAGCAGCTGGCTGAACATGCTGCCGCTGGCAGTGTTGTGGCCGTAAATCAGGGCATTGGCCGTTCCGGCGGCGTTTGGCGTGGCAAGGCGGCAGCGCTCATCCAAAAACAGCGTTCCGGCGGTAGAATACAGTCGGTCAAACCCGCGGCGCAGGTAATAACTGTTGTCTGCCTGAACCACAGGGTAGTTAATGTTGGTGCCGTTGATGCACAGCCAGCCTGCAAGGTCGGGATTCTGGGCGTAAAGCTCCTGATACTGAGGCAGAATATCCGCCGCCTGGGCGGCATCCGGGCTTGGATGCGGCGCGGGGGAAGAGTGTGCATCACTGTCCGCACTTTCGGCGGCGGCCAGCACATCCACCGTTGCGGCCCGCGGGGTAATGGCAATCGGGGTGGGGGAGGGCGGCTCCGTTGACTCCGCGGTGGTGACCGGGGCTTCCGGCTGGCCGCCGCGGAATACAGTATCCCGCAGGATCAGCCCGGCAGCCAGGCAAAGCACCGCAGCGCCGCAAAGGCGCAGCGCCCAGGCCCGGTGCTTTTGGCGCCGCCGCAGCGCCGTGCGTGCAGCAAACGGATACAAGCGGCTGTCCCCCCGCAGGTGAGGAAAACGGCGCGGCATAGAAAAACACCCCCTTGCATAAAAATAAGGTAAAAAAAAGGGAAGCCGCGCGGCCTCCCTTTTGGAATGGACGAATAAAATCAGATACGCTTGAGCATAACCAGGCCCGCGGAACAAACCAGAATCAACCCCAGCACAGCAGCCAGGTAAGGCACCGGAAAATCCCCGGTAGCGGGGGTATCCACCTCTTTGGCCTCGTTTTCCGCAGGAGCTTCGGTTACTTCCGTAGTGGGGGCTGCGGTCTGTGCATTGTTCACGGTATCAGCGTCAGCCACGGTGCTGTTTACGGTAATAGGTTCGCTGCGAATATTGCGGGATGAGGATGCCGTGGGTGCGGCAGTTGCGATCGAATCAGCGGAGACGGCCGCATGGCTGCCGCAGGCAACACAGAACAACAGCAGCGCAGCAACGATCACCGCACACAAAAAACGCTTCAACGGCGCAAACCCTCCCTTTTGCATAAAATAATATATCCAATGGGCACAAAAACCATACATACATGCAAAACCGCCGGCAACAGTATCCCTGCGCCAGCATGCTATATAACATCTACATGTTACCACGTTTTACGCCAATGGTCAATATGAAGCGGTTAAAAAGCAGATGGTTCAGACAAAACAAAGCAAAAAACAGCGCAGAAATGCTGAAAATGTATGGCGGAAGCAGTAATTTGTGTATGGCGGAAGCAGTAATTTGCACCATCGAACCCCCAGAACCCGCCATTTGAAAAACACCGGCGCAGTGTGGCTTTCCTGAAAGGAAAAACAGAGCCGCAACGCTAAAATCTACTTGACAGCGACAGGAAAAAACGATAAAATATTAAAGCTAGTGCGGCTCCCACCGGGCCGCACGACTTTTTAATTGCTAAGGAGATATTGACAATGGCCAAAGAAGTTGTTGTTACCCATGAGGGTTATAAAAAGCTGGAAGAAGAACTGGACACCCTGAAAACTGTCAAGCGTTCCGAGATTGCTGAAAAGATCAAGGTTGCCCGTGGTTACGGTGACCTTTCTGAGAACGCGGAATACGATGCCGCCAAGGAAGAGCAGGCCGTGGTTGAAGCCCGCATTGCTGACCTGGAAGCTACCCTGAAGGTTGCCCGCATCATGGACGACAGTGACCTGAGTCTGGATACCGTTTCTATCGGTATGCATGTGCGCATCCTGGCAGAGGGCGATGAGCCGGACGAAGCTGAAGAGTATGATATCACCGGTTCTACCGAAGCCGACATCGACCAGGGCCGCATCAGCGATGAAAGTCCGGTCGGCGCTGCCCTCATCGGCCACAAGGCTGGCGATAAGGTTGACGTTACCCTGCCCAGCGGCAATATTTTGGAATACACCATTCTGGGTGTCAGCCGCAGCCGCTGATCACCCCCGGATATAAAAACAGGAAAGGAACCTGCGCTATGGAACAGAACAAGCAGTCCGCCCCCCAGAACGCCGCATCGGAAGCGGCAGTACGGCGTCAGAAGCTGGCCGACCTCAAGGCCGCCGGCCACGACCCGTTTACCATCACCAAATGCAAGCAGGATGCTTTCTCTGCTGATTTGAAAGAAGAATATAAAGATTTGCCCGCTGAGGAAGATACCGGCCGTATGGTCAGCCTGGCTGGCCGTATGATGTCCAAGCGCGTTATGGGCAAGGCCAGCTTTGCCCACCTGCGCGATGCAAAAGGTGATATCCAAATCTTCGTCAAGCGTGATCTGCTGGGCGATGAAGCATACGCCGCATTCAAAAAGATGGATGTGGGCGATATCATTGCCTGCACCGGCGAAGTGTTCCGCACCAAAATGGGCGAACTGAGCGTGCGCGTGCATGAGCTGACCTTGGTTTCCAAGAGTCTGCTGCCTCTGCCCGAAAAGTTCCATGGCCTGACTGACCGTGAAGCCCGCTACCGCCAGCGCTATGTTGACCTGATCGTCAACCCCGAAGTCAAGGATACTTTTGTCAAGCGCAGCCAGATCCTGAAAGAGATCCGCGCTTACCTGGACGAAAAGGGCTTTTTGGAGGTCGATACCCCCATCCTGACCCCGTTTGAAATCGGCGCTTCTGCCCGTCCTTTCTATACCCATCACAATACGCTGGATATGGATATGGTGCTGCGCATCGAGACAGAGCTTTACCTCAAGCGCCTGATCGTGGGTGGCATGGACCGTGTATATGAGGTTGGCCGTATCTTCCGCAACGAGGGTATGGACCCCAAGCATAACCCCGAATTCACCACCATTGAGCTGTATCAGGCATTCACTGATTTCCACGGCATGATGGATCTGGTGGAAGAGCTCTACAAACGCCTGGCTCTCAAGGTCTGCGGCAGCATGGAGATCACCTACCAGGGCAAGCAGATCGACTTGGGTCACTGGGAGCGCCTGACCATGGTGGAGGCCGTCAAGAAGTATTCCGGTGTTGATTTCAATGACTGGAAAACCGATGAGGATGCCATCACCGCTGCTAAGGAGCACCATGTGGAGCTGCCCGAAGTTCCGACCAAGGGTGCGATCCTGGCAGAGTTCTTTGATACATTTGTTGAAGATAAGCTCATCCAGCCTACTTTTATCTATGATTATCCTGTCGAAATCAGCCCGCTGGCCAAGCGCAAGCCCGATGACCCGGCGTTTACTGAGCGGTTTGAGTATTTCATTGACTGCACCGAGTATGGCAACGCATTCAGCGAGTTGAATGACCCCATCGACCAGAAAGCACGTTTTGAGCGCCAGGTTGCTGAGCGCAAGGCCATCGAGCCCAACTGCAAAGCCCAGGTTGATTACGACTATGTTACCGCTTTGGAATACGGCCTGCCCCCCACGGGCGGCCTCGGCTTCGGCGTTGACCGTCTCGTCATGCTTCTGACCGACAGCGCCTCCATCCGCGATGTTCTGCTGTTCCCGACGATGAAGCCCATCGACTAAAAAGCATTGATTCCACGCCTTTTATCAACCCGGTTTGGCTGATTTGACACCACATTGACACCAAACTTGTGCAGAAAAGGCTTTACAAGAAAGCAGAGAGTTATCCTCTTACGGATGACTCTCTGCTTTTTTGTTTATGTAGTTGTGCATTTCTGCGCGGAAGTAATGAGGTGATACCACCGAACCGCTTATATGGTCCAAAGGATTTCTTCGCAGGTCCGTTTCTGATATGTGGAGACGGTGGTGAAGATCTGATAAGTTTGACGGATAGTCAAATTACAAAATATGAGAAAAAATATCACTCACCCCTGATTTTCCTTGAGCTATATCCGGAGCCGATTACTCTCAAATGCACACCAGAATTGTATGCCAAATGTATGGGAGAGGAACATCAGCATGATACACAAGAAAATGAACATGATGAGAGATAAGTCCATTTGTATGGAAAATCGTGAAAATGGTCTTTGCTCTTATTGAAAAGCATGATATACTATTCTTACATTGTACTGATGTAAGGAGAGCAGCGATGGCAGGCACAGAACGGTATGTTCGTAACAGCACAGCAGATTTTCTTGTGTTTACGAAAGATTCAGAGACAGATGGCATAGAAGTTCGCGTTCAGGATCACGAGGTCTGACTGACGCAAAAAGGCATCTGACAACTGTTTGATGTTGACCGCAGTGTTGTTGCCAAACATCTGCGGAATATTTTTGCGGAAAATGAATTATCCGAAAGTACAACTTGTGCAAAATTTGCACAAGTTGCAGATAATGGCAAGACCTATCACTACAAATTCTACTCCCTGCCCGCCATTATTGCTGTTGGCTACCGCACCAATTCCACCCGTGCCACACAATTCCGTCAATGGGCAACCAAAGTGCTGGATACATTTACCCGGCAGGGATATGTTCTGGATAAGGATCGGCTTATTAATGGGCAAATCTTTGATGAAGATTACTTCGACCATTTGGTTTCCGAAATACAGGAAATCTGCGCCAGCGAGCGCCGCTTTTACCAGAAAATTACGGATATTTATGCTACTGCCGTAGATTACTCGGTAGACAGCAAAACGGCCAAAGACTTTTTGCAACCGTTCAGAATAAAATGCACTACGCTGTTCACGGCAGTACTGCCGCAGAAGTCATTGTGCAACGGGCAGACCACACAAAAGACCACATGGGGTTGACCTCATGGAAGAATGCCCCAAATGGGAAGATTGTCAAAGCCGATGTTTCTGTTGCAAAGAACTATTTGCAGCAAGATGAGTTACAAGAACTGAATGAGATTGTAACAATGTACCTTGATTATGCAACGCGCCAAGCACGGCGGCATATTCCTATGACGATGCAGGACTGGGCAGAGAAACTGGACGCTTTCCTGCAATTCAACGATGCCGAAATTCTAAAAGATAAAGGAAAGGTTACAGCAGCAATCGCAAAGGCTTTCGCAGAAAGTGAATTTGAAAAGTACCGCGTTATACAGGACCGGCAGTACCAAAGCGATTTTGACCGCCTTATGATGGAGGCGGAATCAACAAAACAATAATTACAGGCAGATGCCCTAGACAAGTTTGCAGACAGCCCAATCACGGATATTCGTGATTGTTTTCCAAAGAACAAGGGACATTTTGTTCGAAATCTGAAGTACATGGCTAAATTTGTGGAGTGAAATTGCTATGATCCGTCACATTTTATTTTGGAAATACACTGACACGGTTAAAGCGGAACACAAAGAAGCGGAAGCACTGGCGTTCCTGCAAAAATCCGTTGCGACAATGGTCGGTCATATTGATGGCCTCCGCTGCGCAGAAATCAATGCAAACACTGCCGGCGGGGAGTATGACCTCGTGTTCTATTCCGAGTTGCGGGATGCAGATGCTTTACAAGCATTTCAAAATCATCCGCTGCATATTGCCCACCGGGAACGCTGCAAGGCGCTTGTGACAGACCGTTTGTGCGGAGATATGGAGGCAGATTGAACATGGTTCTGTACTATTCCGGCACGAGCAACAGCAAATATATTGCAAAATGTATCGCATCTGCGCTCGAAACAGATTGCCTCAATCTTAATGAGCGCATCAAGGCGGAAGACACCTCGTCTGTTCAGACAGAGGAAAATGTAATATTGGTCACGCCCACCTATGCTTGGCGTATTCCGCATATTGTTTCCGGCTGGCTTGGAAAAGCGGAATTGGTTGGTGCAAAGCGCATCTGGTTCGTGATGGATTGCGGCAGCGAGATCGGCAATGCAGCAAAATACAACCGGGAGCTTGCCGCACAGAAAGCCCTTACCTACATGGGCACGGCCCAAATCGTTATGCCGGAGAATTATATTGCTTTGTTCCCGGTACCGGATAAGCAGGAAGCAAAAGCGATTGTCGAGAACGCAAAGCCCGCTATCCGAAGCATCATTGACTGTATCCGCAATGGGATGGAATTACCCGCACCGCGAAATAATTTGTATGACCGCTTTATGAGTGGTGCGGTAAATCCCATTTTCTATAAGAAAATCGTCAAGGCAGATGCTTTTACGGTAAGTGATGCCTGTATCGGCTGCAGAAAATGCGTGCAGCTGTGCCCATTGAATAACATCCGTCTGGATAAGGATAAACCTGTCTGGGGGGGGCAAATTGTACGCATTGCATGGCCTGTATTTGCTATTGCCCGAAAGAAGCTATCGAGTATGGCAAAAGACGCGTGGGGAAACCGCGTTATCATTTTGAGGCTTTGGGCGTGGCTGAGAGCACTGTTTGATTAAGATGGCTCCCGGTTTTGCAAATCGAAAGTTTTGGAGAGAAAATTAATGGAAGAAAAAACATATCAGACTCCTTGCGGAACAATCCACTATTGGACAAACGTTTCACACCCGGATGAAATTACCCTTGTTTTTCTGCCCGGATTGACTGCCGATCATAGATTGTTTGATAAGCAGATTCAACATTTCAAGGAGAAGTATAATGTTGTGGTATGGGATGCACCGGCACACGCCGCTTCATGGCCGTTTCGGTTTGATTTCGATTTGTTCGATAAGGCAAAATGGCTGAACGATATTTTAAATCAAGATAAAATTGCCAAACCGGTCATTGTTGGGCAGTCTATGGGCGGATATGTTGGGCAGGCTTATGCACAGCTCTATCCAAACCGATTAACAGGTTTTGTCTCCATTGACTCTGCACCGTTGCAACGAAACTATGTGACTGCGGTTGAACTCTGGCTTCTGAAGCGAATGGAACCAGTATATGCTCATTATCCGTGGAAATTGCTTTTGAAATCGGGGACGGAAGGAGTTGCCACGTCTGATTATGGCAGAAATCTAATGCGTGAAATGATGCTGGTCTATGATGGTGACCAAAAGCGTTATGCGCAAATTGCTGGGCATGGTTTTCGTATTTTGGCAGAGGCAATGGAAAAGAATCTGCCATATGAACTGAAGTGCCCATCTCTGTTAATATGTGGAACTCAAGACCATGCTGGTTCATGTATAAGGTATAACAAAGCATGGCACCAAAAGAGCAAAATTCCTTTGAAGTGGATTGAAGGAGCTGGACATAATTCTAATACAGATAAACCGGAATTGATAAACAGTTTAATAGAAGAATTTGCCGCAGGTATTTAATAACAGACAACTCCCAGATTATGTAATCGCAAAATCGGAATTTATAAGGAACTGATAATATGAAAGGATTTGAGCGAAAAAATCAATTATTTTCCCTTTGCGGATTGAATTGTGGGTTATGCCCTATGTTTTTAGGAAAGCACTGTGGCGGTTGCGGGAATGGTAATCAATCGTGCGGAATTGCTAAGTGTAGCCTTGAACATGGTAAAATTGAATATTGTTATGAATGTGAAAGTTATCCATGTGAAAAATATCGGTATATTGATAAATATGATTCTTTTATAACTCATAAACGCCAAAAAGCAGACTTGAAAATGATACAGGACATTGGTGTTGAACAGTATAATCTTCAACAACGGGAAAAAATGCAAATTCTTTCTCATTTACTTGCTAACTATAATGACGGTCGCAGAAAAAATTTCTTCTGTGTAGCAGTCAATTTATTAGAGCTTTCAGAATTACAAGAAGCTATGAAACAAATACAACAAAATGATGAATTGTCTGTCTTGTCCGTCAAAGAACAATGTTCATATATAGTTGATATACTTCAAAAAATTGCTGATAGAAGAAATATAGAGCTAAAACTTGTTAAAAAGTAGTTTGTAAATTTCAGTTTGTAAGGATAAGCGGGTACTTATGGCAAAACTGCGGGCCGGGCATGCCCGGCCCCTACAGGGTTGCGTGAATGAGTTGCGGGCGAAGGCCCGCCCCACGGAATGTGGTAAAG
>OGYO01001992.1_pt1 | contig 11067 bp, 15 predicted proteins | sample 1576561 | NCBI WGS metagenome assembly OGYO01 (sample SAMEA3541507, study PRJEB24748) | human gut metagenome | biome: human gut; feature: human-associated habitat; material: faeces | place: China | collected 2012 | reverse complement strand
ACCGTGTTCCAGAAATACGCGCTGTTCCCGCACCTGAACGTGTTCGAGAACGTGGCCTTTGGTCTGCGGCTCAAAAAGCTGGACGAGGACACCATCCGCCGCAAGGTGCGCGATATGCTGGAGGTCGTGGGCTTGAAGGGCTTCGAGCGCCGCAGCATCAGCCAGATGTCCGGCGGTCAGCAGCAGCGCGTGGCCATTGCCCGCAGTCTGGTCAATGAGCCGGCGGCGTCGATGCGCTGCGCGCCCGCGACGATCGCGTAAACCCCCAAGGCCAACCCGCCGAGGATCAGCACCAATGCCAGGAAACCGTTGCATTTCCAGCCTTTGTAAACGAAATTTCCATTTTCCATATCCGTACAGTTTTAGTGATATTATTTTGATATCACAAATATATCGAACATTTTGGGATTTGCAAATTTTCCGGACATTTTTTTCACAACCGGCTTCGGCCGAAGCAAAAGAGGCCCCGCAGCCCGGTTTAGGCCGAAAGAAACCGCTCCGTGGCACAGTTCATGCAAGGTTGGAGGGCGTAAACCAAAACAAAATTTACATCATGAATCAGCAAAGACACACCAACGAAGACACGCTGACCGACATTTTCGGTTCGGAGGAAATGCGCAGTCCGGCACCCACGGAATTCATCCCCAAGGGCAAGACGGCTCCCGAGATCGCCTACCAGTTAGTCAAGGACGAGACCTATCCGCAGACACAACCGCGGCTGAACCTCGCCACGTTCGTAACGACCTACATGGACGATTACGCCACACGGCTGATGAACGAGGCCATCAACATCAACTACATCGACGAAACGGAGTACCCGCGTGTCGCGGTGATGTGCGGCCGCTGCCTGAACATCGTCGCCAACATGTGGAACACCCCCGAGAAGGCCGAATGGAAGACCGGTGCGCTGGGCATCGGTTCGTCGGAGGCATGTATGCTGGGCGGCGTGGCCGCATGGCTCCGCTGGCGCCAGCGCCGCAAGGCCGCAGGCAAGCCCTTCGACAAACCGAACCTGGTGATGAGCGCCGGGTTCCAAGTCGTATGGGAGAAGTTCTGCCAGCTGTGGCAGATCGAAATGCGCACCGTGCCCCTGACGCTCGACCACATCACGCTCGACCCCAAGCAGGCGCTGGAGATGTGCGACGAGAACACGATCTGCATCGTGCCGATCGCAGGCGTCACGTGGACGGGACTGGACGACGACATCGAGGGGCTGGACAAGGCGCTCGACGAGTACAACGCCAAGACCGGCTATGAAATCCCGATCCACGTCGACGCAGCGTCGGGCGGTTTCATCCTGCCGTTCCTCAAACCCGAGAAGAAGTGGGACTTCCGCCTCAAGTGGGTATTGTCGATCTCCACGTCGGGCCACAAGTACGGCCTGGTATATCCCGGCCTGGGATGGGTGGTATGGAAGGACAAGAAATACCTGCCCGAGGAAATGTCGTTCTCGGTAAACTACCTGGGCGCCAACATCACGCAGGTCGGCCTCAACTTCTCGCGCCCCGCAGCGCAGATACTCGGCCAGTACTACAACTTCATCCGCCTGGGATTCGAGGGGTACAAGGAGATACAGCAGAACTCGATGGACATCGCCAAGTACTGCCACCAGCAGATCGGCACGATGAAATGCTTCAAGAACTACTCGACGGAGGTCGTCAACCCGCTGTTCATCTGGATGATGAATCCCGAGTACGACAAGAAGGCCAAGTGGACGCTGTTCGACCTGCAGGCCAAACTGCAGCAGAGCGGCTGGATGGTTCCCGCCTATACGATGCCCAAGAACATCGAGGACGTGGTCGTAATGCGTATCGTGGTGCGCCAGGGCATGTCGCGCGACATGGCCGACATGCTGATGGGCGACATCCGCAACGCCATCGCCGAATTCGAACAGCTGGAGTACCCCACTACCTCGCGCATCAAGTACGAGAACAAGGAACACCAGAAAGGAAAAGTCTTTACGCACTAATATGCCCCGTCCGGCCGCAGGCGTGTCCGGGAAGGGCATGCCGGGCCGCCGGCACCGGACGGCAGACCGACAGCCGGGAGCGGGCAACTCCCATATCGGACTGTACGTACGGCGTGACGCCGAAGCGTCACAGGTCACCGTCCCGGCACCCCTGCTTCGGCAGGGGTTTTTACGAGAGGGCTCCGGCACCCCGGAACGAATGCCGGAAAGCGGGCGCCCCGGCGCCTGCAGCCAAAGCATTTCGCGCCCTGCGGGGTTGCGAAGGGTCGCGCTGACGGCTTCCACTCGCAGTGGAGGCCGTCTTTTTTTATCGGGATGCAGCCGAGGGGCACAAAGGACGACCGCGGAATCACACAGGCCCTCAGAGGGGCATCCGCACTGGCCGGGGCACAGGAAGAAAGCATTCAGCCCGGACACAGGGCGGGCACCGGCCGTAAAGGGACAATCCGGCCGGCGGGAGAGACGCTGCGACCAATAAGACAAATATGTGCCCGGAAAGGAGAAAAACAACCGGAGGGGAGGCGGATGCGATTTTCATTATACCGATTTGTTTTGTAACTTTACGACGTTTTTATCCAACCGCAGACAAATGGCAGAAACATTCAATATCTTCCTGATCGTCATGGCCGTGCTGGCCGCCGGGGTTTACGTCGCCCTGCACTTTTTCGAAGCCGGGTACGGCTATCTGTTCAACCCGAAATACGGCCCCCCGGTACCCAACAAGGTGGGCTGGGTCGTGATGGAGTCGCCCGTGTTCATCGCAATGTGCGTGCTCTGGCTCATGTCCGGGCGGACATGGGAGGCCGGGCCGCTGGCGCTCTTCGTGCTGTTCCAGGCGCACTACCTGCAGCGCGCCTTCATCTTCCCGCTGCTGCTGCGCGGAGAGTCGAAGATGCCGCTGGGGATCGTCGTGATGGGCATGGCGTTGAACACCCTCAACGCGCTGATGCAGGGCGGGTGGATCTTCTACGTCTCGCCCGAAGGCTATTACGCCGACTGGTTCGCAAAGCCCTACATTTACGTCGGGGGAGCCCTGTTCATGGCGGGGATGGCCGTAAACCTCCATTCCGACCATATCATCCGCAACCTGCGCAAGCCGGGCGACACGCGCCACTACATTCCCCGCGGGGGGATGTTCCGATACGTCTCGTCGGCCAACTATTTCGGCGAACTGCTCGAATGGACGGGCTTCGCCGTAGCTTCGTGGTCGTGGGCCGGGGCGGTATTCGCCTGGTGGACGTTCGCCAACCTCGCGCCCCGTGCGGCATCGCTCTACAAGCGTTACGCCCAAGAGTTCGGGAAGGAATTCACGGCGCTGAAACGAAAAAAGATCATACCTTTCATCTATTAACCTACCGGAAAATGTCATCACTGTTCACCCCTTATAAATTAGGCCCCGTGACACTGCGCAACCGCACGGTACGTTCGGCGGCGTTCGAGTCGATGGGGCGTCATTTCGGCCCCACGGAGCAGCTCAAGGAGTACCACGTTTCGGTGGCGCGCGGCGGCGTGGGGATGACCACGCTGGCCTACGCCGCGGTATGCCGCAGCGGGCTGTCGTTCGACAAGCAGTTGTGGCTGCGCCCAGAGATCGTGCCCGGGCTGCGCGGGATAACCGACGCCGTACACCGCGAAGGCGCGGCGGCCGGCATCCAGATCGGGCACTGCGGCAACATGACCCATTTGACGACCGCCGGGCAGATCCCGATCGGCGCGTCGACGGGGTTCAACCTCTATGCCTACACCCCCGTGCGGGGTATGCGCAAGGACGAGATCGCGCAGGTGGCACGGGATTTCGGGAAGGCCGTCCACACCGCGCACGACGCGGGGTTCGACTCGGTGGAGGTACATGCCGGGCACGGCTACCTGATCTCGCAGTTCCTCTCGCCCTACACCAATCACCGGAAGGACGAGTACGGCGGGACTTTGGAAAACAGGATGCGCTTCATGCGGATGTGCCTCACAGAAGTGATGGAGGCCGCGGCGAAAACGGGGACGGCCGTATTGGTGAAGCACAACATGTACGACGGGTTCAAGGGCGGCATCGAGATTCCCGAAAGCATCGCCATAGCCCGCGAGATCGAACGCTTCGGTGTCGACGGCATCGTGCTTTCGGGCGGGTTCGTGTCCAAGGCCCCGATGGCCGTGATGCGGGGGCTGATCCCGATCTACACGATGAGCTACTACTCGCCCCTGTGGCTGCGCTATTTCATCCGCTGGTGCGGGCCCTTCATGATCCGGCAGTTTCCCTTCGAGGAGTGCTATTTCCTGGAAGACGCCAAGAAATTCCGCGCCGAGCTGAAATGCCCGCTGGTATATGTCGGCGGGCTGGTGAGCCGCGAAGGGATCGACAAGGCGCTGGACGCAGGGTTCGAACTGGTGCAGATGGCCCGGGCGCTGGTCAACGACCCGGCGTTCGTAAACAAGCTCCGCGAGGGCGACGCCTCGACACGCAGCGGCTGCGACCACCGCAACTACTGCATCGCGCGGATGTACTCGGTGGACATGAAATGCTGCAAGCATTGCGACGGGCTGCCACGCAGGATACAGGAAGAACTGGCCAAACTGCCGTAAGCATGGAACACATGGAGAAACGTAAACGGAACAGCGAAACGGCCGGCCAGGGCTGCGATGTCTGGCTCAACAATCCCCGTCGCCCCTACGAGGCCTGCGGCACCAGCGGCCAGAAAGTGGCGGTCAACGGCGGTCTCAATCTCAGCGTGGCCGACGGCTGGTGGTGCGAAGGCTACAACGGCACCAATGGCTGGACCATCGGCCCCCTGGTGGCCAAAGGCAGCCTGGGCCCCGAACAGAGCGACTATGACGATGCGGCCTCCCTGTATTCCCTGCTGGAAGACAAGGTCGTCCCGCTGTACTTCGAACGCGACGGTGTCTACTGGGAAAAACTGGATGCCTACGAGGAAGAGGGGCTGGAGCAGTTGGCAGCGCAGATCGGCAAACGACGGAAAAAACGCGTAACACAGATCAAGCGGGACAATCGGCGGACCCATAAACGGATCAGCCGCACAGATCCGGAGGCCGGGCACATGAAGCGTCCGGGGAAGCCGGAGGGGCCGCATTACCTCTCCCATCAGGCGGTGGACAGCGACTATGGCATCATCGTGGGGCAGACCGTGACTCCGGGAGATGTCAACGATTCTGCCCCATATCTTGATTTAATGGAATATGTTCATACAAATGTTGTCCCTATCCAAATCGCAACGGCAGATGCTGCCTATGATTTTCCGTTGGCACACCGGGTGCTGGGCGATCTGGGGATCAACTTCTTTGTGCGGCCGCAGAAAACCGCCGTGCGGACAGCCGCACAGTTTACGCGGGATGACTTTCACTATGATGAGGGGCGCAATGTATATCTTTGTCCCGGAGGAAAAGACCCCGCTCTGGCGCGGGATGCCGAACTTGGTGGGAAAGGCGGTATGGATATGGGCAATGACCTTCAGGGTCATGGCTTCGGGTGCCTGTTGCATGATGAACTCCTTGCTCAATAGATCTTTTCAATGGGGCAGTCGGCGGGGATGCCGTACCGGCTGCGGAAGGCCTGCAATTCCTGCGGGCTGCGGATCAGCTGCACCTCGGTAAAATGGCCGGTGTGCAGATCCTGAAACCCGGCCACCTGCTCCCCGGTGCAGATGCTGCACCGCAGTACCGGCTTCTGGGCGGCGGGGTCGTAGGAGGATGCTTTCTTTTTGCCGAACACAGGCTGCTCCTTTCTTTCCTTATCTTATAGGCCGCGGCAAAGCCCCACGGCCTTGCCCTCGATGTGCAGCTCCGAAAGCTGCTCTCCGGCGTAGAACATGGGCGGGCAGACGGCGGCGTTATCGGCCAGCAGCATCACGGCATCGCCCTGCCGGTGGAAGTGCTTGAGGGTGGCTTCCTCGCCCACCCGCACGGCGGCGATCTCGCCCTGCTCCACCTCGGGCTGGCAGCGGATGCATACGATGTCTCCGTTGCATATCGTGGGAGACATACTGTCGCCGTGGCAGGTCAGGGCAAAATCCGCGTGCCACGCGGCGGGCACCCCGATATAGCACTCGATGTTCTGCTCGGCGGTGATGGGGGTGCCGCAGGCGATGGAGCCGATCAGCGGCACCTGCACCATGGTGGGCAGCGGCTCAAAGCCCGGGGGACAGGCGCAGGGCGCGTCCAGCCCCAGCAGAGCGGCGGGAGTGGTCTCCAGCGCCTGCGCCAGCTCCTCCACTTTGGACTGGGGCAGATCGTTGATGCCTTTTTCCAGCTTGGTGATGGAGGAACGGGAGCGGTAGCCCATGCGCCGGGCAAGCTCCTCCTGCGAAAGACCCAGCTGCTCCCGGCGCAGACGGACACGGGTGGACAGATCAGACATGACGGTTCTCCTGAAAACTATGTGTTGTGGTGTGCGATACAGTGTTCTGTCTTGAGTATAGCAGAAAATTTCCTAAAAATCAACAATTGCGGTGCGTTTTGGAAATAATAGGTTGACAGTCAATCAACATGAGAGTATAATACAACCAATGATTGTTTAAAACGCAGCGAACTACAAAAAAGGAGCGAAGCCATGGCAAACACGAATCTGATCTACACCTACATTCAGGACAGCGGCTACAAGCTGCAATATGTGGCCAGTGTGCTGCACATCAGCAGCAACACCCTGCGGCACAAGCTGCTGGGCGAGACCCAGTTCAAGCTGGACGAGGCCGAGCGGCTTTCCACCATGCTGGGCCTGACGATGGCCGAGCGGGACGCCTGCTTTTTCGATGCCGAGAACCGGTTCTCGCGCAGTGCAACGCTGGAGCTGCCCAAAAGGGGGAAGCGCCAGTGACACCGGAGCAGCGCGATGTGACCCGGAACGCCCTGCGCAAGTACGGCGAGCGGCACTGGGCGCGCACGCCGGAAAACCGCCGCTGGCAAAGCGCCATTGATGAGGGCCTCGACTATTATCAGGTGCACGACCCCATGCGGGCAGACCTGCTACGGATGCGCTTTTTTGAGCAGCGCCCGGAGGACGAGATCTTAGAGCAGCTGCACATCGGCCGCACCACCTACCAGAAGGCGTTGCAGGATCTTTTGAGCACCATCGCTGTCTACGCCGCCCAGCGCGGCGCGTTCTGAGCAAACAGCCGTGAAAAGTGCCCCAGAAACGCTCGCGGTCGTTTCTGTGGCACAACCATAAAACAGGGCTGCTGCACCGTGTTTCGTGCAGCAGCCCTGTTTTGGTTATTTCTTCTTGGTGTCCGGGTCCTCGCAATGGCTGTGGCAGGAGGCGCAGTTGCCGTTGCAGCCTTCACCCTTCCAGCCGCCCTGTCTGGAGATCCAGACCACAGCCAGCGCAAACAGCACAGCCAATATTACCAGCGTGATGATCCCGCGAAGTGTCATATTCATCCCTCGATTTCTTTTGTACGGCTTTCTGCCCCAAGTATACACGATTTGCAGGCAAAGAGCAACAGCCTGCCGCACATTTTTTGTGCAGGGTGCAGTCGATGCGGCTGCCCGGCGGTAATGTTGCACGCCCGGCGGTCAGCGCACCATTTTTGCAGCCGGAGAAAGTGTTTCGAAAAAAGTAAAATAATTTCAAATTAGGGCTTGCATTTCTGCAAAGGCCGTGCTATAATAATCACGTTCCAGTTCGGAGCGCACAACACAAGCGAATATGGAGGATTAGCTCAGCTGGTTAGAGCACCTGCATCACACGCAGGGGGTCTGGGGTTCGAGTCCCTAATTCTCCACCAAACGTAAAGCCGTTTACCTGAAAGGGTAAGCGGCTTTTTCTTGTATCTACGTGCTTTTTGATATGCAAAAGTGAAGCAGATTCACTTTTGCATATTGATAATGAAACGTGTAGGAGGCCCCATTTTCAGTCGTTTGTAGCAAGTTTGTAGCAGATCTGTAGCAAAATTCGGAGAGTAACGGCAAAATGGCTCCGTAAACCCGATTTTTGCAGATTTTTGGGTATAAAATTTTATTTTCGAATTTTGTGCAGAATGACGGTGGCACTTTCCATTCGGATTCTGATGCCGTACAATAAAGGAAAAGATCATGGATGAAAGGAGAAATCGCTGTGCGCTACACCATCCGGCATTTTGATTTGCCACTGCTTACTTTTGAAGCAAACATGGACAGTGCAGATACTGACCTCCATATTATAAATGTCTACAAAGAAAACCGTTCCTTTTTACCTTTGAACCTGACTGTATCAGAAGATGGTGTAGAACGCTGGCTGCGGCATCGCACAATTCCGAAGAACCGAGCGTATGTAGATGCTCTGCTCTCTAAGGTGGGGCTTTCTTTGAATCGTCCGCTGGGAATTATTGCAGCCAATAAAGGTCTTTCACTCAATGATTGCTTTTGGGCAGATGCAGAGGGCTCCGGTGACACCTTTGAAAAAGTAAATCTTTACGATAACCGATTCAGTCAGGTGCTGGCAGCAATCGCCTTTACAGGATATGGCAGCAGCATACGAACTTCGCTTGCGTCCTGCCCGGAGTTCTCGACCAACGGGATGCTGCCAAAATGCTGGCGCAGACAAAACGGAAAAATCTATCTTTATAAAGGTGGCACGTCAGGGTTCAGTAATCTGGGATTTGAACCGTACTCGGAACTGTATGCTTATCAAGTTGCACAGGTGATGGGCGTGAATGCGATTCGCTACACCCTGACAAAAGATCTGAAAAAGACGCTTTGTTCCAAGTGTGAGCTATTCACCGGCAAAGAGCATTCTTATATTCCCATCGGACAGCTTGTGTCCAAAGGCGGAATAAAAGCGATTTTAGCGTATTATCAGACGTTAGGGCAGAACTTTGTGGATGCACTGGAAGATATGCTCGTTTTTGATGCAATCATCTGCAATACAGACCGCCACTATGGAAATTTTGGTGTGTTGGTAGATAATAAGACCAACACGATTGCGACACCCGCACCACTGTTTGACCATGGAAACTCGCTGTTCAGTCTGGGTGGAACGGATCTTTGGGACAACCAGAAAGCATTTGATGAATATGCCCGCACACTGCTTCCGCTTGCATACGATGATTTCTTTGCAACTGCAAAGAGCGCAATGAAACCTCGTCACCGTGCGATGCTCCATAAGCTGCTGGATTTCCATTTTGACCGCAGAGCGACACGTTATAATCTGCCGCCAAATCGCTTGAAGATGATCGAAAAAGAGGTACAGCGCAGAGCAAGAGTGCTTTTAGGGTAAAAAGGAAATCGCCAAACGTGAGAGTTTTTTCTCTCATGCATTGGCGATTTTTGTATATCTGAAGCCGTCACACCGTGCTGAGGGCATTGACATATTCCTGCGAGACTTCCTTGTTGGGAATAGTCACGGATTCATCTATGCTATTGTAGGTCAGATAACCCAAATGCACCAGCAGGGTCAGAACATCGTCTTTGCTGGCAAAGGTGGTCATGTCATTGCTGAAAGTGCCCGTGTTGATTTTTATGGCTTCGCCTGCCAGCATTCGGACAACCGCATCCTGCAAGCCATCCATATCCATCTGGATATAAATTTTCAAGGCTTCATAGGTTTCGGTTTGATTCCAATAGGTGCCGAATTTGTGCCGCAGCATCGCATAAAGCTCTTGCATGCATACTCCTGCGGGAGTATAATTAGAGCGAGGAGGTGGTTCTGTGGAAAAAACAATTTATCACGGTTCGGATCATATTATTGAAAAGCCAAAGTTCAGCTATGGCAAGCCCTACAATGACTATGGCATCGGCTTTTACTGCACTCAGAACCCCAACATGGCCAAAGAGTGGGGCGTTGGCATCGACCACAATGGCTACGCTAACCGGTATAAAATCGAATGCGACGGTTTGACCATTCTGGATTTGAACGCTCCCGGTTACACGATGCTGCAGTGGCTGACGATTCTTTTGGAGAACCGCGAATTCGATACTTCTGCCCCGCTGGCCGCAGAAGCCAAAGAATACCTGATGAACACTTTTCACCTCGACTATAAGTCTGCTGATATCATCATTGGCTACAGGGCAGATGACAGCTATTTTTCCTTTGCATCTGATTTTATCAACGGTGCAATCTCTTACCGCCAGTTGTGCAATGCCATGCGCTTGGGCAAGCTGGGGCAGCAGTTCGTGCTGAAAAGCAAAGCGGCCTTTGAACAGCTGGAATTTCTCGGCTATGAGACCGCAGACTCTAAAGAATGGTATAAGAAAAAGGCCTTCCGTGACCAGACAGCCCGCCGCCAATATTTTGACGTGGAGCGCAACCGCCGTCAGAGGGGAGACCTTTATATTACCACGATTCTCGACGAGGAGATGAAGCCCAATGATCCACGCTTACGATAAAAGCTATCTTTCTGCTGCACAGAAAAATCTTGCCCGGATGTTGGATTATCTTGTCAACGATCTGCATTATCCGTTGGAGACGGCATGGCAGTGGTTTGTGACCAGTGAACTGTCTGCCCGGTTCGAGCAGGGGGATTGTTCTGTGTTGGTGGGCTTGTCCGGTGTAGAACTTGCCCGCGCTGTACTGGAGCAGGCGGGCGAAGTCGTGTCTATGCAGAAACCCTCGTATGCCTACGACCGCAGCCCGGAATACTGGACAGGTTGGGCTCTTGCATATTATCAGTGGCTGACCGGTCTGCGTTTTGCAGAGATTGAACAGGCAGTGTCTATCACGAAAGTGCGGCTGCTGTATACGCCCTACCACGAGATGGATGTACGGCAGTTTGCAGACAAGATGAACGAGTTGTACCGTGCGTCAAAGCCGGAAACAAACCTGAAAGCCATGCGCACATTGGCCGGATTGAGCCAATCGGAACTGGCAGGACAGGCTGATGTGCCTGTGCGTACCATCCAGCAGTACGAACAGCGACAGAAGGACATCAACAAAGCACAAGCAGAAACGTTGCTTCGCCTTGCGCGTGCGCTGAATTGCAACGTGGAGGATCTGATGGAGAAAGTTCCACCGCTGAATTTTAAATAAGAATGAAGCGATGAGACCTGACACAGATTGTGCAAACAAAAAAGAAAGCTGCCATCCATGAGAGAAAAATTCTCACGGATCGGCAGCTTTTCTCTTTGAAGTTGTTATGCCTTCGTTGTGGTCAGAACTTCATCATTGACCAGCTGATTGG
>OGYO01001987.1_pt1 | contig 11076 bp, 9 predicted proteins | sample 1576561 | NCBI WGS metagenome assembly OGYO01 (sample SAMEA3541507, study PRJEB24748) | human gut metagenome | biome: human gut; feature: human-associated habitat; material: faeces | place: China | collected 2012 | reverse complement strand
CTCCGCAAGGTAGTCGTTCACGGTGACTATATGCACGCCGTGGCCGGATAGGGCGTTGAGGTAGGCGGGCAGCGTCTCGGTTATGGTCTTGCCCTCGCCCGTCTTCATCTCGGCTATGCGGCCCTGATGCAGCACTATGCCGCCCAGAAGCTGTACGTCGTAATGCCGCTGGCCTATGGTGCGCTTTGCGGCCTCGCGGACTACGGCGAATGCCTCCGGCAGCAGGTCATCCTCGGTCTCGCCGTTATTCAGCCGCGCCCTGAATTCATCTGTCTTGGCCCGAAGCTCCTTGTCCGTAAGGGCCTCCATGCTTCCCTCCAGCTCGTTTATCCTTTTTACCATGGGCATGAGCTTTTTAACCTGCGCCTCCGAGGTGCTGCCCAGCAGTTTATCCAAGAATCCCATTATTTTCCTCCATAAGCCCGGCAAAAGGGCATTATACTTATGATTATATACTATTGCAGTATAGCATAAACTACGCTTCATTACAAATAAGGCGCAGTCTTTTTGCCATGCTTTTACAGTTTGTTTTATTTTGTTATGCCCCGTTCGGTGATATATTTAATAAAGACTTCAATATGATCTTTAAGGAGGCGCATATATGTACTACCTTCTTATAATAGCCGGCGGGCTTATGACGATGGACACAATCTGGCTCTCCACCGTATGCAACGGCAACCTCGGCACCGCCCTTCCCGCAATAATGGGCGTGCCGCTGCTGCTCATAGGCCTGTTTAAAGGGTTCTTCATGCCCTGGTTCCGCACGCCGGCGGGACACCTTGTAAAGGTGCTGCTCATAGTCTGCTATTCGGCAGCCGTGGTGTTTTTCTGCTGCATGGGGGCAATGCTGGGCTCTGCCGCCCACAAAAAGGCGGATTACGGCAAGGACGTACTCATCGTGCTGGGCTGCGCCGTACGCGGAGAGCGGGTATCCCTCACCCTCAAGCTCAGGCTGGACGCCGCGCTTGAGTATCTGGAGCACAGCCCAAATACCGCGGTGATAGTATCCGGCGGCAAGGGTGACGGCGAAAATATAAGCGAGGCGGAGGCCATGAAGCGATACCTGGTATCCCACGGCGTAGACGAAAGCCGCATAATAACGGAGGATAAGTCCACCAGCACATGGGAAAACTTCAAATTCTCCAAGGCGATACTTGACGAGCGCTTCCCCGGCGCTTCCGCCGCCTTTGTCACCACCAACTTTCACGTTTACCGGGCGGGGAGGGTAGCCATAATGAACGGCATTGAAGCTGAGGGCTACGGCGCAAAGGACGTATGGTACACTAAGCTCAACAACTACATGCGGGAAAGCATAGCGGTAGCCGTATACAAGCTGCGGGGGCTGCTGATATAGCCGAAGCAGAAAATCGCCGCCTGCGCGGCATTTTTTATTTGACTTTTATCCTGCGTGAATATAGACTAAAACATTATAGTTTTGCTGTTTTTGCAATAAATTTTTATATATAGCGGGGAATTATTATGGACAATCTGACTGAAAGCTTCGGCGAGCTGGTGTTCAGCGACCGCGCCATGGCGGAACGCATGAGCGACGAGGCTTACGCCGCCCTCAAGGACGCTATCCGCTCCGGAGAACCACTGGACATAAACGTGGCAAACGCAGTGGCAGACGCCATGAAGGCATGGGCGCTGGAAAAGGGCGCCACCCACTACACCCACTGGTTCCAGCCTCTCACCGGCGTTACCGCAGAAAAGCACGAGGGCTTCCTTGGCTGCGGCCGGGATGGCAGTGCCATCATAGAGTTTTCCGGCAAGGAGCTCATAATGAGCGAGCCTGACGCCTCAAGCTTCCCCTCAGGCGGCCTCAGGCCTACCTTTGAGGCCAGAGGCTACACCGCATGGGATCCCACCAGCCACGCATTCATAAAGGACGCCACGCTGTGCATACCCACCCTGTTCTTTTCTTACGGCGGAGACGCTCTGGATAAAAAGACCCCTCTGCTGCGCTCCATGGACCTCATCAACCGGGAATGCCTTCGCATACTCAAGCTGTTCGGCCACGAGGATGTGAAGAAGGTCATATCCACCTCCGGCGCAGAGCAGGAGTATTTCCTTGTGGAAAAGTCCCTTTACGACCAGAGGCCGGATCTCGTCCTCTGCTCCCGCACCCTCTTTGGGGCAAAATCCCCGAAGGGGCAGGAGATGGACGATCATTATTATGGCGCCATATCCCCCCGGGTAAGCTATTTCATGCGGGATCTTGACACCGAGCTTTGGCAGCTGGGCGTATTCGCCAAGACGGAGCACAAGGAAGTGGCTCCCGGCCAGTACGAGCTGGCGCCGGTATTTGCAGACTCCAACACCGCTACGGACCACAACCAGCTGGTGATGGAAATAATGAAAAAGACCGCACTCCGCCACGGCATGGTATGCCTGCTGCACGAGAAGCCCTTCGCCGGGCTCAACGGCTCCGGAAAGCACAACAACTGGTCGCTTTCCACGGATACCGGCATGAATTTGCTGGCCCCCGGCAAATCCCCCAAGGATAATCTGCAGTTTTTGCTTTTCCTTGCGGCCATAATAAAGGCTGTCGACGAGCATCAGGATCTCCTGCGCGTCTGCTGCGCTGCCGCCAGCAACGACTGCCGCCTGGGAGGCTTTGAAGCGCCCCCCGCAATAGTCTCCATGTTCCTCGGGGACACCCTCTATGACCTGCTCACCTCAATAGAGCACAAGGAGGAATACGAGGAGGGCGGCGACAGGATACTTGAAAGCGGCGTATGCACGGTGCCGAGGCTCCGCATAGACACCACCGACCGCAACCGCACCTCCCCCTTCGCCTTCACCGGCAACAAGTTCGAGTTTCGAATGCTGGGCAGCAGCCAGAGCATAGCCGACGCCAACACCGTCATAAACACCATAGTGGCGGAGGCTCTGTCGGAATTCGCCGAGCGCCTCGAAAAGGCAGAGGACTTCCGCCGTGAAGCCTTCAGAATAATACGCCACACCATGCGGGACCACAAGCGCATACTGTACAACGGCAACAACTACAGCGAAGAATGGATAAAGGAAGCGGAAAGCCGCGGCCTTGCCCATCTGCCCACCACTGTGGACGCCATGCACTGCTTCATAAGCGAAAAGAACATCTCCCTTTTCACCAGATGGGGCATATATACCGAGCGTGAAATGCGCTCAAGGTACGATATATCCCTCGAGAACTACGCAAAGCTCATACGCATCGAGGCCAGCACCATGCTCAGCATGGCACAGCGCAGCATACTCCCCGCCGTAATAGGCTACGAGAGCAAAATCGCCGAGGCCGTATCGGCAAAGGATAGGCTCGGCGTACCCAACGATGCGGAATATGCGCTTTTGAAGGGCCTCTCCGCAGGCGTCAACGCTCTGCACAAGCGCATAGGCGGCCTGTTCGACGCAATAGCCGCAATGCCCAAGGGGAACGGCGAGGCCGCTGAATACTGCCGCGACAAGCTGCTGCCCGCCATGGGTTCCCTACGCGAGGCGGCAGACGCTCTGGAGACCATCACTGCCAAGGAATACTGGCCCTTCCCCGGCTACGAGGACCTGCTGTTCAATCTCTGATCGCAGCGGATATTACAGTGTCCTTCCATGTGTTTTTTCGCTGGAAGAACACTGTTTTTCTTTGGCGCACATGTGATTTTTTTAACGGCAAAAGCTTAATTATTTTGTATATATTGCGCCGATTTGTTATTTTATAATGTTGACATTCGGGGTTATGAGAATTATCATAAGGTCAGGTGGAGGAAGATTTCCGCCAGCTTTATTATACTCATTTTAAAACATAAATTTCCCTGCTCAGGCGCAGGGCAAATAAGCAATATTTATAAATCGTGGAGGTAACAATTTAATGAACGCTTACATCGAGTCCGTAATCGAAAAGTGCAAAAAGCGCGACGGTAACGAGAAAGAATTCATTCAGACCGTAGAAGAAGTTCTGCGTTCTCTTGAGACCGTTATCGAGCAGCACCCCGAATACGAGAAGGCAGCCCTTCTTGAGCGCCTCGTAGAGCCCGAGCGCACTATCGAGTTCCGCGTTGTTTGGGTAGACGATGCCGGTAAGGTAAACGTAAACCGCGGCTACCGCGTACAGTTCAACAGCGCCATCGGCCCCTACAAGGGCGGCCTGCGCTTCGCTTCCCACGTAAATCTGTCCGTTATGAAGTTCCTCGGCTTCGAGCAGACCTTCAAGAACAGCCTGACCTCTCTGCCCATGGGCGGCGGCAAGGGCGGTTCCGATTTCGATCCCAACGGCAAGAGCGACGCAGAAATCATGCGTTTCTGCCAGGCCTTCATGACCGAGCTCTATCGCCACATCGGTCCCAGCATTGACGTTCCCGCCGGCGATATCGGCGTAGGCGGCCGCGAGATCGGCTATCTGTTCGGCCAGTATAAGCGCATTCGCGGCGCTTACGAGAACGGCGTCCTCACCGGCAAGGGCCTCAGCTACGGCGGCTCCCTGATCCGTCCCGAGGCTACCGGCTTCGGCGCTATCTACTATGTATGCGAAGTCCTCAAGCATGAGCATGACACCATCGAGGGCAAGACCATCATAATGTCCGGCTTCGGCAACGTTGCATGGGGCATCGCCACCAAGGCCTCCCAGCTGGGCGCAAAGGTCGTTACCCTTTCCGGCCCCGATGGCTACTGCTACGATCCCGACGGCATCTGCACCCAGGAAAAGCTGGACTATATGCTGGAGATGCGCGCCTCCGGCCGCAACAGGGCTCAGGACTATGCTGACAAGTTCGGCGTAAAGTTCGTCCCCGGCAAGAAGTCCTGGGAGGTCAAGGGCGACATCTGCATGCCCGCCGCATATCAGAACGAGATCGGTATGCCCGAAGCTGAGCAGATCCTTGCCAACGGCACCAAGTACTACATCGAGGTCGCCAATATGCCCACCACCAACGAAGCTCTGTTCTTCCTTATGGGCAAGGGCCTCGTAGTAGCTCCCTCCAAGGCCGTCAACGCCGGCGGCGTAGCCACCTCCGGTCTGGAAATGAGCCAGAACTCCGAGCGTCTCGCCTGGAAGGCCGAGGAAGTTGATTCCCAGCTCCATCACATCATGACCAACATTCACGCCGCCTCCGCCAAGGCAGCTGAAGAGTGCGGTTTGGGCTACAACCTGGTAGCAGGCGCCAACATCGCCGGCTTCAAGAAGGTTGCAGACGCCATGATGGCTCAGGGCCTTGTCTGATTTAAAGCTTAGCTTTTCGGAGAAGCGGGTTCCCCGCTTCTCCGATTTTTTTACACGCTGCGTTTTTAGTCTGTCGAAAGAATCCCCAGGGTTGTTAAGGGGCCACAGCCCCTTAAGTTTATTCCGGCTTTGGCGACATGTGCGTCAAAACGGATAAAAACCGAAGGTTTTTGTACTTTGCGGGTTTTGCCGCCCGGGAACGGATGTGAGAGGCAAAAACCGAAAAAAACTCGAAAAAGTGGTCTTTAGCCACTTTTTCGAAACTCTGATTAGGAGGTTTTTATGGACAGCTGCTACGTTACACCAAAGGAAGACATGCATAAGGGGGCGTACATCATAGCCGACCCACACAAGGGCTTACGCGACGGGGCGCTGCTTTTTGACGCTGCCCAGGAGGAGCTTGCCAGGAAGGCCGCCATGTACCTCGCCGTCCAAGGGATCGCCCTGCGGCTCATAAGGGTGGACGACTTTGAACGGTTCATGGCTCAGGAGCAGGAGTATAGGAACAGGCTGTTAGGGGGCTTCCCGGCCGCCGTCATCAAAAATGTGAGCTGGGCGGAAGCGCTTGGCATAAATGCAGCCCGGGGCGAAACGCCCACCGAGCTTGCCAGCGCCGTAAAAGAGGCTATATTGAAGTAGAAGGGCCAAAAGCCCTATTCAATCTTTTTTAATACCTACTTTACCGATTGTACACTTAATCTGCATTTTCTCGCCACATTTTGCTGGTAATATAACAATCACAGAAGGAAAGAACTTGCAGATAGTAACTCCATCCATAAAGATTTCTCCCCCTAAAGCAAAAAGCCGGCTTAGTCCACCGGCTTTTTGTTTTTCCTTTTTTCCGCCCCGTACACGGTTTGTTAATACTTACTTTACCGATCGTACATGAATTCTGCATTTTTCCGCCGCAATCTTCGTGTATTATAATAATTGCAGAAGGGAAACCGCTGCAAGATAATAACTCCATCCATAAGATTTCTCCCCCTAAAGCAAAAAGCCGGCTTAGTCCACCGGCTTTTTGTTTTATTTATTTTTCGTACAGCGGCAGCACCTTATCCGGCGCTATGCCGACCTCCTTCGGGGGGGTGTAATCCTCGCGCCTCTGAAGCTTTACCCAGAGGAGCATTTTTTTATCCCCTTGGCACGCGAACGTGAAGGGCTGCGTCAGCTCGAAGGGGTCCTCTATTGGCTGCCCGCAGACTATAGCATACCTGTTATGGCGTTCCTCCTCAAGTATGTCATGCGCCCGCACGCCGACGGCGCAAAGCCCGTCATGCAGCTGGGCGGCGGCAGTAAGGGTAACGCCCCAGTCTACGGCATACAGCTGGTGCTCTCCCCGTTTCTCCGCCTTTGATATGTTTTTGCAGCCGGTAAGGCTTGCGGCGGCTACGGTATGGGGATCCTCGAAAAGCTCCTTTGTCAGGCGCGGAGGGGTCGTACTTCCTTTATCCATCACAGCGATACTCCGGCAAAGTCTGTAAGCCTCGTCCCTGCTGTGTGTCACCAACAGGACCGGGCCGCCGTAATTTTTTAGCAGTTCCCGCATCTCCGCCTGAAGCCTCTCCCGAAGGTATGTATCCAGCGCGGAAAACGGCTCGTCCAGCATCAGAAGCTTTGGCTTGTTCACCAGTATCCTACCCAGCGCCGCCCGCTGCTGCTGGCCGCCTGAAAGCTGGTATGGCCTGTGCTTTTCCAGCCCCTGAAGGCCCATCATGGCTATCATATCGTCCGCCTCTTTTTCCCTCTGAGCTTTATCAGGCTGGTTCCTGAGGCCGCAGAGTATATTCTGCCTGAGAGTCATATTGGGAAACAGGGCGTAATTTTGAAAAAGATAACCCACCCTGCGCTGCTGGGGGTGAAGGTCTATGCGCTTTCTGCTGTCGTAGAGTACCACGCCGTCCAGCTCTATGTGTCCGCTGTCCGGCCGTTCTATGCCTGCGATGCACTTAAGTGTCATGCTCTTGCCGCAGCCGGAGGAACCCAGTATGCCCGTGACTCCCTCCCCCGCTTCCAGCTGTGCGGAAAGGCTGAAGGAACCAAGCCGCTTTTTTATGTCAACTATAAGGCTCATGCTCTGCCTCCCTTGGTTCTGCGCTCCAGCATGTTGACTATGAGCAGCACTACGGCGGATATGCCGAGGTTCACCATGACCCAGAAGAAGGCCCCCGCCTCGTCATTCGTCCGCCACAGCTGGTAAACCGTGGTGGATATGGTGGCGGTGCGGCCGGGGGTGTAGCCTATGAGCATGCTTGTTGCGCCATATTCGCCCAGCGCCCGTGCAAAGGCCAGCACCGTGCCCGCCAGTATGCCCTGGCGGCAGTAGGGCATCCTTATGCGCCAGAATATGTATGTATTTGAAAGGCCGAGGGTCTGAGCGGAATATGCCAGGGTATCGTCAAAGCTCTCGAAGGCTCCGCGGGCAGTGCGGTACATGAGCGGGAACGCCACAACCGCAGCAGCCAGCACGCCGCCGTACCACGTCATTACGAACTTGATGCCGTACTGGGCAAGGAATATGCCCAGGGGGCGCTTGGCGCCAAAGACCAGAAGTATGAAATAACCTACTACCGTAGGCGGCAGCACCATTGGCAGAGTCAGTATGACATCCAGTATGCCCTTTACGGCGCGTGGCAGCCTTGCCACATAATAAGCTGCAAAAATGCCCGCAAAAAAAACCAGCACGCAGCTTATTGCGGCTATTCTAAGAGAATTGTAAAGCGGATACCAATCCATAGCTTACGCCACGGAAGCGAAGCCTACCGCCTCGAATACCTTCATGGCTTCATCGGTCTGGAGGTATGCCAGGAACTCCTTGGCGGCTTCCTGATTCTTGCTCACGTTCAGCACGGCGGCGGGATAGATGACCTGGCCGCACATTTCCTTTGTGGCGTAATCCACGGGAGTGAGTCCTGCGCTGAAGGCATCGGTGCAGTATACAACGCCGCAGTCAACGGAAGCTTCAGTTACCTGAGTAGTGACTTCCTTTACGTTGGTGCCGTAGGTGATAACGCCGTCCTTGGCCAGCTTCTCTTCGTCAAGGCCGTAGAAAGCGAGTATCTTTTGGGTGTACTGGCCAACGGGAACGTCGCTGTTGCCCATAGCCATAAGAACAGAGCCCTCCTTCAGCTTATCGGCCAGGTCGTCAAAGCTCTTGATGTCCTTGGGGTTGCCCTCGGGTACGCACAGAGTGACCCTGTTCTCAAGCAGGTTTATGCGGGTGCCCTCAAGCACGAAGTCCAGCTTGTCGGTATTCACTTCGGGATCGGCGGTGATGTCGAGCTGATTCATCTGCTTCTGGCCGGCGGAAATGAACAGGTCGCACTCGGCGCCTTCCTGTATCTGGGTCTTCAGGGTACCGGAAGAATCGAAGTTATAAGTCAGCGTCACGTTGGGCGCCTTGGCCTTATACAGCTCCGCTATCTGGTTCATGGTCTCCGTCATGGAAGCGGCGGCGAATACAATCAGCTCCACAGGCTCTGCCTCGGGTACGGTCTCTTCGGGCGCGGCCGTCTCCTCGGTGGCGGGGGCGGCACAGGCCGCAAGGCCAAGCACCATTACGGCAGCAATCAATAATGCAAAAATCTTCCTCATCTCTCATTTCTCCTTTTTTATCAAGTATATACAAAACGCCTTCGCGTCCGTATCATGCGCCCTTGCCGAAGCCGCAGTTGGGATAGTGGCAGACCTTGCAGTTGAGGCAGAGGCCGCCGTTGCCGAGGCCGCTGAGCATCTCAGCTGTCACCGGCTCATCCGCGAGAAGATAGGGCAGCACTATGTCAAATATGGTGCGTTTGGCGTACATAACACAGCCCGGAAGGCCGCATACCGGTATTCCGTTTTCATTGTATGAAAGCAGGAACATCGCTCCGGGCAGCACCGGCGCGCCGTATGTAACAACACGCCCGCCGCTGTTGCGTATGGCGAGAGGCGTCCGGTCGTCCGGGTCCACGCTCATACCCCCGGTGCATATGACCATCTCTGCCCCATCCGCTATCATCTGCTTTATGGCGGCGGTAATAGCCCTGTCGTCATCGCCCGGTGTGGAGTGGGCTATCATGCGGCAGCCGTATTCCCCCATTTTTTCATCTATAACCGGAGTGAACGTGTCCTGTATTATGCCCTTCAGCACCTCGCTGCCGGTAGTCACCACGCCGTATTTCTTGGGCTTTATGGGCAGAAGGCGGAGTATGGGCTTGTCGCCCGCCGCGGCCTTCGCCTGCTCCATTGCCTGCTTTTCTATTACGAGTGGTATTATTCTGGTGCCGCAGAGCTTATCTCCCGCCTTTACCGGAAAGCCTGAGGAGCGTGTGGCTATCATCATTCGGCCTAAGGAATTCACCTCCCTGAGCTTTTGGAGATCCGCTATGAACAGCCCGTCTATATCCGCTATCAGCTCTATCTTGCCCTCTTTGGGCTCCGTGGGGTGCATATTTTCCCCCATACATATATCCCGGAGTATCTCCGCCGCGTCGTTTTCATGCAGGGTATTTTCGTCGCTCTCCCATACGTAGAGGTGCTCCTTGCCTACGCTGAGCAGCACGGGGATATCTTCTTGTCGGACTATGTGTCCCTTGCGGAACACCGCGTCCTTTGTAACTCCTTTTATTATCTGGGTTATGTCGTGGCACAGCACGCAGCCCACGGCGTTCTCTGTTCTGACAAGCTTCATGTGTTTCTTCCTCTGACATCGTGTTTTCGTTATTCTCACCTATAAATAACGCATAATCAAATTATACACCAAGCGTTTGGGATTTGCAAGTATATCGGTTGTATTCGACGATGGGCCGTGCTACAATTGAATATAATAATAATCTCCGGGGTGCCTGAATGACAGACAGTTTTGGCCGCAATATCAACTATCTTCGCGTATCCTTGACGGACAGGTGCAACCTGCGCTGCCGCTACTGCATGCCGGAAAAGGGCATTGACAAAAAATCCCACAGGGATATCCTCAGCCTCGAGGATATATATGAGATAATCCGGACCGCCGTAGAAATGGGCTTCAGCAAGGTACGCCTTACAGGGGGCGAGCCTCTGGTGCGGAAGGGCGTAATCGAACTTTGCCGCAGCATAAGCGGGCTTTCCGGAGTGAAGGATTTTGCCATGACCACCAACGGCCTGCTGCTGCCGGAGATGGCAAGGGAGCTTAAGGCCGCAGGATTAATGCGGTTGAACATAAGCCTCGACACTCTGGATCCCGATAGGTATCATCAAATAACCAGGATAGGCAGCCTTGACGACGCCCTCGCCGGCATAGCCGCCGCGGAGGAGGCCGGCTTTACAAATATCAAGCTGAACACAGTTCTCATAGGCGGCTTTAATGACTGCGAGATACCCCGCCTTGTAGAGCTTACCAAGCAAAAGTCCTATCAGGTGCGCTTCATAGAGCTCATGCCCATTGGCCATACTTACCCATTTGACAGGGAAGCGTATTTGCCCATGCGCACCGTTCTGGAGAGAGTTCCGGAGCTTGAGCCCGTTCAGAGCGACGGCGGCGTAGCCCGGCTTTACAGACTGCCCGGCGCAAAGGGCACGGTAGGGCTGATAAGCCCCCTCAGCGACCACTTTTGCTCCGGCTGCAACAGGCTGAGGCTTACGGCGGACGGCTGCCTCAAGCCCTGCCTGCACTCTGCCGAGGAGATACCCCTAAGGGGACTTCACGGCGATGCGCTGAAGGAGCGGATAGAATTTGCCGTATCCCGCAAGCCGGAGCGCCACTGCGCCCTTTCCTGTTATGACAGATCCGCTTCTGCCCGCGACATGAACCGTATAGGAGGATAACATGGAATTCACCCACTTTAACCATCAGGGCCGGGCCCGCATGGTAGACGTGTCCGAAAAGGCGGATACCCTCCGCACCGCCACAGCCAGAGCCCGCGTGCTTC
>OGYO01001986.1_pt1 | contig 11079 bp, 8 predicted proteins | sample 1576561 | NCBI WGS metagenome assembly OGYO01 (sample SAMEA3541507, study PRJEB24748) | human gut metagenome | biome: human gut; feature: human-associated habitat; material: faeces | place: China | collected 2012 | reverse complement strand
GGCTGTGGTCTTGGCATGGTCATAGAAAGAAACATCTATCAGTTCTGCCTTATTGGTGGAAGACGGGATGGCATCCGTTAGCGCTTCGAGGATGTTGAGGAGGGAATTAATCTCATCCTCATCGATTGTCAGGATGGAAAGGTTTTTCTTTAGATCCTCGCGAATTATGTTGTAATCATCATGCGGGATAGAGTTGGTGTCATGGTGTCCTAGGAGAACATTGAAGATCTTCTGCAGGTTCGCCTTCTTGTCAAAGGACGCTGCCACGTCTTCATCGTCCTCGCTTTTTCTATCCATTCCGGCGGAAATGTTGTCAGCAAAATACGTGATGTAGGCAAGAGAATTGTCGGGTAGGTTGGTGGCGTTTTTGAGTTCCCTTGCGTGATGGAAGCGAATTTGATCAACGATGACCTGTCCTGCTTCTCCGGAAAAACTGTCGTTAAGCGCAGCGACGTCATGAGAAATGAACTGTGCGCCAAGTGCCGAATGATTTCCTCTTTCAGATATTCCCCGATACACCACCTTGCCAATATCATGCAGAAGGGAGCCGAAATAGAGAGTTGCTTTGTCAGTCAATGCCGCCTCCGATCACTGGGGTGCCAGTGTTGGCCTCAAACGTGCACTTTACCCCGCCCATTCCCATTGCCGTCTTTATGCCGATTCCGGCATATTCGGAAAACTTGAGCAACATGCGCGCAAGCCCTGCCATGGCGGGCGAGCCGTCAAATCTAAAAGACGCCGAACCGATGAATGCGGGTATCCGCTTGTTCTTTCCCGCAGCATTCGCAAAATAATGTGAACGAAGGTTGTAGGAAACGATTTTCGCGTGCTGCTCAATATAGGAAAGCGTCTCCTCTTCAATGTCACTGCCCTTTCCGTATACCTGCTCGTAGTGCATGAGAAGATTCTGGAAAAGAAGGCGACTTGTTGGCATGAAAACATAGGCTTTTCGACTCTTGAAGGCTGTGGGCGTCAGAAATTGTATGTCTGCCTTCGTCTCGCCGTCGTCATAAATTGACTTTAGAAGAGTCTCGACATTTATCGTATAGGTCGATTTGCTGACAATTGGAAGAGAAATGCCGAGGCTCTTCAGTTCGATCAAATCCATCTTTCTCAGCGGTTCGATGACTTGTTCCGCGGCTTCGTCTGTCAGGGCGCTTACATTCCATATTAAACTCTTGGCGCTGTCGTCTTTGCAGCAGTACTGGCTGTAGGGGTTGAAGCTAAGCTGATGGAGATGATCGGCATAGGCACTTTGGATTTGGCCCATGATAACGCCTTGGAGATAGGGGCCAATTGAACTCGCGCGATGAGTAAGAGGCTGCGATAGAGCGCCCGGGGCATCTTCGGGAACGCTGAGAACAACCGAGAGCTTCGTGATGTGATGAACGCTCAACTTCCACCTCGTTTCGATAGCGTAGAACTCATGGAACGCTGTTTTTCAGAGGGATTGTCGTTGCCTCTCGACGTCTAGGCTGACGGTATAGCTTGAGACGCTCGATAAAGGAGGACATCCACCCAATTTCTGCCAGATAACCTGTGGATACGCAATTACGTATTTAAGGACGGATAGATGTCCCCCTCAATCGCGATTGCGTAGTATTAAGTTATCTGGCGATAAGCAGTTTTCGCTCATATCGATAAGGAAATACTGCTTATTTTGTATGTTTTGTGTGTACTTTATTTTTTTGATAAATCATACGTAGTCCATCTAACAACAGATGCTCGCTTAATTCCAACTTTCTTTTACAAACAGGTATGATAATGTCGGCTAAACCGCCGGTTGCTACAAGTGTTGCCGGCTGACCCAATTCTTCTTCAATGCGGTCTGCTATGCCGTCTATCATAGCAGCTGTACCGTAAATAGCACCGGATTGCATAGAGTGAATGGTATTGGTGCCGATGACTGTTTTGGGTTTTTCAATATTAATATGGGGGAGTAATGCAGTTTTGTTTGCAAGTGCTTCCAGTGTAATGGAAACGCCTGCGCATATTGTGCCGCCTAAAAAGTAACCTTTTTCATCAATAACGCTGATGGTGGTTGCAGTGCCAAGGTCAAAAATGATGCAAGGTAACGGATACTTTGCAACAGCGGCTACTGCACCGGCTACCAAATCGGCTCCTAATTGAGCGGGATTATCAATTCTGATATTTAGCCCGGTTTTGATTCCGGGACCCAATAACATAGGTGTAATGCCGGTTACTTTTATAAATGCTTGTTTCATCGTATCACTTAATTCCGGCACAACGGAACAGATGATAACGTCTTGGATGGAATGCTCTTCAATATGATACAGGGATAACAGCTGGCTGATTGCCATGGCGTATTGGTCGTCTGTTTTACGATGTTCCGTTAAAAAACGAGCGATAAATGAAGGCGTTTGCGCAACGGATTTATCTTTTATTTGAAATCCTCCAATAATGATATGAGTATTGCCAATGTCTACGGTAAGCAACATATCGTTTTCCTCCCGATAGGGTTGTATTCTTTTCAGGTTATTATAGCATAGAAAAAATTGCTGTGCAATTTTTGACATATAAAGGCTACAACGTTCTTACCAATCGTCAAAATTTAGAATTTTGATACGATTGCAAGGTTGTTATAGCATAGAAAAAACGCTTTGCAGTTTACAGGAGATATTTTCTACAGTATTCCTGCTAACAGATATATTTTTTATTTTTCTTTGTTATAGGGGATAACATATGATAAATGGCTTTTTAAATTTCTGTCAGATAAATGTGAAAATATTTTTAGCAATATTCATAAATTTTGATTATGTACTTGCTGCAAAATAAGAATCGCATATTACACCATTATGTTTCATGGAATAAAAGGCAGCTCCGCATTCATACGGAGCTGCCTTTTATTTGATATATAGAAAGTGTCTCATAAGCAATATTAATTTTTCTTAGGTCGTATCATACTCTTACATCCCCAATAGGTTGCCAAGAAATATCCACCGTATACCACTAACATAATGCCTGCTGTTACTAAGGACATTGTCAGAATACTTGTACCTGAACCAAACATCTGTACCATGGTACTAGAGAATTTAATACCTACCACGGTATGGACAATTGCAAGCAGTAAAGGCATAGCAAAATAAATTGCAATTTGTGTAAAGAGTGCATGATGAATCATTTTTGGATCTGCACCTAATTTTCTAAGAAGATTATAGCGTACTGTATTATCAGATGCTTCTGCAAGCTGCTGCAATGCAAGGATAGCTACGCACGTAATTAAGAAAATTAAGCCAATATAAATTGCAATAAAGGATACAATGACGCTGGTTCCTACATTACTTTGATAAACGCCTTCTTTATCAATAATCGAGTAGCCATAACTTTCGTTATTCGTTCCATTGTTTTGAATGTTTTCTATAATACTGTTTTGAAAGGCTTCTGTAGCTCCCTGAGCATAATCGCTGTCGCTTTGTCGGTACAGTACATTTAGTATATGCTTATTAGGAGTCAATCCATTGAGTGCGGAATCAGGCAATACGATGGTTCCGGAGTCTATCAATGAATAATCTGTAGACAAAGTTTCTTGTAATAGTTTATGGATTCCCAACTGATATTCTTTACCGTTGAAAGTGATGGATTGATTATTTTCCATGTGATAGTACGGTTCTACCAAATAACTGTTACAGTTGATAGCAAATTCATTGTCTCCAAGTGAAATTGGTTCTTTTCCTTGAGATTCCAAAACGCGGTTGTAATCTGAGAGAGAAACTGCTCTCATTGGAGAATTTTGTGCTGTAGAGGGAACATCAGGTAATACATTTGGCAAGTCAGACATGGTAAGCAAGTTATTATATAGTGCTATTTCAAAATAATTTTTGGAATACAAGTCTAATTGACTTTGTAACTGGAAAGTTTCCGTTACTTTTTTATTTTCCGTAGGTTGTGTTTGTGTGTCACTTTGGTAGATAGATTTGGTAATAGAGATATCATAAGGAGCAGCTGATTTTACTGCCTGGGAAGAAGCGTGCGCAATACTGATACCCGCAGAAAACGTTACCATGGTCACAAACAGCATTAAGCAAATAAGGCCGATTGAAATAAATGCAGTATTAATTTTAGAACTGATTTGTCTGAAAATAAACATATTCAGACCTTTGTAGTAAAGTTTTTTATTTGCTTTGATGACTCGCAACAAAATACCTGAAAGAGAGAAGAAAAACAGCAGAGTACCTACGCAGCCGAGAATAATACAGGTTAAAAGCATTCCTCCGCTTTCCCAACCTCTTGTTAAAACCAAATAGTATGCAGCGGCAAAACAAGCGATGGATACGATAAATGCTATAATTGAAATCCAGATGTTTCTAACTTTGAATGATTCATTTTTTCGGCTTGCTTGAAGCAAGGTAATCAATTTGTATTTTGAGATAGAAATGGTATTAAATATCATTACAATGAGAAAAATAATACCAAAATATAAAAGCGTCTTATAAAATGCGCTCAATGAAAAGGTGAATTGGAAAGAAGATAAATCCATTTCGAAAATACCTGCTGTAATTGCAGATAATCCTTGTGAAGCAAAAATACCTACCGCTAATCCAATTCCCAATGAGAAGATACCAATTAGCAAAGTCTCTATAATTAAGATACGTGAAATTTTTCCTTTATCCATGCCTAACAGCATGTAAATGCCCAATTCTTTTTTGCGTCGTTTCATTAAGAAGCGGTTGGAGTAGACAACCAAAAAGCCCAAGATAAAGGAAATAAAAATGGATACATAGCCAATGGCGGAAGTCAACAGCTGAATAATCTCTCTCTGATTTGAATTCAAGGAAGTCATCGCCTGTTGAGAATCCATGGAGTTAAATACGTAGAACAGACATACGCCAAACGTAAGCGTTAAAAAATAAATTGCATAGTCGCGTAAACTGCGTCTGACATTGTGAATGGCAAGCTTAAAAAACATTGGAATTGTCACCTCCTAATAGTGTGACAACCGATATGATTTTATCAAAAAATTCTTTTCGAGTGCTGTTTCCACGAATCAATTCATTGAATATTTTACCGTCTTTAATAAATAAAATGCGGTGACAATAGCTGGCTGTAAAAGCATCATGCGTTACCATTAAAATAGTAGCGGATAAGTCATGATTTAATGTTTCAAAGCTTTCCAGCAGCATACGAGCTGACTTGGAATCCAAAGCGCCGGTCGGTTCATCCGCCAAAATTAAAGAAGGCTGTGTAATAATTGCTCTTGCGCAGGCTACCCTTTGTTTTTGACCTCCGGATAATTGATAAGGATATTTTTTTAATATTTCTGAAATTCCCAATGCTTTGGCCACATAGTTTACTTTGGCTTCAATTTGTTTTACGGGAGTTTTGATAATGGTCAAAGCCAGAGCGATATTTTCGTATGCTGTTAAGGTATCCAGCAGATTAAAATCTTGAAATACAAAACCAAGCTGTTCTCTTCGAAAGGCTGAAAGCTGTTTTGATTTCATGGTGGTGATATTTTTACCATCTACATAAATATGTCCTGAAGTAACGGTGTCAATGGTGGAGATACAATTGAGCAAGGTGGTTTTACCGCTGCCCGAAGCGCCCATGATTCCAACAAATTCTCCTTTATTGACAGAGAAACTGATGTTATCTACGGCTTTGGTCACCATACCTTTGTTGCCGTAGTATTTTTCTATATTACTTACATTTAAAATGGGTTGCATAATTACCATGGCTCCTTTTGTGATTTTGTAATCTTAGTATACACATTTTTCTGCATTGGTACCATGGATTTGGCTTACATCAACCTTACGAATTTGTAAGATTCCTAAAAATAAAAAATCAGCCTTGGCAGGCTGATGACTCAATCTTCTAATAAATGCATATTACCAACCGGAAATGTAATGGTGACAGTAGTACCTTGTCCCAAAACAGAATCCAGTGAAATGGAAAGTCCCAATTTTCCGCACAGTTTTTTGCATATAAATAATCCCATACCTGTAGATTTTGCAAAATTACGTCCGTTTTCTCCTGTAAATCCTTGTTCAAATACACGTCCTATATCTTGTTCCGCAATACCGCTTCCATTATCCTGTATCAGAAGTGAAACGTGCTGTGCTTCTTTTTCCGCAGTAAAAGTGAGGCGGAGAGGTCGTTTGGGAGATTGATATTTGATTGCATTCAAAATCAGCTGACCCAATATAAATTGTACCCATTTACTGTCTGTAAACACTGTGACGTCTAACTGTTTCATTTCAATTGCCGTTTTATTTTCAATTAACTGTTTGGAATGTTGTTTTAAAGTGGTTGCTACCATGTCTTTTAAATTGCATGACTTGATAGCATAATCTTTTTCTACATAATTGCTGCGAGCATAATATAAAGACTGTTCCACAAAATTTTCAATATTTAAAATTTCTTCATACATACTTTGTGTGGCAGGTGTTTTATTATTTTCGTAGACCAAAGATGCCGAGGCAATGGGTGTTTTAATTTCATGTACCCATGTTTCGATATATTCTCTATATTCTTTGGAATGGTTTCTGTAAACAGACACTTCATCTGCCATGGATTTATTGCATTGATACAGTACTTCGCATAAGATGTCTCCTTCCGCAAAATGTGGGGGATCCAGCAGTTCGTGAAGTAAATACTTCTTATCTAACGTTTCTAAATTATGCATTACATTGTCATAGAATTTTTTCTTACGTATAAAATCTATCAAAATAGCAATCAATAAAAACATCCATACCAGCAGATTGATAAAAAGAATTCCTTCGCCGGAAAGCCGCATAATTAATAACAAGCAACTGATTAGTAACATTGCAAAAAAGAGACAGAGAAACAGTATCCAGTGATCTTTTAAATATTGACGGAATCTCATACAATATACCCCATACCACGTTTGGTTTTTAAGTAGTTTGTTACACCAATGCTTTCTAATTTTTTACGCAGACGATTGATATTCACTGTGAGTGTATTGTCATCAATAAATTCATCCGTCTGCCATAATGCATTGATGAGTTCATCTCTGGATTGGATGGTACCTTTATTTTGCATCAATAAATGTAGAATTTTTAATTCATTTTTTGTAAGCTCTGCAGTTTGACCATTGGCTGTGATGGTACTGTCTGATAGCGACAGTATAACGCCGTTGTGTTCCAATTGAGATTCATGGTCTGTTTGATAGCTTCTTTTTAATAATGCGGCAATACGTGCCAATAATATCTGGGTGTGGTACGGTTTTGTGATAAAATCATCTGCACCCAAATTCATACTCATAAGCTCATCCACATCACTGTTGCGGCTGGTAACAATGATAATAGGTATTTGAGAATGACTGCGTATTTCTCGGCAAATATGATAACCGTCAAAATGCGGCAGGTTGATGTCCAATAATATCAGATGAGGAGAGGCCGCTTCGATTGCAGATAGAACAGAAGTAAAATCGTCTGTTGTAATACATTCGTAGCCATATTTTTCTAATAATGTTTTTAATTCTGTACGTATTGTCAGTTCGTCTTCCACAATAAATATTTTAAACATTCTATTGCCAGCCTCTCTATTTATGAATCATATTTTTATCTATATGTATCATAGCAATATTTGTGGAAAATCGCAAGGCGGCATTTGACATGAGCCATGGCTTTATTGTATCATCAAGATACTGAAGAATAGGGGGATATTCCATGCGTTTAGCTGAATTATTAGCCGATATTTCTTATACAGCAACCAATTTTCAAGATGTAACTGTTACCGATTTGGTATATGACTCACGTAAGGTGGTAAAAGGTTGTGCGTTTATCTGTTTAAAGGGCGCTGCTGTGGACGGTCACACATTTGCACAGCAGGCAGTCGAACAAGGAGCGGCTGTATTAATTGTACAGGACGATGTAACTGTTACGTATGAGATTCCTGTTATTAAGGTATCTCATACGCGTCAAGCCTTGGCGATGATGTCGGCTGCATTTTTCCGTCATCCGGCAAAAGAAATCCCTGTGATTGGTTTAACGGGAACAAAAGGGAAAACCACGACAGCCTATATGATTCGTTCTATTTTGGAAGAAGCAGGCTATTCTACAGGTTTAATCGGCACCGTAGGTGTTTTAATCGGAGAAACCGTGTACCCTACCAGTAATACTACCCCTGAGTCTTACGAAATGCAGAAATATTTAAGAAAAATGGTAGACATGGGGTGCAAAGCTGCAGTGGTAGAAGCATCTTCCATTGGATTAAGAGAATTTCGCACAGCAGGTATGACATTTGAAGTAGGCGTATTTACAAATTTTTCAGAAGATCATATTGGCGGTGTAGAGCACAAAGACATGGAAGAGTATTTGCAGTGTAAGCAAATGTTATTCAAACAATGTCGTTTTGGGGCAGTCAATTGCGATGATGCGGTATGGAAAAGAATGATAGAAGGCAATACCTGTGAAAATATTGTTACATTCGGATTTTCGGATGTAGCGGATTATCATGCAAGTAAGGAACATTTGATTAGTAAACCCGGATATTTGGGCGTTCATTTTCAATTGGATGGAAAATGTGATTTAAAGGTAGACGTGGCGATTCCCGGTAAATTCAGTGTATATAATGCGTTAGCTGCAATTACAGCGTGTTCTTATTTTCCGGTCAAACAGGAACACATTTTGAAAGGCTTGGATACCGTAAAAGTAAAGGGAAGAGTAGAAATGATACCTGTAGACGGTCCTTACACATTATTAATTGATTATGCTCATAATGCAGTCAGCATGGAAAGCTTATTAAAAACCTTAAAAGAATACCACCCAAACCGTATTATTTGTATGTTTGGTGCAGGAGGAAACCGTTCTAAATCAAGACGATTTGAGGTAGGGGAAGTTTGCGGTCAACTGGCAGATTTATCCGTTGTAACAGCCGACAATTCCCGTTTTGAACCGGTAATGGATATCATTGAAGACATAAAAGTAGGTCTTGAAAAAACAAATGGAGCATATGTAGTGGTACCGGATAGAAAAGAAGCCATTGCGTATTGCATGCAGCATGCACAGCAGGGAGATATTGTGGTGTTAGCCGGAAAAGGACATGAGGATTACCAAGAAATAGAGGGTATAAAATACCCCTTTGATGAACATGAGATTGTAAAAGAGTTGAATCTTAGCATGAGAAATGCATAATTTGGATGTGAAAGAAGGAACGGAATATGCAAATGCTTGTAAAAGATATTGTAAAAGCATGCAACGGCGTTTTGTTGTGTGGAGACCCTGAAACCGTAATTACCTCTGTTGAAACCGACAGCAGATTAATAGAACCCGGGGCTTTGTTTGTACCGATTATAGGTCAAAAAACAGATGCGCACCAATATATTCAGCAAACATTTGATAAAGGAGCAGTCGCTGCTTTAACACAAGAGCATACATCTATGGAGGATTCTGCCCATTGTTGGATTTATGTGGAGCAAACGCAAGATGCGCTGCAGCAAATTGCCACTGTTTATCGCAACCAATTTCAAGTGCCGGTGGTAGGTGTGACAGGAAGCGTTGGAAAAACCAGCACCAGAGAAATGATTGCACTGGCGCTGTCGGCTGAAAAAAATGTAATGCAGACCAAAGGTAATTCCAACAGTCAGATTGGATTGCCTCTAACCATGTTTCAGTTTGAAGAAGAGCATACAGCCGCTGTGATTGAGATGGGTATCAGTGAATTTGGAGAAATGGAACGTTTGGTACATATTGCACAACCCAATTACGCGGTGGTAACGAACATTGGTATTGCGCATATCGAGCAGCTGAAAACCAGAGAACATATTATGCATGAAAAATTAAAAATTGCGGATGCGTTTGATGAATATTCCATTATGTTTTTAAACGGCGATGACGAGATGTTGGCAAGCATTTGCGAAACCACTACATTGCCTGTTGTATATTACGGTACACAACCTTGGTGTACCTATCGTGCCGAAGACATACAAACAGATGGTATGAAGACAACATTTACAGTACATACTCCAACTTATACTTCTAAAGTTACCTTGCCTGTATTGGGCATACATAATGTATTAAATGCATTATCTGCAATTGCTGTCGCACAGACTATGAGATTGAATTTAGATAAAGTGGTGGAAAAACTAAATGAATATCAGCCGCCTGAAATGCGACAAACGGTTTATCATATAGATGATATTACCGTAATTGACGATTCTTACAATGCCAGTCCCGATTCTGTGAAAAGCGGAATTGATGTACTTTGCAGTTTACCCAATCAAGGGAAAAAAATAGCTGTTTTGGCGGATATGATGGAATTGGGAGATATGAGCGAACAAGCACATTTTGATACAGGAGTTGCCGTAGGAAGTACATTAACGGATGTATTAATTACAGTTGGCCCAAGAGCGGTGAAAATTGCAGAAGGAGCAATTTCTGTGAAGCCTGGCATGACGGTAGTTATGTGTAAGAATAATCAGGAAGCCATTCATGTTTTAAAAGAAATTGTAAAAAAAGAAGATGCTATGATGATAAAAGGCTCTCGTAGCATGAAAACCGACGAAATTGTAAAAGCATTTCTATAAAAATAAAAAAGTACCCACGTTCTGTAGAGTACTTTTTTGGAATGTCAAAAAAAGCTGCAAATTTTGCAGCTTTTTATTATTTTTTAGTAAAAAGATTGCTCCACCTCGTCGTGGTCCTCGTCCAGATAATAGACGGTACTCGGGTACCCGCTGTCCCGCAGCAGAGCCTGGATATGCTCCACGATGTCGGCAAAGAGCATATTCCGGGAACCCTTGATAATGATGGCCACGCCGCTGCTGGACTGCTGCTTGAGGTGCTTGGCATTGCTGTTGCGTTTGAAGTGGTGCTCCTCCACCACCGCCAGCACCCGCTGCCGCGCCGCGTCGGACACATTGGGGCGGTCGTTGAGCACCCGCGATACGGTCCCCACGGCGTAGCCGGACAGCTGAGCGATATCTTTGATGGTCATCCCCTTCACCTCCATACTGCTTCCGGGCACGCTCAGCCCTTGACCGCTCCGGCCACCACGCCCTTGATGATGTGCTTTTGTCCCAGCAGATAGACTACCACGATGGGGAAGATGGTCACGAAATTTGCCGCAAGAAAGCGGACGGTAAGCGCTTTGCCGAAA
>OGYO01001983.1_pt1 | contig 11088 bp, 9 predicted proteins | sample 1576561 | NCBI WGS metagenome assembly OGYO01 (sample SAMEA3541507, study PRJEB24748) | human gut metagenome | biome: human gut; feature: human-associated habitat; material: faeces | place: China | collected 2012 | reverse complement strand
TTCTCGCCGAAGCGTGGGATACATATTGCGTTTTATGCCCTTATCTGGTACAATAAAGCATACGGTATTCAAATCTGCATCAATCTTGTTCTCTTTTTGCACCGACAATCGTTTTATTTTTCCCGTCCACTCCGACTCAGTCGTTATAGCCGAGATCCACAAAGAGCGCCTAATAGAGGACTTGTACAAAAGAGAACTATCTGAATCAATCCGGGCAACAGCATTATTCAAACAGAGATAAGAACTGCCACTCGCCTTGTCATAAACCATCGCTGCTCTCTCCTCTATAGACAAACCATCAAACAAAGAAAACGGAATTCTATGTTCAATCCGGAAAACATTCATCTCACATTTCACCAAATATGCCATCTTGCTGTTTACAAACCAGTACAAATTGCCTTTTGCATGACTCACACTATGTATTCCTTTCAAATCCGCCAATTGCTCATTCATCGATTCATAAGGAATAATAGAATCATTCATATCTTCGTAAGTGTAAAACATTTCCCCATTTGAAAAAACAACCCGTCCGTTGATCTTAAACAAAGAGAAGTCCCCATCTTTCACATCACCCAGTTCCATATAGGTTCTGACATCTTCTACCCGTTTCAGATCCGGATTAATCCGAAAACGGAATAATCCTTTCCGTAAATGCTTCACCCAGATATTCCCCTGCGGATCCATCTCGATCTCCCGCACCATGTGGGTAAACCCGCCTAACGACCGCAGAAACCTCCAGATGCCCGAAGACTCCTCATTGTATAAATTCAGAAACGTATAGGTACCTTGCAATAGGAACGAACGTCCTTCCAGATTGACTTCTTTCATGCACATCGCTCCTCTCACATCCGAAATCAGCGATGCCTGCGAACCCGATATCTGAAAAGTTCCTTTATTATGTCCACATAAAATCTGTTTTCCCCATTCACCAACAAACCATGCCTGCTCTTCCAGTCCCGGCACAAGTTCGGGGACTCTGTTCCTAATCCGGTAAAGTCCTTGATTGGAAGCGATATAAGCCTCATCCTCTTTCACCAGCACATCATAGACCATTCCTATTTTCCGGTAAGGAGGTTCATAATAATATACCAGGGAGTTATTTTGTATATAGGCTATACCTTCATCCAAAGCTGCCCAAACATTGTTATCGGCATCACAATACAGCCCTAATACGGTATTATTCTGTAAGCGACTGTCCGTATTCTCTTTCCAAAGTAAACGTCCTTCTTTATCTATTGCATAAATTCCATTAGAAAGCGTACCGATAATATAGCAACTGTCTTTGGTCATTACAGCCCGGTTCACAGAGTATTTTTCAAGCTCGGCATCACATTCTGTATGCCACTTCAGTATCTTTCCGCTTTGATAAACAAAACCGCCACTCTTTTGTGTCAGGAATAAAACCCCGCCATCATACGGAAGTCCTGCCACCACATCACTGTTTCCCAGTAATTTTCGTTCAATCAGATTTTCCAGCCCATTCTTTGCAAGAATGAAAAGCCCTCCATTTATCTGTTGAGAATAAACCGTATCACCTACCTGAAATAAATTCAAAGGAAGAGTTTTTGTACGAATCCCCTTCACAGTATGCCCGTCATAAAAAAACAGAGAACCGAAAGATTGAAATACAATCTCCCCATGTGCCGACGTAATCGTCCAGATTTCATCATTATGGAACCGGAAATCTTTCGCTTCATCTTTTAAAGAGTGGTACACAAGGCTATCCAATGAATTACGTTCGAAATATCCGAACTCTTCGAAAGAGCCCACAAATATCTTGCCGTCTTTACCGATATATACAGAGCGTACTATGTTCCTGGAAGGTAATTCATGAAGTTCCCAGCTATTTCCATCAAACTCCAGCAGACCTTTGTTATTGCCAATATACATAACTCCTCTATCATCCTGAGTGATAGACCAGTTCTGAATACCTGCATTATAATCTGATACGGAATAGCTCCTCACGATGGGAGAAAAAGGAATAGAGGAACCACGTGATAAGCTACTAAAAAGAGAAAATATACAAAATAGCAACAGAGATACTCTCATATATATTGATTTACAAGTAACCTGCCAGCAAAGGTAATTGTTTTCCACCAAAAAACCGGATAACTTTATGGATTATCTTTTCTGGAAAGGTAAAGATAGGCCGTAAAATTATCCGGTTACTTATTTTAAGAAGCTACAAGCTATAGCCTACACTACATAATCAAAAATCATCAGACTGCTTTTTCGGTATGAATTAAAATTCACCAGACTTGTTTCCTTCCCCTTCTCTTTTATGACCGTAGTTTCCGGTACGCCCAGCATTTTCTTATACTCCTCCGAGTTGCCCAGTACCTTCGTTGCTTCGTTCAGGTCATTGTCATCCTTCAGTTGCTGGATGATGCCGCCACGCTGGAAATAATAACGTTTGATAATATCTTGTGCTATCATGTTCTTGATATCTTTTGCAAAGTAATCCAGGTCACGGTCCAGATTATGGCTAAGTTTCTGTTCAAGTGCCTTAAATTCTTCAGAAGCATCTTTCATATAGCCTTCAAATTCTGCCATTTCTTTCAAGTTCTTCAGAATCTTCTCACTCTGCTGGTCATATTTAAAGTCCGCCTTCTTCACCATTTCCTTAAACTCTGCATAATCAGCATCCGTCACTTCAAAATTCTCGGGAGAAGCGATTGTAGGATGCTTCAGGCAGTATTGCGTAGCATAATTAAAGATCAGATTATCATTCACCAGATAGAACAAAATATTAGGTAACTTTTCCTGTTCCACTGCAACGTCCGGTGTCACGCCACCGCCATCACGCACTTCACGTCCGGCAGCCGTATGGAACACGGTAGTAAGGCTGTCCGGAATACGTCCCACACTGCCGTCCTCATTCCGGTGCTTGTAGTCGATAGCCTGCACACAACGGCCGCTGGGAATATAATATTTAGAAGTCGTCAGCTTCATGGTACCACCGTATGGCAACGGACGGGTGGTCTGCACCAATCCCTTACCGAAAGTACGGTTACCGATAATGACCGCACGGTCAAGGTCCTGCAAAGAACCCGCAAGGATTTCTGACGAGGAAGCCGTTCCGCCATTGACCAGAACAGCCAAAGGAATTTCCAAATCCAACGGTTCACGCAACGTCTTGTAGGTATTGCTGGCTTGCTTAATCTTGCCCTTTGTCGTCACAAGTGTTTTTCCGCGAGGCAGAAAGAAATTGGCTATCTCTATGGACTCATCCAGCAAACCGCCTCCATTATTCCGCAGATCAATCACCAACGAAGTCATCCCCCGCTTCTTCAAGTCCAGAAAAGCCTGCTTGAACTCCTTGGAAGGATTCCCCGAGAAGGTGCTGAGATTGATATAACCTATATTATTATCCAGCACCGTATAATAAGGTATGAACGGCAATTGGATGGAACGGCGCACAATGTCGAAATCCAACGGTTTCTCTGTACCGGGACGTTGCACTTTCAGCTTGAAGCTGGTACCCACTTGTCCGCGAAGCATCTCGCTGACTTCCTGGTTGTTCTTTCCGGCAAGGTCTTTTCCGTCAATTTCCATCAAAATATCTCCGGCTTTCAGGCCTACATCGGCAGCAGGCATATTCTCGTATGGCTCAGATATCATGGAACGTTTCAGTTTCGGATTCCAAGTAATCACAGAACCTATACCACCATAGGAATTCTTCAGCATCTGCTCCAATTCGCTTTGGTCATCTTCCGGATAATACTCCGTGTAGGGATCCAGCGAGTAGAGCATGGCATCAATGCCTTCACGGATAGTCTTGTTCGGATCAATCGTATCCACGTAAAACATATCCAACTCTTTCACAATGGAATTGAATATATCCAGATTCTTTGCTATTTGGAAACTACGGCTATCACCACTCTTAAACCCCCAAAAACAAAAGGCTCCTGCTACAATCAGCAAGGTAATCATCCAGCGTATCTTTAAAATTCTTTTCATAATATGTCTATGTGATAATATGCTAATTAATTAATAAAATTTCTTCCTTGATTTTTTCCCATTGTGCTACCTGAAGCTCCGTACCCACCACTTGTATCACATCTTTGGAGAGAAGGGAGCCTATCTTGCCACATTTCTCCAGCGAGTAACCACACGTCAGTCCATACAAGAAACCCGCCGCAAAATAGTCACCCGCTCCTGTAGTGTCCACCACTTTCTCTACCGGAGCCGCTTGTACCTGCACCATCTCTGTACCTTTACGAATCAGAGAACCATGGGCACCCACCTTTACAATGGCTATGCTACACATTTTGGCAATGATGTCCAATGCTTCCTCCGGTTCCTTACCCGTAAAGGCTTTTGCCTCTTCCTCATTGGCAAAAACAATATCCACATATTTGTTGACCAACAGAGAGAAAAATTCAAGGTCTCCTTCTACTATATTGTAGCTCGCCATGTCCAAACATACTTGTAAGCCGGCCTCTTTAGCCAGCTCAATGGCACGGAGAATCATATCATGGTCTTGCACCAGATACCCCTCTATAAATAGGTAAGCATATCCTTTGAACATATCCAGCGAAAGATCTTCCGCCTTCAATGTAGAAGCCGCCCCCAAATAAGTGCCGAAAGTACGCTCCCCATCAGGAGAAATGAAAGTAGAGGCTACACCGGACGGAAGGGTAGTGGAAAGCAATAAATTCGCCTCTGTCCCACGTTCCAGCAGGCTATCCCGGAAAAAGTTACCGTAAAAGTCATTGCTTACTTTTCCGATGAATCCCGTACCCGCACCAAGGCATGCCATTGCCCGAATTGCGTTTCCGGCAGAACCTCCGTTAGCCAAGTGCGTCTTCATCCGGCTGAAATACTCACTAATTTTCAAGAACTTATCTTCATCAATCAGCGTCATGCTTCCTTTCGGAAGCTGCATCTCCGTCAAAATATTATCATCTTCAATGATTGCCAGCGCATCGACCAAAGCATTGCCCAACCCAATTATTTTATCCATCTTCGATATTTTTTTTGCAAAGATATTGCATATTTCAAAATATCCTATTACTTTTGCAGCGCATTTGAGAAAAAACAACATTCTTCCTTAGCTCAGTCGGTTAGAGCATCTGACTGTTAATCAGAGGGTCCTTGGTTCAAGTCCAAGAGGAAGAGCGAAAAGGTTCGTCAATTAGGCGAACCTTTTTTGTTTTCCCACATTATCCCACACAAAAGACAAACATTTCTATTTCATATTCAAAGATTTAACATACATTTGCCAAATGTAAAGTAAGGAGTTTCATAAAAGCACCTGTCTTTATTTATTAGAAAAACATATTTTAATCCAAACACCAAACTACAATGAAAACTCTTTTATTCTTTTTAGTCATAGGATTCAGCCTATGTACCGCTGGTAAAGCACAAACCTCTCTTGTTTCTACGCGAGAAAAATTCCGCCACCATGAAATATCCGTCAGTTACGGCTTCCTCCCCATTACCGACGCCAATAGTATAGCCGAAGAGTTTATTGCTCCGACAGCAAGTTTTGGAATCTATACACGCGAGAAGACCAGCTATTACGGCGCTCTGAATATCAGTTATATTTATAGAATCAACCGTAAAATCAGCCTAGGCATAACCGGAGGAATAACCGGTAATAGAGGGACGGCCAGTAGCCTTTATGAAGTTTTGGATGAGAATAAGAACGATGACCGGCGCTATCTGTATATCCTCCCCACCTTCCGGTGGCATTGGTTCACCCGCCCCCAATTCTCCCTATATTCCTCTGCAGGGCTCGGCGCCTATTTCCTCCGGAACAGCTTTGGAGGAGACACTTATCACAAAAAGGAATTTGCCTATCAGTTCAGTTTTCTGGGTATCGAATATGGAAATCAGTTTGCCTTCTTCACCGAATTCGGCGTAGGATATACGGGAACAATCGTGGCAGGCGGACGTTTCCGCTTCTGATTCACGAACCCGCCACTGCCAGCGTCAGGATACTAACATGTACGCCTCCCACATCTTTAAGCGCATCGGCACATGCAGTTGTAGTGGCTCCGGTGGTCAGTACATCATCCACAATAAGGATATGTTTCCCCACAAAGCGTTCCGGATAGCGGAGAAGGAAAATACCGTCTACATTTTCCCAACGCTCGTAAGCAGACTTTCGGGTCTGCGTTTCCGTATGTCTTCTGCGCAGCACGGAGGACACATCAATAGGAATACCCGTTACGGCAGAAACGCCGCGCGCTATACATTCACTCTGATTGTATCCGCGCAACTTTTGTTTGCGGGGATGTAGAGGAACGGGGATAATTACGTCTATACCACGGAAAAAACCGGTAGCCGCCAGCTCCGCTGCCATAAAACGCCCCATTATTTCTCCCAAATCTTTCCGGCCTCCATACTTCAGTTGATGCAGGATGTGGCGGAAATCACTTCCTTTGTGATAATAAAAGAAGGAAGTGCCGCGTTCCAGAGGTATCTTCCCCCAAAACATACGCTCCACGGAGTTGTCTTCGCGAAGATGATAGTTTGTCCGTGGCATATTCATATTACACCTGATGCAAATGCCCTCTTCTCCCTCTTGCAAAGAGCTCCCGCATACAGCACACTGACGCGGGAAGAAGAGATGGACAAAGGACAAGAACCAGGCTTTAAATGTGTTTTCCATAAAAAAGTGTAATAAGGCAATAAGAACCGTATCAGAATGGCAGCGCCTCCCGTACCAACCGCAAAAACAACGGATGCAGCGGCCCGTTGGTGGCTATGATATGATGCCCTTCTATAAAGTTCTCGTTTCCCAAAAAGTCTGTTACCTTACCGCCGGCTTCCAACACCATGAGTGCAGCCGCAGAGAAATCCCACTTACCGATAAAAGCTTCCAGCCAAGCGTCAAAACGTCCGGCAGCCACATAGCAGAGGGCAAGCGCCGCCGAACCATTCATGCGAATGCCTGCAACCTTACCGTAAAGTTCGTGTATCAAATGTTCGCCCGTACGGGCATACTGCTCGAAATTGTAGGGTAACTCTGTCACCACAAAAGCGTCTTTCGGTTCACTGACAAGCGAAACACGCAACCGTTCTCCGTTCACATAGGCTCCTCCTCCTTTCCAAGCATAAAAACACTCGTCTCGGCAGGGTTCATAAACCACACCCAGCAAAAGCGACTGCTTGTCACGCAAGGCAATACTTACACAATAGGGAGCATTGTCGTGAATATAGTTCGTTGTCCCATCCAAAGGATCCACTACCCAGCAATACGTTTCGTCACTATAGGCAGCAGACCCTTCTTCGGCAATGAATCCGGCTTCGGGAAGCAATTTCCTAAGGGCAGATACAACCTTTTTCTCGGAAGCCTTGTCCACATAAGATACATAATCGTGCGCATGTTTTTCCTGCACCACCTCCCGACGGAAACTTTTCCGCTCTTCCTTCAAAAAATGCCCGGCTTCACGGGCTACACAGCAGACAGCCTCTGTCAACGCCTTCAAATTTTCCATATTCTTATATTATTTACCATTCGCATCTTCCTGATAAATGAGCCTCCCCCGTTGGCTGACCGTCCACTCACCGTCTTCCAGACGTACGTTTTTCGTATCATCATCTTCCACATTCCAGGCATATCCACCGGCAGGCAGACCTCGACGGTCCAGAATTTCGTTCGAAACACCTTCCTCCGAGAAAAACAACTCCACTTGCGTAGAGTCCGGACTGAACACCAAGAACAAAGTCTTCCCGGCATCATCCACTGCATTCATGCGGACACCTTTCTCCCACAAACGGATGCAATCTTTCTGCACCTCGCTCCACGTATATCCGGCAGAAGCAATACAACCATGTTCGTCTTTATCACTACCAACCACGGCCTCTTTTTCCTTTCTCTCCGAAGTTTCCGCTTCCTTTTTACCGCCGTTTCCACAACCGGTCAACAAAGCTCCGGCACATATCAGGCACATAGATACAACCTTCATATTCATACGCTTGTTTTTATTAGTTTTCAATTGACAAAGTTAAAAACAAATCGGCAGTACTAAAAGTTTCTTCCCTTTTTATACGCACGGCTCTTTCGTTTAAAGGAGTTATCGGGAGTCAGAAGGAGTCATCAGCCGGCAAGTCGGCTTAGGAGTTAAAGCCGATAGTTCTGTGAATACATACACAAGAGTATCGGCTGTAACTCCTAGCGGAGCAAAGTGATAACTCCTCTAACTCTCTTGCTTGTCATGGCTTGAGATATACCACTGTTTTTCCACTACCATATTTGCGAATAATACCTTCTTCCAGAAATAGGTTCAAATCGGCCACCGCCTGATGTTTCGCCTTTCCGGTCAGCTGTTCATAATCAGTACGCGTAATGCAGCCATACTTATTCAAATGCTGCAACAGTTTTTTTCTCCGCTCCTCCAGTGTCAATTTGGAATGAGAGATATAGGGAGATGCTTTCCGTTCCAGCTCCATCGTCTGAAAGCGGTTGCGGAATTTACTGCCGATACGCAAGTTTACATTCTGAAAATGCACGGACGGAGAGCGAATATCCTTTTTATTCGCCACGGCCTTGTCGCACTTCAATGACAACGAAAAGAATCCCAATTCGCCCACTTCAACTATCCATCCGTCTGCCAGCCAACTGTGCAACTCATCCGTTATAGCCTGCAACGTGCCATCGAGAATGGCAGGGCTGAAACCGGTAGCCTTGTGAACCAGTTCGCGGAATTTATCGGCAGGAATGGTTCCTTTGGGAAGAATACGGGCGTGAAGCAGCTTTTCTTCACCGTCCTCCGGAGAAGGATTGGGGGTCTGGTATAAATCGTAATAAGCACTCATATAATTTAGAATATCAGTTGGGCAATATTATTCATTCAATGCTGCAAGAACAAGTCCTGATGCACCGAGTTTAATTCGTTAGACAATTGTTACTGTTTCGTTAAACGTCCATCTTACGAAAGAACAACAATTGTCTAACGGAAAGAAGACATCTGTCTAACGAATTAAAAACAACGCCCAAAGGTATTAATAAAAAGGGAAGTAGGGATTAAAAAAGGGGGAAAATCGCTCTAATAATAGGTTCATTGGCGTAATAAAAGATTTTATTCAGTTTGTTTTTAAACAGACTCTTAAATGAGCAAAGTTGAGAATAAAAAGTTGCCGTTCCAAACAAAGAAAGAATATTTGCCCACTTAATCCCATTTTGCAGCCACATAACCATTAAATAGAGCAAATAGCCCATTGCCATCTAAAACCGTTTTGTAGAGCTACACATATTTTGTATATTTACAGAACGTTATACTTCTATACATACAATAATACAATTTAAAAAATGAAAAAGACTTTATCCCTTTTAGTATTCTTATTAAGTTCCATAGTAATATTGGCACAGTCTGTAGAATATCAGACATTCATTTACACAAGCGATGATTTGGCTGATGAAATTCAGAATCTTTGTGAAGAAAGGAACTCCACCCGCAGCTATATGGGAGACTTATTCAATGCCAGTAAAGAATCTGTCAAAGGCATTGCATCCGGCTACGTAACATCCTTTATCGATTTGGGAGTGAATGCTATAGGCACACTGTTGACACGTAATTCGCGACTAAAAGATGAGTGGGAAGAGACAGTCAGGAGCGAAAACATTTACACCACAAAAATCAGCACTGTTTCAGAAATGAACGACTTTTATAAAGAAACCTCGTTCGATGGCGCATTAGACCCCAAAGGCATGAGATTCGACGGTATAGGCTGCCTGCGAAAAGATGGAAATGATACTGTTTTCTACATTTCCTGCCACATAGACCGGAATAAAATCAACCGTATCATAAACCATTCCAAATTCGAGTTGGCCCTCGACACACTGATAATCTGTCCCACCCGTTCCAATTTGCCCAACTCTATTCTGGATATTCCATTTTCATTTGAAGAACGAAAAAACTTCTGCCTTTCCATAACAATGAAGCTTACTTCATCCTGGATGAACGAAATAGTACAATTACAAAAAGACCAAGAACTTGGAGAATTTTCATTGGAAATACCTGTAGATTCGAGCCAGCTCGACAAAAATGGATTCTTTCGTTACGTACGGAAAGGGAAAGAGACTCCCAAATATAAAATCAGAGGAGAAAGCTTCATTGTTCCCCGTTCCTATATGGGCTTCCGTGACGAGAATGACGAATACAGAATCAGCTTCGGTACCGGAGAATACAAGTTATCCATGGAATTAAAAGAAACTTGCGATATAACAGAACAGTATCGCAAGAATTGGAAGAAAGACCGGAAGCGCAGAAAAGAAATGGAACCATCGGAAGACATATTAACCCGCAGTTGGCAAGTTGTTTCCAGCCAGCAATGGAATGAATTGACCAAGCAATGGGTTATTACGACACTGAAAGCACCGGCAGACATCATTACCAAAGATGTGATAGACAAGCTGGGGTTTGAAGCGGAAACGGAATATTAAGTTCATAGACTTTTTCTTCCTATCATGCAGAAGTGCACTCAATATAGCATACAACCCTAAATAAGCAGGTAGGCATATGAGATTATTTTTCCTTATTTTAAGTTTATCAATAGGCATCTGTGCCCATTCACAGAATAAGCAAGCGTTAAGCAAATCAGATTCTCTCTTTGCCAAGGGGGTGGAGCTTTATAATCAAGGGAATTATAAAGCTGCCATTCCTTTGTTTACCGAAAGCGATAAAATAGACAAAGCAGAACTTGACTCGACGAGTAACCGTAGAGAGTATTCGGCAATGTGGCTGGGAAGTTGCTATTATAAGTTGGGGGATGAAGAGAAGGCAAAAGAAATTGACAGTATAAGTTATTCCTTACCCCCCATAGACCGGAGAGTTACAGTAAAACCAGATTCAATAATGTCATCGGCTTCTAATTATATAAAACAGCAACAATATAAAGAAGCATTAAATAGTTTCCAACAAGCATTACAATCTCAAAGGGAACTATTAGGCGAGAAGCATTATAAGCTCTGGAATACATTTGCCCACATGGGAAACTGTTACTATTATCTAAAAGAATATGAGAAAGCTACAAGGTATTGGCATGACAGTTTCCAACTATTAGAAGAGTATTCACTGCAATATAAAATAAACACCTAACGGAATAGCAAATTTGAGTAAAGCGTAGCGAACAGAC
>OGYO01001980.1_pt1 | contig 11090 bp, 9 predicted proteins | sample 1576561 | NCBI WGS metagenome assembly OGYO01 (sample SAMEA3541507, study PRJEB24748) | human gut metagenome | biome: human gut; feature: human-associated habitat; material: faeces | place: China | collected 2012 | reverse complement strand
AGGTAGAATGATTGATCGGAACGTATGGAAGTACCCGCAACCGTCGATAAGAGCCGCTTCCTCCAATTCATTGGGAATGGTATGCATAAACCCGCTCATTAACCAAACGCCAATCGGGATAGTGACGGTACCATAAATCAGGATTAACGCTATACGTGTATTCACAATTCCCCAGTTCATGGCCAGCCTGTACCAGGGCGTCATTAAAATGGGCCCTTGAAACAGCTGTGAGAGAATGATAAGCATGGTAAAGAGCTTTTTCCCGGGAAACCTGAACTTGCCTAAGATATAGCCGCTGGTGGATGCAAACAGTGCCGTCATCAACGCCGTGACAACAGATGTGATGAGCGAGTTGATCAAAAGCGGTACAATGTTAGAGCTATAAGGCCCAAATGCCCACGCGAAGTTCTCTACTGTTACCCGTTTGGGGATCCAACGGGGAACGATTTCCCATATATCTGACTCCGGTTTGAGGGCGCTGATAACCATCCATAGAACCGGAATTAGGGTAAAGGCCATGAGTAGAACCGTAAACAAATACAAGATCCACCTGCCAAGCCGTTGTTTAAAATGACAGTTCAAATCAGCTTCCCTCCTCGGTGGACATCATCAGACGCAGGTAGACAATCATAACTAACATAACCAGTAACGCGGAGATAACCGCCACAGCTGAGCCCTCGCCCAGTTGATAAAAGCGGAATGACTTCGTATACACATAGGTTTGCAGCATGCTGGTACGGTATCCGGGACCTCCCTGTGTCAATGACCACACCAGTTCAAAGCGTGTCCACTGCTGAATGAAAATAAGCAAAGTAGTAACCCTTATCACCGGCATGAGGGACGGCAGGGTGACATAGCGCCATTTTTTAAACATGCCACATCCATCAATAGCAGCAGCCTCGTAGAGATCGCCTGGAATACCCTGCAAACCAGCCAAAAGCATGACTGTCACATAGGGAAAGCCTTTCCATACGGAAACCAAAAATAATGCGGGCCATAAGGTAGATTCATCGCCCAGCCACACGTGACTTGTGCCGAGATAGTAATTCAGCAGGCCATAACCACCGTCAAATATCCACTTCCACATCAGGCCGGTAATAACCATGGGCGTCACCCAAGGCGCCATTGCCAGGCCACGCCACAGCCCCCTTAGACGAAGTTTCTGATTTAACACCAGTGCAGCGGCAAGGCCTGCTAGAATTTGCAGAGGCGTGGTACATAAAACCCATTTGAAGGTGTTAAGCAAGATGGGCTGAAAGTTTGCATCCTCTGTAAGCAGCTTCACATAGTTTTGTACTCCAATGTATTTTCCACTTCCCGGAACCAAAAGCGAAAGGTCCGTAAAGCTGAGTCGAAGAGACTCGATAAGAGGATACGCCTGAAAGACAAGCAAATACAAAAAAGTAGGCAGCAGCATGAAGTACACAAAACCATACTTGCGAGCCGACTGGCTCTTCAGGCGTGTCTTCGTCAAAACAAACACCTCACATTCGGCTGGATGGTGGCGAAGCCGGCACATTAAGCACCGGCTTCGCACAAGACGACAGACTTATTCCAGCGAAGCCTTGATATCATCAATGCCGGCTTTGATCGTCTCATAACACTCTTCAGGCGTTACTGTACCCGCAAGCAGGTCGATCATAGCCGCCTGAACTACTAACTCCATAGGTCCCTGTCCCACAATTTTAGGCTGCATCTGACCACATTCATCTGCCAAAGCAACAAATTTATCAATCAGTGCGCGATGCTCGGCACCATGTCCGAAATACTCTTCGTCGGCATAAGCGATCAACGATTCTTGATCGTGGTTGAGCAAAGGGGGCATGTTAATGGATGCAATATAGTAATCGATGCACTCAGGAGAAAGAGCACATTTGATAAAGGCCCAAGCCAGATCCTTCTGGGTACATCCTGTGGGAATCGCAAGCGCTGTAGCGTTTATCATGCAAGCCGGCTGAGCTCCGGAAGGGCCTTTGGGAAAACCAATGGGGATCACATCATTGATGGCGTTCAGGCCGAAAGGAGCTGCCACGGAAGTATAGTTTGTACCGGCATGCATAATGGCCACTTTTCCTTCGTCAAACAAACGATACTGATCGTCGTAGCCCCACGTGCTCTGAGCTTCAGGCATATAGGGCGCAAGGTCCGCAAAAAGCTGGAGGGTTTCGATATAGGCTTCCCGGGTTTCCTCTGAGGTATCATCAGGAGAAAACCCATTGGAAAGAGCCACCATACTCAGATCGCGGAAAAGGAAACGCCCACCGCTGGCACCGGCACATGTATAGCCGTAATAACCTTTTTCAGAAGCAGCTTTGGCAATAGCAACAATATCATCCCAGGTAGAAATATCCTCGGCCCTCCATCCGATCTCTTCGAGAATAGCTGCGTTAGCGATATGCGCCCAGTTGTTCATGCCAATAGGCACAGAGTAAATCTTTCCATCCACGGTGGTGTACTCCAGACCCACCTTACTAAAGTTCTCAAGCGGAAGCGTCTCGTCAAAGTAATCATTAAGTTCCTCAAGAACGCCCATGGCAAGATAGCTAGTAAAATCTTGTGTGGTTACGATGTCAGGCCAATCGTTGTTTTGGACCATGACTGTGAATTTCGTCTGCAAGTCTGTCCAGACAAGATAATCAATTTCAACCGTCACATTGGGGTACTGCAGTTGAAAGACCTCTTTTACTTTTTCCATATACGCCTGTTCAATGCCGGAAGTTCCTGGATAGAGAATGCGTAGCGTGCCTGTACGTTCCTCATCTACAATAGATTGCGCCATGGCAGGCAAAACATACAAGACAAGTGTCAATGCGAGCAGTGCAGCCAGAATCCGATTCCTTTTCATGGTTGAAGCCTCCTTAAACTTTTTATGATTGAACTGCCGTAGCAGCACAACTTTCCGAAAGCCTTGCTTCCCATCTATCCGACAATAGCCTTAGTTGCATTAATTCCGCATCATCTGCCGGAAAAAAAGTCGGTGTGCCATTGTCCTTGCGAGTCGTATCGTCGATAGGTACTCCCCAGGCTGTTCGCAAGTACCGTTTGGCACAGGAAGGGTATTTTTTCAGCTCGATCAGCGCACACATGGTAAGTACAGCCTGTACCTCATGAGCTTCCTGTGGATGATCTTTCCAATGCCGCGTCAACCAGCGGTAAAGCCGTGGGTGAAAATTTGCCATTACACCAGTATAGCCGTGTCCCCCCGCTTCAAGGCTTTCCAGGAGTGTGGCAGTATTGGCATTGTAAAGCATCACACTGCTCCCATGCAGAATCCTCAGTTTCTCTCTAATATCAAGGATATTGCAGCTTGTATCCTTGATAAAGTGAAAACGTCCGCTGTCCAAGCAAAATTGCAGCACATCGGCAGGGAGCAAACGCTTAAACGGATATGGGCATTCGTAAAATCCCAAAGGAATATCCTTGGGAAGGAGCGATAGAAGTCGCCGCAGGTTTTGCAGCATAGTTTTATCGTCCTCCTGGGGAGAAGAAACCAGTCGGTTGGTAACCAGAACAAGTCCATCCACACCACAGTCCGCTATCGCATTGAGTTCTTTCGCTTGATCCTTTATGCGCTCAGACACATGTCCAGAGGCCAGGACAGGAAGCTTGCCCGCGCTCAGTCGCACTACTTCACTTGCCAGACGCACTCGTTCATCTAGGGACAAACAAAACATTTCACTGGATTGGCAAACCGCAAACAGTCCATCACATCCTTGACTTATATACCACGAAACCAAGGAGGAGAGTCCTTCTAAATCTAAGCTTCCATTTTTTTTAAATGGCGTGAGCATGACAGGCCATACTCCTGCGCTAAATACCGACATTCTTGTCTTCCTCTCTCGTTCATTATTGATGAATTAAGTTCATTATTCATGGCATTTTTTTTGCTGCAGACAATGCAGCAAAAAATCAATAGATTCCGAGTTCTATCTTGTGAGCGTATTCCCTCAGCATTTGTGCAAGCTCATTAATTCTTTTCTGCCCAAACCGAAGGGACGGTCCGCTTATGCTAATTGCGGCACAAACCTGTCCAGCTTTATTAAAAATAGGGACCCCAACACACTTGATTCCATATTCGTGTTCCATGTCATCCACGGCATATCCTTGATGACGAATAAGTGCCAATTCCTCTTTTAAGCGAGCGGGATCGGTAATTGTATTATCGGTAAATCGCTCCAGTGTTTCACTGCAGTAACGATCTATCGTTTCCTGTGGCATAAAAGCCAGAAGTGCTTTGCCAAGCCCAGTACAGTACATTTTTACGCGAAGCCCCATCAAAGAGCGCATCATTTCGATGTTTTCAATAGGATGAATCGACTCCAAATAAAGCACCTCATCCTGATAAGGCTGTCCCAAGTAAACATGCTCTTTGACCCGATTTGCGATTTCCTGCATATACGGCAGGGCTATTTTCGTAACGCTGAAGCTATCGCTGATTGCTCGGCTGTATTCGCACAGCTTTACCCCAAGAGAGTAGCGGCTGGTATCCGAATTTTGCCGCAAATAATCCATGGTTTCAAAAGTGGAGACAATGTTGTGAACTGAGGATTTGCACAGGCCAAGCTGAGTTGCAATCTCAGATATTCCCATCTCCTTGTGCTCCAAAAAACACTCCAAAACTCGTAAAGCTTTTTGCAGGCTTTTTACCTTGATTTCATCATCCATAAAAGCTTCTCCATTGTTCATTTATATAGAACGATGTTCTGAATTCAAGAATACTATAGCATGGTTTTGATTTTATGTCAACATATTTTTTATGCTTTAGAAGCAAGCCCAAAATCCAGCAACATGTGCGGTGGGTTTGGAAGCCTTACGCGTTTCCCCGGCCGTGGTGCAGTGGGAATAGCCCCTGGAAGGTGACAACTGCCAGTTTAGCCTCTGCGGCGCAGAGCAAGTTCATCCCTCGCTTTCCTGTATGATTTGCGCGGACTGCGAAACCCTTCCGCGGATGCGCCTGAGAAACTCCGTTTTTTCCGGGCCGTCCGGCATGGCCGGCACCAGGATTCGTTCAATTCCCTTGGGGAAGGCCAATCCGCCGATGCGTTTCACATGAGGGGAAAGCCGGATCGTGCCAAGCGCCCGGCAATCGGAAAACGCCATGACGCCAATCTCCGTCACGCTGTCGGGAATCGTCAGGCTGCTCAGGCTGACGCAGCCGCCAAAGGCGCGGATTCCGATCTGCTCAAGGCCACGGGACAGGCCCGCATGCCTGAGGCTGACGCATCCGTCAAACACGCCGGGAATACAAATAAAGCCGCCAACGGAATCATCCATCCCGCCCCGTCCGGGAAGAACGGACACGCCGCCGGGGATCTCGATTTCCCTCAGGCTCGTACAGTTCAGGAACGCGCACTCTCCGATCCTGGTCAGGTTCTCGGAAAGCGTCGCGGTCCGCAGGCTGGCGCATCCCCAAAAGGCCTTCGCGCCGATTTTGACGACGCTTTTGGGCATGCGCACCTCCCGCAGCCCGATTCGTTGTCCAAAGGCCAACGCGCTGATTTCCCGCACGCCCTCAGGAATACAGGCTTCCTCCCTGGGCGCGCAATCATACAGCACGTCGCCCACCACACAAAAGCCGTTTTCATCCGCAAGCGCGTTGCAGCCCTTAAAGGCCGCTGAGCCGATCCGGGTCCTGTCCGGCGCGATGGAGAGGCGGCGAAGGCGGCCACAGCCCGAAAAGGCATGCACGCCAACGCTCGTCACCTCCGGCCCCACGGCGGCTTCCTCCAGGGCGACGCAGCCCTCGAAGGCGTGATCGCCAATCGTGCCCTGTGCGACCGTAACAGCCCGTAGCCCCGTGCAGTTCAAAAACGCCGCCTTGGCGATATGCTCCACGCCCCGGGGGATTTCGACCTCCACAAGGCTTTGGCAGCCGTAAAACGCCTGCCTTCCGATGACGGTAACGTCCTGCGGAATCACGACCCGGCTTACGCCCGGCTCCTCATGATAGGCTTTCAGCAGCCCTTTTTCGACGTCGACTTTCACGTCGGTCTGCCACCAGCAGTCGATGCCAATGCCGCCGTTGTTATGCTGGGCGCAGAGGGCAATTTCCAACGGCTGGGTGTACAAATCCACACCCTTATCACGGTAAAAATCGATGGCAGGCTGGTTCATATGCGCCAGACGCTCGATGGGCGTGCCGAAGCAGGCACCGGCGCGGGTCAGGTACTCGTGCGCCTCGGGCAGCAAGTCGTCATAGCTAAACTCGCCGTCCGCAGGGTTTGTGCGGTAATCAAGATAGACTTTACGGCCCTTGCAGGTTTCCAGATACACCAGAATGTCAATGATGGAGCTGCCGCCGGCAACCTTGCGCACATCAAAGGGCCACTGGTAGCCCTTCAAAAACAACTTGCTCAGCATGTCGTGGGCGTCGGTAAAGAAGTCCATCAAAAACTCGCGCTCATCGCTGCCGTCCGCCGCTGCGGAGTAGACCCGCGGCAGCACCTGCATATAGGTGCCGGAAACATTCCAGCGCGGCGCAACGGAGGCAAGCCCGTACTGCCATTCGGTCAGGTTTTTGCCTTTGGCACCCGCCTCCAGCGCAAGCCCCGTGGCCCCATACTGGCTGAAGGGATAGACGCTGTCGGCGTACATACCAGCCGGGCCGCCGGTGGCCCAGATAACGTTTTTGCAGCGGATCAAAACAAAGCGGTCGGCGTCGTTTTGCGCGGTCACGTTCAGGCAAAGCAGCCCGCAGACCGTGCCGCCGTTTGTCAGGATTTTGATAACCTGGGTCTTGTCCAGCATCGGCACGCCCTTGGCCTGCACGGCAGCCTCCAGACATTCGGTCATCTGCTTGCTGGTGTAGGGTCCCACGCTGGTGGCGCGGCGGCGCGGGTCGTGGTCGGTCTTGTAGCCGATGTACTCGCCGTAGCGGTTGCGGGGAAACGGCACGCCCAACTCGACCAGCTTTAAAAAGCACTGGCTCGAAAGCGCCGCCTCGCACAGGGCAAGGTCGCCGTCCACGCAGCGCCCGGCAAACAGGGTGTCTGCCATTTCGCGCACGCTGTCCGGCTCGCCGCCGGAGAGGGTCAGCTTGTAGTAGGTCTGTTTGTCGCTGCCGGTGTTGCGGCTGGTGCCGCCCGCGCGGTTTTCGGTGACCAGCACAATGTCGTGCTGCCCCAGCTGCCACAGGCGGTCGGCGGCGTTAAAGCCTGCCGCGCCGCTGCCGACCACGGCGGTGTTGCAGCGGTACACCTTTGCCGTGTATGCCCCGGTGGTAAAAATTTCGTGTTCCATCGCAAATTTCCTTACAGGCGTTGGATGTGGAACCCACCGTCCACGTCAAGGTAGTTGCCCGTGGTGTAGCGCAGACGGTCGCTGCACAGCAGGCTGACCGCACCGGCTACATCCTCCGGCGTACCCCAGCGGGCAATGGGGAAGGTGCCGTTTTCGATCAGGGAATCGTACTTGCTCTGCACCTTGCTGGTCATATCGGTGGCAATCACACCGGGGCGCACCTCGTTGACAAGGATACCCTCGGCGGCAAGGCGGTCGGCGTACAAAGTCGTCAGCATCGACACGCCCGCCTTGGACACGCAGTATTCGCCGCGGTTGGTGGAGGACACCACCGAGCTGCAGCTGGACACATTGACAATCGCGCCCTTGCGTCCATCCACCGGCTCTTGGGCAATCATCTGCTTGGCGACAAGCTGCGTCAGGAACATATTGCCCTTGGTGTTGATGCCCACCACATAGTCGAAGCTTTCCTCGCTCATATCCAAAAGGTCGGCGCGGACCTTGGGTGCGACGCCGGCGTTGTTGACCAGCACATCCACCCGCCCAAAGGCAGCCAGCGCGGTGTCCAGAATTTTTTTGCGGTCATCGGTGCAGCCGATGTTCGCCTGCACATAGGCGCAATCAATGCCAAGGGCCTGCAGCGTATCCAGTGCGGGCTGGTTTTTTTCCTGCGCGCCGGTGGCGACCATCACAATGTTGTATCCGTCCAACCCCAGCTGCCGGGCAATGGCAAAGCCGATACCACGGCTGGAGCCGGTGACGATGGCAGTTTTTTTCATACCCATTTACTCCTTATCAGCCGCGGAAGTTGGCGGGCTGTGTTTTTTTGATCTCCAAAAATTCCTTGTAGAACGGCATAAAGGTCTTGGCATCGCGGATTACGCAGCCCGTGGGCTTGTGTGCGCGGATCAGATCCCCGCACTTGCCGCAGGTCAGGCAGACGTGCTTGGGGTCAATGCGCCCGTTTTTCAAGATCTCGTTGGCAAAATCCGGGTCGGCAAATGCCATACGTCCAAACAGCATACCGTCGCACAGCCCTTCCTCCACGGCACCGGCGGTAAACAGGTCGGCGTAGGCGCGCAGGTAGCTGGGGGCGGATGCCCAGACCGTCATCTCCGGCACTGCTTTTTTGACCTCGCCGATGCCGTGGATCATCCGGGCAAGACCCACAAGGGGATGCTCGTCCGGTTCATACTTGCCAAAGTCGAACGGGCGGGTCACATGGGTGGTGGCGTAGGGGTTGCCCATGGTCAAGTCGACCATATCCACGCCCAGCTCGTCGTGCAGCTCGCGCACCAGACGCTTCGGCTCGGTCAGATCGGGGGTGGTGCCGCTTTCGGGGCTGACGCCGAAGCCCCACGGGTAGGCGTAACCGTCGTAGATGCCAAGGCGGGCGGTGACCATAAAGTGGTCGTCCTCGTACACCTTGGCGGCGCGGATGCCGTTTTTGAGCAGGCGGAAGCGGTTTTCAAAGCTGCCGCCGTACGCGCCGGGGCGGTTGTAAGCGGATGCCAGCTCTGCCAGCAGGTAGCCGTGGCAGCTCTTGATGTCCACCGCGTCAAAGCCTGCTTCCTTGGCAAGTTGGGTTGCCTCGCCGAATTTGACCTCCAGACCCTTCAGGTAGTCGTCGCTGACAATGCAGGAATCATCGGCGGCGCGGTACTGCTCCAGAATCGGGTGGCGGTAGGCGATCATCGGGGCGGGCTTGTTGCCGGGGTTGGAGTACCGCCCGCTGTGGTTCGCCTGCATGATCAGGTACGGCGCATAGCCGTTCGCCTTGATGCCGGCCTCCTTGACCGCGGCGGTCATTTTTTTGAATTCGTCCAGCGTGTCGCGGGTCAGCAGCAGCTGCGTTTGGGAGGAACGCCCTTCCTCCACGATGGAAATGGCCTCAAACCAGATCACAGCGCTGCCGCCGATGGCTTCGTTGACGTAGCGGCGCACGGTGTAGGCAGAGGGTGCGCCCTCCGGCGTGGAGTCGGCACCCTCCATGGGGGCGATGCCCAGCCGGTTCGGAAAGGTGATGTTGCGCACCTGCAGCGGGTAGGCAAGGCAGTGGGTGTCAACGGCAAAGGGCAGGCTGACGCCCAGCTCGGCGGCGCGCTGCTCGACTTCTTCTAACGATTTATAGTGGAATTTTTCGTGTGGCATAATTTTTCTCCTTGCAGTAAGTCCGTTACGGCTTCAGGATCACCTTGATGCTGCCGCTCTTGCTGTCCAGTGCGGTATCCAGCGCCTGCTGCAATTGCTCCAGCGGGAAGGTGTGGGTGATAAATTTTTCCAGCGGGATATCGCGGGCGGCGGCAATTGCAATGGGGAAATCCCAGCAATAGCCCTGCGCGCCCTGCACATGAATTTCGTGGGTGACAAAGCGGCTGGCGGGGATCTGGATCTGCGGCTTTTCATAAATGCCGATGATGGTCGCCGTGCCGTTGCGCTTCAGCGTCATAATGGCCTGCAAAAAGCAGCTTTCGCGTCCCACGCACTCAAAGCTTTTGTCCACGCCCTTGCCGTGGGTCAGGCGGGCGACCGCCTGCTCTAAATCTTCCTTGCCGCTGTTCACGGTAACGGTGGCACCGACCTGCTTTGCCATTTCCAGCCGCTGGTCAGAGAAATCGGCGATGATGACCTCGGCGGCACCGCTGCGGCGGCACATGGCGGCCACCATCATACCGATGGCACCGGCACCGATGATCAGCACCGTTTCGCCCAGACGGATGTCGGCGCGGCGCACGGCGTGGGTGGCAACCGACAGCGGCTCGATCAGTGCGCCGGTTTCGTAGCTCAGGTAGTCGGGCAGCTCGTAGACATACGGTTCCTTGACCACGACATAGTCCGCCATGGCACCGTCGCCGTTGCGGTAGGTAAAGCTGATATGCTCGCAGTAGCCGTACTGCCCGTGGCGGCAGGCGTCGCACTTGCCGCAGACGATGCAGGGCTCCACGGTCACGCGCTCGCCGAGGCGCGCCTTGGTGACCTCGCTGCCGATGGCAACCACATCGCCGGAAAACTCATGCCCGATGGTCACGGGCAGCGGGGCAGACGGGTGCAGCCCGCGCGCAATGTGCAGATCGCTGCCGCAGATGGCGCTGGCACGCACCTTGACAAGCACCTCGTCCGGTGCCAGCGGGCGGACGGGCTTATGCAAAAAGTGTACTTTAAAAGGCTCATATACTTCGCCGATACGGTTCATAATTTCATCCATGGCAAAAAGCCTCCTTTAAAAATAGCGTTGCAGAAAATGCAGACCGCGCAGGGCAACCTCATCGGGGGTGCCGTGTACGTTGACCCAGCTGGCGTCCAGCCCGCCCGGGGCAAAGGTTTCCATCGTGATATGCCCGGCGTAGCCGTACTGCTTCAGTAGCTGCATCACGGCATCCCACGGCACAATGCCGTCACCCGGTGCGCCGCGGTTGTTGGCGCAGGCATGGAAGTGGGTCACCCTGCCGCTTTTCAGCGCCGTTTCCAGCGAAGCAAGCAGTCTCTGGCATATCCTCAAAGTGGCAGTTGTGGCAGCAATTATCTTTTTTGGCTCGGCATTTTCAATCATGGCATTTAATAATGATGTGGGTGGAACAAAACTGTTTGGTCAGATATATGAACTTGTGATGGGAAAACAAAGTGATGGCTTCACTGTTCTGGAAGTCACATATTCTATTGGACTGACATTTGGAATCCTGGTCTTTTTTAATCATTTTGGTAAAAAACGATTTACAGTCGATCCGACTCCGATGGAGGTGCAGATGCGTCTCTATGAAAATGATATTCAGACGGCACTCGTAGAAAATGCATCCAGAAGAAAAGCCGGCGTAGACATTTTCTTTCACAGAGTGCTCCGTGAAGCCCACAGG
>OGYO01001978.1_pt1 | contig 11097 bp, 10 predicted proteins | sample 1576561 | NCBI WGS metagenome assembly OGYO01 (sample SAMEA3541507, study PRJEB24748) | human gut metagenome | biome: human gut; feature: human-associated habitat; material: faeces | place: China | collected 2012 | reverse complement strand
AGGGGTGCCGCTTCAACCCGCGCTGCCCTTACGCAACCGAGCGCTGCCGGCAGGACGCTTTCATTTTTGCGAGATCGTCCATAATCTTCTATTTTGAGCTGAAATATTCGTAGGCCGCCCTGGATGCCGAGGCGGCGATAGCCGCATTCGTGGCGTCGTTTTCTTCCGATTCGGTGACGAACACCGCGATACAGTAGCGGCGTCCGTCGGGTAGAACCACATAGCCGACATCGTTGTCCGCGATGCGGATGCCTTCTGCCGTGCGGTCGGACGAACCTGTTTTGTGCCCGATTACGGTGCTTGCGGGCAGCCCGGCCTTCAGTTTGTTTGCGCCCGTGGTCGTTCCGCGCAACAACCGTTGCAGGAGAGCGTTGTACTCCCCTTTGAGCAGCCTGCCCTGCAGGAACAGGTCGAACAGTGTACAGACGGACGAAGGGCGTGCCTTGTTGACCCGCTGGTTCCCGATGCCGCGGTGCATCTCCTCCTCGCTGGCGGCGATGCGGATGCCGCCGATCCCCAGCGAACGGACGTAGGCCTCTACGGCTTCGGGGCCGCCTGCTTCCCGCAGCAGAATGTCGCAGGCGATGTTGTCGCTCTCCGACACCATGTAGCGGAGCAACTGCCCGAGCGTCAGCGTGCCGCCGCCTGCGGGCAGCGAATCGCGCATCGGGCTGTATGTGCCGGGTAGGAGCAGGTCGGGCGTGATGCTGATCGGCTGCGTGAGCGGTATGCCTTCGCGCTGCATGCGGTCGAGTACGGCCAGTGCCACGGGAAATTTAAAAACGCTCATCATCGGTAACAGGGTGTCGTTGCGCGCAATTGTTTCCCCGCCGGGCGTGCGGACGGCGACCCCGACGAAGGCTTTGTGCCCCGATAGGATTTCGTCCAGCCGGGATTCGAATTGTCGTGTCGCCGTATCGCAAGACGCTGTGAGAACCGACAGGCATAGGAGCAGGAGTTTTTTCATAAGCTGGCAGAGGATAAAAAAGCACACCTTTTCGGGGTGTGCTTTTTTTCGGATTTTTCCGTGTTGCTTATCCTTCGATGATAGCCTCGCTCGGGCAAACGCCGGCGCAGGTACCGCAGTCGATGCACTTATCGGGATCGATGACATAGATATCGCCGGCCGAGATCGCTTCGGTCGGGCACTCGCCGATGCAGGTGCCGCAGGCAACGCAGGAATCAGTGATTTTGTAAGCCATTTTTGTTGAAATTTATTGTTAAAAGTTGTGTTGTGTCAGCAAATATAGAAACTTATTTGATAATATCAAAACCCGTATAGGGGATCAGCGCCTCGGGAATCCGGATGCCGTCGGGGGTCTGGAAATTCTCCAGCAGGGCGGCCACGATACGCGGCAGCGCCAGCGACGAGCCGTTGAGCGTATGTGCCAGCTGTGTTTTCTTGTCGGCATCACGGTAGCGGAGCTTCAGGCGGTTGGCCTGGAACGACTCGAAGTTGGAAACCGACGAGACCTCCAGCCAGCGTTTCTGCGCCTCGGAGTAGACCTCGAAATCGTAGGTCAGCGCCGAGGTGAACGACATGTCGCCGCCGCACAGGCGCAGAATGCGGTAGGGCAGCCCCAGCGACCTGACGATAGACTCCACGTGGGCCACCATGCCGTCGAGCGCTTCGTACGACGCTTCGGGCAGGCTCAGCTGCACGATTTCGACCTTGTCGAACTGGTGCAAGCGAATGAGTCCGCGCGTATCGCGACCGGCGCTGCCCGCCTCTTCGCGGAAGCACGGCGTGAAGGCGCAATATTTGAGCGGCAGCTGATCGGCGCTGAGCACCTCATCGGAGTGGATGTTCGTGAGCTGCACTTCGGCGGTGGGAATAAGATAGAGGCCTTCCGTGGTCTTGAACAGATCTTCCTCGAACTTCGGAAGCTGACCGGTGCCCGTGAGCGTCTTAGCGTTCGCCATGACCGGACACCACCATTCCTTGTAGCCACGAGAAACGTGCGTGTCAGCCATGAAGCTGATGAGCGCGCGCTCGAGACGAGCACCAAGTCCGCCCAGCAGCACGAAGCGCGATTCGGCGAGCTTTACCGCGCGCTCGAAATCGATGATGCCCAGATCCACGCCCAGATCCCAGTGCGCCTTGAATTCGAAATCGAACGCGGGCGGCGTGCCCCAACGACGTACCTCGGGGTTATCGTCTTCGTCTTTGCCGATCGGCGTGGTTTCGGAAGGGATGTTCGGGATCGCGAGGATAAGCTCGTTGAGCGCAGACTCGGCCTGCTCGTGCAAGTCGGCGTAGTAGGCGATCTTCTCTTTGAGCTTCGCGACCTCTGCTTTGGCTGCTTCTGCCTCTTCCTTCTTGCCTTCGCCCATGAGCGCTCCGATGCTCTTCGAAATGGTGTTGCGCTGCGAAAGCAACGCTTCCTCCTGCGCGATCGCGCTGCGGCGATCTTCGTCGAGCTGCAAGAAGCGCTTCGAATCCCACGTGAAATTGCGGCTTTCCATGGCCTTGTTCACAAGATCGATGTTTTCGCGGACGAATCGGATGTCGAGCATGATTTCCCTTTCGTAAACAATAGTTCAACGCAGAACTTCATCAGCGCGTCTTTGGTATTGTTGAGATATTCAGATTGAGTATACTTTACAACCAAACAGGATACCACCTAACAGCCCTTCTCTCTTTTCAAGGCGTCTTGAACATTCGAGAAACGCGAGGGGTCCTGTCGATAAGGAAACAAAGTATAAAGGGGCATCATGGATCTGGCTGAGATCTACCATTTCATCTTTGAAACGTATGCCGGAATCGGATGTTTGGTCGGTGCTGGAATCGTTATCAGCATCATCGCAGCGGTGATCAGCGAACGTAAAACGCGCAGGGTGTTTCGCGATCGTGGTGAACGCCCGGAAGACCGCGACGAAGAGAATGAGAACGAAGGCGAATAGCGCACTCGTTTTGTTTTGATACAGAAACGTCCGTTCATGCGGGCACGAATAGAAAGAAGCACCTCATGGGACTGCAAAGCATGCCACTCTACGATCATTCCGAAAACCCAGATTACATCCCACGCGTAGGCGCGGTGCATGATCTGTGCGGATACGGAAAATGCTCACTGGGTGTGGCCATTCCCGTTATCTCCGCCGCAGGATGCGATGTGTGCCCGCTTCCTACCGGCCTCTTCTCTTCACACACTGCCTTCCCCGTATGGCACATGCTCGACACGACCGACATGATGAAGCCCTATATCGATGCTTGGGAGAAAGTAGATATTTTCCTGGATGCCATCTATTCTGGCTTTTTGGGCGCGCCTGAGCAGGTCGATAGCATTCAGCGTTTGTATGCGCTGTTCCCCAACGCGCTTCGCGTGGTCGATCCCGTTATGGCAGACCACGGCAAGATCTATCCTACTTACACCAAAGAACTCTGCGATGCCATGGCAACCCTGGCCGATGGCGCAGACATCCTCACGCCGAATCTGACCGAAGCCTCGGTCATCCTCGGCACTGAGTACACAGGCCAGAACGTTTCTGTTGAAGAAGTCGAGAGTATGATCAACATGCTGCGCAATCGCGGTGCGAAAAACGTGATCATCAAGGGTGTTGATCGCGAAGATGGCTTCTTGCGCAACTATGTCGCGGGCCGCAATACTCCCCTCACAGAGTTCGTAGTAGAGAAGCTTCCGGTCATGTTGCACGGCACGGGCGACCTGTTCTGCTCCTGTGTGACCGCGGCTATCATGGCTGAAAAGAGTCTGGATACGGCTGTGGATTTCGCAGGCAAGTTCGTGCACGATGCGATGATCGTCACGCTCGAGCAGCCAAACTTCATGAGCCGTGGCATCAGCTTCGAACCGCTGCTGGGCAAAGTTGCTGAACTGCTGAAATAACCCTGTAAAGCTACAACCGAAATAAGCGGTTTCGTTATCGATAGATGAGCTCCTTTGAGCCTCTTTGGGCTTTTCTTCCTTTGCCCAACTCGGCTACTGAAATGTGTTCTTTTTCGGCGTACGCAGTAATTTCGCAAAACTATGCCATAATTGTGGCGTACGCAATAATTCTGAAGGAACAGCATGAACCCGATTCGCACCAGCAACGAAATTGGAGCTGCCATTCGCACCGAGCGAAAGCGACAAGGCTTAACCCAAACCGATCTTGCCGACCTATGCGGCGTTAGCCTTACGTTCATCTCTAATCTGGAAAACGGTAAACCTACGGCCGAGCTCGCGAAAGCCCTCACCGTTTTGATCACCTTAGGCTTAGATGTCTATCTTGCGAAACGAGGTGAATAGCCATGAATCTTACTATCTATCGCGATTACCCTGACGGACTCGTTGCCTTAGGAAATCTTGTGCGCGAAAACGGTGAAACCACCTTTTGCTACAACCAGGAATACCTTGCCCGCACCGATGCTGCTGCCGTTTCGCTGTCTCTTCCTCTACGAGAAAAACCCTTTTCCGAAGAGGAACTTTTGCCCTACTTCAAAGGTCTTTTGCCCGAGGGAGAAGCACTCGAGAACTTATGCCGCTCCATGGGCATCCTTAACGGCGATTACTTCACCATGTTGGGTAGTTGCGGCCTCGATTGCCTAGGAGATATCGTCATCAACCCCTATGCTTATCAAACCGAACGATCTTATGAACCCATCACCGTGCAGGATCTAACAGCAATGGCGGGAAAACCTCGTTCGATAGATGCCTCCATCGAATTAGCTCGTCTTTCACTGGCTGGCACCCAAAACAAATGCGGACTCTTCCACGATCCTAAAGCTCCTCTTGGTGATGGCTGGTATCAACCAGTCGGCGGTGCTCCTTCCAATTACATCATCAAGTTCGCACGAGAAGACCTTCACGATCTTATGATCGTTGAGCATCTATCCCTCACCTGCGCTGCTGCATGTGGGGTTCCATCGGCCAAGACAGCACTGCTCAACCCCTCACGTCCGATCATTTGCGTAGAACGCTATGATCGCTTAGGCAGTGCATCGGAAGTTATCAATGGTCAGGTGGCGCCTCTCCGCCAGCATCAGGAAGATATTACGCAGGCATTTGGCATCATGCCGGAAGCAAAGTACCGCCAACTTGAGCCCAACACCGTAACCATGCTTGCTGATTTCTTCCGAAATAGCTCAGCAAATCCCGCACAGGATATTGCCAATCTCACGCGCCTTTTGTTGTTCAACTATCTTATTGGTAATTGTGACAACCATCTGAAGAATATCTCCATTCTTTATTCTCTTGACTGGAAGTCATTCCAAATGGCTCCTGCCTACGATCTGGTGAGCACCACCTATTTTGCTCGCTTCTCTTCTACTATGGGCATGGCAATAGGAAACCATCTGGATATACGAGAAGTCACCTCTGAAGACTTTCACATCATGGCTGAACGAATAGGAATCAATATGCGTCTGATACGTAATATGGTTAAGGAGTTCCAGCAACAAGCTACTGCAGCGCTCAATGCCGAAGGAAACTTGCTGAGCGAACAAGGCTTCAAATCGGCGCCCTATATTGCAGATGAACTTCGGGAAGAAATGCTCCCTCGATTGGAAGTACTCTCGAAGATATAGTAGATGGCCTATCTGGAAGCGTTCACCATGCCATCTTCGACGATGGCAAAGGCACCTCGGTCTCCAAACATCTCTTCCGTTATTGACTTAAAGCTTAGTTCAAGTTCAAAAATATAAGGAGAGAGACGTTTTGGAGGAGTGAATACTATGGAATACGTACCACTCGGGCATTCGGGTATCGAAGTTTCTCGCATCTGCATTGGCGGCATGAGCTTCGGTGAACCTGACACATCCAACCACGAATGGACCATTAGCCCAGAAGATACTGAAAAGGTGATCAAGCACGCTTTTGAAGGTGGCATCAACTATATCGACACCGCCAACTGCTATTCCCATGGAACGAGCGAAGAATACATCGGACGAGCGCTCAAGAATCTTGGTATTCCGCGTGATGAAGTGGTTCTGCAAAGCAAGGTATTCTTCAATGAGGGCGGTCTTTCTGCTGCCGCCATCGCCCGCGAGATCGATGGCACGTTATCGCGTTTGGGGACCGATTATCTTGATGTGTACATGATCCACCGCTTCGATTACAACACTCCTATCGAAGAGACCTTAGAGGCGCTCAATGCGCTCGTCAAAGTTGGAAAAGTCCGCGCCCTGGGGGCTAGCGAAATGTTCGCCTACCAGCTCCACAACCTGCAGGTGGCTGCCGAAGCGAATGGCTGGACGCAATTCACCAACATGCAGTGCCACTACAACCTGCTCTACCGTGAGGATGAACGCGAGACGATCCCCGTGTGCCGCCAATTCAACATGGCGATTACCCCTTACAGCCCACTGGCCTCGGGGCATCTGGTTCGCAAGACATGGGATTCTGATTCTCTTCGCAGCCGAACGGACCTTACCATGGCAGACAAGTACAACAGGGCGAAAAGTTTGGATCTGCCTATCATCGCGCGCGTTGCTGAACTTTCGGAAAAGCGCGGCGTTCCCATGTCGCAGATAGCCATCGCTTGGCACCTGAACAAGGGTGTCGAAAGCCCTACGCTCGGATTCTCGAAACCTGCGCGCGTTGACGATGCGCTGGCAGCCGTAGATATCAAGCTTACTGATGAGGAAATGGGCTATCTGGAAGAGCCCTACGTAGCCCATGAGCTTGTCGGGCCCATCGGAAGACCTGGCGAAAAGCCATTGGCGGGCACCATCCGCCCCAGTTCAGTAAGTGAGATCAAAGAAGGGTAACGGGTAGGCATCGACCACAAAGGTGGCTACCTTAAAAGTTGAACTTCATGAGCCATAGCATCAGCTTCGAACCGCTGCTTAGCAAAGTTGCCGACCTGCTGAACTAACTTTTTCAACGCAGCAACCTGCCATCGCCCGATCTTGGCACAACGTGAAGATCGGGCGTTGATTAGTTCGGCATATGATTTCGCTCTACGCAAGTTAATGCATTACGCGTTCAGGAATGCTTTGTAGCCTTTGTAGGCTTCGTAGATATCTGCCTTCGACGTGACTTCCCAAGGTGAGTGCATGGAGAGCACTGCCACGCCAGAATCGATGACGTTCATGCCGTATTTCGCAGGAATGTAGGCAATGGTTCCGCCGCCGCCAACGTCAACCTTACCAAGCTCAGCAGTCTGGAATGCGATTTCATGAGTATCAAAAATGTTTCTTACTCTTGCCACATATTCTGCATTTGCATCATTTGATCCGGATTTACCTCTTGCTCCGGTAAATTTATTCAGTACGATACCTCTTCCCAGATAAGCGGCATTCTTTTTCTCAAATGCTTCTCCATAAGAAGGATCATAACCCGCGCTTACATCGGAGGAAAGCATGCTGGAATTCCTCATCGCTCTTCTTAGTTTCAGCTCACTGTAGCAGCCCATTGCATCCAGAAGTTCTGCCACTGCATTCTCAAAGAAACGGGACTGCATTCCTGTTGCACCTACGCTTCCGATTTCTTCTTTGTCTACGAGCAGACAGCATGAGGTGCGTTTCGGTGCTTCCATTTCAAGCATTGCAAGCAGAGAAGTATATGCGCACACTCTGTCATCCTGTCCATAAGCAGCGATCATACTTCTGTCAAGGCCACACTCTCTTGCCTTACCTGCCGGTACGATTTCAAGTTCAGCAGAAAGGAAATCCTCTTCTTCTATGGCATATTTCTCTTTGAGGATATTCAGTACATTCTGTTTCACTGCCTCTTTCTTCTTATCATCCGGAAGATCCTTTAATGGTCTGCTTCCGATCAGAATATCAAGATTCTCACCCTCGATCACCTCTGCGGCCTTTTTCTGGAGCTGTTTACCTGCAAGATGAATCAGAAGATCTGTGATATATACGACCGGATCATCCTCATCTTCACCAACATTCACATTTACTACTGTACCATCCTTCTTCACGATCACGCCATGAATCGCCAATGGAAGTGCTACCCACTGATATTTCTTCACCCCGCCGTAATAATGGGTATCCAGATATACCAGATCCGTATCTTCATATAAAGGATTCTGTTTTACATCCAAACGTGGAGAATCAATGTGTGCTCCAAGAATATTCATTCCCTTTTCTATCGGTTCCTGTCCGATATGGAAGATAGCCATGATCTTTTTCATGCCGACAGCATAGATCTTATCTCCGGCTTTGATCTGCTCACCGGATGCAAGTTTATTTTCTAATGAAACATATCCTGCTGCTTCTGCTTCTCTGGTAAGCTCCAGGACACATTCACGCTCTGTCTTACCGGCATCCAGAAATGTACGATAATTTTTTGCAAGTTTCTCCAGTTCCTTCTCATCTGCTTCCTCATAAGAAAGCCATGCATTTCTTCTTTCCATAATATATAAAACCACCTTTCGTTTGATTCTCAAAATTCTTTCAACATTATACGCCAATATTTTACGTATTTCTACATTCTTCCAGATTCTTAATAAAGATATAAGATTTGTATAAGGAATTTGGCTCTTCCTATCATTTTCTTCACAGTTTCTTTTTTATTATATCCCGAATCGCTTGCATTTCTGCATCTTCCCGCTCTATAATAATTTTGTTTTTCAAGAATGCTTCCGGTTTCATAATAGTTACAGCCGGACTTTAAATGTACCTTAAATACACAGATAAATCACACTTTTTATAAAGGAGTTTTTCATGCAGCAGGCAACTGAATTAAAAAAGCAGCTTCAATCCATCCACAGAAAAAGTTATCCCGCTTACAAATCTCTGAAAGGCAGTTACCAGTTTGGGCATTATATCCTTTCCATCGATCATGTACAGGGAGATCCTTTTGCATCTCCCTCCCACATCAGTGTCCATATTTCCCGCAAAGATGCCGGTTTTCCGGATGCCTACAGCAAAAACAATCTCACATGTATCACCCTTGCCGACCATCTGACGCGCCAGTTTGAACAGCAGATAAACCACTATTCCTTCCGTGCAAAAGGTTCTGGTAAAAGCGGTCTGATTTCCGTCAGCCACTGTGGACAGGAAATCCTTTCCAGAACCGCATGTGAAATCACATCCAAAGGCATCACTGCCAGATTTTTTATTGGTTTTCCTGCAAATGGCCGTACCATTAATGCACCCGAACTGGAAAAAATTCTATTCGATTTTCTTCCTGCCTGTGTAGAAAATACTTTCTTTTACAAAAACATAAATCAGGAAGAACTGGAACAAACCATTTTTCTCGCCGAAGATCAACAGGCAATCCGGGAACAGTTGAAAGAAAAAAAACTGGTGGCATTTGTTGCAGATGGTGCTATACTCCCACGGGAAAGTGGTATTTCCTCCCGTCCGATGAAGCATTCTGTCCCGTTTATTTCTCCGGAATCGCTCCGTATAACTATGAATCTTCCGCATAAGGGAAAAATTATCGGAATGGGAATTCCACAGGGCATCACCCTGATCGTCGGCGGTGGATATCATGGCAAATCCACGCTTCTGAATGCACTTGAACTTGGTGTATACAATCATATTGCCGGAGACGGGCGAGAATACGTGATCACGGATAACACCGCATTAAAGCTCCGTTCCGAGGATGGACGTTCTATCAAAGACGTGGATATTTCTCTGTTTATCAATGATCTGCCAAACAAAAAAAACACCCATTGTTTTTCAACAGCGGATGCCAGTGGAAGTACGTCTCAGGCTGCCGGCATTATTGAGGGAATGGAAGCCGGAAGCAAAGTTTTTCTTCTGGATGAAGATACTTCTGCCACCAACTTCATGGTGCGGGATACGTTCATGCAGGAAATCATCTCCCGTGAAAAGGAACCGATCACTCCATTTCTCGAACGGGCACAGAAGCTGTATACAATTGCCGGAATTTCTACGCTTCTGGTTGCCGGAAGTTCCGGTGCATTTTTCCACATTGCAGACACAATTATCCAGATGGACTGCTATCGTCCTGTGGATATCACACGCAAAGTCAAAGAAATCTGTGGAAAATATCCTCTGAGTCCAGCCAAAGTTCCTGCATTTGTTATGCCTGACAGTCACAGGATCATACAAAAAAATACTCCTGTGATTCACTCACATGGACATGGCACAGGCAAACCGGATCGTCTCAAAATAAAAGTTCATGGAAAAGCTGGATTCCTGCTTGGAAGACAGGAAGTAGACCTTCGCTACGTTGAGCAGCTCATAGATCCAGAACAGACCGCAGCCCTCGGATTGCTCCTGAAATATGCGTTGGAGCATCTGGCTGACGGGAAAAAAACTATCCCGGAGATTGTTGATTATCTTCAGAAACAAATTCATACAAAAGGCCTTATCGCCTTCGCTGATAGTTCTTACCTGCCATGTGGATATGCCATCCCGAGAATCCAGGAAATCTACTCCTGTTTTAATCGATATCGCCAATAACGAAAGCAGCCGCCCTCCTGACGTTCTTGCCAGGTGGCGGCTGTTTAGTGTTCTGTTTTATTTTTTAGGGAAAGGAAAGAGTTCCGGCAACTCTCCCGGCATTGAAGTGCTACCGGATTTCTTAAAGGGGGTTTCCTTTAAGACAAGTACATCATACAATATAAATGTGAGGAGTTTTTGTCCTTTTTCTAATATATTTCTAAAATTTCTAAAATAAATATTTATATTTGTTGAATAAACTTTATTCTTCGTGATTACAATCTTCTGTCAAATATCTTTTTATGCTTTTCGCTTATCCAGCTTCCTGGAGAGCATCATGCCAAGTCCCTGCAGGATCTGCACAAGCACTACCAGAATTACAATCGTTATGATCATGATGTCTGTCTGATAGCGGTAATATCCATAACGAATAGCGATATCTCCAAGTCCGCCACCACCAACAGTTCCTGCCATAGCGGAATAACCAAGAATTGTTCCGACGGCGATTGTTACTCCGACAAAAAGAGAAGTTCTTGCTTCTGCAAGAAGAACTTTCCAGATGATCGTCGGTGTTCCTGCGCCCATGCTGACTGCTGCCTCGAGTACTCCCGGTTCCACTTCTTTCAGCGAAGATTCCACCATACGGGCAATGAACGGAGCCGCTGCAATCACAAGCGGTACGATCGTTGCACTGGAGCCATAGCTCTGTCCCACGATCAGTTTGGTAAGTGGAATCACAAGAATCAGGAGAATCAAAAACGGAATACTTCTGAAAATATTCGTGAGCACAT
>OGYO01001975.1_pt1 | contig 11108 bp, 15 predicted proteins | sample 1576561 | NCBI WGS metagenome assembly OGYO01 (sample SAMEA3541507, study PRJEB24748) | human gut metagenome | biome: human gut; feature: human-associated habitat; material: faeces | place: China | collected 2012 | reverse complement strand
GTACACCAAATACATCGAATCCAAAGGCTGGAAGTACGAAATCACCTCCTTCTCGGAAGGCACGGCCGGCGGATACAAGGAGGTCGTGATGAAAGTCACGGGCAACAATGTCTATGGTACGCTCAAATACGAATCGGGCGTACATCGCGTGCAGCGCGTACCCCAGACCGAAACGCAGGGCCGCGTCCACACCTCGGCCGCTTCGGTGGCCGTGCTGCCCGAAGCCGAGGAGTTCGACGTAGAAATCTCGATGAACGACATCCGCAAGGATATCTTCTGCGCTTCGGGCCCCGGCGGACAGTCGGTCAATACGACCTACTCGGCGATCCGCCTGACGCACATCCCGACCGGTATCGTCGTGCAGTGCCAGGACCAGAAATCACAGCTCAAGAACTTCGACAAGGCTTTCGAGGAGCTCCGCACCCGCGTCTTCAACCTCGAATATTCGAAATACCTCGACGAAATCGCCTCGAAGCGCAAGACGATGGTTTCGACGGGCGACCGTTCGGCCAAGATCCGCACCTACAACTACCCACAGGGGCGCATCACCGACCACCGCATCAACTACACGATCTACAACCTGTCGGCCTTCATGGACGGCGACATCCAGGACTGCATCGACCATCTGATCGTAGCGGAAAACGCCGAGCGCCTCAAGGAGAGCGAACTCTAACACACCTCCGACATGGCCCTTCCCGAAGGATTCGACGCGGAAGTCTATTCGGTCGTGGCGCAAATTCCCGCAGGGCGCGTAACGACCTACGGACAGATCGCCCGGCTGGTCGGCATGCCGGGATATGCCCGCCGCGTGGGACATGCGCTGGCAGCGGCTCCCGCCGGACTTCCCTGCCACCGGGTCGTAAACAGCGCAGGCAGAACCGCGCCCCATTGGACGGAGCAACGTCCGATGCTCGAGGCGGAAGGCGTCCGCTTCCGAAAGAACGGCTGCGTCGATCTGACCCGCTCGGGCTGGAAGGAGGTCCTCTGAAAGCAATATTCCGTGACCGAAACCCGTTCTGCGGATAAACGAACCGTATGAAAAAACAGCTCATACTCCTGTTCACATTGGCCTTCGCCGGGATCTTTTCCGCTGCGGCACAGAACCCCATATACGTAGTCAACGGGCAGGTCGTAAGCGACATCCGCAACATTCCGCCGGGCGACATCGAATCGACCGAGATGCTGCCTGCCGACGAGCAGACCATCGCCCGATACGGAACAGAAGCCTCGAACGGTGTGATACTCATCACCCTGCGATACGACACCCCGGCTCGCTTCCCGGAAGCAGACGGCAGCTTCAACGACTATATTTCCGAACAGACCGATTGGGATGATTCTCTGCCGGCGGCACGGGTAGTCCTGCGTTACAAGATCACGACCGACGGGAGAACCGTCCCGACCGACGAGCTCGAAGCGACCGACCGAAGGCTGCGGCGCCGTGTGATCGACGCCGTCGAAAAAGCACCCCGCTGGCAGCCCGCCATGCGCGACGGGAAGCCGGTAGAAAGCGAAGGGGTTCTGCGCGTACAACTGCCCGAAGGCAAAAGCGTTCCGCGCCCCCTGGAATTCATTATGCGCTAAATCCGACCAAACCGCTCCGAAACTTGAAAACGAACTCACTCTCCGCATGGATTCTGGCCATCCGGCCGTACAGTCTGGGGAATTCCGTCGTCCTTATTCTCATCGGATCGGCCCTGGCCTTCACCGACGGCGGCTTCCGCCCGGTCGTCGCTCTGTTGTGTCTTGTCTTCGCCGTGACGATGCAGTGTACGGCCAATCTGGTCAATGATCTCTGCGACTTTTTGAAGGGAGCCGACCGCCCCGACCGACTGGGTCCCGACCGCGCTTTCGCCAAAGGTTACATCACCCTGCGGGCGATGAAGAGCGGTATCGCGGCTTTCACTCTGGCGGCCTGTGCAGCCGGAGCGGGATTGCTGGCCCTCAGCGGCTGGAACTGGTGGCTCCTGCTGGTGGGTGCCTCCTGCATCGTCTTCGCCTACTTTTACACGGCAGGCCCGTGGCCGCTGGCCTATCACGGTATGGGCGACATAGCCGTCATCCTTTTCTTCGGCCTGATTCCCGTCGGATTCACCTACTACCTCCAGTGCGGAACCTGGAGCGGAGAAACCGCCGTAGTCGGACTGGCCTGCGGCATGGTGATCGACACGATGCTCATGATTAACAATTTCCGCGACCGAGAGGAGGACCGCCGCTGCAACAAACGCACGATCGTCGTCTGCCTCGGTGCCGCAGCGGGGCGCTGGGGCTACCTGGCTCTGGGCACAGGAGCCATCCTGCTGTGCCTCTCGCTGTTGGCCGAAGGCCGTATCGCCGCAGCTCTGCTGCCTCTGCCCTACCTTGCAGTCCATATCGCCACATGGCGCAAGATGGTACGCATCGACCACGGCGAAGAACTGAACGTCTGCCTCGGCGAAACGGCCCGCAACATCCTGCTCTTCGGCGCCCTGCTGACCGCAGGCATCCTGCTCGACAAAATCCTGTACTAACAACGGTCGGCACCTACTGTCCCCGCCCCGACCGCACTTCGCAGCGGGTATCATGCCCGATTTCCGAAATTCTGACGATCCCAACCCAAAGTCGAACACAACGACCGTCGCACGGCAGACCGACGGCGCCATCCCCGGAAACCGACCGTCCCCAAACGATCGACCTGCCGGACCGAGATTCGCCGCCCTCGCAGAAAAGAGAGCACGGTCCGCACAAGCTCGAACCACCGGAGATCAAAACGAGCGCAAAGGACGCCAGCCGACTCTGCCCGGCGAAAAGACGGAAAACCCATAATTAAGTTCGTGCATCGCCCTTCTTCCGTTATCTTCGCTCAAGATCGGAAGTAATTCGGCAATCCTTGCATCGAAGCCCGCACAATTGCCCCTGTCTTTCGCTATCTTCGCAGAAAATAGGAGGCGCCTCGGAAAACTGGGAACAAGTTCCCGTTTTTTCCCGGCTTTCACTATCTTTGTCGTCATGCAAAACCACCTGACACTCTCCCAGCTCCAAAAGCTCGTCAAAGCGACGCTCGACGAAGCGTTCGCCCTGCCCGTATGGGTCAGTGCCGAAATCGCGGAGATCAAAATCAACTATTCGGGGCATTGCTACCTCGAACTGGTCGAAAAGGGTGGCGACAACGGCGTGCCGCTCTCGCAGGCCCGGGCGGTCATCTGGCGCACGGCTTACGCCCGCATCGCCGGCTATTTCGAGGCCGAAACGGGTCAGCGACTGGCCGCAGGCATCCGCATCCTGGCCCGGGTGATGATCTCCTACCACGAACTGTACGGTTTCTCGCTCAACATCCTGGACATCGACCCGACCTTCACGCTGGGCGACATGGAACGACAGCGGCAGATCACCATCGAGCGGCTCCAGCGCGAAGGAGTCTGGGACATCAACCGCGAAAATCCTCTGCCGCAGGTAGTACAGCGTATCGCCATCGTTTCGAGCCGCCAGGCAGCGGGCTATCAGGATTTCTGCAAGGAGTTGGGCAAAAGTCCCTATGCTTTCTCCCTGACGCTTTTCGACGCTTTCATGCAGGGCGCCGGTGCCGAGGATTCGATCGTGGCGGCACTCGACGCCGTGGCCGACCGCATGGACGATTTCGATGCGGTCGTACTGATCCGGGGCGGCGGGTCGGCCAGCGATCTGAACTGTTTCAATGCCTACCGCCTCTGCGCCCACATCGCCCAGTTTCCCCTGCCGATCCTCACGGGCATCGGCCACGACAAGGATACGAGCGTCGCGGACATGGTGGCCCACACGGCACTGAAAACCCCGACAGCCGTCGCCGGATGGCTCGTCGAACGGATGACGGGCGTCGAGGGATGGCTCGACACCGCCGCACTGCAACTGCGTGACGCCTCGGCGGGCATCTTCCGCCGCCATGAACTGCGGCTCGCGGAGCTCGGCAGCGAAATCGCGCATCAAAGCGCCCTCCTGCTCCTGCGTCGCAACGAACAGCTCTCCCGCTGGAGCGATGAGCTTTCGACCGCTGTCGGCGAGCTCCTGCGGCGGCAACACACACGGCTCACGACCGCCGAAGAGCTGATCGCAAGCCGTTCGCCCGAACATATTCTCTCGCTGGGGTTCGCCATCGTACACCGGGGCGATGAAACCGTCACTTCGGCCAAAGGGCTTTCCTCCGGCGACACTCTGCGGGTGGAACTGTCCGACGGCACATTCGATGCAACCGTAAAATAAGCAACCTGACAATATGGCAAAGAAAGAGATTACCTATACCGAAGCGATGAACGAAATCGAGCAGATCCTCGACCGCTTCCGCCGCGAAGAGATGACCGTCGATTCGCTGACCAAGGAGGTCAAGCGGGCTACCGAACTGATCGCCCTCTGCAAGGAGCGGCTGCACCGGACGGAAGAGGAGCTGAAAAAAATCTCCGAATAAGATGAAAAGGCTGATTCGCTGGGCACTCAACCACCTGCCCCGCACGTTTCTGCAACGCATCGCCGGAATATCGGTTCCGGTGCTGGGATGGTTTTATATCGGCCGGGGCGTCGAATGTCCCGTCTGCGGCACCCGGCGGCGCAAGTTCCTGCCCTACGGCTACGTCCACTCCCGTCCGAACGCCCTCTGCCCCCGCTGCCTCTCGCTCGAACGGCACCGCCTGCTATGGCTCTACCTGCAACGCGAAACCGACCTGCTGACCGCGTACCCCCGCATCCTGCACATCGCTCCCGAAGTGTGCCTGATGCGCAAACTGCGCAAACATTACGACGGTCACCCGGGCCTGTACCTCACCGCCGACCTCGAAAGTCCGCTGGCCGATATGCATTTCGACGTGCAGCACATTCCCCTCGAGGACGATTTTACGGACGTGGTGATCTGCAATCACATCCTGGAACATGTCGAAGACGACCGGCAGGCGCTGCGCGAACTCCACCGTATCCTGAAACCCGGCGGCTGGGGCATCGTCCTGTCGCCGATGGATTCGTCGCGCAAAGAGACCTTCGAAGACGACACGATCACCGACCCTGCAGAACGGACCCGCGTCTTCGGCCAGTACGATCACCGGCGCATCTACGGCCGCGACTACGCCGACCGGCTGCGCAGTGCCGGATTCGAAGTCGCCGACATCGACTTCGCAGCCTCGCTCACCGAAGCCGAGCGCCGTCTCTACGCCCTGCCCGACGACCATATTTACGTCGTTTACAAAGTCCGGGAGTAACCGACTTCCAGCGAGATTTCCCGCCGGTACCGATCGGGCGTCATCCCCGTTATGCGGCGGAACTGCCTCACGAACAGTGCATAGCTGTTGAACCCCGACTCATAAGCGATCTGCGAACAGGTCAGATCGGAATGTTTCAGCAACCGCACCGCGTGTCCGATGCGCATTTCCGCCAGGTATTCGAACGGTGTCTTACCCGTCCTCTCCCGAAAATAACGGCACAGTGCCGCCGGATTCCGGCCTGCCGCCGCTGCGAGCGCGGACAGCGAAACCCGCTCGCGGAAATGGGCCGCCAGATAACCTTCGACGGCATCCATGGGCGATCCGGGACACCACGAAGCCCGGCATACACATTCGGCCGGCGAAATCAACCGGTAATCCGCACAGCGTGCCAACCGTCCGAGAATCTCATACAGACGCACCAGCCGCTCCGTACCCGACAACGCATCGACCGAGCGGACCAGGCGGCCGACCTCGGCCGCCAGCACCCGGTCGCCGAAACGAATCCCCCTGCGACTGCACTCCAGCAATCTGCGGATTTCGGCATAATCCCCCAGACGCTCCATATTCTGCGGGAACAGGTCGGGCGGAAATTGCAGAACCTCGCCCGAACTCGCTTCGCCGTCCCCTCCCAGGCGCACCCGGTCGCACAGATGGAAATGAGGCAGCCCGCTGCCTAACAGCGCCAAATCCCCGGCCCGATAAGGTTCCACCCCATCGCCGGCGAACTGCAACCCCCGGCCCGAAGTGATGTACATGAGTTCGAATTCGACATGGGCATGACACGGCAGCGAGAACTGCCCGTAACGGATATGGCTGAAAGCCGTGCCGGGATCGTGGAGAATACGCCGTTCGAGAATTTTCATCAAAAAAGAAAGTTTATCTGCAAATATAGTATATCTATCCGCAAATATAATACATTTCACAACGGCTCGTTCCCCCTATTTTTGTCGGAAACAAACGAACTCATGGAACGAGAAAATCTATTATCCCGTTACGGCACGGCTGCCGAACGGGTCGAACGAGCCGCAGAAAGCCTCCGCCAAGGCCGCGGAATCCTGCTGGTTGACGATGAAAACAGAGAGAACGAAGGCGATCTGATCTTTGCCGCGACAAATATGACCGTCGAACAGATGGCCCTGATGATCCGCCGATGCAGTGGCATCGTATGCCTCTGTCTGACCGAAGAGCGGGTCCGGCAACTCGACCTGCCCCCGATGTCCACCGTCAATACGAGCCGCTACGGTACGGCATTCACCGTGTCGATAGAGGCGGCGGAAGGCATCACGACAGGCGTTTCGGCCGCCGACCGCATCCGCACGATCCGAACGGCCGTTGCACCCGACGCCCGTCCCGAATCGCTCGCCCGCCCCGGCCACGTCTTCCCTCTGGCGGCCCGCAGCGGCGGCGTACTCGAACGCGGAGGGCACACCGAAGGAAGTGTCGATCTGACAAAACTCGCGGGACTGCCACCCTGCGCCGTCCTGTGCGAACTCACCAACGAAGACGGCACCATGGCTCGGCTGCCCGAAGTGGTAGCTTTCGCCTGCGAACACGACTTTCCGATCGTTTCGATCGACGACATCCGCCGCTACCGGACGGAACGGGAAGCCGCACGCACCGACCTATAAATAATACGACGCCCAAAATCTCCTGTCAATGCCGAATTTCACCGGACCGAAGGAGCCTATGGGATCAGGCTCCGATACGCCTGCACGAACCGGTACGGTCGCGAAGGAATCGACCGCCCCCGCTGCAAACCGACACGGACAGCCCGATCGCCTGAAAACCGGTCGGCACGAACCGGCAAAATCGGTCGTTTCCGCAGGAACCGGCGCGTGCACCGACGAAAAATCCCCGGCCTCGCGGTCGGGGATTTTCTCATCCATGCGATCAAGGATTATTTCTCCTCCTTGGCAGCCGCTTCCATCGCGTCCTTGAGTTCGGCCAGACCGGCGATGTCACCCAGCGTGGTCTTCTCGACCGAAGCGTTGATCTTCTTCATCGAAGACTTGGTAGCCTCGGCGGAAGCCTTCTTCTCGGCAGCCTGCTCGGCCCGCTCGGCACGTTTAGCCTCTTCGAAAAGACGAGTGTGCGAAAGCGTGATGCGCTTGGTAGCCTTCGAGAATTCGATCACCTTGAACGGCAGTTTCTCGCCGACCGTCGCCGTCGTGCCGTCCTCTTTCACCAGCTGACGCATCGGAGCGAAGCCCTCGACGTTTTCGCCCAGCGATACGACGGCACCCTTGTCGGTCATCTCGGTAATCGTACCTTCGTGTACGCTGTCCACTGCGAACTGACCCTCGAACTCGTTCCAGGGATTCTCCTCAAGCTGTTTGTGGCCCAGCGACAGACGACGGTTCTCCTTATCGACCTCCAGCACTACGACCTCGATCTCGGCGCCTACCGACGTAAATTCACCCGGATGCTTGATCTTCTTGGTCCAGCTCAAGTCGGAAATATGGATCAGGCCGTCGATACCCTCCTCAATCTCGACGAACACGCCGAAATTGGTGAAGTTGCGAACCTTGGCCTTGCATTTCGTACCTACGGGATAGCGGGTTTCGATATCGGCCCAGGGATCGGGAGTAAGCTGCTTGATGCCCAGCGACATTTTGCGCTCGTTACGGTCGAGGGTCAGGACTCCTAAATATATAAATAAACTGTGTTTATAAGTAAGCTTTATTATAATTAAATTACTAATATATTTCAATGAAAGTGACATGAATGGTAATTATGAAACATGAATTACAAATAATTAATTAGAATTGAATAAAAATAAGTTTAATTATTCATGTGTGGATTATGACAGTAATAAGATAATACGAATAAAAATGAAATATTATGAATATTGTACAGGATAAAACTAAGTTAAAAATAAAGTAGGATATAAATATTAAAATTAGATTTACTAGTATTATGATTTTGATATTTTTTGATAAAAGTAAAGTCAAAGTAACATTGCTATTATATAAATTTGCAGAAATGAGTATATAGTAAACAACCTATTTTAATAATAACTGTCGTAGAAAATGTTAAACGTAAAGAAAGTAGTGATTATGTTGTTGAACATATAAAAAATTTTTAGATTTATTTCTTTTCGCTCTTTTTAAGAATTTTGTTGTTTTTTAAGATAAGCATCTGAAAATATTCCGTAGTGATACTCATAATAGGCTTCTTTTAATGATATTGGCATTGGTGTGTTTAACACCAATGCATTTTTAATAAATTCACTATCTTTCACTTCTTCGAATAACTTCTTTGCTTGTTCATCTCTTTTATACTTATATTTTATTTGTTTTCTTAAAATATTAAAATCTAAATATTCTTGTGCATATCTTGTTGAAAAACCATGTGTCCTTTGAATAATATTTTCTATTTCACTCATTAATTCATTAACAGACGCTAGACTATTTCCATCTTCTGTTAAATAATGCTTTTGTGTTGGTGAGGTTTTAATATAACTATTTTCTGCTTTCAATTCATTTGAAAATTGTTTAAAGCATGACTTTGTATCACTGATTAATTTCTTTACATTATCTAGTCTATTGATTACAGACATGTATTTTTCAAATGACTCTGATCCCAAACCAACAATATTCATCATTATGTTATCTTGACTATCTATTGCACATGTAACACATACCTTATGATGTGGTATTCCTCTATATGCTGATTGTTTTCCTCTTTTTTTTGAATATCTAGGCATATTTTCTAGTTTGGTTCCTTTAAGATTGATACTTAAATATTGAGAGTCGATTTCTATTTCATTACTTAATTTTTGTTCTTGAATGATTTGTGATGCTGTTTTATAAAGTTTATGTCTCATATAAAAACATGTTGTTATCGATGTATTCATAAAATAAGCTTCATCTTTTAGTGTTAAACCACTTATTTCGTAATCAATAAATTTGAGCCATTGATCTTTTGTAAAATGAGAACAGAAAAATAATGTTTTAGTGTTTTCACTAAAAGATCTGTGTCAGTCATTACAAAAATAACGTTGTTTTCATAGGAATCTTTGCCATTTTTCTTGACAGAAGACGAACCACATATAGGACAAATTATTTTAGACTCAGATTTAACATTGATTGAACAAGAATTTTTAATACGTTCCAGAAGATTATCAATATAGTCTTGATCTTTATTTTTCAAATATTGAACAACTTGTTTTTTAGTAATCATTATAAACACCAACCTTTATTGATATTTTAATCATTATCTGAAATATATTCTTTTTGAGCATCTGATTAGCCTTCAATATATTGGTGTTTATTCAATTAGCAACATTTTTCTTAAAAAGAGCGTAAATTTTAATGAATAGTATAAAATATAAATGAAGTAAAGTGTTGATAAATAAACATTATTGAATATATAAGCAGATAAAATAATAATTAGCTTAATCTAGCGAAAAATATGCTAAATAAAAAAGGGTTTCAAGATAGAAGAAGCACTTTTTTTACGCTAAAACACGCATGAAATCAACGTTTTTTTGATTTGCGGGTTTTTATTTTTTATGAATAAAATAATGCTCAAAAATACCCTAAAAATGGGCTATACCAAAAAAATACCAAAAAAATACCAAAAAAATTTAAAAAAAGTGCAAAATTTTCATCAAAATGTTATAAAAAAATAAAATAATTATGTAGAAAGGACTACGTAGTTATTTTGTTTTTTAATACTGTTATCTTATTTTTCTTAAAACAGATATACCAATTATGATAATGCTTGTTAAAAAACTGTGGTTATTATCATTAAAAATCAATGAGTTAATTAGCAAAATGATTGCTATAAATATAAATAAGTAATAGATTACATTAGTGATATCAAATTTTTTCATATTCTCACTATTTATTTAATTTTCGGTAATTGTTGTTTCAATTTCATAAATAATAGAATTTTTTTGTTCCTGTATGTAATCATACCATAGAACACTAAAGAAAATTGCTAAAATTGTGCAAATTACTGAAAAGAATATAAGAAATTTTTGTATAATTGATTTTAATTTCATTCTTTTGATTAAATCATTTTCATCACTGTTTTGTATATACTCTACAACAATATCTTTAGGTTCACCGAATTGTTGAACAATATCATCATATGAACATTGTGGATGATCATCTAAATACTCATTTAAGTGCTTTTTTAATTCGTTTAAATAAAATTTTTCTTTTTTGGTATGCATAGGCATAATTGTCCAAATGTTCTTTATATATTTTTTTATATTATTCATAAGCTTCTCCCAAAGATTCTTTAATAACATTGTGAATACCGTCAACAGCGTTATTAAATTCATTAATCATTTCTAATAATTTTTGTTTTCCGTTTTCTTCTATGTGATAATAAACTCTTACTTTACGATCGATTACTTTTTCATAACTTGAAATATACTTTTCATCCTGCAGTTTATACAAGATAGGATACATTGTTCCTTCTTTAATATCTATTAACTCGTGAGAATATAATTTAATTTGTTTTGTAATTTCATAACCATAACAATCTTGTTTGGCAATTATACATAGAAGTAACATATCTAATTTAAAAAAACTATTTTTTCTAGCCATATCAATACTTCCTTAACGTTAAGATACTTATATTATAATTTATATTTAAATAATATCAATACATAGATAAACTATGTACAAATCATTTAAAACATGTTACTATATGATTGTGAAAACGCTTTCAAGAAATAGAGAGAAAGGAAAAAATAATATGAAAAAAAAGAAACAAACATTACTTAAATTGATTAGTTCTTTTGCAATTATTGGTATGTCAATAACTGGAATATATGCAGCATCCTATGGTCTTACACAAAGTGCTACTGTTAGTTCAAGTGTTGGCTCAGCAAATGTAAAATGCTCAGGCCGCGGATCACGTCAGGAAAGAATTGCAGGAAGAAGGTCATCAGCA
>OGYO01001971.1_pt1 | contig 11125 bp, 12 predicted proteins | sample 1576561 | NCBI WGS metagenome assembly OGYO01 (sample SAMEA3541507, study PRJEB24748) | human gut metagenome | biome: human gut; feature: human-associated habitat; material: faeces | place: China | collected 2012 | reverse complement strand
GGTGTACAGATTATAACACCGCCATCAGAGATAATGGATTATTATACTAAAGAAGGCGATACAAAAAAAATACAAAAATGGCTGATGGATAATATTGATAAATCAGATGGGGTAATTGTGTCTATTGACCAATTATTGCATGGCGGTTTATTAGCTTCACGTGAGTCAGGGACAAAACAAGATGAGTCGCAAATTTTATTAAAATTTATGCGTGATTTGAAAACAAAAGCGAAAGATAAACCAATTTATGCTTTTAATGTTTTGCCAAGGATAACACCACCGCCAACTTTAGAAAGTGATAGTAAAAAAATGATAAAGATATCTCGTCTTATTGATGAGATAAGTATTTTTGAAAATGAAGATGATATAAAATTATTGGCAGATTTAAAAGAAGATATAAAACAAGAAGACTTAGATATTTATTTAGATTTATTTAGACGCAATACAGCTTTAAATAAAGAATTGATAAATCTAGCTAAAAAAGGTATCATAACAAAATTAGTGATTGGCCAAGATGATGGTGAAGATTTTGGCATACCAAATATGGAGAAAAAAAGTCTTATAAATTATGTGCATTCTTTAGGTATTAGTAATGATGTTGTGATGATAACTAAAGGTGCAGATGAGGTGGCTTTATCACTATTATCTAATTTTGTGCAGACAAAAACAAATTATCAACCTAAAGTATATGTAGAGTATAATGATGAGAAAGCTATGCGCACAGTTATGCCGTTTATGGCAGGGTCAGTAGGGTCTACAGTAGAAGAAAAATTAGTGATGGCAAATGCTAAAAAAGTAAATTCACCACAAGAAGCTGGCTTGATTTTATATGTTTTTATTGGCAATGATGAAAATATGTATACACAGAGACAATCTGCATTAAAGATAAAAAAATATTTAGAGCAAGGTAAAAAAGTCGCTTTAGTTGATTTAAGTAAGCATTTTTCAGCAAATGAAGTATTATTTCCTACATTATTAAAAGAAGATGTGCCGATTAATGAATTAACTTCTTATGCTGGTTGGAATACAGCTAGTAATTCTATTGGTACGGCACTGGCGAATGCTGTTATTTATAAGGCGATAAGACCAACATTTAATACAACAAATGATATGCTTGCTGTAGAGTATAATCGTTTAAATATAAATTATGAAAGATTTCTAGAAGATTATTATTATTTAAAAGAAGTGATTGATGTAATGAATATTACCTTGAAAAATCATGGTTATGAAAATGTAAATGATTTAGATATGGAACATAATTATATTTGGATGAATAAATTACTACAATCTGATATGCAAAAGCGAGCAAATCAATTAAATAATAGTGAAGTTTTTAAAATGCCTTTTAAAGTGCAAACACCAGAGGGAGTATTTGACTTGACTATTCGCAATTTGCAGGTTGATGTATTTTTCCCATGGCCAAGGACTTTTGAAGTATATTTAGATGTAAGATTAAATTTATATAGATTAAATAATTAAATATACGAATTTAAGGAGTGAATTTTTTGGTAGAAACATTGATTATGATATTAGGTGTAATAGCAGGATTTAGTCTGTTAAAAGTGAAAGAACATAGGCGAATAGCTGTGGTAAATTTAAATAATAAGGTACAGTTAATAGCAGTAGCTTTGATTATTTTTATCATGGGAATAAATTTAGGTAGTATGGAAGATTTTGCACATAAGATGCTGACCATGGGATTACAAAGTTTAGTATTTGCTATAATTCCTACAGTATTTTATACATTTTTAGCAAATTATTTATTGTAAAAAATTAAATAGTAAAAGAAGGTTTGTAGATGGTTTATATTGCATTATGTGCATTAATTTTAGGAATTATTTTTGGTCAATTTGTACTTGATAGTACATGGCATGATTTATGTAGTGAATTAGCAGATTATGTCTTATATTTATTGATGTTTTCTGTAGGTATAAGCTTGGGTATGAATGAATCAATAATTGAGAAGATAAAAAATTATAATTTGACAATATTATTGATTCCTATAGGTGTAATTATTGGGTCTGTTTTTGGCGGATTTATTTGCAGTTATATTTTTGAAACTGCCTGTTTTGTATGCGGTGGTGCTGTTATCTACATATACCTCATATTTTAAAGCTTCATTCGTATTTAATCCATCTATGGTCTTAGGAGTTATATATATATTAAAGTTGCCTGCTAAACTATTATTGCTTAATTTAGCTTGTACTTTACCAATTAAACCTCCACTTTTGTTAGTTGATGGTGACAAATTAGTAGCAGTTATATCTTGAACTATTTTATAATCAATACTAAATTTACCCGTGCCTGTTGTTAAATCTGTTTCACTTTTAAGCAATAAATAAGCATAGGTTGCTCCTGCTACTAGAGCGATAAATAATACTATTCCTAATATTGTTCCTATTATCTTTGCTTCATTCTTCATAATTTACCTCTCTTATTTTCTATATACAGAACTTACTTTTATTAATCCGGAAAAAGATTTGTTCATTAAAGTGTTTTGATTACTGCCTGTTTCTTGTAGCCATAATCTTAAAGCACAATTATATGTTTTTGATACATTAAAAGTACTATTTTGAGTGCTTAAGGTGCCTATTTCTAATTCTGTATTAGTAAAATCTGCTCCTGTACCTGATTTTATTGTAGTAGTACTGCTGCCATCATTACATTTTAAATCATATTTAAAATCACTTATTTTTAATGCTGTATCTATTGTTATATTTGATATAGCTATTTTTACAGCGACATCATATCCTCGTAGTTTTGTTGCATCTGGTATTAAAGTAAACTTCGAAGCACTAGCATATTTATCTACATCTGTAGAATTTATAGGAACTCCTGTTTTTAAATTTATATATTCACTTTCACTAAATACAACTGAAATATTTGCATCAAATTCTCCAGTTGTTGCAGTTACTGTGGTTCCATCTGATAGCGTATAATATGCATATGAGCTGCCTAACATACATGCAAAAATAATAGATGTAGTAACAGTTAAAACAAAAAGCATGTGTTTAAATTTCATTTTATATCACTCCTATCTATTATTCTTCCATTATTATAATACCATATTTTAAAATTATTATCAATATTATTTTTTATATTTCTAGGTTATGATAAACAGCTTGTACATCATCTAAATCTGTTAATGCATCAATTAAATTTGTTACTTTTTCAGTTGTTTCTTCATCTAATGATATATAATTATTAGGAACAAATGTTACTTCACTAATTAAGAATTTATCTATTCCTTTCTTTTCAAGAGCTTCTTTTATTTTTATAAAATTACTTGGATCGGTATATATTACAAAGCTATCTTCTTCTGATATAAAGTCTAATATATCTAATTCTAAAATATCTTCCATTAACTTATCTTCATCATAGGCTTTATCTAGTACTATTACGCCCTTTCTTTCAAATAAATAACTTACTGAGCCGTCGGTTCCTAAATTACCACCATGTTTTGTCAATGTACTTCGTACGAATCCAGCGGTTCTATTTTTATTATCTGTAAGACAATCTATCATTATTGCTATACCACCTGGTCCATATCCTTCGTATCTTATTTGTTCATAATTTTCACCAACGCCTTGATTTTTAGCCTTGTTAATAGCAGATTCTATATTTGCTTTTGGCATATTTTCTGATTTAGCCTTTTCAACAACCATTCTAAGTGATGGATTATTTTCAGGATTAGGATCTCCACTTTTAGCAGCTACGTAAAGTTCTTTGGCTAACTTTTGAAAAACTTTACTTCTTTCACTATCTATTGCTCCTTTTTTTCTCTTTATTGTTGACCATTTACTATGTCCTGACATATTCTTTCCTCCTTACATATTACTTATTTATAATACTCTTTTTCTATTGTCTTTGTCAAGTATATTTATATATTTATTATTTTATATAGCTTAATATTGCTGGTCCTAATATTATTAATAATATTAATGGAATGAAGAAGAATACTGATATTATACTTATTTTGGTAGGTATTTTAGAAATGGTGGCTTTGACTTCCATTTTTCTTTTTTCTCTTAGGTAATCTACTTGATTATACATAGTACTTATTATGCTACTTCCATATATATTTGCTTGAGTTAAAGCTAAAATTATATTATTGATACTATCAGAAGGTATCCTGTTTTGCATGTCAGTTAAACTTTCTGTTAAACTCTTTCCATACTTGGTTTCTCTAAGTGTTTCTTTGAATTCGAGTGATAACTCATCTTCAATGCTACTTGTTGTTACCAATATTGCTTCAGATAGATTTCTTCCTGTTTGTAAAGACAATGTTAATACTTCAAAAAAGTAAATTGCTTCAATATCTAATTTTTTTCTTCTTTTCTTTATTTTGCTATCTAATACTATTTTTTCTAATAAGAAATAATATATAATTGAAACTATTATAGAAAGTATGTATCCATATTTATAATTTATTAGGATAAAAAGAAATATTATTATAGTAGTAATAAGTCTTATTATTAGAAATTTTTCTGTTGTTAATTTTGAAGATATTCCTAATAATTTTATTTTATTATTTATCTTGTTTATAACTCTTTGGTTATATATCTTTTTAGATATTTCTTTATTCTTCATAATTGGTTTCCCTTCTTATACATCTATTTTTGTTATCTTATTTAGTAATATTACATAAATTATAAACATTAATACTATTGTTACTATAATCATATATCCTAAAGTTGATGAAAATAATGGTGCAAAATATGATGGGTTTAATATATATATTATTGATATAAATATGATTGGTATTACTAATAGTACTCTAGTTACCATCTTAGGACTTGCAGAGATATTTTTTAATTCTTCATTTAATTTCTTTTTATCAAATAATGTTCTTTCTATGGATGAAAATACTTCAACGATATTCCCACCTGTTTTATTTAAAATAGTAAGTGATGATGATAAAAATACTGCTTCTTCTAAGTCTACTCTTTTGGCAAATCGTTCAAATACTGTGTCTACTGATAAGCCATATTTCATATCAAGATACATTTTTTTAAATTCATCGCTTATTGGCTCTGGTAATTCTTTGGCCGCTATATTTAAAGCTTGTAAGGTACTTTTCCCTGATTTAAATGCATTATTCATTACTATTATTGCTCTTAATAATTCATTTTCTATTAATTTTGTTTGTCTTTTATAGTATATCTTCAAAATTATATCTAATAAATAGTAACCTACTATTATATCTATTACTATAGCTAAAATATTTATTCCTGTTGTAAATATACCTGAAATGACTGCTAATAATACAAATAATATCATTATTATTATTTTATTAGTTATAAAATCTATTGCTGATATTTTGTCACGATGACGATATTTTATATATTTTTCGTATTTTTTTGATTTCTTTTTGAAATAGTCTATTTTTAATAATATTTGTCTATTTTTTTGAACAAATATTAAATATTTATTTTTTATTTTATCAATTAATGGTATGCTTGCGTCTTTTAGTGGCTCTAATGAATAGTAGGCTATTCTTTTTTCTTTTTTTTCTGCCACTGCTTGTCTTAATAGTATGATGATAATTATAAATATAATTATCACTATTAAGAATTGTATTATTTTATCTATATTCATAATTATCACCTTTCTTTTATTCGAATATATCTTTTATTTTAGTAAAGCCCTTTCTTAGAATCTTGTCATATACTTTTGGTTTTCTTTTATATAAGCCAAATTCTCCTACTACATTTCCTTCAGGCGATAATCCTTTTTGTTTGTATGTAAAGATATCTTTTACTATTATTTCGCCATCCTTAATTCCTTCTAATTCACTTATGGAAGTTATTTTTCTTTTACCATCTGATAATCTGTCTATTTGCACTATAATATCAATGGCATTCTCTATATAACCACGAACTGCTGATACTGGTATTTCCATTTCATTCATTAGGATCATTGTTTCTAATCTATTTAAGGCATCAATCGGATTGTTGGCATGGAGGGTTGTCAACGAACCTTCATGTCCAGTATTCATAGCTTGCATCATATCAAATGCTTCTTTTCCTCTTACTTCTCCCACTATTATTCTATCTGGTCTCATTCTTAATGAGTTTCTTACTAGATCTCGAATTGTTACTTCACCTTCACCTTCATAATTAATTAATCTAGTTTCTAATGATATAACATGATTTTGATGTAATTTTAATTCAGCTGCATCTTCTATGGTTATTATTCTTTCATCTTCTCCTAGAAATCCTGATAAGATGTTAAGGAGGGTTGTTTTTCCTGTGCCTGTACCTCCAGATATTATAATATTTAGTTTTGCTTCTACTGCTACCTCGAGGAATCTAGCCATATTTACGGTTAAACTACCACGGCGAAGTAAATCATCTATTGTTTCTAATTTTTTATTGAATTTTCTTATTGTTAAGATCGGTCCTTTTAAACTAAGAGGTGGTATTACTGCATTTAGTCTTGAACCATCTCTTAGTCTGGCATCAACCATTGGATTAGCAGAATCTATGGTTCTTCCTAATGGCTGTACTATTCTTTGTATGGTTCTAATGATATGTTTGTCATTTATAAATGATACTGTTTCATCTTTTACTATTTTACCATCTATTTCAACATATATTTCATTTGGAGCATTAACCATGATTTCTGTTATGGCATTATCTTCAAGTAAAGGTGTTATGGGGCCATATCCAGTTATTTCATTTTGTATTAAATTAAAAACATGATTTCTCTCTAAATTACTTAAATCATATCCAACTAAGGCTGAATCTATTTCATTATTTATATAATCTTCTGGTAAAGTATCTTCTGGTATATTTTCTTCAATTAAATTTTGAACAATCTTTATTCTGATACTTTCAAGTAAACCTTTATCACCGAACACTTCATAATCTTTAACATTTTCGTTATTTATTTCTATTTTGGGTTTTACTTCAAAGGCTTCAGTTAAACTCTTTGTACTCATTTTTTTGCCTCCTTACCATGACTATCATCTATTAGGTCCAGAGCCATTTTTTTCATATTATTTATATCCTTAGAATGAAATAAATTAATACTGTTATTTAATGTCAATATTTCTCCTGATATTGTATATTTATCTATATTTTTTATGTAATAATTTTTAGATAATGTATAATCAATGTTGTTTTTTATTATAGTTCTTATATCATATAAACTCAAATAATCTTTTCCTATATCTCTAGAATTATTCAATAATATTAAATAGTTTTTCTTATCTGTATCTTTAAAGATACTAATTAAACTTTTCATGTTCTTTAAATCTACAATATCGTTTGTTATAATAAATAATGTCATATAAGAATAGTCTAAAGCTGTTAAATTTATTTCATCTAATATATGATATGTGTCTACTAATACTACATCATACTCTTTTTTTGCTAAGTCAAATATTACTGGTATATATCTACCTGATACTTTTGCTCCCATTCTTGGATCTTTTGGGCATGCTAATACATCTATATTTTTGTTGTATGTTGTTACATATTTTTTTAGTTCAGTAAATCTATTATTAGCCATACTATCAATCATTGTATATATGTCTTTTTTATTTTTTACATTAAGACTTGCTGCTATTCCTCCAGAGTATAAATCTAAATCTATTATTAATACTCTTTTGTTTAATTCACAGTATATTCCTGCTAAGTTAAGCGTCATGGTTGTTTTTCCAACTCCACCTTTAACTGATGAAATAGTTATTATTTTTCCTGCCATACTTACACTATCCTTTCTATTTCTTTTTGATTATTTATTATTTTTCCTTCATAATGACTTATAATTTTTACTAAATTGAAATTAAACATTTTTCCCATTATGCTTTTTGCATCTTTTTCCATTTTTATTTCTATTTGATTTTCTTCAATAGTTACATATATATATTTGAGATTGGATGTATTTTGCTCAATTAAATTTTTTAAATCATTTTCTGTTACTGTATCTATATTATTTAATCCATATTCAATTGTTAAATAATTAGTATTTGATAATCTGTCTTTTTCATATATTGCATTACCTACATCATATACAAGTGTTAATATAAGTAAAAATATTGGTATTATTAAGACAAGCATAACTAAACTTTGTCCTTTATTGTTTATCTTCAACATTAGGTATTTTCCTTTCTACTTTTACAATATATGGATTGCCTAGCACTCTATTTAAGCCTGGTGTTATAATATTTACTTTAGTACTAATTTCTACAATTGTATATTTTTCTTCATTTGTTAGTTTTATGTCTACCTTTGGATATTCTTTTTGTATTTCTTCTATTTTATTATTATTATTTAATAAATTCATTATATCAATGCTGATGTTTTCTAATTCATTTTTCTTATTAAATATCATTCCAAAATCTACTATTGAGAATAATATCATAATAAATATAGGTAAAATAAGAACAAATTCTACTAATGCTTGACCCTTTCTATTCATATTGTTACTCACTCTCCCTATTTTCTATTTAATTATACCAAATAATAAGAAAAAAAGAAAGATTTTTTTATCTTTCTTTAATTTTTCTTATTTGTTTTCTTATTATCTATTTTTTGTTCTTTTTTTATTTCTACAGTTGCAACTTCTTGTTCATCTTTTTTGAAGATAAGATATAATAATCCAAGAACTACTAATATTATCAATATTATTATTACTACTTTTTCAGCAGTGTTACTATTTCCTTCTATCTCTGTTAACGCTTCTTTCTTTTCTGATTCTTTATTAGCGGTTATTTTATATTCTCTTGTACTTCCATCTTCTGCTGTTACAGTGATAGTTACAGTGTTATTACCTTTTTTGAATTTTTCATTTCCTGTTATTTCTACTCTAGCTCTACTATCTTCTGGAATTGCTTTTATATCAAGAGATGTAACATCACTTTTAACAGTTATTTTATATTCATTAGTTTCCTTGTTAAATGTTATTTCATAACCATCTATTTCTAATGATTTTAAATAATTATTTGATGAATAATAATATGTGACAGGTGTAGCAACATTTTCAGGTTTTGCTTCTTTTATTATGTATACTGTGTATACTTTTATAGTACCATCTTCTGCTACTACTGTTATGTTAGCTGTTGTTTTATCATCAGTTAACTTATATTCAATTAATCCATCTATAGTACTAGTTACATCTTCAAGACTTCCTGATAAAATTACACTTTCAGTTCCGTATGGAACAGTTAAGGTGTATACTGTTACATCTTTATCAAAAGCAATATCAAAAGTACCAACACTAGCTTTTAATGAACTTAAATTATTATTACTACTAATTTTTCTTATAACATTAACTTCAGTTGTTAAATTTTCAAATTCTTCAATATTTTCATTTTTTGCAATGCTTCCACTTAATGTAATTGAATCTTTTCCTTCTTTAATAGCTGTGAATTCTAATGTTAATAATACTTCTTCATTTTTTAAATCTGTTCCTGCTGCGACTAAATTATTATCTTTAAATGTACCTATTAAATTTGAATTATATGTAACATTTGTTAATTTTATATTATTACCTGTAGTAACTAAAGCATTAATACCATTTATGTAATCACTTGCATTTTCTGATTTTACTAATACATTTAATTTAAAGGTATCACCAACATATATTTCTTTTGGTAATTCACCATATACTAGGCCTAAATTTGTATTTACATCCCCACTAGTAGCAGGATTTAATTCAGTATTTAATCTCATTATGTCCTCAAAAGTTAATAGTCCTTCTTCATCATTATCTTCTTTTACGACATCCATAGATAATACTTTGTTACCTTCTAAATAATCGTTCATAGTTGGTTTCATATCATCTTTATTAAAATTATTATCATTATTATTGTCACCAATTACTACTACTGTATAAGTAACTTCTGTTCCTTTTTTAAACACTAATTTATAGTTATTTTTTACTTCACTATTTATTACTTCTTCATTTGTTAAATCTAACAATTCATTATTTTCGTCATAGATAGATAATTCTATATCTGTATTAATTAAATTACCTAGTATTTCTTCAACATGAGTTACTTTATCGGAGTCATTATAGCCGATTGCCTCTTCATATAGATAACCATTGTGAAAATTAAGGCCTGTTAACCCAGATAATTCTCTATCATTATCTTTATTATAATTAATGCTTGCATTATAAGTATAATTTATTGTATTTATCACTTCATTATTTTCGTTTAATTCTTCTATAGTAACAGTATCACTAGTAGTATATAATCCACCAAGTGAAGAAGTGGTATCTGTAATAGAGCCATCAAAAATAGTATTTATTATTTCATTACCACTGCCTGTCTTTATTTCTGCTGAATTAACGCTTACCCTATAATTGCTATTTGGAGATAAATTGCCAGGTACTATAATTAGGTTTTGTGTATATTCTTTTTCTTCACTTACAGTATACTCTCCAGTTGATACTACTCCTAATGTCTCACTTGTTGGTTCAATAGGAGTGTTTTCTCCATTATATAAAGCTCCAACTAAGCCACTCTTAACTGTATTAATCGTATATGGAACATTTTCTTCATAAATAACTGATGCATTATCTTTTATGGTTATTTTTAAGTTAAATTCTCCATTATAGTATTTATAAATTGGATTTATTTTTTGTGTATTTGTTTCATTATTTAATTCAGAACCGGTTTTGGTTAATACTATTTTGTTATCATTTTCTACTGTGCCATCTAAATACTTAAAACTTGGTTCTAATTCTATTGTATATTCTTTTTCTTCTTCATAATCTTGTTTTTCACTTTTATATGTTAAATTATATTCTTTAATATAACCTAATTCTTCATCAGTAGCTACACTTAATGATGTTTCTAATGGTTTAGAAATAATTTCATCTGCTAAAACAGTAACAACTGAAGATAATTGTGAAAATATCATTGTAAGAACTAAAAATATTTTGCTTATCTTTTTCATTTTTTTCATTTTCTTCATTCCTTTCTTTATTTTGTATTTTTGTGTAGTATATTTTCCCCCGACTATAAACACCTCCATAAATGATAGTAAGGTTTTACCCTCTTCTATCATTTTCAAAATAATTATAGCACATAAAATGACTTTTTTCTTATACTTTACACTTTTTTGACATTTTTTTATAAATTTCTTGTTATTTTAATGTTTTTTTCTTCTAA